>WNFZ01006857.1_pt1 | contig 12768 bp, 12 predicted proteins | sample 5400081 | NCBI WGS metagenome assembly WNFZ01 (sample SAMN13153365, study PRJNA577476) | soil metagenome | isolation source: 80 cm soil or saprolite under grassland replicate 1 | place: USA:California | collected 2016-06-15
TGATTGGCTCATCCAAGCCCGCCTTCTGCCTCTGGCTGCCATCTTCATTGAACCTGCCAAAGTCCTATTCCTCAACAATGCCATCAACCATGGAGTTTTGTCTCCTCTGGGTGTGGCGGCTTCCCAGCAATCAGGTCGCGCAATCCACTTCCTGCTTGAGACTGACCCAGGTCCCGGCCTTGGCTTGTTGATTGCTTTCTATGTGGCTGGTAAGGGAATGCTCAAACAAACTGCGCCTGGCTCCATGATCATTCACTTCCTTGGTGGTATTCACGAGATTTATTTCCCCTACGTGCTTGCTCACCCAATTATGATCCTGGCCATGATCGCTGGTGGTTTTTCGGCTGACCTGTGGTTTGTGATCTCAGGGGCTGGTCTTGTTGCTGCTCCTTCCCCTGGTTCCATCTTTGCTTACCTCCTGGTGATTCCGCCCGGACAGCACTTCCAGGTTTTGACAGGTGTGTTGATCGGTGCAGTCGTTTCCGCCGTTGTGGGCATCCTTATTCTTCGCGTCTATCCTGTCAAGGAAACGGCAAGCGAAGAAGAGGCTACCGGTACTGTTAGCGCAGTTCCTGGTCTCAGCACAAACTAATTCAGTTCCACTTGAAACGGCAGGTGCGGTAGCCCCATCTTCAGATGAATTATACTGCTACCGCATCTGTCAATTTTGTAGAAGGAGAGTATCCAAATGTCACAGTCGATTTCTGCCGAGCAAGTCAAGACCATTATTTTTGCTTGTGAAGCTGGAATGGGTTCCAGCCTGATGAGCGTCAACTCTCTGAAGAAGAAACTGAAAGCCGCTCAAATTTCGAACGTTACGGTTGTGCATAAGCCAGCTCGTGAAATTCCAGCAGACGCGCAAGTAGTGGTCGTCCATAAAGGACTCGCCAAAACTGCGCACGCCAAAGCGCCCAATGCAGTTGTAGTGGCTTTCAATCATTTCTTGAACGATCCGGTTTTTGATAAACTTGTGAAGTCACTTGTCGACAAAACAGACATTGTTTCCACAGAAGCATAACTCGGATCGAGTTATTGTTTCCACCTGTTTTACCGCCTGTCTCATTATTAACTTTACCTCTCAGATGGATTCGTAGGATAGAAATCAAACATAAAGTAAAGTAAATTATGCGGCACTTTGTAAAAAATAAATAGTCCATCGCTGTTCGTGATAGGTTGATGCTATCTCTGAACTCCTGGTGTTGGATGTTTAGTGTGAATTTCTGTCTCAAGCCAGCGTAGAACCAACAGGTGATTAATTATGACTATTCTTTCCAAAGATCGAATATCCCTTCAAGCAAGCGCTACAGACAAACCAGACGCCATTCGTAAGGCCGGAGAATTACTGGTGAAATCTGGTTGCGTGTTGCCTGAGTATGTTGATGGAATGTTGAAGCGCGAAGAATCCATGTCCACGAGTTTGGGGAACGGGGTTGCTATTCCACACGGTGTGTATGAAAACCGCGACCACATTTTGCAAACCGGAATTTCCGTCTTGCAATTGATTGACGGTGTGGATTGGGATGAAGATGAAAAAGTGTATATGGTCATTGGTATCGCCGCCGCTGGGGATGAACATGTCGGCGTGCTATCCAATCTGGCGGATGCGATTGACAATGAAGATACGTTGACTGAATTACTAAAGACAAATGACCCAGATGTAATCGTGAAATATTTGGGTGAAAAACAAACCTCCTGAATTTACCTTCCTCGCATGGTAGTTGAATGCCATGCAGAATTGACAGAGTTCTCCATGAAACAAATCGAGCTTGTCATCCAAAATCAAACGGGTCTACATGCGCGCCCTGCCAAGGTGTTGGTTAATCTTGCCAAGCAATTTAAATCGACCATTAGCCTTCATCATGGTGGGAAGAAGGCTAATGCCAAATCCATGGTCTCCGTGTTAACGTTAGGTGCGGGTCGGGGAAGTGGCATTACAGTCCAGGCGGACGGAGTGGATGAGGACGAAGCGATTGCGGATATCGAAGCGGCGATCCGCTCTGGGCTTGGGGATGAGGATCATGAGTCTCCTGTCAAAACGGAGATGGCTCCGGTCCAGAAAGAAGTGCCGAGCGTTATCCACCAGGGAACTGAAAATCTGGAAGCGGGTGTGATCAAGGGAGTTGGAGCAGCTCCGGGAATCGCGGTCGGTCCCATTTTCCATTTTCAGCAAACGGAATTGAATCTCGATAAGCCCGAATCCATTTCAGCCGACGGGCAAATGGAATTGGCTGAAGCATTGAACTCTGCAAAAGAACAGCTTTCCGAATTATTTCAGCAAATGACTGATAAGAAGCTCGGCGCAGAAGCCGCCATCTTTGATGCGCATCGAGAATTGTTGGATGATCCTGAGTTGCTGGAAGCTGTTGAAGCGCGCGTGAATAGCGGACAAAGCCAACTCAAAGCTTGGAAGGCTACGATTGATGAGCGCGCCGGAGCCATTGCTGCGCTTCATGATCCCTTGCTCGCGGCGCGTGCCGATGATTTGCGGGATGTAGGAAAGCGCGTCCTGCGCTTGATGCTCGGCCTGAGTGAAACAGGTGTTTCCATGCCCACAACGCCTGTCGTCGTGGTTGCACGTGAATTATCGCCCTCCGAAACGGCATCCTTTAATTCGGAACTTGTGCTTGGATTTGGGATCGTGGAAGGCGGCCCTACTTCCCATATTGCTATTCTCGCGCGCGCACTTGGATTACCTGCAATTGTTGGTGTTGACGAGTCAATGCTGGCATTGGAGGAGAAGACACCTGTTATCTTGAACGGCAACGACGGGACATTGACAGTGAATCCGACTGCGGATGTTTTGGAGCGTGCCAAGCAATCACAGAAACGATGGTTGGAATATCGCCGCTTTGCCCAAGAACAATCTTCCTTACCCGCCATCTCACAGGATGGTGTGCGCGTGGACGTCACTGCCAACGCGGGTTCCATCGCGGATGCAGCTGAAGCATTACATATGGGCGCAGATGGGATCGGTCTTTTACGAACAGAGTTTCTCTTCCTGGAGCGCACTACTGCACCAAGCGAAGATGAACAATTCAGTGTTTATAACGCCATTGCCGAGACGATGAAGACTCTGCCAGTGATCGTCCGCACATTGGATATCGGCGGTGATAAGCCATTGGCCTATATTCAAATGAAGCCGGAGTTGAATCCGTTTTTGGGCGAACGCGGGATTCGGCTCTGTTTGAATCGACCTGAATTATTCCGTGAACAATTGCGTGCGATATTACGCGCCGCGCCTTCTGGAAATTTGAAGATCATGTTTCCCATGGTTAGTGACATTGTGGAACTCCGACAAGCACGCGTGATCATTGAAGAGTTATGTCGCGAGTTGAATGCGCCTGCGGTCCAGATCGGCATCATGATCGAAGTCCCGTCGGCAGCGTTGATGGCGGACGTCTTCGCGCCTGAAATTGATTTCTTCTCCATTGGTACGAATGATTTGACACAATACACTCTTGCGATGGACCGCGGTAATTCTGCACTCGCATCCAAGCATGATGGACTTCATCCGGCAGTCCTGCGTTTGATCGCGATGACCATTGATGCAGCACATAAACACGGCAAACGCGCTGACATCTGCGGTGAACTTGGCTCTGATGCCGCCGCGATTCCGATTTTGCTGGGTCTCGGTATGGATGAATTAAGCGTCAGTATTCCGTCTGTGCCGACAGTTAAGGCGCAGGTCCGCGCGCTAAAAATCGCTGATTGGCAAGCTCTTGCGCGTGCAGCGCTCAATTGTTCTACCGCGCTGGACGTGCGTGAACTTGTCAAGAAACAACTAGGATAGTTATTTGTAGGGCGACCCTTCCAGATCAATCAATGACGTGTAAGATCCGGCGGTGTGGATATCATAGACAATTATTATGCCCAGACGGGCGGTCCCTACATTGCAAATAACGGAAAGGAAAATCCTTATGGGCGAAAAATATCAAGCCTATCGGAAGCTGAAATATAGCATCCCTGAACAATCCTGGACATGGAATCTCTACGGCGCAGGTCTCGAGAACCTCGGGCGCGGGGGCGAACCAGAACCATTCTCGATTCCAGAACCCAGTGACGATCAATTGCTTGTTCGTATTGATAGTGTCAGCGTGTGTTTCTCCGATGTAAAAATTCTCAAGCAGGGCGGCAGTCATCCGAAGCTCTACCATCGCGATCTGGCAAATGACCCAACACGCCTCGGGCACGAAGTCTCGCTCACAATCGTCAAGGTTGGAAAGAATCTTCAGGATAGATACAAGCCTGGTCAGCGTCTCGCGGTTCAACCCGACATCTATCAACAGGGCAAGAGCACAGCCTATGGTTACACTGTTCCCGGTGGTATGGTTCAATTTCATCTGATCGGTGATGAAGTCCTCAAGACCGATACAGGCGCGTGCCTCCTACCTCTTGAAGAGGACATGGGCTATGCTGAATCATCTCTACTCGAGCCGTGGGGCTGTGTGATGGCTGCGTACACTCAACGTCGTCGCCTCACTCCGAAAAAAGATGGCGTGATGTGGATCATTGGTCAACCGGGCGACTCAACCGCTTACACTTTTTCGGCGGGAATGGATGCTCCCGCCTCGTTCGTTCTGACCGATGTGCCCGCTTCCGTTAAAGAATTGGTGGCATCCACGGGAGCAAAAGTCATCGAGCGCAATGGGCTCACACCTACCGACTATGAAGCGTTGAGCAAGGAGCTCACCAATGGAGTTGGTTTCGATGATATCGTCGTTTTGAATCCAACATCCGCTAATACAGTCAGCCAAATTGCAAGATTTATTGCACGCCGCGGTACATGCAACCTCATTGGCACCAAACCACTTGACGGACTGGTTCAGGTCGATCTAGGTCGTCTTCATTATGACTACATCGCCTTCCTCGGAGCCAATAGTATTGACATTGCTGCATCTTATGGCGAAGCACATAATCGTTGCGAACTCCGCGCAGGCGGCTCCACAGTCTTTATCGGTGCGGGTGGACCGATGGGACAGATGCACGTTCAACGCGCGCTCGAATTGCCGAATGGTCCACAAGTAGTCATTGCGACGGAAATCAGTGATGAACGTTTGGAAACTTTGAGCAACATGTTCGCACCGTTAGCTGAGAAACAAGGGCGAAAGCTATTGTTCTTCAATCCGAACTCATCGAAGCAATCCTTCTATGAGTTCGTGATGGAAGCAACTGATCATCAAGGTGTGGATGATGTTGTTGTCAGTGTGCCAGTTGCCGCTTTGATGGAGGAAGGTGACACCGTGATGAAGCCCGATGGCATGATGGTTCTCTTTGCAGGTGTCCCGAATGGCACGATGGGAAAGGTAAATCTCAACAATGTCTATCTTTCCAACGCCCAATATACCGGCACATCTGGACTGACGATTGATGACCAAGCCTCTGTGATGGCGCGTAGAGTCGCAGGGACATTATCGCCTGGTCGGTCTGTGGCTGCCATTGGTGGGTTGGAAACGGCGGCAGAGGCGATTGAATCCGTTATCGAAGGAAAGTATCCGGGAAAGGTTGTCATTTTCCCCCAGATCCGTAATCTGCCATTGACGGGACTCAAGGAATTAAAAGAACGTTTGCCTGAAGTCGCCGAGAAATTGGGCGAAGACCTGATGTGGACGAATGAGGCGGAGGAAGCGCTCATCGAAAAACTCTGGGAGCGGCCTTAGTTGAGAAACAACTATGATTTACACGCTGACTCTTAATCCAGCTGTTGACCGCGAACTCACCATTGCCGCAATGGAATTTGATTCGGTTTTGCGGGCAAGTGAGTCGCGCATCGATTTCGGCGGAAAGGGTTTTAACGTTTCTCGTCTACTCAAAGGAATGTACGAACCGAGTACCGCGGTTGGTTTTCTGGGCGGCAATGCGGGTGAGCTTTTGCAAAAAGGGTTGCAAGGCTTGGGCATTGGTACAGATTTTGTTTGGGTGTCCGAAGAGACGCGCACGAATGTCAGTATCGTAACATCATCCCACGATCACTACCTCAAGGTCAATGAAAAGGGACCGCTGGTTGACGATTTGAAGCAAAAAGAACTCTTGGATAAGATCGACTCCTTAGCAACGCGCGGAGATTGGTGGGTGTTAGCTGGGAGCCTGCCGCCCGGTATCGCCAATGATTTTTATTCTCGAATTGTGAATGTCCTGAATAAACATGGTGCTCATGCAATTCTCGATACATCTGGTGAATCACTAAAACTTGGTTGTGCGGAGAAACCATATCTAGTTAAGCCCAATGCTGAAGAAGCTCAGGCCCTCACTGGTTTGCCAATGAATACTTTTGTTGAGATTGCTGCGGCGGCAGCAGAAATCCGCCGAATGGGCGCGCAGAATGTTGTCGTCTCGATCGGCAAGGCTGGCGCGTTATTGCACACTTCGGAAGGAACGTGGTTGACTCATAGCCCGAAGATCCAAGAGAAAAATCCAATTGGTGCTGGTGACTCGATGGTTGGTGGTTTGGTCTGGGCACTGACCCAGGGCATCGGCTTGAAAGAGGCACTGGGATGGGGTGTTGCCAGCGGCGCGGCGACCGCTAGTCTTCCCGGAACGGAAGTCGGTTCACGTCCGTTGATTGAGGAACTGTACTCCCAGGTCCGGTACGAACGACTCGAAACTGTATAACATCTTCCGTTCGAAATGAGGCGAAAATGGAATTCATCATCAATCCGAAAGTCGCCTATTTGTTGATCTTCACAGGGGTAATGCTGTTGTTGATCATGTTTAACGATACAAAATACTCATTGCCCAAAGTCTCTGCAATGGCATTTTGTATCCTGGCAGGCGTAGCTGAATTTTTTGTCCTTGATGGAAACCCCTGGGCGTTCCTGATTGTGGTACTCAGCCCGCTGCCGTACTTTGTCGCGATGCGCCAGGAACGACTTCACAGCCCATTATTCCTGTTCACGATCTTCATGCTGACGATCGGATCGGCCTATCTTTTTGCGGATGATATTCGGCGTCCGCTTGCAAATCTGGGTCTTGCAGGAATGGTTTCCATCTTTGGCGGTCTGTTCGTCTGGCTCACTGTTGCGCGCAGGCGGACTACAGGTAAAGCACCATTCATCGGAGATACATTAGTCGGAATGACCGGAGAAGTTTGGGTCGCGATCGAGCCATTCTCATACGGCTCTGTAAGGATCGAAGGAGAACTCTGGCAAGCACGCAGCAAAGAGACGCTCCCAGCCGGTACACTGGTCCGCGTGATCAGGCAGGATGGGATCACGGTAACCGTCAAAAAAGTGGAAAATCTACCAGGCAAAAAGAATTGAGGTTTCCCATGCCATTCGAACAACATAAAGAAAAGAATTATTCAAAAGATGCACAAAGCATCTATCAAGCGGCGTTGAAGGCTACAGAAAAGCTGGATGGAAAAATCATTTCATCAACTCCAGAGCAATATCGTTTTACAGCCAGATTTCCAAAAGTTGTATTGGGAAAAACGTTGGGTGACCGTATTGAACTCTCCTGCGCAGTACGGTCAGAAGGGGATGGTGGTATTGCAGTCGTGGACGCGTTTCCACTTGATGCACTAGAACGCAAATTGATGTTCGGCGCGCGTCCGGGTGTAACTTTGACCGTGGTCACATGGTTTATTGCCTATCTAGAGAATGCCCTTGGTTTGCCACCCAGCCAGTAGCACTGTGTATCAATTTTGCTTTAGCACTCACCCAGGAGGAAACTCTTAGGTGAGTTTGTTTTTAACGGGTGGATATGGCATGCTTTCAGCTAACTCTCATAATATTCTTGACAGACTCCAAAGCGGAACATAAAATAGTTTCAATACTTAACTATTAATAGAGTTAAGTATTGAAAGGCAAATATGACTTCATCAGAAAAACTACGTGACCAGGCTGTTGACCGATTCTGGGAAACAGTGCCACCGCTATGGAATATAGTCCGCTCGCATATACGGGCGACGGCAACGGCGAAATTCGATATCAGCGTGGAACAATTCCATGTCCTTCGCTATGTGCGAAGAGGAAAAGATTCCATGAGTGAGTTGGCGACCGCGAAAAATATCAGCCGTCCCGCCATTAGCCAGGCGGTGGATGTGCTCGTGAAAAAGGGGCTACTTACGCGCGTCCAAAGCACTGAAGATCGCCGGTACGTTGACTTGGCGCTCACCGATGCAGGAAATAACCTGTTGGATACTGTATTTCAGGAAACTCGCAAATGGATGAAAGAACGCATGTGTGATTTGAGTACCGAGGAACTAAAGACGATGGTCAACGCGATGGAAGTGATGAAAAAGATAGCGGGATGAAGAAGCTCTTTCCCGATTCGGGGAAGGATTTAGAAGATTCTGCTGTCGTTGATTTGAAAAAAAGTTCACTCGTCCTGCGACTTCCCCAAACAATCTTTATCGATCAACATAAATATTTACTTTAGGAGAATTGATAATATGGAAAACCCCATAGCGGATGAATCTGGGAAATCCGTTGAACCAATCATACCGATTGCCGACTCGCGCAGTACAACCTTTTCAGCGATGCGGCATCGTAATTTTCAACTGTATTTTGGCGGGCAGTTAATATCCAATATTGGTACATGGATGCAGATCATAGCTCAGGGCTGGGTGGTCTATCAGATCGGTCATTCAGAATTGACATTAGGGTTGGTCGCCTTCGCCTCGGCAATCCCGGTGTTGGTGATTTCGCCCTGGGCTGGCGTGGTTGTGGATCGTATGTCCCGCCGCAAATTATTGATGATGACTCAATCTGGTGCGATGATATTGGCATTTATCATGGCTGCATTGACGTTCACAAAGGTAATACAGGAATGGCATGTCATTGTTCTTGCTGCACTGCTGGGAGTAGTTAACTCATTTGATGCGCCAGCGCGTCAGGCATTTGTCCCAGAAATGGTGGGGAAGAAAGACCTGCCGAATGCCATTGCCCTGACATCCATGATGTTCAATAGTGCGCGCGTGATCGGACCCGCCGTCGCTGGACTTGTGCTGGCGGCAGTCGGCGCCGCCTGGTGTTTCACCATCAACGGAATTTCCTTTCTTGCAGTACTCATGGGATTATGGTTGATGGCACTGCCACCGCTGCGAAAAATCCAGCATACCACTTCTCCCTGGCAGCAACTTGTGAGTGGTATGCGCTATGCGGCAAAAAATCGTGAGATCTTTGGATTGATCCTGCTTTCCCTGGTTTTTAGCATCTTTGGCATTTCCTATGCCACGATATTGCCTGCATTTGTGGAAAAGAATCTTCATCAGGGAGCCATTGCCTATGGATGGGTGAATGCTGCCACAGGTTTAGGCGCGGTCACTGGTGCTTTCCTGCTGGCGCACCGCGCAAGTCACGGCAGGCGCGGACAATTGCTGGTGTTAACAAATATCGCTTTCCCGCTGGTACTGATTGCTTTTTCTTTTACATCCTTGTATCCTCTTTCTCTTTTGCTGGCATACGGATTAGGCATCGGCTTCATGACGCAGTTCACAACCATCAATACTTTATTGCAGACGCGCGTAGAGGATGAATTCCGTGGGCGGGTCATGGGGCTTTATACCATCACCTTCTTTGGTTTTGCTCCGTTCGGGAATCTTTTGATTGGCTTCCTCGGTCAGCAAATGGGACTGGGGATCGCTATGACGCTTTTCGCAGTTTGCTCCCTGATTCTTTCACGCTTGCTTTTGATGAAAACTCCTGAGATACAAAAATTGTATTAATCTAGACAGAAAGAATTATGAACCATATCAAAAAACTATTGCATTTTGTAAAACCTTACTGGCGGCGGAGTCTCGTTTCGCTTATTTTCCTGGTCCTGGTGATCGTCATTGACTTAACCATCCCGCGCTTGATTCAACGCATCATTGACCAAGGCATCAATGGGGGGAACATGCGGGTGGTCATCGTCACAACCATTATCATGCTGACGATCTCTTTATTGCAAACTTTGTTTGCATTGGCAAATAATCTATTTTCCATTCAAGTGGGGGAGAGTGTGGCAAGGGATTTGCGTGAAGCGCTTTTCCTAAAAATCCAGTCCTTCTCATTTGGGAATCTCGATCATATCAATACAGGACAGTTAATGGTGCGTCTCTCCAGTGACACGACCGCTTTTCAGCGCATGGTACAAGTCTCTTTGCGGATTGGAACGCGCGCACCACTGCTGATGATTGGAAGTCTTATTTTGATGTTCGTCACGGACAGCCATCTGGCGTTGCTGATTCTGCCGGTGTTGCTAGCGACATCGCTCGTCATTGTATTTTTTGTCTCACGTATGGGACCTTTGTTCATGACCGTTCAAAAGAAACTGAAAAATTGTGGCATTCATCAACTACTTGCAAACCACCATGGGACCGTTGGGAATCATGGTGATGATGGCGAACGTTGTTGCGGCAGCAACTGCTTCGGCGGAACGAATCAATGAAGTCCTCGATACAGTTCCCGAAGTGCAAGATCCGCCTCATCCGCGCGTTCTGCCCGATGGACGCCAGATACGAGTCGCGTTTGAGGGAGTCGATTTTCACTATAACGGAACCAATGAGGGGCTGGTCCTGAACGGTGTAGATTTAGTCGCAGAGCCCGGTCAAACTGTCGCCATTCTCGGCGCGACGGGCGCGGGCAAATCCTCCATCCTCGATTTGGTACCTCGCTTTTATGATGTTGCCTCAGGACGAATCACTTGGAACGGCGTGGATATTCGCGATATCAAACAAAGTGATTTGCTTGCTGAGGTGGGTGTGGTACCGCAAGAGACGGTTTTGTTTTCGGGCACGATCCAGGATAACATTCGCTATGGCAAACCGGAAGCGAGCGACGAGGAAGTCATCGAAGCGGCAAAGGCAGCACAGGCTCATGAATTTATTCTCAATTTACCGAACGCATACGATACTCATATTGAGGAACGCGGTGTCAATCTTTCCGGTGGACAGAAGCAGCGCATTGCAATTGCGCGTGCACTGCTGATCAAGCCATCCATATTGATCCTCGATGACAGCACCAGCTCTGTGGATGTGGAGACCGAAACGAAAATTCAGAATGCGATGAAATCATGGTTGGATGACAGTACGAGTTTTGTCGTAGCACAGCGCATTAGCACCGTGTTGAATGCCGACAAGATTCTTGTTGTAGATGAAGGAAAAATTGTTGCACAGGGGACACATAGTGAACTCATGCAAACGAATCCTGTCTATCAGGAAATTTATGCCTCGCAATTGGGGAATGGCGTGAAAGTGGAGGCGGAATGAATAACAATAGGAATAACGACCGTCCCACCCCCGATGTTCGTGCTGCGATGGGACGTGGCGGCATGCGACCTGGCAAAATCGAGAAAGCCAGTGACCCGCGCCGTGCATTGACCCGCTTGGCAATGTATTTGAGTCCCTATAAAACCACGCTTGCATTTGTGCTCGCTTTTGTTCTTGCATATATTTTACTTGGATTGCTTGAGCCGTATCTGATTGGTCGTGCCATTGATAAATTCATTTCCACGCGTCAAATCAATGGCTTATCGAGTTTGGCGCTCTTGTTGCTCGCGGCATATCTCTTCGATAATGGATTTCAAGCCATATCCAGTTGGTTGATGGCGCGCATCTCCCAGGATGCGCTCCGTCGTTTGCGCTGCGACCTCTTTGAGCATTTACAAAAACTTTCCATTCACTTTTTCGACAGTCACACTGCCGGCGAGTTGATGAGTCGTCTGACCAACGACATCGATGCTATCAACCAAGCTGTTTCACAGAACGTCGTTTCTTTGTTTGCGAGCGTGTTATCCCTGGTTGGTATTGTGATTGCGATGTTCATTCTGAATCCGTGGTTGGCATTGTCTGCGCTACTGGTTGTGCCAATCATGTTCTGGTTCACACAATTCGTAGCCCGTTATACACGCAAAGGTTTTCGTGATCTTCAAAAGGAACTTGGCGAAATCAACGGCGTGATGGAAGAATCCATCAGCGGTCAGCGCGTGGTCAAGGCATTCCGCCGCAATGAAACTGCCATTGAGAAATTCCGTGCCAGCAATCAAAAGGTCTACGCAGCGGGCGTCTATGCCAACACATACGCGCTCATGCTGATGCCGCTTACGAACGTGCTTGGTAACTTCTTTGTCATCGTGCTTGTGGGTCTCGGTGGTTATCTTGCGTTGCAGGGCCTCGTCACGGTCGGGATGATCGCGACATTTATCGCTTATGCTCAGAACTTTATCCAACCTCTACGACAACTGGCAAATATGTACAACTCGATCCAAGCAGCGCTGGCGGGAGCAGAGCGAGTCTTTGAAATCATTGATACTCCCGCGGAAGTGGATAACGCCTCAGACTCGCCATTGCCTGTTCCCGTTAAAGGAGAAGTTCGCTTCGCTGACGTTTCCTTCGGTTATCTTCCAAATCAGCCTATTATCAAGCACATGACTCTCGAAGCGAAAGGAGGACAGACAATTGCATTAGTGGGTCCCACCGGCGCGGGCAAGACCACCCTCATCAATTTGCTAACTCGCTTCTATGAAATCAACGAGGGTCAAATTACAGTTGATGGGCATGACATTCGCGAAGTATCCAAATCAGATTTGCGACAAAAACTGGGAATCGTTTTACAGGATACTTTCCTGTTTGCAGATACTGTTATGGAGAATATCCGTTATGGTCGCCTCGACGCGACGGATGAAGAGTGTATCGAAGCCGCCAGACTTGCGGACGCTGATCATTTTATCCGCCAGTTGCCACAGGGATACCAGACCAAACTCTCCGAGCGCGCCAGCAACCTCAGCCAGGGACAGCGCCAGTTGATGTCCATCGCCCGCGCGGTTCTCTCCAATCCAAGTATTCTCATC
>WNFZ01007001.1_pt1 | contig 12762 bp, 12 predicted proteins | sample 5400081 | NCBI WGS metagenome assembly WNFZ01 (sample SAMN13153365, study PRJNA577476) | soil metagenome | isolation source: 80 cm soil or saprolite under grassland replicate 1 | place: USA:California | collected 2016-06-15
CCCTACCTCAGGCAATCAGATTCTTGAACAGGTAGGCTGGCTCGACCAGGACAACAATCCCTCTACGCCGCGCCAGGCTTTTGGAGTCACGAATGTTCCTGAAAACACGCCGCTCGTGCTCAACTATTTCACTAGCTCGGCAACACAACGACATCAGGTTGTTGAGATCTTTACACGATCGCTTGCTGAATGCGGCATTGGTTTAAATGTTATTTATTCCAATGCGTCGGATTTCTATACACAGGGTCCCATGGGTCCGCTCTTTGGTCGTCAATTTGATCTTGCTGAGTATGCCATAGGGGTCAATAGTCTTGAGCCGCAATGTAGTTGGTTTACCAGTTCGCAGATGCCCAGCGCATCGAATCACTGGGTTGGCACAAATGTGAGCGGTTATAAAAACTCCAATTTTGATGCTGCCTGCCAAAAAACTCTTCAATCTGTTTCGACAGATCCGGAATATGCAATGCATCAGGAGGCGCAAGCTATTTTCGCGGCGGATGTGCCATCCATTCCTCTTTACTTGCGACTGAAGGTCGCTGCCACTCGCCCTGATTTTTGTGGATTTACGCTTGACCCATCTTCCTCTTCCGCGCTGGCAGATATCGAAACATTTGATTATGGGAAAGGGTGTGCGCCTTAGTAGGGGCGACCCGTCCAGCGGAAGCAAACTACTTGACGATCCTGATGGGTCGCCCTTACCGTGTGTAAGATGAATGAGTTAATCTTTGCTGAGTCTTATTGTGTAAACCTGTAAACAGACAAAACTTTGCTATAATGCGGTCATTCCTGAACATGGAGTACTTTTAGATGAATAACAACAAACCTTTGTTAGAAGTAAAAGGACTCAAAACGTATTTCTATACCGAAGATGGTATTGTTCGCGCGGTGGATGGAGTGAACTTTGAAGTGTATCCTGGCGAAGTATTGGGATTGGTGGGTGAATCGGGTTGTGGGAAAAGTGTGACGTCGCTTTCGATCATGCGTCTGATCTCAAAACCAGGGAAAATAGATCAAGGTGAAATTTTATTGGATGGCGAAGATTTGCTCAAACTCCCTGAAGAAGAGATGATAAAAGTACGCGGCAATCGTATCTCGATGATCTTTCAGCAACCGCAGACTGCGCTCAACCCTGTTTTTAAAGTGGGCGATCAACTGGCTGAAGTATTGAATATTCATCAAGATTTGGGCAAAGAGGCAGGCTGGAAGCGCGCGGTAGCCTTGCTCAAAATGGTCGGCGTGCCTGATCCCGAGCGCCGCGTGGAAGCCTATCCACATGAATTGTCCGGCGGGATGGCACAACGCGTGATGATCGCGATGGCATTGGCATGTATCCCTGAACTCCTGATTGCAGATGAACCGACCACGGCGTTGGATGTGACGATCCAGGCGCAGATCCTTGACCTCATGCGTGACCTGCGCAGGGAAATGGGAACATCAGTCATTCTCATTACACATGACCTCGGCGTGGTAGCGGAGATGGCTGAGCGTGTCGCGGTGATGTATGCGGGCGAGATCGTTGAACAAACCGATGTCAATTCATTGTTTGATCAACCATTGCATCCCTATACTCAAGGATTGATCGGTTCGATTCCTATCCTGGGCGAGATCAAGGAGAGGTTGGATGTGATCCCCGGCTCGGTGCCGAATCTAATTAATTTGCCGCCTGGCTGTCGCTTTGCGCCGCGTTGTCAGGCGCGCTTCAAGTACAACTGCACTATTTGTGCAGAGGTGAAGCCTGAACTGGAAGAAGTCAAGCCGGGTCATTCTGTGCGTTGCTGGTTATATCAGGACGCGGAGGGCCATGTCGCTCCGCTTAAGGTCAGTTGAGCACGAGCTTTTATTGGAGCATTCAACATGCAAACAAATGACAATCATCAAGGCGAAACCCTTGTAGAAGTGAATAACTTAGTGAAATATTTTCCTGTGCGCGCAGGTTTACTTCAGCGCGTGGTCAATCAAGTCAAAGCAGTGGACGATATCAGCTTCTTTGTAAAAAAAGGTGAGACGCTCGGATTGGTGGGTGAATCGGGTTGCGGTAAGACGACGGTAGGGCGGACCATGCTTCGCCTCATCGAGCCGACGGCCGGCGAAGTAAAGTTCGAAGGCAAAGATGTTTTTTCTATGAAGCCGAGTGAATTGAAGATTGCGCGCCGCGATATGCAGATCATTTTTCAGGATCCATATGCTTCACTTGATCCACGGGTACCCATTGGCGAATCCGTGATGGAAGGCCTGCATATTCACAAGATCGGTACACCCAAGGAACGCGTCGATATTATGCTAGAGACCCTCAGCAAAGTCGGGTTGGAGAGTTATCATTCCCGCCGCTACCCTCATGAGTTCTCCGGTGGTCAGCGTCAACGTATTGGGATCGCGCGTGCACTCGCACTCCGCCCCAGGTTTATCATCTGTGATGAACCTGTCTCTGCATTGGATGTTTCTATTCAATCTCAGGTTTTGAATATCTTGAAGGATTTGCAGGGTGAATTTGGTCTGACGTACTTATTCATTGCTCACAACCTTTCTGTCGTGGAGCATGTGTCGAACCGCGTTGCAGTGATGTACTTAGGCAAGATGGTAGAGATGACTTCACGCGAGGAATTATTCCGCAACCCATTGCACCCTTACACGCAGGCATTAATGTCTGCTATCCCGGTTCCGAACCCGCGTTTGAAGAGACAGCGCACGATTCTGAAGGGTGATGTGCCTAGTCCTCTGAATCCGCCAAAAGGTTGCCGCTTCCACACACGCTGCCCAGTGGCGATTGAAAAATGTTCGCATGAAGAACCGCCGTTCATCGAAGTAAGCCCTGACCATTGGGCGGCTTGTTGGCTTGCACAATAGAAATTAGAGTCTGATTCATTATGTCCACGCCCACCATTCTCCTTGTTGACGATCAGCGTGATATAGTTCGACTCCTTCATTCGACCCTGCAAACACTGGGTCACCAGTTGGATATTATTGATGCCCCATCCGGTGAAGAGGCATTGCTTGAGGCTTCGCGGCGGAAGATTGATCTCCTGGTGACAGATTATCTTTTGCCCGGCATCACCGGTGTGGAACTGATGCGGAAAATCCGGGCTCGCAACACGGAGTTAAAAGTGATCATTATCTCCGGGGTGACCGAGCGTAAAGCGCGCAGTGAAATGCTGAATGCTGGCGCAATGGCAATCTTCGATAAGCCCATCCCATTGGCAGATTTTCTGGATGCAGTCGAGCGTAGTTTGGGATTAGTGCGAACGATCTTTCCGCTTGAATCAACGAAGGAAGTTGAAGAACATCGTCAGACGCTCTCCGAGTTGCTGAGTGGCTTTCGTCAGAAGATCAAAGCGGATGCGGTGTTCCTCATTAGCGATCGGGCACGCGTCCTGGCGCGCGCGGGGGATTTGTATGATAGCAGTATGGAAGTTTCATTGCTCTCTGCATTGATGGCAATTTACAGCGCGGGCTTGAAAGTCTCTCGCTTTATTCATCAGGAAAATTTGGATAATTATCATGTCTTCCGTGGTGGAGATCATGACTTGATTCTTATCCCGGTCAATTCATCTCATGCTCTGTTGATAGCTGGCAAGGATCTTGCCAGGTCAGATCGTATGCTGAAAACTGTGGAGGGAATGCTTTTTGTGCGCGGCGATGTGGAAAATGTTTTGCAGTCGCTTGGAGTAGCACCCGCGCCCACCGTAACGGAATCAGCTATCCCTGAACCTGAACCGCTGGCGCTTGAGCCCGAAGAACCTGAACCAGAAGTTGATCTCGACGCGTTGTTTGCATCTGCAAGCAAACAATCCACAGTAAAGGATATTGACGCGTTCTGGAATGATGCAGTAGAGAAGACGAGCAATATCCCAACCAACCCGGATGTGATCTCATTTGATGAAGCACGAAAATTGGGCTTGACGCCTGGAAAGACAATGCCAGTCAAATTGACAGGTCCTTTGAAGCCTGATGATCCATCCAAGAAGAAGTAATATTGCCCATCCCCAATCGCTGTGATACAATGTGCCACGCACTGGGGCGTGGTGCAAGGGCAGCACACCAGCCTTTGGAGCTGTGGATCTTGGTTCGAATCCAGGCGCCCCAGCCTGTATTTTCCCGCTAACGCGGGGCTTCTTTTCTATAGTATAGGATTTGTGGTGAAAGTCGAAGACCCCGCCGCCAATCCTATTTTTATTTGCCCCCTCCGTCCTCACCTGCACTGTCCCCAAAGGGGACAGGCGCAAGTGTCGGACACCTCCCCCATTTTCCGCGCACTCCAGCGGAAAATGGGGGAGGATGGGTGGGGGCCAGAGGAGATTTATGAAGGTAACCGCTGTTCTTCTTGCTGCTGGGCAAGGTACACGCATGAAGTCTGATCTGCCAAAGGTCTTGCACCCTTTGTGTGGGAAGCCAATGTTATGGTACGTGCTGGAAGCGTTGAAATCGGCTACCACTGAAAAACCTGTTGTTATCGTAGGGTACGGCGCGGAGGCAGTGAAAAATTATTTGGGAGATTCTGCGGATTGTGTTTTGCAGGAGCCGCAACTTGGGACGGGGCACGCGGCGCTGCAAGCTGAATCCTTGCTCAGGGGCAAAACAGATTATGTCATCGTTACCTATGCCGATCTGCCTTTATTGCGTGACGAAACCTTTGAGCGACTCATGGAAACACAGCGCCTCAACTCCGGACCTTTCAGTCTGCTGACCGTTATCGCAGACGACCCGCGTAGCTTTGGACGAATCGTGCGCAAAGCCGATGGGACAGTGGAAGCCATTGTCGAGGAATATGTTGCCACACCGGAGCAACGCGAGATCAAAGAGTTGAATGTGGGTGCCTATTGCTTCAGCGCAGACTGGTTATGGGATGCCTTACATCGCATCGAGAAAAATCCGAAGAAAGGCGAATATTATTTAACGGATGTGGTTGAACTTGCAGCAAAGGATCATTTACCTGTGAAAGCTGTCTTACACGATGATTTTACTGAAACGATTGGAATTAATACGCGCGTTCATTTGAGTGAAGCAGAAGCCGCCCTGCGTATGCGGATCAATCGCGAACACATGCTGAACGGCGTAAGTATGCCCGATCCCGCCTCTACCTATATTGAAGTAGGTGTGAAGATCGGCAAAGACACAACCATCATGCCGAACACATATATTCAGGGAACCACGCTGATCGGCGAAGGAAACATGATTGGATCAAACACCATTATTCGTAATACAACCATTGGAAATGATTGCAAGATTCTTGCCTCAGTGCTTGAAGGTGCTGTCGTAGAAGATGATGTGGATATGGGCCCCTTTGCCCATTTGCGAAAAGGTGCGCATTTGAATAGTCATGTCCATATGGGGAATTTCGGTGAAGTGAAAGATTCCACGCTGCACGAAGGCGTGAAGATGGGACATTTCTCTTATATCGGCAATGCGACCATCGGTGCGCGTACGAACATCGGTGCAGGAACGATCACTTGTAACTATGATGGTGAGAGGAAACACCCAACCGAGATCGGTGAAGATGCCTTCATCGGTTCGGATACAATGTTGGTCGCTCCATTAAAACTTGGAGATGGCGCGCGCACCGGCGCGGGCGCGGTTGTGACAAAGAATGTACCTGATGACATACTTGTGGTTGGTATGCCTGCTCGCGCGATTCGGAAAATGGAAAGAAAGAAGAAAGGATAATCTCATTGCGAGGAGAGCTTTAGCTCGACGAAGCAATCTCATACATTATTACTGGGATTGCTTCACCGCCTACGCTTCGTCTGCGGACGTTGTCCTCCGCTCAGCGCGAGGCGGTGGCTCGCAATGACGAGCAGAACATATGTCCATCACCCAACCAGAAAAGCAAGCTCTCATTGATTTAGCAAACATTGCGCGGCAACGCGCTTATGCCCCTTATTCGAATTATCCCGTTGGCGCGGCGCTCCGCACGAAGACGGGGCGCATTTTTACTGGTATCAACGTGGAGAATGCCGCGTTTCCACAAACGATGTGTGCGGAACGTGTGGCGATCTTCAAAGCAGTCTCTGAAGGTGAGAAGGAATTCGAGGTGATCAGCGTCGTTACAGATAATGGCGGCTCGCCCTGTGGTGGATGTCGCCAGGTGATGGCAGAATTCGGTTTAGATACCATCGTCCTTTTGGCAGATGGAAACGGTAAGCTTATTAAAGAAACGACCGTCAAAGAACTATTACCGGAAGCGTTTACGCCCGATCATTTGAAATCGTAGGGGCGACCTTCATGGTCGCCCAAGGCAAGGACAAGCCTTGCCTCTACATACAAACCTATGCCTGAAACCAAATTTCGTTCCTTTCGAGTAGATGCAGTTGTGCTTCGCCACAGCGATTACGGTGAAGCAGATCGTTTGCTGACTCTCTATACGCGTCAACTAGGAAAGACGCGCGCCCTCGCGAAAGGTGCGCGTAAGATTGCCTCGCGCAAAGCCGGGCACATTGAGCCGTTCACGCAAGTCAAACTGCAGCTTGCCAAAGGACACGATATGTTGATCCTCACACAAGCTGATACTGTGGATGCTTATCAACCTTTGCGTGAGGACTTGATCCTTACAAGCCATGCCTCTTATGTGATTGAACTGCTCGATCGCTTTACGTATCAGGATGATACTGAGAATTCAGCTATCTTTCGTTTGCTCACGGACACCCTCTCACGTCTTGCTTCAAAAACAGATCCTTGGATTGTTATCCGTTATTATGAGATGCGCCTGCTCGACCATTTAGGATTCCGCCCTCAACTTTTTGAGTGTGCTAATTGCAGACGCGCGATTCTCCCTGAAGATCAGTTCTTTTCGTTCAGCGCGGGTGGTGTGATCTGTCCGCGTTGTGGACAGGGATTGCGCAACCTCAAACCGATTTCGGTGGAGACGCTCAAGTATCTGCGTCACTTCCAACGCTCGAGCTACGCGGACGCCTCTCGTGCGCAGCCCGGCCCTGAGGTCCGGAATGAAGCGGAGACTCTCATGCAGGGTTACTTCACATATTTACTTGAACGTGAGTTGAATACGCCAGGCTTTTTGAAAAGCATCAAATCGTAGTGGCACGATGTATCGTGCTCTTACAACCTCTTCCCCCAGTTCAACACAAAAATCCATGCCAGTAGGACAACGACCGGTTTCAAGATTCTCCACACAAGGACTTGGAACCATTTCCATTTAAAGAGATAAACAACGTGTGCGACCACCCAACGCGCAATTAATGTTTGACCCAGCGCGCTTCTTACTACCCGACGTCTGTATCCTTTAAACGAAAATTCGTTCCGCTGAAACGCCTCGCCGATTTCGCGCGCTGCCAGTGCACCATATCCCAAAGCGATACTGATGCCCTCGCCGAGGAATGGATCTGCGCCGGCAGCATCTCCTACCAATAACACGCGCGGCACGGACATTTGATTCTTAGGCGAGAACCATCGAATGGGATATCCCTTGATTTCATAATTATTTAGATCGAACCCAAGACGCGACATTTCTTTAGCAAGAGGTTCTTTTAATTGCGGGCGTTTCTCATTCGCGAGAATGTTGGTGTCATAGATTCCCCAACATCGCATGGCTTCTCCATTCACTTGGGTTGGAAAATCCCACACATAGCCCGCGATGTTCGTGAGCACAGGGAAGAAATCGAAGTAAGCGGCTCCCTCTCGGTGGATGTCATTGCGAGGGACGTTTTTTCCCGAAGCAATCTCTAACTCAATTGGAGATTGCTTTACTGCTATCGCTTCGACTTCGCTCCTTTCAGTCGCTCCGCTCAGCACGAAGCGGCCCGCAATGATAGGAGTGATTAGCTCCAGCACTCTCGCCGTATGTACTGGCACATTGGGGAAGATGCATCGACGTGTAACTCCATTTGATCCATCTGCACCAACGACCACCTGCGCTCGGAATTTACCTTGATCTGTTTCAACAGTCACACCATCTTTATCGGGAATAATATTCTTTACCGTAACCTCTTCCCTAATCTCTAGTCCCCTAGTCTCTGCCTTTCTTGCCAACCAGTTGTCAAACTCATCGCGGCGGATCACGCGCAGGGCATGTCGTTCGGGTACGCGGAGTTTCAATCCCTTTGATTCAAAATCAAAATGGATGCGATCTGCATCCACGTGTGGAACTTCACTAACATCAAGGCCGAGTCCCTGAAGGATGACCTCCGCGTCGATAACGAGTCCACCCGCGCAAAGTTTGAAGCGCGGATAACGCGCTTTTTCGAGGATTAAGATGCGGGGCGCGAGAGTGGGAAAATCCCTTACAAGATGAAGTGCAGTGGAGAGTCCCGAAGGACCTCCACCGATAATAATAATGTCATGTCCCATTCTGACGGCTCACACGTAAGCACCAGACCACGTCTCAAAAAGTCTCCCTCCGCGTTCCTCATCTTTGTAGAACGTTAGATAGGTGAGCGTTTGATAGCGAACAAATTTTTGCTCTTTAGGGTCTTTGACAGCGAGGTCGTAATAAGAACGCCATGTCCCGGAATTGATGTAGAGTTGGTCTTGTTCATGGGGTGGCTCACCATCTGAATCAAGCGGGACGATTTCGTGGAAATGTGTGTGGCCATAGATGATGAAGCGCGCCGAATTGTCGAGGAAAGCCTGTTCCTGCAAGGCGTGCTCTGCGAGAGAACGGCCGTTTTCCCGTAACCGGTCGTGTGCCCACACGACAATATCGTTGAGTGTTTCAAATGATGTGCGCTTTGATATTTTGATCACAAGTTGCAGGGCATCGACGATATCAAACTTGAATGCCTTGTCCTGTTCGCGGACAACATCAAGCTGGAGGAACTCATTGCAGATATCGTCCCACACTTCTTTGAGTTTCGTTTCCAGGGCCGTACCTCCCGCGTGGCGTTTGATCTGCCCACTGATCCAAAGAGGTGTTGCCAGTGCAGGGCGTACGTTCGTGATTCGACGCAGGCTATCTATAATTCCGTTGGGCAGTTCATTGCCATAGCGATTTTGTACTTCGATCGGGTAGCGGTTGCATACGTCCATCGTGAAGACATCACCGAGCGTAGCGTGGTCACGACCTTTTTCGCGATTGAAGTTGAATTTGTCGTAACAATCGCCATGACGGACGAAGACTTGATACGATTTAAGTATTTCGCGCAAAGCGGGTTGTTCATCCAGATCATAAGGAAATGGCCCGAAATCGTTGCACAAGCCTAGCGACTCGATAATGGTCTTGCGGATTTCATCGAAGGCGCTTCCCGGCAGGTGATAATACCAATCGTGGTTGCCGACCATGTAATGAATGCGGACCTTGATCGGTATGCGTTCCTTTGAATCTGTGTCAGGTTCGCCGCGAGCATTGGCGGGAGGTAGAAGAACGATTTCACCGTTTGCACAGCGTTTGAGAACATCCAGCGACTCCCGGTTGACGTTGATAATAGCTTTTGTGGTTTCGGCAAGTGTAGCTGCAAAGTTTGGACTGCTGATACTGGTCCACGGGCGAGTGTAAGTTGCCGTATTAGGCGCGGTATTCAGCCAAAGCGTAGAATGAAGCGGATCAAGGATATCGCCCATCAGCAAAAGGTCGAGGCTTTCGATCGGATGGTAACTTCCATCCCTTCGGAACGATGCAAAATATGCTGTTTCACTTAAACGATTGGAAAATAAATGGAATGCACTGGGTGAAATCGAATTGGCAGTTGTGCCATCCCCGAGGTGAATATCACTGCTAATAACGAGCATATTGATTCTCCTGAACAATACCGATGAGCAATCATTGAATTATAGTCATTAATACGGCTTGGGAGCAGGTTTTTCTTTATTTTGCTCAAATTTCAAATGCAAATATCCTTTTGATCGTTCCTTCTCATGCTTTCTTCAGGGATGTACAAGAATATTGACGTATAATTTTAATAACTTATCCCTGGCGGGAAAGAAGGTGGGCTTTCATATGTGATTCAACTCAGGCAGGCATTCAACCCTTTATCGCTTTTGATAAGCTCAACTTTATAAGTCAGGAGGTGATATGGCTCGTAAAATTTTCTCTGGAATATTGATCGCGTTGAGTGCGATATTCTTGGTGTTAAGTGTAGTAGGGATCGGCGCGATTTGGTTCTATAACGAACCCTTGACTCGCGAAGTGACCAGTCGATTGGGAGAAATAGATGCCCAACTGGCACAGGCGGAAACTACTTTGCAAAGTATAGTATTCAAAGTACATTGGATGATCAATTGCTCCCTGAATTGAAAACCACGCGCCAAAGAATTAATACTGCGCGCACGACATTGGAAAATTTACAATCCATTCTTGCAAGCGTCAGTGGTTTTATTCCTGGTGTCGACTTGAACGCCCCCGCCAAAGTGTTGACAGACCTGATCACATCCACTCGGTCATTGGACACCGAAATTGCAAATGTGGAGACGTTGGCAAAACAGGCCTCAACTTTTGTGAGCGATACATCCTTTCTTTTAGGCGGTGACTTGACCGAAACGCGCGATAGCCTCCGAAATTTCCTCGTTTCTATCCAGGATTATGAAAAGAAAATAGCTGGCTGGCGTGAACAGGATAAGGCATTGCTCGAAGGAGCACCTAGATGGATTGACCAGGCCTCGATCATCTTAACAATTTTTTTGGTGTGGTTCGGTCTTTCTCAGTTCGGCCTGCTCCTGCATGGACTCAGTATCCAAGCTGGAGGGGATCCATTTATGGTGTTGAGGCGAGAGCAGAAGAATGACCACCTAACAAAAGAGGAGGATATTGATTTAGAGCTTGAAGCGTAAAAATCTTTCTAGTCAGCGGGGGATAGGAAAATCGGTCTGTTGACTTAGAACATTTGTTCTAATATAATATTTATTATGTCATTTTTTCGACATCTCATCCAATCATTGTTGCACAAGAAACCACGGGAAGAACAGTCACGCGTTTTCTTACAGGATGATGAGCTCATTACAGTCATCAAAGATGTTGCAAAACAACAAAAGCGTTCTGAAGAAGATATCATTGCTGACTTCACAAAGGTTGGACTAAATCAGTTCTGGGCCCAAAATGAGTTGAAAGATCGTTGGTCAGCTCTTTCACATCGTGAACAACAAGTTGTTGCTCTCGTTTGTCTTGGTCATAAAAACGATGAAATTGCGAAAATTCTAGTGATTGCCCCTCATACCGTGAAAAAACATTTACAACGCATATTCGATAAATTTAATTTGCGTAGCAGCGCAGGGTTACGTCTTGCTTTAAAGCATTGGGATTTTCGCGATTGGTGGGAGCGTAACCAGCAGGAGTAGGGAGGTATCTTAGTCCTATCCCAATATGTGGGTCAACCATTGGACTACACCCAAAATCATCCTTTAAATCCCCCGTGGGGGGATTGCTATTTAACTGTAGTTTCGCCAAAGTTGGCGGTAGGACCTTAACAAAGCGATAAAATACGGTAATTCATCCAGGCGTGAGCATAGCAAAGCCGGAAGGCTGGCTTTAGCCTTCCAATGGTCATCCATGCAAAAGCGGCCTCAGACGTGCGAAGGGCTGGAGGACGGTGCGCAACAGATTTTGAAAATGTTCGAGACGATGCTGGCGAATAAAGTCCGCCAGAGAAGTCTGGGAATGGTTCTTGGGGTAAGCCAGCGCCAAGCGATATTGTAAGTAATTGATGGCCAGCATGACCACTGCGAACCATTTCTGAGTGGCTTCCAAGGATTGTTGACGGAAATCGCCAAGTCCCAAGGCATTTTTCAAGTAGGTGTTATCGACTTCCACTGACCAGCGCTTCTGGTAATATCGCAAGGCTTGCTGCACAGTCAGGGTTAGGTCAGTGCAGACGAAGTACTTGGGGAACTTGTCCCCGGGGCGTTTTTTCGAGATGATGGCGTGGACTGGTTGCGCAACGTCTTCCAAGTGTCCTTGGATAAGACGAGTGTAGTAGCGGGGTGCTTTGCGATCTTCGTCCACAGCTTCGAGCGTGATCCGCTCGTAAGGCTTGTGCCTGAGCGCCAGGTTGTGTTGGTCAACACGTACTTTGTTGATCCGCCGGTTGGACTTGATGGCACAGATGACCTGCCACTTCTGCCGCCGACAGAAGTTGATGAGCTTTTTGGAGGCATACCACGAGTCAAAGAGAACATAAACTTTATGCCCTTTAGGTAAAAGTGGCTCCAACTCCACCAGCATCGCGTGTACCAGTGCATATTTGCTGCGATAGCGTAAACGCTTTTCGGCTGGACGTTCCCGGTTCAGCCGTCGCACCGTCTTTTCTCGGAGATACAGACGTGTGTCATATAAAAATCCAAACGGACCAATCTGCAGATGCCCTTCAACATACACATAGCCATTGGTGTACGCCTGCTTCTTCTTGCTGCTTTCCGCATGATTATGATGATAGTCCACGGCTTCCAGATGTTTGGTGGCTTTGCCCTTCTTGCCCAAACTATCGTCAATCCCAATGAAAATCTCAAACGCAATGTTCACCCGGCTGGCCAATTCAAGAAATTTGTTGACCATCCAGCGCTTGCGCGGAGAACTGATGTCTTCCGCTTCCCAGGGGCTTTCTCGCAGAAAGTCTGCACCATTCTTCGGGTCGGGCTGACTCTTCAAGAGCCGATACAGTCCGCTGATCGTTTTGGTGTCGTTGCTGGTCAGCAGCGCATCCACCATCCAAATCAAATGCCGTAGTTGTGGTTGGTAAAGTGCAATGTTCAAAACCGTGATAAAGGCAACAAGTTCTGCCGAGTGTTGTACAATTGCTGTGAGCATTGGCTTCCTCTGGTTTCTGGATTTGTCCGCAAACTTATCCTACCAGATTTCCAATGCTCATTCTATTTTGGCGAAACTAAAGT
>WNFZ01004600.1_pt1 | contig 12756 bp, 8 predicted proteins | sample 5400081 | NCBI WGS metagenome assembly WNFZ01 (sample SAMN13153365, study PRJNA577476) | soil metagenome | isolation source: 80 cm soil or saprolite under grassland replicate 1 | place: USA:California | collected 2016-06-15
ACAACCCCGCCGTCGTCGAGCGCGGCGAGTCGACGAACTCGATTGCTCACGGCTGGGCGCCAATTGCGTCTCAGCACGTGAAGCTGAACCTGAAGCCGGGCGAGTCGCAGCAGATCGTCTTCATCCTCGGATACCAGGAAAATCCGAGAGACCAGAAATTCGATCCGCCGAATTCGCAGACCATCAACAAGAAGTCGGCGAAGGCGACCATCGCAAAATACTTGAGCCCGACGAACGCCGACACGGCCTTTGAGAAGCTGCGCCAGTACTGGGACAGCCTGCTCAGCATCGTCCAAGTGGAGACACCCGACGAGCACACCAACCGCATGGTGAACATCTGGAATGCGTATCAGTGCATGGCGACGTTCAATATGTCGCGGTCGGCGTCGTTTTACGAGTCGGGAATTGGACGCGGCCTGGGCTTCCGCGATTCCAATCAGGATTTACTCGGATTCGTGCACATGGTGCCATCGCGGGCGCGTGAGCGAATCGTTGACCTGGCCTCCACGCAGTTGCCGAGCGGCGGCGCGTACCACCAGTACCAGCCGCTGACCAAGCGCGGCAACAACGACGTCGGGGGTAATTTCAACGACGATCCGCACTGGCTGATCATCGGCGTTGCGGCGTATCTGAAAGAGACGGGCGACTGGAGCATTCTGAATGAGCCTGTTCCTTACGACAATGCGCCGGGATCAGAGAAGCCGCTTTACGAGCACCTGCAGCGCAGTTTCCAGTACACGCTCGACCGGCTCGGGCCGCATGGGTTACCGCTCATCGGCCGCGCCGACTGGAATGATTGCCTGAACCTGAATTGCTTCTCGGATACGCCCGGGCAGTCGTTTCAGACCACAACCAACAAAGAAGGCAAGGTGGCGGAGTCGATTTTCATCGCCGGACTGTTTTGCCTGGCGGGGCGGGAACTGGCCGAGATCACAATCCAGAGTGCGTGCCCCTCTCACGGCGGAACCGGGAAGTGCGCCGATGCGGAGAAGCTGGGGAAGAAATATCTCAACGAAGTTTCGAAGATGGAAGACACGATTCGCCAGCATGGCTGGGATGGCGAATGGTTTCTCCGCGCCTACGACGACTTCGGAAACAAGGTCGGCTCGAAGGAGTGCGAGGAAGGGAAGATATTCATCGAGACGCAAGGCTTCTGCACGCTTGCCGGTGTCGGGTTGGACGATGGTATGGCGACGAAGGCGCTCGAATCTACTCGCAAGCACCTCGCAACCAAGCACGGCATCGTTCTGCAGCAACCCGCTTTTTCGAAGTACTACCTGCACCTGGGCGAGATCTCCTCGTATCCACCGGGATATAAGGAGAACGCTGGAATTTTCTGCCACAACAATCCCTGGGTGATGATTGGCGAAACGCGCGTAGGCAACGGCGACGCGGCTTTCGATTACTATTCGCGAATCAATCCGTCGGCGCGCGAGGAGATCAGTGACCTTCACCGCTGCGAACCCTATGTCTATGCGCAAATGATTGCTGGTCGCGACGCTCCCACGCACGGCGAAGCGAAGAACTCCTGGCTGACCGGGACCGCCGCCTGGAACTATTTCGCAATCACGCAATGGATTCTCGGCATTCGTACTTCGTACAACGGCTTGCAGATTGCGCCCGTGGTGCCGAAGAGTTGGCGTGGATTCAAAGCGACGCGCAAGTTTCGCGGTGTCACTTATAACGTGGAAGTCGAGCGAGCAGGGACGGGAAACTGCGTGTCGCTGACCGTCGATGGAGTGGCGGTGAACGGAAACGTAGTGCCGCTGCCGGGGGATGGGCGCAAGCAAGTAGATGTCAAGGCAGTCGTCAGTTAGATACACTTCGGCCATGTCCTACACCCCTGACGCGAATCGCTACTCAGCCATGCAGTACCGGCGCTGCGGCAAGAGCGGAATACTTCTGCCCGCCATCTCTCTCGGCCTGTGGCACAACTTCGGAGGCGTAGATGTTTTCGAGACTTCCCGCGCCATGCTGCGCCGGGCGTTCGATCTCGGCATCACGCATTTTGATCTCGCCAACAATTACGGCCCTCCCCCCGGTTCAGCCGAAGAGAATTTCGGTCGCATCCTGAAAGAAGATTTCGCTGCCCATCGCGATGAGCTGATCATCAGCACCAAAGCCGGCTACACCATGTGGGACGGCCCGTACGGCGACTGGGGCTCGCGAAAATATCTGCTGGCGAGTCTTGACCAGAGCCTCAAGCGTATGCGCCTCGACTACGTGGACATCTTTTATTCGCACCGGCCCGATCCTGACACTCCGATTGAAGAAACCATGTCGGCGCTCGATCACGCAGTGCGTTCCGGCAAAGCGCTCTATGCCGGGATTTCGAATTACAGCGCCGCGCAGACTGCGCGGGCGGTGGCGATCCTGCGCGAGCTTGGCACGCCATGCCTGATTCACCAGCCAAAGTATTCGATGTTCGAGCGCACGCCCGAAAAGACAGGCTTGTTCGATGTGCTAAGCAAGGAAGGCGTCGGCTGCATCGCCTTCACGCCGCTGGCGCAGGGATTACTGACCAACCGTTATCTGCAAGGGATTCCCGGCGATTCGCGTGCCTCGAAAGCACACGGCTTTCTGAAGCCAAAAGACATTGACGACCGCCGCCTGGCGCAGGTGAGAGCACTGAACGACATTGCGCAAAAGCGTGGACAGTCCCTTGCTCAGATGGCGCTTGCCTGGGTTCTGCGCCAGCCTTGCATGACGAGCGCACTGATCGGTGCGAGCCGGGTCGAGCAGATCGAGCAGAATGTGGCTGCGCTTGCAAGGCTGGAGTTCTCGTCGGAAGACCTCAGCAAAATCGAAGACATTTTGAAGTCCTAGTAGGCAGAGTCGTCCACGACACCGATTCGACGGAAGCCAGAAAGAACCATGTGGGGACGGGTGCCCTCGCCCGTCCGGTCGAGCGAAGCTCGACAGTTTTCGGGTTGTAGCAGACAGCCTTAGCTGTGACCCAACGCACACTCTCCCCCGCTCCACCGGTGCTACACTCCATAACCGAAAACAAGCGAAGCGAGAATTCTCTCGCCATTGTCCGCACTGGAATGAACTCGGGAGGAACGATGCGCAAATGGGGCATAGTCGTCACGTTGTTTTACGCAGCGGTTGTAGTCCTGTTGTTGATCCCCCTGGCAGTCGCTCTGGTAGAGAACTGGAAGGGTGTCGCCGTCCTGCACAGCCATATCGTCGAGACCTACGGTTATTGGGCAACCTGGGTCGTCGTTGCTGTTTTTGTCTTCGGGCAGGCGCTTCTCCTAAGCTTGAGCGTTGATTTATCGGGGCCCCGTCTCAAGCCTCGAACCCATGTTTTGGTCTCGGCGGTTGTCTCAGGACTCTTCCTGGCGATTTTGTCCGTTGGCGTCGTTCTGGACGTTGCCTTGGCCATTCGTGGAGATCGCATTGATGACTGGGCACTCAGTCTATTCCGCTGGGTCCCGCTGGCGGCGTGGCTGGCCTGGGGAATCGTGTTCTATCGCTACTCTCGCGGCACACAGGACCCGGTGACGCGGGCGGTCTCGTGGATGTTGCGCGGGAGTGTTCTGGAATTGCTGATCGCGATACCGTCGCACGTGATTGTGCGACGCCGCGACGACTGCTGCGCACCATTCGGCACCGGGATTGGGATCGCCAGCGGACTTGCGATCATGCTTTTGTCGTTCGGTCCGAGCGTCATCTTCTTGTTCAAGAAGCGGATGGAGCGACTCAAGGCCAAAGGTGCGGCTGCATAGGCTCCACTATTCCCACTTCTCCCAACACCAGGGAGAAGTGGGGCACCCACGTCATCTCGAACCCAACATCTCGAACGCAGCGTCTCGAACCCGAACGTCTCGGGCCCACTTTCGCGGAGAGGAGTGTCTACGCCACACGGTTTCTAGGCCGGTAGTTTAAAATAGTCGGAATGGCAAACGTACTCGACTTCGGACCCTACGTAGATATCGAAAACGGCAGGCGCGTCGTTAAAGATCTGACCTACGGCAACCCCACGCCGGAAGGCGTGGTGCTCACGACCGTGGACAGCGTCGTCAATTGGATGCGCAAGAGCTCGATTTGGCCGATGACCTTCGGCCTGGCCTGCTGCGCGATTGAAATGATGTCGATGGGCGCGTCGCGGTTCGATATCGCGCGTTTCGGCGCAGAGGTTTTCCGGCCGTCGCCGCGGCAATCCGACCTGATGATCATTGCGGGGCGCGTGTCGAACAAGATGGCGCCCGTGATCCGTCAGCTCTGGGAGCAGATGCCGGAGCCGAAGTGGGTGATCTCGATGGGCGCGTGCGCGACTTCTGGCGGCGTGTTCAATAATTATGCGCTGGTGCAGAGCGTGAACCAGGTCATCCCCGTGGATATCTATGTGCCCGGCTGCCCGCCGCGTCCGGAGCAGTTGATCTACTCGATCACGCTGCTGCAGCAGAAGATCCAGGCGGAACGCGGGACGATGAAGCGCGCTCTGAATATCGGATCGTAACTGGTACCTTTCTTTCGCCCCTTCGGGGGCTTCCCCAGCGGGTCATCTGTACCCACGGCTTACGGCGTGGGCTTTATTCTTTCGCTGCTACGCGGCTCTGTTTGTGGAGGCATGCGCTTCGCGCTGAAGCTCAGCAGTGCTCTTCGCCAGAAACAATCCTAAATCCAGGTACATGCCGAGCGGTGGCATATAATTCCGCAGTTCACGAGTTTGTTCTTCATCTATGACGAAATCCAACCTGTCACCCACCGGGCCGGCCATTGTTGCGCATGCACCCTGCCGTGCTGACCTCGCAGGCGGGACGATCGATCTCTGGCCGCTTCACCTCTTCCATTCCGGTGCAATGACCGTCAACTTTGCGGTCAACATTCTGACAACCTGCCGGATTACACCGATCAAAGGCAAAGGCATTTACTTGCGTTCGCTCGACACGAAACGCGAGGAGCATTTCGCGAGTTTTGACGAGGTGCGCGCCGCGAAGAAGTTCCGGTTGCCGATCACAGGGCGGCTGTTACAGTTCTTCGCTCCGAAAGAAGGTGCGCTGCTGGAAACTGACTCCGAGTCTCCAGCTGGGGCAGGAATCTCCGGGTCCTCGGCGCTGATGATAGCGACCACAGCCGCACTGGCGCGCTTCACCGACCGCAACCTCACACTCGAACAGATGCGGGTGATTGCCCAGAACGTTGAAGCCCAGATCATCGAGGTGCCGACCGGATGCCAGGATTACTATCCGGCGCTGTATGGAGGCGTGAGCGCAATTCGCCTTGACGCGGATGGAATTCATCGCGAAGCTGTGCCCATCGTTCCGGAGGAGATCGAATCGCGTTTCGTGCTGGCCTACACCGGAATGCCGCGGAAGTCAGGCATCAACAACTGGGAAGTGTTCAAGTCGCATATCAATGGCGATAAGCGAGTGTTCCGGAATTTTGACCAGATTGCGACCATTGCGCGCGCCATGCACCAGGCGCTCGTTGCCGCTGACTGGGACACCGTGGCGCGACTGTTGCGCGAAGAATGGAAACTGCGAAGAACGAATGCGCCGGGAATCACGACTCCATTGATCGACAAGCTGATTGCGATTGCCGGAAAGCACGGTGGCCGTGCCGCGAAAGTCTGTGGCGCCGGTGGCGGAGGCTGTGTCATTTTTCTCGTCGAAAAGGGAGCCGCAAGTCGTGTGGCGACGGCGATCGGGGATGCCGGTGGACGCGTGCTGCCGCTGCAGGTAGCGAGGGACGGGTTGAGAGTGGCGCCGGTGGCGGTCGGCGGTTAGCAAGTCAGCATTCAGCACTCAGCATTCAGCGCTCAGCAAGAACCACCGCATTGATTTTCGGCAAGACTCTTTTGTCCTTCTTCGGAGTGAGGACTGAATGCTGAGTGCTGACTGCTTGAACCGGGCTTTTCCTAAGCGTTTCATCTGACCCGTACATGTACTTCTGACTTCGGTCTACTGTGTTTTTTGTTGAGTGTAAGTAGCTAGCTCCCTAGAATCCGGACAACTTAGCTGCGGGTTCGCAGCAAATTAATAAAAACGCTGGAGATGTTGGGATGAAGCTGGGGAAGCTCTTCGCACTCGTGTGTCTATCCGTATCCGCGCTGCCCGCTGTCGCGGGTGTGACCGTCACAACCCCAACGAACGGAGCTACGGTGGGATCCCCTGCACATTTTGTCGCGAGCGCCGTTTCGCCAGCCTGCTCCAAAGGTGTCGCGGCAATTGGTGTTTATACTTCGCCCGGAGTTCTGGCATACGTCGTCAATGGCACGAAGCTCGACACCTATATCTCATTGAAATCCGGAACGCAATATCCCGTGGTTCAGGAGTGGGACAATTGCGGTTGGTCGGCGAAAGTGCAGCTTACGTTGAATGTTGGCTCGTCAACAGGTGGCTCGGGTGGCAAGACCTTCTCCAACTTGCAACACGCGAGCGGCTGGACGGGCTATGCGTTGCTGCCCCCGAATTTCCCGATCTGTTCGAGTTGCACATCAACCGGATCCCAGGCCAAGTGGTCCTGGACGCCCAACGTTAGTTCACCTTCGATGGATGGCATCTCCACCAAGACCACTTATGGTGGAGGCACGACACAATGGGCGGACATTCTCTGGAACAATCACCTGATCGGCGACTTTTCGTCGACGGGGCTTCCAGACTTCAGCAAGACTCTTGTGCCTTCACTGCATAATTTCACCTACGAGGTCTATTTCTGGATTGGGAATACCAGCGACTCGCAAGGCCTGGAGTTCGACATCAATCAGTTTACCGGCGGAAAGTCCTACATCTGGGGCCACGAATGCCGCATCGACGGCGGACACGAGTGGGATACGTGGAACAACCAGACGCAGCACTGGGTTCCGAGTGGTATTCCGTGCTATCCGAAGAGCAACGCCTGGAACCATCTGACGATCCAGGTGCAGCGCACCTCAGACGGCCACCTGCTCTTCAAATCCATCACACTGAATGGCAACACGGCAACACTGAACCGTTATGACACGCCGACCTCCACCAACTGGTATGGCGTGACGGTCAACTACCAAATCGACAGCGACTACTACAAGACCCCATATTCGGTCTACCTCGACAAATTCACGTTCTCAGCGTGGTAGTTGAGGGTCTAACGCACAGCGCGCGCGCTCAAACCGGGGGCGTGCGCTTTGCTTTTTGACCTCTCGGAGACACCTTTCCGCAGAGCATTACCATCCAAGGACTATAATGAGCCGGGGTGCTGTATGAGGCCGCGCATTATAGTTCTTGGCGTTTTGTTGGTTGCAGGCGCGGTCTGCAAAGCCGAGAACGAGAAGTCGTCTTCCGCGATTACTGCTCAGCACCGCATGGAACTGGTTCGCACCTTCAACTCCGACCTGGTTTATATCCGCACAAGATTCCCCATGGGAAAGACCGGTCTTACGCTCAAAGGCGGCAAACTTTCGCCGGCCGGGCCCGACCTTGAAAAACTGATGGCTCTCTGGGGACCCTCGGTGAAGCCGGGAGACCGTGCCCTCATTACTCAATTCCTGATCAAGGGAGATCGCATTCATCTCGAGATCAACGGCGGGCCGGTGAGAAAACAGAAGTGGTACCAGCACATCCAGGTCGGCATGAACAACACGATGACCACCCCTGGGGGTGGTGACCAGAGCGGGCCTTTCAACAATCCGCGCGGCTCCTACGTCGATCTGGTGTTCGATCATCACATTCCTGATCTTACCGTCGAACAGCTCAAGCAGATGTTATGGCCGGTTTTCGATTTCGACTCCAAGTCTCCGGTGGACGCTTACATTGAAACAGTCCCTCCCAAGGTGAAAGAAGCGATCAAGAACCATCAAGTATTGGTGGGAATGAATCGCGAGATGGTCATTTACTCCAAGGGCCGTCCCGGCAAGAAGATTCGGGAGAAAGATGGCGAAGGCGCGGAGTACGAAGATTGGATCTATGGCGAACCGCCGCAGGATGTGGACTTCGTGCGCGTTGTCGGCGACGAGGTAGTCCGAGTAGAGACAATGAAGGTGGGCGGCCAGAAGGTCGTGAGAACTGAGAAGGAAATTGACGCAGGGGGGGCAACTGTCGCCAGCGCAGCACAGAAGGAACAACATTCCACGAAAGCGCCCACGTTACGCCGTCCGGGCGAAGAAGCGCCACCTGCGAACGGGAACACAACCCCGTCGCGTCTGCCGGACACCACAGCGCCACTGCCTCCGCACTTCCAGTCATCGTCCGCGCGGTAAGGGCACCGCCACTCCTTTGTTGCCGACAAGCCGCACTTGGCGATGCCTTTCTGCCCCGTTAGACTGAAAGTGTGAAGATTGCCCTGGGGCAAATCAATCCTACTGTCGGTGACTTTGCCGGAAACGCGGCAAAGATCATCGCATGTGCCGCCCGCGCCAGAACAGAAGGCGCCGGACTGATCCTGTTTCCTGAACTCTCCATCTGCGGATACCCGCCTCGAGACCTGGTGGAGCGAGCGTCCTTTGTGGCACACAACCGCGAAGCGGCCGAGCACATTGCTGCTGAAACGCGCGGGATCGCGGTCATTTGTGGACTCGTGACTCCGGCGCACGCCGACACCGGCAAGTCGGTGATGAATTCGGCTGCGCTGCTCGTGGGCGGCAGCATAAAGTTCGTACAGTCGAAAATGCTGCTTCCCACGTACGACGTCTTTGACGAGCTGCGCAACTTTGCACCTGCGCGCCAGCAGCAACTATTTTCCTTTTGCGGAAAGCAGATGGCGCTGACCATCTGTGAAGACGCCTGGAATGACAAGCACTTCTGGCCGCGGCAGCTCTACAGCGTGGATCCGGTGGAGGCGCTGGTGCACGCCGGCGGCAACTTCGTGCTCAACATTTCGGCATCTCCGTTTTGGGCAGGGAAGCGCGAAATGCGGCATGAAATGCTCGCGACCATTGCCAGAACGGATCGAGTTCCCGTCGCGTTCGTGAATCAGGTGGGCGGCAACGACAGCCTGGTTTTTGACGGCTCAAGTCTGGTCTTTGACCGCGAGGGCAAGGTTATCGCCCAGGGTAGATCTTTTGAGGAAGACCTTATATTTTTCGATTCCGACTCGCTGACTGGTGAAATCCATGAGCAAATCGCGGGAGAAGAAGCCAGCGTTTACGCGGCCCTTGTGCTAGGCACTCGCGACTACATCGCGAAGTGTGGCTTCCACAAAGCCATTGTTGCGCTGAGTGGCGGAATCGATTCCGCTTTGACCGCTGCCATCGCTGTGGACGCCATCGGTGCGGGGAAGGTGATTGGCGTGGGTATGCCGTCTGAATATTCTTCTGAGGGATCGGTTACCGATGCTCGCGAACTGGCGACAAACCTCGGAATCCGCTTTGAGGTCTTGCCCATCAGCGACATTTTCACAGAATTCAAATCTACCTTGCGCCCTGTATTCAAGAACATCCCCGAAGATGTGACCGAGGAGAACATACAGTCGCGCATACGCGGGTCGCTGCTGATGGCGCTCTCGAACAAGTTCGGCGCTCTGGTTTTGAGCACGGGAAACAAGAGCGAGTTGGGTGTGGGCTATTGCACTCTTTACGGCGACATGGCCGGAGGGCTCGCCGTTATTAACGATGTGCCGAAGACACTGGTGTACCGCCTCAGTCGCTACGTGAATTCCCGAAAGCCGGTGATTCCTCAGACCACGCTTGACAAGCCGCCGTCGGCGGAGTTGCGTCCCGACCAGAAGGACACGGACTCGCTTCCGCCGTACGAAGTTCTCGATGCTATTCTGGAAGACTATGTGGAGCAGTCGCACTCGGCGGAAGACATTGCGCGGGAGCACGGGTTCGACTTGCCGCTGGTGAAGAGCGTCATCCGCATGGTGGAGCGTAACGAGTACAAGCGCCAGCAGGCTGCACCGGGAATTAAAATTTCACCCAAGGCGTTTGGATACGGACGGCGTTTTCCGATTGCGGCAAAGGTAGATTTTTGACTTTGGTTTGATGATTCGCGGGCTGCACGGGTCGCACAGTATCGCAAGATACCGGCTTCACCAATTCTCTTATCAAGGACGAACATGCGTAAGTTTCTCTTCTTGTTTCTTTTGTCTGCGGGCGTGGTCGCCGCTCAACAGAAGCCTGCGGCCAAGCCAAAACCCGCAATATCACAAGGTGCAGCCAACGCCAGCTTGCCCACGGAAGACGATGTCAACGGCTTCATGCACGAGACGTTTGGCTACAATCCGCAGCTTACGTGGAAAATCGCCAGCATCAAACCGGCGGATGCAAAAGGTCTCGCTGAGGTCGATGTGCAGATCAGCGGCCCCGAAGGACAGGGCGAACAGAGATTCTTTGTCACCGAAGACGGAAAGCACGCCGTTGTGGGAGATGTGATTCCTTTCGGAAAGCACCCCTTTGAGGCGGCGCGAGTGGAACTGAAGAAGAAGGCCAATGGTCCCGCACGCGGCCCAGTCGATGCGCCCGTAACGATTGTTGAGTTCAGCGATCTGCAGTGCCCGCACTGCAAAGAGGCAAATCCTACGATCGAGCGCTTACTGAACGAAGATCCCAAGGTCCACTTGGTTCTGCAGAATTTTCCGCTTCCCAATCACAACTGGGCGATGAAGGCGGCGGCGTACGCTGACTGTGTCGGGCGCGCTTCCAACGAGTCGTTCTGGAAATTCGTGGACAGCGCGTTCGCCGCTCAGGAGCAGATTACCGCTGACAATGCCGACGAGAAACTCACCGGGATCGCCGACAGTTCCGGGGTGAAGGGAGCGAACATCGCCGCGTGCGCGGCGAAACCAGAGACGCAGGCCCGCGTCGAAGCCTCAGTGAATCTTGGCAAAACACTCGGGGTGAACAGCACGCCGACCTTGTTCGTGAATGGCCGGCCGGTGGGTGTCAATGGAAACAACTACGACGCATTGAAGAAGTTGGTGGATTTTGCAGCGTCGAACAAGTAGTTGGACTTATTACTTCGCCAAATAGACTTCTGAGCTCTGCCCCATGCTGCGGGCGGTGATATGCGGCGTGATCACAAGCAGCAACTCATCGTCCTCAAGCTGTTTGCTATTGGTGGTGGTGATTTTATTCACTCCGGGAACAAAACCCATGCCCGGAATTCCACTCATGGAGAGCGTTTCCGTATGCGTGACCTGACCGGCAACGATCGCGGGTTCGCCATCCATAAGCGTTATGCTGCCTTTGTATTCGCGGTTGCCAATCACGGGAACACCATTGAGCGATTGTCCGGCAAGCGACCGCAGATTGATCTCAAGTTGCAGCCTTACGTCGTTGTTGGAACTGATCGTTGGCTTGGCTTTAATCGTCAGTCCTAAATCTTCGTAGTTGAATGAAGGGAAGGCTGCCTGGAAACTGTTGTTCTGGATGACCTGCGAAATCGCCGGGGTATTGAAGACGGGCGCGAAACTCGCGTTCAGAACGGGAAAGCGGCTACCCATTCGGAAGGTTGCGTCTGTGCCCTGCGAAGCCCGCAACGACGCGTGGTCGAGCGTTTTGACCCAACTCTCGTTCAACGAAAGCTGCGCGCTTAACTGATCCAAGCTCACGCCTGTGAGCGTCTTGCCTCCGCCGAAAGTGGCAAGCGGCTGGCTAAAAATCGAGTTCTGTGACTGCTGCTGCCCCTGCAGCTGCGCCAGCAATGCGGACAGCGCGGTGTTATTTGCCTGATTAATGCCCCCGCTTGCGATCAGCTGATTGATGAGATCCTGAATGTTCTGTCCGCCAAGTGCAGCGAGCGCGCCTGCGGGAATATTGAACAGGTTGAAACTGTAAGGAATGCGCACTCCCAGATTGCGCATGAAGCTGTGGTTGACCTGATAGACGTGCACATCAAGCATGACCTGCGGGCGCGAGCCGTCGAGCCTCTCCAGAAGCTGCGTTGCGGCATCCAGACTGTCTTGGGAAGCGCGTACAACGAGAGTGGCAGACCCAGCGTTGGGCGTGACGTTGCGGATATCGAAAAGGTTTCGCAGCAAGTTCATCACGTCGTTTAACGCAGTTGGCGTGGAGGTCGCACTCGGCACATAGAACTTGCGCATTGCGAGGCGTTCATATTGTTTGCGGTTGTCGAGCGTGTCGGCAGCTACCACCATCTGCTTGGCGTCGAGGGGAGCCCAGAAACTCTTGGTCAGGCTGCCGGCAACCAGCATTGCCTTGTAGAAATCCACATTATCGATATTGAAAGATACTCCGCGGGATTGAACCGAATCTTCGATGTTTGCCGCAACTCCGTACGCCGCGGCGATGTTGGCGAGCAGTTCCCGGCTATCACCCCGGAAATGAAAGCTGGCGAGGTTCAGGTTCGGCTGCAGGCGAAGTTCTGAAGTTTCCTCTACCACTTGCGGGGCCGAGCTGGTCGCGGGAGATGAGTCGCCGAGAGCATCGCTCAGGCGTTCCTGCGCAAACTGATTGGAAGGATCGAGATGAAGCGCGTTACGGAAATCAGCCATGGCTTCTATCTGCTTGCCTGATTCCAGTTCCGCATTGCCGCTTTCAATGTGCTTTGTCACCAGGCGCTGTCGCGCTACTTCGCGGGCTGTCATGTAACTGACGTTTCGCGGGACCAATTCGGCTGCGCGCGCGAACTGCTCGTACGCTTGATCGAGATCCTTCTCTTGGAGCTTGACCGCGCGGGAGAACGCCGCCTTCGCTTCTTTCTCGTCGGTTCGCGAAGCATTGCACGAGGCAGGGCTGGCTCCCGATGGACACGGAAGCAAAGGATCAGGCTGCTGCTGTTTTGCAGGCAGCCAAGTGGATACAAATGCGATGGCGAACGCCAGACAGAGTACTCGGCGCATGGCTCATTCTAACGCGAGCAGGCTGCGGCGGCC
>WNFZ01004605.1_pt1 | contig 12752 bp, 13 predicted proteins | sample 5400081 | NCBI WGS metagenome assembly WNFZ01 (sample SAMN13153365, study PRJNA577476) | soil metagenome | isolation source: 80 cm soil or saprolite under grassland replicate 1 | place: USA:California | collected 2016-06-15
CAATGGCCAGAAAAAGAGCAACGTGACGTCAAGTGGCTCTCTATTAAACAAGCAGCCGAAACGGTTCATGAGCCCATGCTGAGCGAGATCATACGTCGCTTAGGGCATAAACTTGTTGACTGACGCGAGCTTAATGGGGTGTCGCGCCGATGACGAGGCCGCCAACTGAGGCGGCCTACTGCATCTTTGGCTTCGGCTCGAACTCATCCCGCAACGCGTGCGCGTGCTCTAGCTCGATGGCCAGCTTGAGCCATTGCTGAGCAAGATTTCGGAACACTTGTGCCCGCTTGGGGCTGTCCGCCTTTTTGGCCAGCTCCGTACAACGCAACGCGTGCTGACGACATTCTTTCGGATCGCCAGGCATAGCGCTGACCCTCTGCGCCGATACTCCTCTATCCTGAAGGCCTGGTCATTGCGTTGAATCAAAATGCGGCTGCGCCGAAATCCAAGTGGTGAAAGCGGGCTACTCACAAATTCGAAAGGGCCACAGGGTTTAAAATCCGGACAATGATTTAAAAACCAAATATTCAAGTAATGGAATGATGACTCCGCGCTGCGTATGAATCCGATTCGCTCGGGTGCGGGGGGCAAAAAAAAGCAAGGATTTTGTGCGCGAGCGCGTGAATTGGAACGGCTGCGGGGTCCGCTACATCGAAGCCGATCGAAAGAACTCGACCCAGTAAAAAAATTAACTCATTATTCAGCGTGCTTCGACAACGACTGGCGCTTTCGCAGGCTTGCCTTCTGCACGCCCTATCCTGCCTGCAATGACGTCGGCATGTTGTTTGAAACCGACTACATCCACGCCGATCTGCCGAAGCCCCTGCCGCCGATACCTGTGCGGGTCTCTCGCAGGTCACAATTGACGGCGGCGCTTCGGCAACATGCGAGACCTATTGTCATCGAGGACCAGGAGCTTGCGCGTCCGTTTGCCCGACTGTTGCGGGTGCGGGAACTGCGATTGCAGGCGCTTGGTGAATTCATCGCGGATACGATGTCGCATGAGATTGGCCGGCCCTATGGAGCTAACATCGAGGCGCATTGGTACGTGGGCCGATATGTTCTGCCGGGGAACGTGCAAAAGGTGATCCTCAAGCCAAAGCCTTACGGCGCCGCCGGACGACCACCGCGACATCTTCAAGCATGAATGTATGGCTCGGTCTGAGCCTTACCGGTTTTGACCTCGACGGCCACTTGGAAATCGCGCGCCTGTGTTTGTTGTAACTTTGCAACAGCTTCCAAACTTTTTTCCTCAGAAAACGATTTTAAGCTTTTTTAATGCCAACAAACCGTAGGGATGGATCAGCTCTTCAAAATGCGGGGAACAATCATGCGCAAGCTGTTGCATACGAGCGCTGCCGTAGCGGCGCAGCTGACACTATTGATGGCTGCGAATGCCGCTGACGTTGGCGTGCGGCCGCAGCCCTATACGCCGCCTCCGGCCTATGTGCCTCCGCCGTTCAGTTGGACCGGATTTTATCTTGGCGGCAACATTGGGGGAGCCTGGGCCAATCATGACGTGACCGACACCTTCTTGGGCGTGAACTTCAACAACGGAAACAACGACGGCGTCTTCATTGGAGGAGGCCAACTCGGGTTCAACTGGCAAGTCAGCAACATTGTTCTCGGACTTGAATGGGACATCGATGGGGCTGCGAATAACAATAACACCGGTACCGTATTCATTCCGACGGTCGGAACTATCCAGGTGACTTCCAACAATAGATGGATCACAACCCTGGCTGCCCGGTTCGGCGTGACCAATGGCTCCTGGCTCTTTTATGGCAAGGCCGGTGGCGGTTGGGTGGGCAGCGACGACTTCACCGTCACCAATCTGACGACCGGCGCATCGTTCACCGGCTCCAACAACAACACCAACAGCGGCTGGCTGTTTGGCGCGGGCATCGAGTGGGCTTTCCTGCCCAATTGGTCGGCGAAGGTCGAGTATAATTATCTTGGGCTGGACGATCGGACATTTGTTGTTCCTGCTGGATCCCCATTCCTCGCGGGCGACACTTTCACCCAGAGCAACCGCAACATTCAGATGCTGAAGGTGGGGATCAACTACCGGTTCAATTGGAGCGGCTACCGTTATTGATCGGCAATTGCTGCAGCATCGCGTCGCCCTGCGTAATCTCCTCGCGGGATGTTCGCTCGCGCACCTTCGCTCTCCGATTAACGCATTAGTAACCAGTCGGCGAGTGCGACAGTTGACGTTCGGGGCTCAGGGACCAAACTAGGACCCTCAACGGAAGTGCTGTGAACACCAATCGGTGAGAGCAGACCATTTGTCAATCTCAGCACTATGCAAGCCGCATTGGTCGCAAGAGCGTTTGCGATCAGCGCCGACTACAAAGTGCCTGTTGGCGGGGCTCTTGATATTGCTGGCGCTGGGGGCACCAGTGCATGCCGACGACCCGATTGCGCAATGGCTGAAACAGGATGAAAGCGACGGTCAAAACGAGCAAGTAAGGCCAGACTTGCATGCGCTCACGGACCAGGAACTGCAAGACATCTTCAAGGTTGGACGCGAGCAGGCAGACGGCCACCAACTGATCGAGCGTGGGAGCGAGGAGCACCCGCGCGTTCTCTATATTTGGCTTGTAACGATAGCTGCGGGATTTGGCGCGGTAATCGGCGCATTCAAGGCCGCGCCCTTTGTGCGTCGTCAACTGAGAACTCTAGCGCTCCCAGTGCAAATGAAGGATCAAAGCTGACGCGACCCCGCGGCGGACGAGCGCTCCAAAACGGTCGCGCAACAAAATCCTTGCTTTTTTTTGCCCCCCGCACCCGAACAGGATTCGGATTTCCGGCTAGCGCCGGGCAGTTTTCACGAAACTTGAAATTTGATTTTTAATCATCATACGACGATCTCACGAAACTCAGCCGCTGGGGGATTAGGTTGCGGGTGTCTACGCGGCTGACGGCGATGCCTTCGTGCTCGCAGGAATTGGCGACGTCAGACACCGTAGCGCGCTGCATGTCGCGTTTCCAGCGCAGGTCGTCGAAGTCGGAGCCGCGGTGCATAGTGCAGCGATTGTCCCAGATAACCAGGTCGTGGACGCGCCAACGATGCGTGTAGACGAACTGTCGCTGGGTGGCATGGGCGATGAGCTCGTCGATCAGCGCGCGTCCGTCCGACTCGGGCATGTCGAAGATGCGGCCGGCATGGGAGGCGAGGTAGAGCGATTTGCGACCGGATTCCGGGATGGTACGCACCAGCGCCTGCGGCACCGGCGGCATACCCTCGCGTTCCTCGTCGCTGAACTCGGTGAAGCCGAGTCGGGCGCGGGAATTGAAAATCGAATGCTCCGCGACAAGGCCGTGGAGCCGGCGCTTCATGTTTTCGGGCAGCGCGTCATAGGCGGCGCGTTCGTCGGCAAATTCGGTGTGGCCGCCGATCGGCGGGATCGAGCGCGCATAGAGCAGCGACGCCCGTGCTGGCAGCCGCTTGAATGAGCTATCGGTGTGCCACAGCCGGTTGCCTAGCTGAAACATGCGTTGCCGCGAGTTCTCGCCCCACACCTCATTCTCGGGATCGAGATTGGAGACGTCGGCGAACTCCTTGCGCACGCGTAATTTCGCGTCCTTGCGGAACAGTGCGATCGTGGTCTCGAGCGGACCGAAGGTCTTCGCGAAGTCGAGATGCTGATCCTGCGATAGGCGCTGATCAGGGAAGATCAGCACCGCGTATGTCGTGAACGCGTCCTTGATGGCCGCGAGGTCGACCGGTTCGAGAGTTCCCGACAAGTCGACGTCGCCGATTTCAGCGGCAAAACTGGGCGTGACTGGACAGACAGTGATGGCCATGAGCAATTCCGTCATGGCAATCTTACTCTCATGGAGGCAAACGGGGGAAGATGATTTCACGCCGCCGGCAACGAGGCAGTCGCATCGATGCAAATTGTCCGGATCACCCCCGAGAGCGGCCATAGAGCGGACATCGGCGGACGGCTCAAATGTGCCAGCACCGGACTCATGCAGCGCAGCAACCGCCGTGCACGAGTTGCAACTAATTTACTCGATCACCTCGTCGGCGCGGGCGAGCAGCGTCGGCGGCACAGTAAGGCCGAGCATCCGGGCGGTCGGGGCGTTGATGACCAGCTCGAATTTCGTCGACTGCACCACCGGCAAATCGGCAGGTTTCGCGCCCTTGAGGATGCGGCCGGCATAGACGCCGACTTGGCGAAACGCATCGCCCAGACTTGCGCCGTAGCTCATCAGCCCGCCGACTTCGGCAAATTGACGGTCCACATAGATTGCAGGAACCGCATGGCGTGCCGCCAATTGGGCCAATTGGACACGCCGGTCGGCCAAGAAGGCGGTGGAGCCAACGAGGAGTGTTGCATGGCCGCCAACCGTCATTGAGTGCCATGAGTGGGCTAAATTCATTCGATCACCTCGTCGGCGGTGGCGAGCAACTGCGGATGGAATTCGAGGCCGAGCGTCTTGGCGGTCTTAAGGTTGATTACGAATTCGAATCTGGTGGATTGCATCACCGGCAGGTTGGCCGGCTTCTCGCCCTTGAGAATCCGCCCTACGTAGAGACTGGCCTGGCGGTAGGCCCCGGATATGCTGCTACCGTACGTCATCAGGCCACCGGCGTCGCCGTATTCGCGCGAACTGTACATCGCGGGGATCGCTTGGCGAGCCGCCAGCGAGACGATTTGTTCCCGGCTGTTGAACGTGAACGTGCCGGTACCGACCAACAGCGAATCAGCCCCGCGCGCCGCGAGCGTTGCAAATGCCGCCTCGATATCGCCGCCGCTCGTGACGTCGAGAATGATGAGCGACAGTCCCATCGTTTGCGCCGCGACCTGAATCTCCTCTCGCTCCGCCTCGGTTTCCGCCGTGTTCCAATCGCTTGCTGCCGAGCTCACCGGAGATGAAGACCACGCCGGTGACATTACCGCCGGGCCGCGCCAAGCTCGTGACCAGGCCATCCCTGACCGGATCGCTGCCGGTTGTAAAGATAATCGGAATCGTCGCGGTTGCGGCCTTGGCGCGCAACGCTGCAAGGGTGTTGCCGACAATCACGGCGGCAGGCCGATTGATCAAACCGGTAACTAGCGCTGGCAGCCGATCGAACTGGTTTTCGGCCCAGCGGAATTCGATCGCGACATTCTGCCCCTCGACGAAGCCGGCCTCCGTCAGGCCTGCACGAAAGGCAGCGATGTTTTTGACGTTTGCGCCAGCAGTGCCGCTGTTGACGTAGCCGATCACCGGCATCGATTGCCGTGCACGCGCGGTGAGCGGCCACGCGACGGCCGCGCCACCAAGCAGCGTGATGAACTCGCGTCGTTTCAAATGATCGAACTGCATTCGATCCCCGCCAGCCACGGCCTATTAGGATATCCAATTGGCCAGGGTCGGTCAGCGGGCAAGCCGGACATTTTGCAACCGGCCGCCCGCTTAGTTTGATGCTCAATTCACCAGATCATACAGCTTGACCACGGCGCTGGCGCCCTTCACGCTGCGCGTGTGGCTGACGATCTGCTTGTGGGCTGCGCTGTTCGTGTAGCGCTCGATGTCTGCCTCCGTCTCCCATTCGGAATAGGAAATGAACTCGCCGCGTTCGCGCGCACGCAACAGCTTCTCGGAGATGCAGCCCTTCTGCGAAATCATCAGGGTGGCGCATTCAGTCTTCCAGATGCGCTCGGCGGTCTCGGTCTCCGACGGATCAATCTTGATGTGAATGAGGCGGATGATCGACATGGCGTCCTCCTGGCGTCCTCCGGCGTGAACGATGCGCGCGCGCCGCGAGCGGCCAGGCGACTGCCCCGCCGCCGAGAAGCGTGATGAACTCGCGGCGCCCGATGCAAAATGTCATCTGATCCCTCCGGCCGGAAAGTCTACCGAAGGATAGCACCCTCGTCAGTCCGTGTCCGGGCTTTACATCCGGCACCACAAGCTCATAGGCATCCGGGCCGGCATCGCCGGCTGCTGCGCGCGCACCGCTTGCGGCACCCGCTTGGAGCGCCGGCAGTGAGACGCGGGGCCGAGCGGCAACTTCACGCATAGGAGAGAGTAGAAATGGCCTGGATCGTAAGTACGGTGCAGAGCATCTGTCTTGAAGACGGTCTTCCCGATTGTCCAGGGTTTGTCGTTCAAGAAGAGGGGTCATCGCCCACATTGACGCTAGTCTTCGAAGACAGGAAGACCGCTGACGAATGTGCGAGCGCGATGAAACATATCTTCGATAGCGCGCTGGGCATCAGAGGGCGCGTCTGAGCCGATCCGGTGGCCTCGTCTTCGCCGATCAACTGGCGAACAGTCTTAAAGCGCGCGAGGCCGCGATGGGGAAGCGCAGTGCCCCTCGGCCCACGCCCAGCCGCGATGGCGGCATTCGCTAAGAGCTGGCGACGGGAGTAAACCAGACGAGTCCGTTCACTCCGCTGCGGACAAAAATTTGACGACCCGACGAAACTCGCTTTGGCCCTTGTCCACCTCGTTCCAATCGACAAGGGGGTCCGTCTCTATAAGCTCGGCCACCTTTTCGGAAAACTTATCCGTGAGGGCGGCCTCCATGATTCCTGCAGCCGCAACCCAATTTGGCAGCGCTCCGGGCTCCTCGGTAAGCACAATGGCAACGCCCCGCGGCGGCTGCACGGCCACCCCGATTTCCATGACAAGCTCGTTGGCCGTTTTCAAAGCACTTCCCCTGCTTTTGCATTGAGGACCATGAACCAGGGCGTCCGGTTCGTAAGTTATAACCGAATGGACAAAAAGCGCCGCGTCTATCAACCCCGCGTCTTCGACGGCAGGATCATAACATTCGACGAAATCGAGCGCATTCACAACGAAGTTCTCAAATTCAAGCGCATCGAAGCCATCTCCGATCCAATGCGCGAGTTTATCGAGACCTGTGGCCCGAGTTGGTGCACAAGCTGCCGCCGAAGAGCGTGCGATTACATGACCTATTGGCAGGGACTGAGAACTACGTCAGCATTGGCAGACCCTCGTTAGCGACATCAGCTCAGCCGAGTGGGGGGAAGATGAAAAATGGTCGATAAGACTGAGCAATCGGACCGAACTCCGAACCCAAATGAAAAGCCAGAAATTTGCTACTGCTCGGCACTGCCGAAGGGTTCCGGCCTCTGTCTACCCTGCTATACGCGATGGCTGGCTGGCTCTGCAAAGACGAGATTTCGTCCGACAATTTCAAATATCGCAGTAATCGCAGGCACGATCATTGGCATCATGTTTGGCTCCGCAGCCACCGCGCAGGCACAGATTCCGCACATCAATATCGAGGAAACCTGCCGAGCGGCCGCTCGTGCGATGGCCGGCCTAATGGGCGGGAGCACAACGGAGCAGGACGCGCAATGCGTGCCTCGACTCTGAGCAAAAGGCCCGAGAGCAGATCATCAAGGACCAAGCAACTTATTCATCGGCCGACAAACGACGGTGCATGCGAACAAGCATTTATCTCCCGAGCTATGTGGAATGGCTCACCTGCCTCGAGATGGAAAGGGATGTGAGAAAGATGCGGCAGGGAGAGCCACCTGCAACGGACACTATGACGCTACCAAGGGCACGCCCCGGCACCAACTACTAGACCAGAAGGCCTTCGCGGGCTGCTGCGCCCGTGCCGCGAGCGGCCACGCCGCCGCGCCGCCGAGCAGCGTGATGAACTTGCGCCGCGTCATTCGATCACCCCGTCGGCGGCGACGAGCAGGCCCGGTGGCACGGTAAGGCCGAGCGCCTTCGCCGCTTTCAGGTTGACGACGGTTTCGTACTTTGTCGGTGCCTGTACCGGAAGATCGGCGGGCTTGGCGCCGCGCAGGATGCGGTCGATATAGGATGCCGCTTGCCGAGCCACGCGAGAATTTCGAGCATTGCGACCGGGCTGTCTATGTCGCGTTCATGTCGCGTGGAGTTGCCGAGAGGCCGCGGCAACCATTGTAAACACTTGGGAAAATATTGCAACATACGCGACATGAAAATGCCCCCGAGCGGAGGCTGCTGAATTCAAGAAACGCCGATGAAATAAGGATTTATGCGGTGGCTGGGGGACTAGGATTCGAACCTAGATTAACGGAGTCAGAGTCCGCTGTTCTACCATTGAACTATCCCCCAGTTCGGAAGACGTACGCGCCAGCCTTGATGCCAGCAGATTTAGGACATCTCGCAGCGCTTTCCAAGCGACACCAGCAGTGCCCGTCTCGCTGGTGCGGCGGCCGCCGTTCACGCGGTGCGGCGGCCGGACATCCCAAACGTAACGGTGCCAATAGCCACCAGCGCGCAGGCGGCGACGTAGAGGAACACCGCGCGCGGATATCCGTGGTCGAGGAACTGCGCGAAGATCAAGGGCGCCACCATGCCGCCGATATGGAAGCCCGTGGTGACGAAGCCGAACACCTTGCCGAACGAGCCGGGCGGAGTGACCGAGCGCACGATCATGTCGCGCGAAGGCATGGTCATGCCGCTCGCGAAACCGCTCAGCGACGCGATCAGGACGAGCAGGAGCGCGCCTGGATCGACGAAAGCGATGAGCGTGCTGGCGGTGCCCGTCACTAGCAATCCCGTGCACGCCACGAGGCTGTGGCGCGCAGTGCGCCCGGCGAGCACGCCCCCCAGCAATACTCCGATCGCGCTCATGGTCAGAAGGCCGGTGAGCGCGGTGTTGGCGAGCCCGGGCGGCGTCCCATAGAGCGCGCCCAGTCCGACCACCAGATATTGGTTGAGGCCGCCGCCGACCATCGACAGCACGATGAAGAAGACGAGGTTGAGCAGGATCGGCGGCGACAGCAGGAGCCGCCAGCCGTCGGCGGATGTGCTCGCCACCTCCTCGCTTCGGGATTTGGAATGGGCGGGGCGCACCACCGGCGCCTCGCCCTGTAGTGCCAGAAACAGCGCGGCGGCGACGCCGAGCAGCGCGGAGCAGAGAAAGGCGCCGCGCCATCCCACGGCGTCCTGCATCGACAGAAGCGTCACCGGCGCGATGGCCGAGCCGATCATCCCGGAGCAGGTGTGGAACGAAAAGACCTGGGTCATGCGGCGTGGCGACACGCGCTCGGAGAGAAGGGCGTAATCGGCGGGATGGTAGACCGTATTGGCCAGCCCCATGACGGCGAACATCGCGATGAACACCCAGAACGAATTGGCGGCGCCGGCGATCGCGATGGCGGCGGACCCCAACAGAAGGCCGCCGATCAGATTGATCCGCGCCCCGGTGCGGTCGATGAAGAAGCCGACCGGCGTCTGCAACACCGCCGAGACGACGTTGAAGGCCGTGAGCGCGAGGCTCAGCTCCGTGTAGGTCACGCCGAAGTCCGCGCGGATGAAGGCGAACAGCGGTGCGAGCGTGAGCATGTAGTAGTGGCTCACGAGATGCGCAAAGCACACGCCGGCGACGAGCTTGGTCTCGCTCGCGCGGGTGGCAGTGAGGGCTTCGGCAGCTTGGGTCATTTCAGGATGGCGCGCCGGTCAGGCCGTGCTCGCGGCCCGCGCATCTTGAATGGCGCGCCAAACGCGGTAGGGCGTTGCCGGCATATCCATGTGGCGGATGCCGAACTCGGATAGCGCGTGGGCGATCGCATTCATCACCGAGGTGAGTGAGCCGGCGCAGCCGGCTTCCCCGCAGCCCTTCACGCCGAGGACATTGGTCTTCGCCGGCACCGGATGATGGAGCACGCCGACCTCGGGCGAATCGATCGCGCGGGGCAGCGCATAATCCATGAACGAGCCGGTGAGGAACTGCCCATCGCCGTCGTAGACGGTCATCTCCATGAGCGCTTGGCCGATCCCCTGGATCACGCCGCCATGCAGCTGGCCTTCGACGATCGGCGGGTTGATGACCGTGCCGAAATCATTGACGGAGGTATACTTCACCACCTCGATGACGCCGGTGTCGGGATCGAGCTCGACCTCGCAGACGTGGCATCCATTCGGATAGGTGGAGGCGCCGGGGCCCTCGCTCACGTGGCGGACGTCCAGCGTCGGCGGGATGCCCTGCGGCAGCTTAAGCCCCGCGCGCAGCCGCGCGGCCAGCTCCATGATCCCGATCGCGCGATCGGTGCCGGCGATGACGAAGCGCCCGTTCGCGAATTCAATGTCGCCGGTCGATGCTTCCAGGACATGCGAGGCGATCTGTTTGCCCTGCTCGATCACCTTGGCCGACGCCTCGACGATCGCGGTACCGGTGTGCATGATCGATTTCGAGCCCCCGGTGCCGCCACCCGCCAGCAGCTCGTCGCTATCGCCCTGCAGGAGACGGATGTGCTCGAACGGAATCCCGAGCCGCTCGCTCAGCACCTGCGCGAACGGGGCCGCATGACCCTGCCCGTAATCGAGCGTGCCGGTGATGATGGTGACGGTGCCATCGGCTTCGAAGCGGATGCCGCCCATCTCCTTGCTCGGCGGTGCGGTGACTTCGAGAAAGTTGCCGATGCCGAGCCCGCGCACCTTTCCGCGCTTGCGGCTCTCGCGTTTGCGACGCGCGAAGCCCTTGACGTCGGCGGCCTCGAGCGCGCGCTTAAACAGGCCCGGAAAGTCGCCGCTGTCATAATTGCTTCCCGAGGCCGTCTTGATCGGAATTTCGCGCGGCCTGATCTGGTTGCGGCGGCGCAGCTGCAGGCGATCGATGCCCATTTCGGCAGCGGCGGCATCGACCAGCCGTTCCATGTAGTAATTGCCCTCGGGCCGGCCCGCGCCGCGATAGGCGGAGACGTGCGAGGTGTTGGTGAACACACATTTGGTGGAGACTTCGATCAACGGCGTGCGATACACACCCTGCACGTTCTTCACGACATTGATCGTCGAGGGCATCGGCGCCACCGGGGAGAGAAAGGCGCCCATATTGCCGAAGTTGGTGATGCGCACCGCCAGGAAGTTGCCGTCCGAGTCGAGCGCAAGCTCGGCGGTTAACTCATGATCCCGGCCGTGACTGTCGGAGACGAAACTTCCCGAGCGTTCGTCGGCCCATTTCACCGGGCGGCCGAGCGCGCGCGCCGCGTGCAGTACGCAGACATACTCGGGGAACGGTGCCGCCTTCATGCCGAACGAGCCGCCGACGTGGCCGGTCAAGATGCGAACCTGCTTGGGCTCGACCTTGAGAATATCCGCCATGTTGGCGCGCAAGCCGAAAACGCCTTGCGAGGGAACATGCAGGGTAAAGCGTGCGCTGGTCTGGTCGTAGACGCCGATCGCGGCACGCGGTTCCATCGTATTCACGACCACACGGCTGTTGACGAGCTTGAGCCGTGTGACATGCGCGGCTCTGGCGAAAGCGGCCGCCACCTGTTCGCCATCGCCGTAGTGATAGTCGAGTGCAACGTTGCCCGGCGCTTCCTCATAAAGAAGAGGGGCGTCGGGGCGGGCGGCCTCCTCCGGCCGCACCACCGCGGGCAGGGGATCGATCTCGACCTCGATCGCCTCAGCGGCGTCTTTCGCCTGCAGCAGCGTCTCGGCAACGACGAAGGCTATGGGATCGCCGACGAAGCGCACCCTGTCGGTGGGCAGCGCAGGACGCGGCGGCTGCTTCATGGGCGTGCCGTCGCGGTTCTTGAATGGCACGATGCATTTGAGCGTGCCGTAGTCGGCGAGATCGACGCCGGTATAGACGCCGAGCACGCCCGGCATATCGCGCGCCGCCGACGTGTCGATGCGCTTGATCACGCCATGGGGAACGCGGCTGCGGACCATCACCGCGTAGGCCTCGCCGGCAAGCTTGATATCGTCGGTATAGCAGCCCTGTCCCCGCACCAGGATTGGATCTTCGCTGCGCGGCACTGGCTGCCCGGTGGCGAATTTCATCACGGCGAAGGCGTGCGGATCGTTTTGCAGATTCATCAAGGAATGCCTTGATCAATAGATCGCCTGCAAGCCGGTTGGCCGCAGGCGATAGCTCCATGGAATTATAGGCCTGCCGGCGTTGAGCCGGTCGGCGGCGCGGTTTGAGATAAAGGACGCGAGGGCGCTCGACAAGGATGTCGAGCCGCGCCATGCGCGCAACGCGCATCTGTTGCGCGAGCCACCCGCGTGTTACACTTGGTTCGATCTGGGTTCGAACAAGGCCGCTGCCGTTGAGCCCGGGAGGCTTCGGCGCTGCAGGAAGGAATTTGATGAAGGACGAGGGCCGGGCACCCGGCGGCCTCGACCCTGTCCGTGATCGGGTGCCGCCGCAGCGGTCCCGGTGGGGTCGGCGCTCGCCCTACGGCCATCCGCGCCACGACGGCGCGCAGGGCGGCGACGGTCGCTCTGCTCCGACCTATGCCGCGCTCGACCTCGGCACCAACAACTGCCGGCTCCTGGTCGCGCGCCCGACCCACGACAGCTTCCGTGTCGTCGATGCGTTCTCCCGCATCATCCGGCTGGGCGAAGGCGTCTCGACCTCCGGCCGCATCAGCGATGCGGCGGTCGACCGTGCCATCGGAGCGCTCACCATCTGCCGCGACAAGATGCGAAATCGCGGCGTTACCCGGGCGCGGCTGATTGCGACCGAGGCATGTCGTGCGGCGGCCAACGGTGCTGAATTCCGCGCCCGCATCGCCGCGGAGGTCGGTCTCGAGCTCGAAATCGTCGATCGTGAAACCGAAGCGACCTTGGCGGCCACCGGCTGCACGCCGTTGATCGATCCTGGCGCGGACGCTGTCGTCCTGTTCGACATCGGCGGCGGCTCCTCGGAGCTCGTCTGGCTCGACCGTTCGTCCCCGGCCGGACGCGGGCCGCCGCTGCCGAAGATCAAAGCGTGGGCGTCGCTGCCGGTCGGGGTCGTCACGCTCGCGGAGCGCCACGGTGGACATCGGGTC
>WNFZ01009651.1_pt1 | contig 12748 bp, 10 predicted proteins | sample 5400081 | NCBI WGS metagenome assembly WNFZ01 (sample SAMN13153365, study PRJNA577476) | soil metagenome | isolation source: 80 cm soil or saprolite under grassland replicate 1 | place: USA:California | collected 2016-06-15
CATGCGCAGAACATCGGCAAAAAGATGGTGATAGCGATACCAGTGACGCTTGTCATCCAGTGGGATCAGGAAAAAGTTGCCCCGCTGCAAGGCTTCCAACCTTGCTTTGCCTCCTGGCTGGCCGGTGACAGCATCGCATAGCGGGCCATTCAACCGGTCGAGGATGGATGTCTGAAGTAAGAAGCTGCGGACGGATTCGGCTTCACGCTTCAGAACCTCTTCTATCAAATAGTCCACGATGTAGCGGTTGTCTCCGGCGAATGCCTGGATGAATCCGGAGATATCCTGATGGCCCTGCATCGAAAGTGCAGCTAATTGCAGACCGGCAATCCAGCCTTCGGTTCGGGTTTCTAGAGTGGTGATGTCTTCCGCTGAAAGGATAAGGCCCATCACTTGGTTGAGGAATTCGGCAGCTTCAGATGGAGTAAAACGTAAGTCACTAGCGCGCAGTTCGATTAACTGACCTCGGGCGCGCAATCGGGGAATAGGCAGAGCTGGATCCTCACGGGTGGTGATGACTAGGTGCATTTGCGGAGGCAAATGGTCGATCAAAAAGCTGAGAGCATCGTCAATCGATTTCGCATCAATCACGTGATAGTCATCGAGGATGAGCAAGAAATCGTCTGGGATGGTAGTAATTTCGTTCAGCAGGACGGATAAAATTGATTCGATGGGTGGTTGGGGCTGCGAAGCGTGAAGTATCTCTAGGATGCCTGTTCCTAGATGAGGTGAAATCGCCTCCAATGCACTGGTGATATAGATCAGGAAACGTTTAGGATCGCTATCCTTTTCATCGAGTGACAACCAAGCGGCCGGGCACCCGCAGTTGGCAATCCATTCGGTGACCAGCGTAGTTTTCCCGAAGCCGGCAGGGGCAGAGATGAGCGTTAGTTTGCGGTGGAGACCTTCGTTTAGGCGCTCAATCAGCCGAGGACGGGGTACTACTTTTGGAGGAGGCGGGGGAATATAGAGTTTCGTGGCTAGAACTGGAGCAGCCATGGCAAGATTATATAACATCTACCGAAATTTTATGTATCACGTGGGCTGCGTAAGGCATTATGTTTAAGAACGGACTACTTAGCATCGCTATATCATTATTCGTAGACTACTCTGGTAGATGGACCATCTTGGCACTCACATCCCACAGCTTCCTGGCAACCACCATATCGGTCGCTTGTTGTGCGGCTGGTGTCACCTGCGAGTCGTAGAAATACTTTCCCGTGATACCTTCCACAGTGGGGGAAGAGGCGAGATAGATGGAAGTTTGCGCGCCTTTCGCCGATGGGCGCATGAAAAGTGGCGCAATGATAGTGACTAGAGTAGCCATGACTCTACCGTTGTTCTTCCCAAAGCCCGTCGCCGTGATGCCGGGATGCAGCGCATTCACAGTAACGCTAGCTCCTTCCAGGCGACGAGCCAATTCCACCGTAAATAGGATGGTTGCCAGTTTTGCATTGGGATACGCCGCGAAGCCGTACATCCGTTCGCCTTGAAGGTCGTCAAACTCGATTTTGCCAGAGGTATGAGCACCGGATGAGACGTTAATGATCCGAGCCGGAGCACTGGCTTTAAGAGTATCCAGCAGTAAATTGGTCAATAGGAAATAAGCCAGATGATTAAGAGCAAATGTCATCTCAATGCCATCGACGCTTAGCTCACGTTTCATGAACGCCGCCCCGGCGTTGTTGAGCAAAACATGCAGATGTTGGTATTTCCTCTTGAACTCCTCCGCTAACTGCCGAACTGCTTGTTGTGATGATAGATCGGCTGGCAGTGAGTCCACTTTGTTGTTGCCATTAATGGCGCGGATTTCTTTGACAACCTGAGCGGTCTTCGGCGCGTTACGCCCTACAATTACGACTGTTGCGCCCATTTTGGCGAGGGCTTGCGCCGCACTCTTCCCGATGCCGTTGGTTCCACCGGTCACGAGGCAGATTTTGCCATTCATACTATCGTTCAATTTTTGTTTCATTGTCTCACTCCTTAACTTTTACTGGTTTCTACCATCTCGCTATATTTTTTCCCCGTGCTCCGGGTCTTGCGGCCTAGTCCTGACATCCCAACGACTAGGCTCACCGACCGCTATCAAGCCAATTGGAATAGCGGGTGCACCGTTTGGTTAGTCTTACTTGTTATGTGCTACAGTGATGACAACTTTTCCTTGAGCGTGTCCTTCTTCAACATACCTGATAGCGTCAGCAACCTCACTCAATGGATAACATCGATCGATGACAGGGATGACTTTGCCAGCTTCAAGTAACTCTTTCAGGAAATCCAGATCCTTATTGTTCGGTTTTGACGACAAGTTACCCATTTTCTGACTGCTGTTCCTTGACATCCAGGGGCCCAAGAGCATAGCTTGGAATATTTGAGCCCCCGCACCTCCACTCATGACATACGTTCCCTTGGGACTCAATACGCGTTTGTAATCTGAAATCGAATGATATCCATTCGCCGCAAGAATCAGGTCATAACGATGTCCATTTTGGGTGAAATCTTCGTGGGTGTAATCAATGACATGGTCTGCTCCAATCGAGCGCACCATGTCCGATTTCTTTGTGCTGCACACGGCGGTGACTTCCGCCCCAAACGATTTGGCAATCTGCACCGCAAACGTACCTACACCACCAGACGCACCATTAATCAAGACCGTTTGACCCGGCTGAATCTGTCCTTCACGAAGACCCTGCAGTGCGGTGACGGCCGCGACTGGTACCGTCGCTGCTTCCTCGAACGAGATATTGGCCGGTTTCAACGCCAGTGCGTTTTCATTCGCACAAACATACTCGGCAAAAGTGCCCCTACCAGACTCGCTTAAGTCTCCGAAGATATCATCGCCTGGCTGAAACTGGGTTACGTTTCTGCCGACAGCTTCAATCCGTCCCGCTACATCAGCACCAAGGAGGATGTTTTTTGGTTTTTGAAGCCCAATGTTCAGGCGGAACAATAATGGGGCACCTCTCAGGTAATGCCAGTCCGCTGCATTTACAGATGCGGCATGTACTTTTATCAGAACTTCATTGTCCCTGGGATTCGGTTTTTCTACCTCTCTGAGTTCAAGGACATCGGGTGATCCGTATTGGGTGTACACAATCGCTTTCATTTTCTATCCTTTCTGATCTGACTTTTATGGGCAATCAGTAGAGTGAAGCGGAGCGGCCCTGATGCGGGCCGCCCCGATCGGCCTTTTGCGAGCACTATGGGGTCTTCAATAAGGCAACCCGGTCGTCATGACCCTGACCGTATGCCTCGGGATGGAAACCCTTGAGGATCAGCCAGATTGGCAATGCCAGTTCAAAGATCATGCCGGGGATCAATAGAATGAGACTGACGTGTATCCCGAAAATCTCAGCGATGGCTCCCGCTACATGAATAGAATAGCCGATGGCGCCCAGAGCCGCCAAGGGTCGTGGGATTAGCCGAGTACGGAACAGCAAGGAAGTCATAAATATGCCTCCGACTGCAAGCGTTGCCTGACCGATCTGGTAGGCCATGGTATTCATCTGGGTCAGGAGAGAGCCGAGGCCTTCGGCCCAACCCTGCCCGGTATACTGGCCCAGGGGAACGATCATCAGAAGACAGAGCACCCCGATGTCCAGCATCACCACCTGTACGATCAATGCGGACAAGTACGCTAGCGCGGTTCGCTTGCCATGATTCTCCAGGATCGGGAAGAATAGAACACCCTTCCCCACATCCCCCACAGTGTTTAGCAACATTAAGAATGCTCCGAGAATCAAGGTAGACTGATGGGCAGAAATAGTCGAAAGAAAGTCACGGGTGCCGATGACGGAATTCACGAGACTGAAACCTATTCCGTAAACGAGAAATCCCGCCACAAACAGCGCTCCGATCAGCCGCGAATACATCATGCGGGAACGTATTGACACACTCGCTTTCCACGATTCAGCATGCGAATTGTCAATAAAACGTTCGACTGCATTGTTTGAATTGATATTTTCTCTGGTAGTCATTATGTTTTCTCCTCTTACTTATAGTTGGAATAAATAAATCGTACGTTTACCGTTGATCTGGTTTCTTTATCAATTTCCTGGATATCAAAACTCCTTCCTATTTAATTCTCTCCATTTACTGTTCCACATCGGGTATATCCGTCTGGTCAGGTTTCACAGGGTTGACCGAGATCAATGGTATGCCGAGATCACGTACCTTTTTTAGCAATCCATGCAGCGCGGCCTGATCTGCCACCATGCCGGTCAGCAACGTATTGCCATCCTCTTTCAGCGTAAGTGTCAGACCGCCGAACCAGTCTGCCCACTGGTCATCAAGGTGTCCCTTGATACGAATTTCATAAAATCCCGGTTTGTACTGATCTTCGGTTGATGGATGTGTTTCACTCATTCTGTGCCTTTTGCATTTTCCTCATGTGTCGGCGAGACTCCTCTTGGTTTCGCTGATTCTTTATTTCCATCTGATAATACAAACTAATGTGGTGAGGTGTCATCACCACATGTAGTGATTGATCTGGTGAGTTATTGATGTGAGTTATTGATTGGGATTTGTTAGGAAAATAAAAAGCCCCGGCAAATGGTTCAATAAACCTGCCAGGGCTGGAGATGGTGTTTGCGCGCTCGTTATAACAAATTGAGTTCCTCAGCCCGTCGGGCAGCGGCCCGACGGTTATTCACTCCGAGCTTGCTATAAATGTTCTTGGTGTGAGTACGCATGGTGTTCAGCGACACCATGAGTCCCCGCGCAATCTCCGGGCCGTTCAATTCGGTTCCGAGCAGCTTGAGAACCTCAAGTTCACGTTCGCTCAGTGGCTCAATCAAACGCTGGGGGACTGGTGTTTCGTTTCCGGCGCTTCTAAATGCTGCTATTAACTGATGAACATATTTGGAGACGATTCTATGTTTCGTGGACTCGCGTAATAATGCCAACATTGGTGGACCTTCATCAACAAAGATACGGACGAAGCCAGACGGTTCTGCCAGCGCCAGCACATCATCCACTAGTTGCGCAGCCTTATCCTTTTCGCCCTGCGCGTGGAGAGCGACCGCCTGCAGTAGTATTATCTTGAGTTGTTCATCCTTCCAACACTTGGACTCTGCCTGCTGGCGCAGTGGCTCCAGCAACGCCAGTGCCGTTACCGGATCTCCTTCAGTTAGCCGGACCCGCGCCAAGCTGAAAGGAAGCTCATTGGTTTCAGCGAGATGAGCCGCTTTCGCCAGATTGCCTTGACGAAGTAACGCAAGCACCCGTGCGGCAGTGACATCAGGCAATCGAAATGTGAAGTTATGGTGACGCGCGAACTCTTCAGCCTCATCCAAAAGAGCAACCGTGCCAGATAGATCTCCCTCGGCCAGTTTTAGGTGGGCGAGAAACACCTCACCAGCAGCGAACGTATCGACACTATCTATCTGTCGCGTCAGCCGGATGCATTGGTGCACATGCTGTTCAGCGCTGTCCAGGTCGTTCCACTGGTAGTAGATACGTGCCAATCCAAGATGCGCTTCGCAAGCAATCGGGCGCGGCGGATCTCCTGCCAAAAGGATGGCTTGCCTATAAGTCTCGGCGGCCAGTGACAACTGATTATCCGCTTCCTGTACTTGACCAAGATTAAGTGTAGCCGCTGTGGTGTAGATGGACGGACCAAGCATTTTACTGATAGATATGACTTCGGCATAGGTCTGGCGTGCGGCGTCGCGCTCGCCCTGTAGCTGATAAGCATACCCCAGCGTCCACGTAGTCGCTGTGCGCAGAGGTAAGTTATCGGGGTGCAGATACTCCAGCGCGCGGCGTGACTGGATAAGAAGGGTTTCTACATCATGCTGCATTACAGCTATTGTGGCTCGCATGGATGCAATCTGCCCTATTAGGTCTTGGGACTTATCATCGAGTTCGGTGCCGCGCACGAGGGTAGTCAAAGCGGCTTCGGCAGCCTGTAGTTTTTCTTCGACGGCGGTCTGTTGGCCGGTCATCATCAATGCCGAGGCATACGTCATCCACAAGGAGGGCCGGGCATTCAGCACTTCCTTTGATAGGGACTCTAACCAGTGTAGTACTGGAACACCCGCGCCACGAAAGTGCAAGGGCACCCCGTTGCCTTCGATGAGGCGCTCGGCGCGCTCGACATCATTGGCAGCAGCGGCATGTTGAAACGCTTCAATCTCCAGGCCATTGGCTTCATACCATTGGCTGGCACGTTTGTGGTATTTGGCAACGTTGTCTCTTTCATCTCCTGTATGCAAGTCAGTGCTCTGGTGCAATCGTTGTCGCAGTAAATCGGCGAAGAGATGGTGATAGCGATACCAGCATCGTTCGTTGTCCAGGGGAATAATGAACAGATTGGCGCGTTCGAGATATTCTAGGGCTTCCTGTCCGGAAACAGAGGAGTCGAGCAAGACAGCATCGCAGAGGGGCCCGCTCAGGCGGTCGAGGATCGATGTGCGCAGCAAAAAAGTTTGGAAGCTTGCGGTCTGCTGCTTGAGGACTTCTTCAAGTAGATAGTCCATCACGAAACGGTGATTGCCGCTGAAGGACTTGATGAAGCTGGCGGAATCTTTATGTCCGTGCAGGGAAATCGCGGCCAATTGCAGGCCCGCTATCCAGCCTTCGGTGCGGTCTTCTAATGCAGCGATACCTTCCGCTGAGATGTTTAGTTTCATCACTTGGTTGAGAAATTCGGCGGTTTCGGAAGGCGCAAAACGTAAGTCTCTAGCGCGCAGTTCGGTCAACTGGCCTCGAACGCGTAACCGAGATACAGGCAGATCCGGGTCTTCACGAGTAATGATAACCAGGTGCATCTGTGGCGGCAGGTGCTCAAGCAAAAAGGTGAGGGCATGGTCAACGGGTTTGGAATCAATCACGTGATAGTCGTCCAGGACGAGAACGAAATTGTCTGGGCCGTTGGCGATTTCATTGATTAAGGCTGTCAGAATAGATTCGGTTGGCAGCTGAGGGGATTGGATCGCGCCCAACACACCTTCTCCAATGTGTGCTGCAATCGTCTGCAATGCAGCGACGAAGTAAGCTAGAAAGCGGGCTGGATCGTTATCGCCTTCGTCAAGGGATAGCCAAGCTGCTGGTCTGCCACAACGAGTGATCCAATCGCTGACCAGTGTGGTTTTTCCAAACCCGGCGGGCGCAGAGACAAAGGTCACTCCTTGCGTGCGAAGGAGCCCTTCATTCATCCGCTCAATTAGGCGAGGTCGGGACACCAGTTCCTGCCTGATTGAAGGAGTGAAGAGTTTAGTGGAGAGAAGTTGTGCCATGAATGGCCTCGCATTTCGTCGTCATCGAGGTCCTGATGACCAGAGTTTCTGAGCTGTAACTATCCAATTTTGGGAACGCGCACTATGGTAGCAGTAAAGCAATTCCAAAGCCAATCAGCCAGACCGACCACAAGATATAACTGATAGCGTTAATTGCGCCTGCGGCTTTGAAGCCCGTCTCCTCAAACACTCCAAAGAATACACCGATGGCGGGAATAATCCCCAGCCAACCATATAACGGACTCACCAAATTGGTCTGTATGATTGCGACACACAGCAGAATCGTCCAAATGCTGGTGAAGATGTAGCCCAGGTGCTCACCGATTGCCACGCCGACGTACCGGTGAAAAGCCTGAAAAACAACTTCCACGCCATCGCGAGTGGCCTGGGTCGCTTTCGGCTGAGTGTAGATATCGGCAAGAGTGGGAACGAGAAAAGGCCAACGTATCAGCCCAAGAAACTGAACGGCACCTGCCAGAACACCTAGTGTGGTACCCGCTGCTAAAAACCAGGGCACGTTTGGCTGGAATACTTGCTGAACCATCACCGGGACTGGAGTGAACAACACCGCCGAAAATGTAAAGGCATACCAAAGCCATCGCAGTGATGCCCCGCCTTCCTTGAAACGCCGCAAAATATGATCCGTTGGCTTACGCAGGATGTCTGGATACTCAAAGGCTCTTTGCAGAAGGAAGAACGTTACATTGAACGCAATCGGAACAATGATGAGTAGCAGTCCGGTTAGTGTGGTAAGTTCCATTGTTTTATCGCCTCTGTTGAACGCAACAAGTAGTAGAGGGCCAACCCGGTCAGCAATTGGAAAACCAATGCGCCCGACGCGCCAAATACACTCCACTTAAAGCTGAGGTCAATACCTGCGCTGCGTGTGACAAACCAGCCTACCGTCCAAGCAATGGCCATCACGCCAATCCAGATGATGGATCCTGGCAAGACTTGCCGCATGACAATCCACTGCGCGATACCAATGCACAGGCCTGTAATCACTGCCCGCCAAAGTAATTCGTTGCCCCCAGTCTCGCTTCCGAGTAATACAGTGCTGATTGCAAGCCCTATCGCCATACCGATGCTCGTGGCGACAACCCACCAGATCGAGAGCGGCATTTGTGATTTAAGAATAAACCACCACACGAGGCCGAGTGTTGCCCCCGTGATTGCTCCGGCGAGAATAGCCCGCAGCGGAGTGGTAACAGCCCCAATCAGGTTACCAAGCAGTCCAGCAATCGGAAAACTAAGAAACGCCAAGGCCCAGAATAGCCAGAAACGCCAAGATGGAATAATCGTTTGCATTGTTGACTCCTTTGTCAAAATGTAGCAGGGATGTGACGCTTGCTCCAATGGCAGGCGTCACCTAATATAGCCCGATTGTCTGGCTATTTTTGGGCAAATAATGTTGCCCCTCTTTACTTAATCACTGTACCCAAAGTTCAGATTTTCCTTGCTGGCTAGTTCCTTGTCAAACCCCTTAATGCCTTTCCACAAAAGCCAAAATATGAGTAGAACCTCCCCCACAAAGGTGAATTGTGCGATGTTGAGGTTGTAATCAGGAGTAAGAGTTTTTCCAATACCATCAACGATATATCCCACAGCTGCCAGCACAAGAAAAACTCCCAGCCACTTGGGAATATAACCTGATTTGAAAACCAGGTAACCAAGTACTAACAAATGAAAGCCGAACAAGATCAGAGCCATATCCCAAATACTTTGAAATGCCTTCAAAAATGACATTGCCTGAATACTATCAGTTGTAATGACCTGCAAAGCAATATAGAGTTTGCTGATGGCAAAAATAAAAATGCCCGCATAGATCACCCGCAGCCATGCCGCAAGCGCGGAGAGATTTTTATTCGCGGGAACGAGCAGGATGTAAAGTGCCCAGGCCACAACCACATCAAGGATAGCCACGATTAGGAAACAAATTATGCCGATGCGAAATAGCCCAACCGAAGCCATAATATTAGTAGCCGTAATTGTGGCATCTCCTGGAACAATAAGTTTTTCGAAAACCCCAAAATTAGCAATGGGCGCCAGGATAGCCATGATGAGCAACCCCAGCCCTGCGACAATTGCAGCTTTGCGTAATGATATATCCGTCAATCTTGAAGCATTTATGTCTGTATTCATTTTATTCTCCTTTGTTGTTCTATCATGTTTTCCGCTCGAGCCATAGTGCGTGAGCTTTTTGGACAGGGTATAAACACTGTTATTCCAAAAGCTCATCAACGATTTACTTCTTTATCGTTGGCGAACGAGTTCGACCATTTTCACGATGGCTGCGACCGCCGCCTCGGGCTGTTCAATCATGATGCGGTGACCGCTTTGTTCGGCAAAGAGCTGCTGGCTGTTCGTCGATAACTGGAGGAAGCCTGTCTGCGAGGCGGTGTGATCAGCCGTATCATCTAGGCGGGCCGATAGAACGATTAGGGGCAGTGCGCCCAACGTGGTTACAGCCCTTGCCTGCGCCCCTCCTTCGGACATGCCTATGAATTCATCCAACTGGGTTTGGGCAGAACGAGGGATCACCGAGTAAGCTGTATAGGCTTGCTTCGCCTCCGGCGGCAGATCTTGGATCGCGCCGAGGGGACCTGCCAGCAGGCGCATTACACCGATGCGTGCAATCAAAGACACCAGGGATGTTCCACCGGGTTTCGGAGTTGGCTTGGGAGTGGCATTGGCAGGCGGCAGCGCTTGCGAGTCAACCAGCACCAATCCGGAAACTTCATCCGGATAGTCATGAGCATAAACCAGGATGGTAAATCCGCCCATCGAATGGCCCACCAGCACATACGGACCGGGTTCATTCGCTTTTGCCAGCAGAGTATGCAGCTCTTTAGCATATTCCCGGGCCGTCCGCGACTCAGGACTGGACTCACTCCACCCCATCCCGGCTCGGTCGTAAGTGCAGACCCGCGTGGTCTTGGCAACTTCGGGCTGCACCCAAGCCCAGCCCGCAGACGAATCACCCCAGCCGGATTCGATCACTATGGTGGGGCTACCCTCGCCTGTGCAATTGATATGCAGACGATAGCCGCCCACATCCACCAATTGGCCGGGAGGCGGATAGGCCTTCGCATCGCGGGCTTCTGCCCAAGGCTCATAAAAATACCCGAATAATGCCAGCCCAATTATTAAAACGGCAATCCAGCCCAGCCAGTTCAAACAACCTCGCATGCGACGTTTAAGAGTGCCTGCATTGTTCCTCTGATTCTGATTTCTCATTGTGAAGGCTCCATAGTTCATTACTAGTAAGGGGTGGAAATAAGAATGTGCGGCTTCATTTCCAATGTGAACCGTAATTACACGGGACGGGCCATGATAAGCACAATAGGATTCTGCCCCGACGATACGGTCAATTCCCACCTACAAGCAGAATGATCCATTCTGCTTCAATAATGATTATTTTTTGGAAGATAAGTCAGATAAAAAAAGTCCATCTGCATTGACGCAGACGGCACTAGAGGAGGCTGTATCAGCACGTTGTAATTAGACTTAAAATGTCTAATTTACTATAACACAATTTCTATTCTTCTTTTACACCACTTTATTTTCTTCAAGAGAATATTTGAAGATCAGATGATGCCAACCCACGTTCCCTATTTTATAGCGTTCAAATCGCACCATTTTACTGCCGTATAAAACGCTCGTCCCTAGAAGGCAGATTGGTGAAATGAGTAAATGAAAAGCAGCGGAGATAAATCTGCATCGCCTTTGATTTTAGCTTGATTACCAGCCGTTCCCAATATGGGATGATAAGCTCAGCAAGTTGGTGACATCACAAGTGATATCACGATGCTATCACTTAGAAAAAGCATAGTTTGTTCCAAAACATACTGGGGGTACGGGTTGGTGGATGAATGGCAGGACAGTGGACAGCGTTCGAACTGTCCCATCGTTCACATCAATAGATTTATTCAGTACATCCGTCACAAAATCAAATAACCGAAAAATACTGGCTTCGGAAACAGGCTTGAGTCATGTTATTCAAGCTTGTGTTTAGTGCATATCGTGTCATAACTGCTCGAGTTCCAATTTTAGAGTTACCAGTATAAGTAATGCCTATTTGATAACCAAGCATTATTCTACTCAAGGTTCTGCTTAATACGGATCTTGAAGCTCTCCTCATGCATTGAGCAGGATGAGGTCTCGGCTGGCTTAAGCAAAAGGAGGTCTCGTTAGTTCACGCAGACCTCCTTTTTTTGTATAATACACTCATTAATAAAACGGTTCGACCGTTTTACCCGCCCCCGACGACAAGGTAGCCAAGTGAGGCTGTCTTTCTCCTAGGAGAATAGTCGGGGGTGTTTTATTTAAGGCAATTTCCACAAATCGACAACTCGCGACGAAATGTAGTAGAAATGCTCGCTGGAGATGTTCATGGCATGAAGCGTATTGCACCTGCCATCATATCTGCCATCTGCAAGCCATCCTCATTTCGGGAGTTAGCCCCGATAATATTCTTAAAGGGGCGAATACGTTTCTCTTGTTTGCAACGCTCGGTGAATCGCACGCGCAAAAGCCGGCAAAACGCTGGCGTCGCACCATCAACAATCAATACTTCATTGGCAATATCCAGTTCACTGGCACGAAAAGTCAGGCGGATGATCAACTCGGCAACCAGCTCTGGAGGTTGCAAATTTCTCAACTGCACACCAATGCGTGCCTTGTTCAAAGCAACAGCCCGTACGCGAAAAGGAATATGGAGAACCTCCTTGAAAAAAAGTTCTTTTTGCGATGTTGTAGTTGTATGATATTTGAACTCAAAAGTAGTCTTTACCTGGAGCGCTTTTCGCAGATTGACTAACGGGCGCAACGATACGCGAGCAGGAAGTTGCACCATAGTGATCACGAAGTGGCTTGAGGAACTGGCTTGTCCTTCCAACCCAGGATCTCCTGATTCGTCGACGAAAAAGTATTGTGTCATTGGAGTTTCCGTAGAGAACTAAAGTCGCCAATTATCCGCTGGACTGGCTTTGCGATGCGCCTGCTCAATATCCACTTCAGCGATTCGAGCGTAATGCTCCACCATATCTAAGCTACCGTGTCCAAGCAAAGCTTTTAGCGTGAAGATATCGCCGCCTGAACGCAAATAAGTAATCGCAAATGTGTGGCGAAATCGATGAGGATGGCATTTCTTGATGCCAGCTTTGGCTCCAAGTGAATTGATGATCTGCCGAAGAGCATCTCGATTGAATGCTCGATGAAACTTCCCCAGGAAAAGCGGAGCGTCGGGATCTTCCCCGTCCTCGCGCTCGGCCAGGTAGCGCCACACAAATCTGCGAGCAGACTTTCCCATATATACAACTCGCCCCTTGCCTCCTTTTGCCTTGCCGGCGTCGCCAGGACGTATGCGGATTTTCCCCGTCTTCATATCCACATCTCCCACACGCAGCGCACACAGCTCACCTGCCCGTAAACCGGTATCCAATAATGTGAGGAGAATCGCTTTATCGCGCTTGGAGGTGGACCGCTGCATGATGAACTTGCGGCGGCGGTCC
>WNFZ01004611.1_pt1 | contig 12742 bp, 8 predicted proteins | sample 5400081 | NCBI WGS metagenome assembly WNFZ01 (sample SAMN13153365, study PRJNA577476) | soil metagenome | isolation source: 80 cm soil or saprolite under grassland replicate 1 | place: USA:California | collected 2016-06-15
CGACCTCATCGAAGCCGACCTAGTGATAGCCGACCTGACCGAGCACAACCCGAACGTCATGTTCGAACTCGGCGTCCGCATCGCGCAGGAGAAGCCGGTGGTGCTCATGAAGGCCGAAGGTACAGGGCCACTCTTCGACATCGACAACATGCTCCGCGTGTTCGAATACAATCCCAATCTCTGGCAAACTACCATCGAGAAGGACATGCCTGAGCTGCGCGACTTCATCAAAGGCGCGTGGGAAAATCGTAATCCTGACAAGACCTATATGAAGATTCTTCGTGCGAAAGGAAAATCGTAAACGCTACAAGTTAGCAGGCTTCACCAGCAAAACCGCACCATTTGTGATGAGGCCCGCTGGATAAGCCGACGTGGAACGACTCGTGGGAGGAGAACAAGGATAAGTGGCCGCCAAAATGAACGAAGGAGGACGTGCCGTGCCGTGCTTTGACCAAAGATTGATGGTGCAGGATGAACACGCCGCTTGGACCGCATATAACGCGGCCAAAGACCGCAACCCAAACGACCCAGACTTGTCACGGCTCCACAACAATGCCGCCGATACCAGCACGCGGCTCAGACAGCATTTGGCAGTCTGCACGGAGTGTAAGAAAACTTCGTGAATTCCGTGCCGTTCGCGCTGCCTATCTCTTCCACGCTCGCGCAAGGTCGCAAGGTCCCCGTCCAAGATGTCCTGTTGTGCCTTGTTCCACTTCGCGTAATACCGCTCCGTGATCGTGACGGAGCTGTGCCCGAGCGCCTTGGGCAAAGCGTAAAATATGTGCGAGGTGGAAAATGCAAGAGACGATTGGAAGACGAGCGGTCTTGAAAAAACAGGGCAGCCCGGATGTGCGGGTCAGCGTTGAGCAGAGCGGGCAGAAACTTTCACGTCCACTGAGAACGGCGTGAGCAGCGCGATATATGCGAAAAATTCACCGGAACAATTGAAGAGCGGCAGTACCCCGCGCATGACGTTGGACCGTGCATGGCAGAGAGTCCTTGCGCAGTATCCTGACTATGAGGTGACTGGTTTGGAAGAATTAACGCCAGAGGAAAAAGCCTCCTAGGCTACCCACGCGAAGGCCCGCTGTGAAAGAGTCCAGCGGGCTTTACTTGCCGCCAACCTCCGGAACGTCTATCCAAGCGCTCGCGGTATTTCCTTCGGTATCCCCAATCGTAAGCTCACAACGAATTTGCCGAGTATCTGCTGGCGCAGGATTGTTTAGCATAAACGGGAGCTTCTTACTGGCTGCGATGCGCTCTGCTGGAACTTCAATATATTCCCTGACAGTCTCAGGCCCCGGTTTATCCAAGGCGTGTTGCGCTCGCAAGCCCCATATCCAAGTCTGTGGTTCTGGCCGGACGCCGCGAAATTCACCAACGTTTTCAATTCGCAAGCTGTAACTGTTGACGGTTGCTGGACGGTCTCCCTTATTTTCTATTGAGACCCGCATCTCCAGGTACATTCCTTCATCACGCCCACTCCCGTTGGTCGCCCGGCGAATATAGTAGCTCCCCGTTTCGGGCAGAATAAGTAGCTTTGCCCGGCGCGGCTTCTGTTGACTCGCAATCAGGCCCGCAATCTCGGCCCGGTGCTTGAGATAGAGCTTATAGGGGGCTAGTAGCCACGCAACGATTGCAATTGCTACTGGAATCCAGTGCGGAAGTGCAAAGTTGGGCTTGTAAACTACCGCGAAAGTAACGCCTGTGGAGATAGCACCTGCTACAAACAAACCAATGCCCCACGCGCTACCGAAAAGGTCTCGGAAGTATCGACCAAACGCTCTCATTAAGGACGCCCTAGTATCTTTATACTGTACTCACCCGGAGGCGAAAATGGGAAAAGTTGAGGACATTTCCAAGCGTATTCTACGGATTCTTTTGCATGACTTTCAGGCACGGGGTCTTGGCGCTGATTCACTGGAAGAGGAGTACGCGGGAGTTCCGATGCAGACTCTTAAGGAAAAATGCCTTCAGCTCGACACTACGGCGACAGATGCGGACTTCGGCATAGCCTTAAAGGACCTGGAGGACAGAGAATTCATTGGGACCGGGCCAATGGACGTGTACAGCGACATCTCGTCTTCAGTGAGTGCACTGGCTATATACAGCAAACGGGAGTTTGCGTACCTGAAGGTTAAGGGCTACAGGGCCGCCCGATGAGGTCTTTTACCACGCGGCCATAATCGCAGCGTCCGTGTGCGTCTTTCTGACCTTCGTCAAAACGCCTGTAGTTCAAATGGAATCTTTAGCCCCCGGCGGATTGAGTCGCGCAGTATAGCCCTCAATTGTCTTTTGGATTCCATTCAGTATTTTTTCAATCTTCTTTTCAGACAAGCGACCAGCTGCTACCATCCCGGCGATAGATATGAAAAGCGCGAAAATGACCATGGCGAGGCCCATCAAGTGAGCTAATGCTGTGCTTTGGGCGGACATCACAAACGTGACTGGAAGCAGGTACAGCAGCGCGGCTGCAAGAGCAAACATGAAAGCTGCCATCAGAAGTTGAATGAGGGCCAGAAACAAATCCCTTGGGTGCGTATTGAGATATCTGAGCCGCTCTAGTTCTGTCTCAGATTGCGCGATTGCCGTGACCAACTGGCCCTTACTCTGCGGAGTCAACGGGGATGGCCTGTTCATCCGCTCCGAAATTTTTTTGAACAGAGGCCCCAGCGCTTTAGCCGCAATGAGCAGCAACGTGCCGCTCCCCAGGCTAATAAGGAGGTTCACAATCTGGTCGTGAGTCATTTTGGGGCACTATAGCAGAATTGCGGCGCTTCGGCCCGGGTCAATTCGGAATATCGCCACGAGCATGTATTGAGTGCGGGGCCAAGAGTTTCGGCGCGTAAGCGGCCCATGCCGTTTACATGCCGTTCGCACTGCGCTACATCGAAAACAGGGTATTACGTGCCGTCTGCTGCGCTCTAAGTTGTTGAGTTTACGTTTCGTCTCGGATTCGAATCCTATAGCGCCCACCATCTTTGCAATGGTTTGGCCGGATTCGCGCTGTGCTTGTGCTCCGTTGCAAAACGCAAGCTCGACGACTTTGCCGCCGCCGCAATCATCGCTACATCGAAGACGGTCCCCTGCAGCCTGCCAACTTTTCAAACGACTGGTAGATGCCTCGATCGCTGGCATCGCTAAACTGACTCAGCTGTTTCCGCGCTCCTAGGTTGGAAAGCAAATCTTCCGCGACGATAGGATTGCCTCGGACCTTCCTCTATTCACAAAAACTCGGCTATTGAAACGTATCAATAAGCGTGGTACACATGGGGCGAACCGAATTTTGGTTTTCTATGCTGCATCCTGGCCAACGCTCGCCACTGATTTGGATACTCGCCCTTAGTGGCGCTTTAGCGGGTCAAACGCGCCCGGTGGCCGGTACGCCCGCGCTCAATGACGTCATAAGACTGCGCGACGGGTGGCGCATCCAGTCCTCGTACAAGGTGGAAAAAAGCGGCAGCGTCGTTTCCACGCCGGGTTTCCCCGATGCTTCATGGTATTCGGCATCCGTTCCCACCACGGTTGTGTCTGCACTGGTGAAACTGAAGCAATACCCTGACCCGGACTTCGGAATGAACCTGCGCAAGTTGCCCGGGGTGACCTATCCGATCGGCGAGAACTTCTCGAATATTCCGATGCGGCAGGACAGCCCGTTCATGGTGCCCTGGTGGGTCCGCACGTCCTTCGTGCTGCCAGCGAGTTACAAAGGAAAGACGATCTGGTTGAACTTCGGCGGGATCAACTATCGCGCGAATATTTTTCTGAATGGCAAACAGATCGGCGGCTATGACGACATCGCAGGTGCATGGCGCACCTACGAGTTCGACGTCACTAGCACAGCCCTCCCCGGAAAAGAAAACGTGCTTGCCGTCGAAGTCTTCTCGCCAACCGAAAAGGACCTCGCCATCACCTTCGTGGACTGGAATCCCGCGCCGCCCGACAAGAACATGGGGCTCTTTCGTGATGTGAAGATCCGCACCAGCGGTCCAGTCGCCGTGCGATATCCCACGGTTGTGACCAAGCTCGATTCGGACCAGAAGGCACAACTGACAGTGACCACGCTGTTGAAGAACGCTGCGAAGGAAGATGTAAGAGGTCAGCTGAAGGGCAAAATCGGTGACATTGAGTTTTCCCAGGATGTGGAACTCAAGGGCGGCGAACAGAAGGACATCGCGTTTGACCCGGCGCAGTTTGCACAGCTTAACCTGGACCACCCGCGCCTGTGGTGGCCTGCGCAGATGGGAACTCCGGAACTGAACAAACTCGACTTACGCTTCGAAGTAAAGGGACGAGTGTCCGATGGGTCGGAGACAAGCTTCGGCATTCGCGAGATCACATCCGAGTTGACCTCCGCCGGCAAGCGCGTGTTTTCTGTAAACGGGAAAAAGCTTCTGATCCGCGGGGGAGGATGGTCGCCCGACATGATGCTGCGCGAGAACCCGCGGCGGCTGCGCGATGAGTTTGCCTACGTCCGTGATATGGGCCTGAATACGATTCGCCTCGAAGGCAAGCTCGAGAACGATGATTTCTTCAACCTTGCCGACCAGCAGGGAATTCTCGTGATGGCTGGTTGGTGCTGCTGCGACGCGTGGGAGCACTGGTCGGAGTGGACGCCGGAAGAACTTCCTATTGCGCAAGCGTCTCTGCGCGATCAGATCTATCGGCTGCGCAGCCATCCGAGTTTGCTCGCGTGGCTGAACGGCAGCGACAATCCTCCGCCGACCAATGTTGAACAAGCCTACCTGCAGATCGAAAAACAGTTGCTCTGGCCAAATCCCGTGATCTCTTCCGCTACCGCAAAACCAACGACGGTGAGCGGCGAGAGCGGCGTGAAGATGACGGGTCCGTATGAATACGTCGCTCCCAATTACTGGATGGAGGATTCCCTTGGAGCGGGTCATCCGCAAACCTGCAACCCCGGTGGTTGCGGAGGCGGTTACGGATTCAACACGGAAACCAGTCCTGGCCCGGCGGTGCCGCCGCTCGAAAGCATTCAGGCAATGCTGCCCAAAGACCATTGGTGGCCGATGGATGACTGGTGGAACTTTCATGCAGGCGGAGAGAATTTCAAAGACATTCACGTTTTCACCGAGGCGCTCAATGCGCGCTACGGGCCTGCGAACACGCTCGAGGATTACACCTTCAAGTCGCAGGTGCAGAGCTATGAAGGCATCCGCGCCATGTTCGAGGCGTATAGCCGCAACAAGTACACCTCGGGTGGCGTGATCCAGTGGATGCTGAACAACGCTTGGCCATCCATGATTTGGCACTTGTACGACTTCTATTTACGGCCTGGCGGAGGATACTTCGGAGCGAAAATCGCAATGCAACCCCTGAACCCGCTGTACGGTTACGACGATCGCTCCATCTATCTCGTGAACAGCCGGTACAACGACGCGAGCGGTGTCCGTGTCTCAACTCGAGTTCTGAACCTCGACAGCACCGAAAAGTTTTCGAACGACAGCTCCGTTGACGTACCTTCCGATGGAGTAGTGAAGGTAATCGCATTACCTGACATAGCGGGACTCTCTTCTACCTACTTCGTGGCCTTGAAGGTTTCCGACTCCGGCGGGAAGGTTCTCGGGTCGAATTTCTACTGGCTCTCGACCAAACCAGAGACGCTTGACTGGGCGAAATCAACCTGGTTCAACACGCCGACTGCCTCCTTCGCGGACTTCACCGCACTCGGGCAGTTACCGAAGGTGAAGCTGAATGTTTCCGAGCACAGTGTGCGCAACGGAGACCGCGAGATCACTCATGTCACGTTGGAGAATCCTTCGAAGAATCTGGCTTTCTTCGTGCGCTTGAAACTGAAGAAGGGTGCAGCCGGTCCGGAAATTCTGCCGGTGCTTTGGCAGGACAACTACGTTTCATTCCTTCCCGGAGAGAAGCGCGAGTTGACGGCAGAGTACAGGGCAAGTGAGCTTGGCACCGAAAAGCCAGTACTCGAAGTTAAAGGCTGGAACACAGAATGAAAGTCGATCTGATCTGGTCGTTGCTTTAAGTCTGTTTCAGTGGGAGGTACCCATCCCGGAAGTCACCACCAAAAGCGAGCGCCGGGCAGTCACAATTCGCGACGTGGCCAAAGAGAGTGGCTTTGCGTCGGCGACGGTGTCCATTGTCCTGAACAAGGCTCCGCTTTCGCGGTACATTCCTGAAACCACCAAGAAGCGAGTGGAGCGCGCGGCGAAGAAGCTGGGGTACCGCCCGAACGTGTTCGCGCGGACCTTGCGCAATCAGCGGACGCAAACCGTCGGCGTCATGGTATTCGACATGACGGATCCCTACTGCATCCCCATTTTGCGTGGAATTGAAACCACGCTCTACGAAGCTTCTTTTCTTCCGATTCTTACCGACGTCCACAATGAGCGCAGCCGCTTCGAGCGATACCTTGGGATGCTGCTCGATCGCCGGGTTGAGGCGCTCATCCTGGTTGCCAATTGGTTGTTCGTCGATGTCGACGTTCTGGGCGATTTGGAGAAGAGCAATGTTCCGACGGCAATGATTGGACGGGAATTGAAAGCCGGCTCGGTGAGTTCAGTGACGGTGGACAACGAATTCGGCGCATACGCCGCTATCGAACATCTCTACGCGCTCGGCCATCGCCAGATCGCGTTCATTCGCGGGCCTCGGCACATTACCGATACGGCTCCACGCTGGAAAGGGGTACGCTCCTTCGCAGCCGCGAACCGGCTTGAAATCGATCCCGAGTTGGTCGTCGATTTGCCGGAGTCCAGCGACCCGCTCTCCAGTTTCGACGCTGGCTTTGCGTTGACCACGGAACTAATTCGCAAGGGGTCCCCCTTCACCGCTCTCATGGCGTTTGACGATATGACTGCATTCGGTGCCGTCCGTGCTCTGCACAAGGCGGGAATCAGGGTTCCAGAGCAGTGTTCCGTCATCGGTTTCGACGACATCTCGCATTCCAGTTTTCTCACCCCATCCCTTACAACGGTGCGCCAGCCGATGCCGGAAATGGGGCAAATGGCCGTGAACATCGTTGCCGACAACATCAACGCTCTTCAACAGCAAGGTAAGATCTCGGCCATACACCGCAAGCTCGTCCCGCAACTGATAACCCGCGAGTCGACCGGCAAAGCGAATTCGCAATAACGATTGGGTAAAATTTTGTCTTGACAGCTGTTCCGGACCTCGTTCAGTCTATTGACACGATTTAATAGGAAGGTTAACACGATTCAATGAAAAGATCCGGCTGAGTTCCGGATCGCCCTCGATCCAAACTTTACGTCGCCACCGTCGGCCCACGGAGGACTCAAATCATGAAGTCAACATTGCGATGCTTAATAGCGGTGCTCGGTCTTTCCTCCGCAGTTCTTGTTGCGCAAGACACTGCGACCATCACGGGTACTGTCACCGATTCCAGCGGCGCAGCCGTCACGAACGCGCAGATTACGCTTACTGATGCACAGCAAGGCGTGAGCCGGTCCGCCACAGGGAACAGCAGCGGCGAGTATCTTTTTGCGGCATTGCCGATTGGCAAGTACGACATGAGTGTCACAGCGGCCGGCTTCAAGCGATACGAGGCCAAGGGCATCGTGCTGGCCGTAGGCCAGAAGGCTCGTAACGACGTTCATCTGCAGGTCGGAGCAATTCAGGAACAAGTCACCGTGGAGGGGACGAACGTTGCGCAAATTGAGACGCAGTCCTCCGATCTCACCGGTGTCGTTGGCGGTAAGGAGATCACGGAATTGCAACTTAACGGCCGCGACTTTAAGCAACTCGTGACGCTGGTACCGGGCGTGAGCAATCAAACCGGTAGCGACGAGGGCTCCGTAGGTGTCACCGGCAACAATTCATTCAGCATCAACGGTGGGCGCGTCGAGTACAACAACTGGGAAGTGGATGGCGGCGACAACATGGATAACGGCAGCAATAACACGCTCAACGTTACGCCGAGCCTCGACGCCATTGCCGAATTCAAAGTCTTGACCTCAAACTACGGCGCACAGTACGGCCGCAATGGTTCGGGGACAATTGAAGTCGAAACCAAAGCGGGAACGAACGCTTTTCACGGTGACGCGTACGAGTTTGTCCGCAATGACGCGTTCAACGCTACCCCGTACTTCCTGTCTTCGCCGCCGGCCTACAAAAAGAACGATTTTGGCTACACCATTGGCGGCCCAATCTATATCCCAGGTCACTACAACGGCAGCAAGCAGAAGACGTTCTTCTTCTGGTCGCAAGAATGGCGCCGCGACCGCCTGCCATTCACTTTTTCTCCGCAGGCCGTGCCGACAGCAGCGGAACGCGGCGGAGATTTCAGCGACGTGTGCCCAGGAACAGATTGTCCGATCGACCCGACCAACAATGGTGCAGCGTTCCCTGGCAACCAGGTTCCGGTAAACACCAGTGACCCGAATATCCAAGGATTGCTTAGCATGATTCCTCTGCCCAATAGTGGTCGAGACTTCACTTCGACCATTAGCCAACCAACCAATTGGCGGCAGGAACTCATTCGCGTGGACCACAACCTCTCGGACAAAGAGCGTCTGACTTTCCGCTACATTCACGACTCGTGGTACACCTTGAATCCGAATCCTCTATGGACAAACCAGGGTTCCTTCCCCACCATTCAGACACAATTCACCGGACCGGGACTTGCTCTTGTGGCACGGCTTTCGTCTACGCTCTCTCCCACGCTCTTGAACGAGTTTGTGTTTAGCTATACGACCGATCACATCGGTCTTACGAATGTCGGCAACTACAAGCGACTGGCTAATTCCACCTTCGGCGCGATCTTCCCCGGCGCGGACCGAGGTGTGCTGCCAGGAATCAACCTTGTGGACCAGGGGAACGCGTACGGCGGTGGCAGCTTTGGACAGGATCCTGGCTACATTCCAAATGGTCCATACAATTCGAACCCGACCTATACCTATCGCGATAACGTCAACAAAATTGTCGGAAGGCACGGCCTGCAGTTCGGCGCCTATTTCGTTGCTGGGCAGAAGAATGAACTTGGCGGGGAGCTTGGGGCAGGCTCGTATCCCGGCTACTTAACGTTCGATCCGAGCAGTGCTTCAGTTACCACGCACAATCCTGTGGCCGACCTGCTGCTTGGCTATATCGCGTCTTTTGGGCAGCAGAATGCGACTGTGAAGTACTACAACCGGTACAAGATCTTCGAACCGTACTTGCAGGACGACTGGCGAGTCTCGAACCGACTGACCGTCAACTTGGGCCTGCGTGTCAGTCTGTACGGAACCTATCGTGAAAAGTACCGCCGGGCCTTCAATTTCGATCCGGCTGCCTATCAGCAAGGCGTGACTGCGGTCGATCCCTCTGACGGCTCTGTCACCGGGCTCACGCCTAACGGGCAAATTCCGGCAGTAGGCAATTTACCGAACGGCATTGTGCAGTGCGGAGCTGGAGGCCAACCCGCAGGCTGTGTTCATGGACATCTTTTCAATCCTGCCCCAAGGGTCGGGTTTGCTTGGGATCCAAAAGGCGACGGCAAGACCGCAATTCGCGGCGGATACGGTATCTTCTGGGAACATGGCAATGGCAACGAAGCGAATTCAGAATCGCTGGAAAATTCACCCCCACTTGCTTATGCCGCGCAACAGAACAACATTGTGGGCTATCAGAACATCGGCGGGAGTGCGACGCAATTTCCGTTGAGTGTAATATCAATCCCGACCAAGGCAGTGTGGCCTTATGTGCAGCAATGGCATCTCGATGTCCAGCACAACATAGCTCCAAGGACGGTCGCAACGTTGTCGTATGTGGGAAGCAAAGGCACACATTTAAACCGGCTCAGCAACTTCAACCAGATCCCAGCAATCCCGCTGTCACAAAATCCGTATCAGCCAGGCGAACCAATGACACCTCCGGACAACAGCGGGATTTCTCCCGACTGTGGGACGTCGTTCGATGCTTTGGGGGTGCCGACGAGCGCGGTTACTCCCAGCGGTGCTCCGATCACCGGACGGGCGGCGATGAATCTGGCGGTTGCCGGTTGCGGAGCAAATCCGGACCTTTTCAGGCCAGTTCCGGGTTATGGGGACATTGCGTTCCTCCAGAACGCCGCTTCGTCTACTTATCACGCATTGCAGTTCGGGATGAGGCGCAGCATGGGTGGACTGGACCTGAACCTGGCATACACGTACAGCCATTCGATTGATGATTCCTCGGATCGCTTCGACGGAAGCTTCGTGGATGCCTACAATCCGGGAGTCAACAAGGCCAGTTCGAGCTTCGACGAGCGGCATATTTTCAGCCTAGGTTATGTTTGGGACATACCAGGATTTCGAAAACCTGGTGCGGCCCACACCATCCTCGCAGGGTGGCGCTATTCCGGCATCACCACCGTTAGTACGGGAACGCCTTTCAGCGTCCTGTTCTCCACGGATAACGCAGGGGTTGGAAACGGTTTGGGTTCAGCTTCGTATATGGATATAGTGGGCGACCCCAAGGCAGGAGTACGCCAGGCCGACACCTTTGTCCAGGATTTTGGGCCGCTGTTTTACAATCCGGCCGCTTTTGCTGCTCCCCGGGGTCTCACCTTCGGAGACTCAGGTCGGAACCGGCTCCGCAATCCTGCACGTGTCAATTTCGATATGGCTCTCCTCAAGAACTTTGCCGTAACTGAGAGAGCTTCGTTTGAGTTCCGGGTGGAAGCCTTCAATGTGTTCAACCACACGCAATGGGGAGCCATCGCAGGAGACGCCGGGTCTGGCGCGGGCAATAACAGCACCGGATCAAACGCGTTGAGCGGAGATCCAGTCGGCGACGTTCAGGCTGGTGCCTTTAAGCCAGGCATTGTGCATTCCCCGCGCATTCTGCAATTTGGTTTGAAGTTCTTGTTCTAAGCAATTAGTTCCTTCATCGATTACCCACCCCTCGGGATTACCGAGGGGTGGGTTTTTATTTGCAGAGCATCTCCCGGAGAAGGCCATGCAGGATCAGATCCCAGAGCGTGAGAGAACGTTTCAGGCGTGTGGTGGCGATGGCCCCGGGTTCCATATTTCCAGCTATTGAAATGTTTTATTACGTCTCATGTCAGTCTTCGATTTACCTCACAATCCAGTGATAGCTTAAAGCATGGAAAATGCAGCGGCGCCTTTGCAGGAGTCGTTCGCCCGCCAGTTTGGCCAGGATTGGGTGAATGCGTGGAACAGTCACGATCTGGAAAGAATACTGGCTCACTACGACGACGATGTCGAACTTATCTCGCCTGTCGCCCTCAAACTGCTGAACAATGGCGATGGCGTGGTGCGAGGAAAGTCGGCCTTGGGCGCATACTTTCTCCGCGGTCTTCAGGCATACCCGGAGCTTCACTTCGACCTGATCGACGTTCTCTGGGGCGTGGAAACAGTCGTCGTGTACTACCGAAACAATGTGCGTCAGGGCAACGCGGCCGAGGTCATGCAAGTAAACGGCTCTGGCAAGGTTCGCCGCGTCTGGGCAAACTACGATTTGTAGCGGGGTATCGTTCTTTGTCTCGACTGCGTCTGGCGTTCACAGAAAAACGCTTCTTGGATGAGCATCCTGTCGTGGACCCGCAGCGTGCATAACTGGCAGTCTAGTTCCTGGTCTTGAGATAGAGGTCCATCCATTCCAGGATCAGCTTTCTCATTTCCGGAAGTTCCGCATGCGCGCAATCGAACAATTCGATGCGACAGTCGCGCTCGCGCCCGTGTCGCCGATAGAGCGGCAATAAGTAATCGCGAATCTTCTCCACCCCTGCCCCCGGAGTCAACGGATCGCGACGACCGTTTACGCTCAAGTGCGGCCTGGGCACAATGAGTTCGTTGATTTGCGCTGCTTGGAAGTGTTTAAGAAGTGAAGGGACGTAATAGTAGATTCCATGTTCCTTAAGCGAATGCGCCCGAATGAGTTCCTCGAAGTCCGTCAAACAACAGACATCCATGCAAAGCTTGACGCGAGGATCAAGCGCCGCCAGCCACCACGCTTTCGTGGCTCCCATCGACATGCCCAATGCGCCAAGCCGTTGCGAATCCACCTCGGCGCGACTCGCGAGATAATCTAAGGCGCGAAATTCGTCGAAGAGCATCATCCCGAACAGTACTTGGCCCTTCCAGAGCATCAGTTTGAAGGCATCTTCCTCGCCGACGTGACCGTCGACTTCGTGCTGGCGCTCCCCAAAACACCAGCTATCGATCGCCAGCGTAACAACGCCTTTCTCGGCACAGACGGGCGCATAAGCAGGCTGCACATCGACGCCCCGCAATAGTTGCTCCTTGCCGAGCCCGTACATCCCGGCATGCCAGTGGATATAGAGCATGCCAGGAGCCGGAGTTTGACGCTTATCGGGGATCAGTAGCAGCGCGGGAACAGGCTCCCCGCCATTGAGATCGAGCACCAGCCGTTCCAACGTGTATCCACTGTGTTTCTCCCTGCTCACCAACTTCGCAGGACCGGGACGGTGCTGCCACGGCAGGTCACCGAGCAGCGTCCACAGTTCCTTACGTCGCTTCTCAGCGGTAGCGGGTACTTGCTCCAATGTCTCACCGACGAGACGGCCAGCAGCGGGAACAGCCACAGACGCGGCTCCGGCGGAACTGCGAAGAAAATCGCGCCTTGTCCACGGACCAAAGGGTTTGTTCATTTCCAATATGACTGACGACGACAGGACACTATTGAGGTTTGCAGAATATTGTGACTTCCCTGTGCCCTTCTCTGCGATCTTTGCGATACTTTCGCGTGCTTTGCGATCAGAAGCTTTTAACCGCCAAGATCGCAAAGAACAGCCGCAAAG
>WNFZ01004612.1_pt1 | contig 12740 bp, 14 predicted proteins | sample 5400081 | NCBI WGS metagenome assembly WNFZ01 (sample SAMN13153365, study PRJNA577476) | soil metagenome | isolation source: 80 cm soil or saprolite under grassland replicate 1 | place: USA:California | collected 2016-06-15
TGTTTCATCATGCCGCTATAATCTGCCCGCTTGAATCGTAAATTATGTAGGGGTGGAACCTTCGTCTGCGCTCAGGACAGGCTCCGCCCCTATAATGTGTAAATAAGGAGAAAGATCAATGCCCCCACATCCAAAACGCAAACACTCAAAGAGTCGCCGCGATATGCGTCGCGCGCATGACGCTCTGCAGCCTCGCAACCTAACCACATGTTCCAACTGTGGTTCCATGCGCCTTCCACACACCGTTTGTGCCAACTGCGGCTTTTACGAGGGTCGTGAAGTTGTTGAAGTGAAGAAGGAAAAGAAACAGTCTGAGTAAGGGTTTTCATCATCCCTACGAAACGGGTCGTGACCTCTACGACCCGTTTGTGTTTTAATGGATTGTGTAAGGGCAGGGTTACCCGCCCCTGCAAAATTATGGAGGCATATGAAACTCAATCTGCAATCTACTGCATTTGTATTTCCCGGTCAGGGTTCACAGACCGTTGGAATGGGCAAGGAGCTTGCCGAAAAATATTTGATCGCAAAAGAGACGTTCGATGAAGCAGATTCCATCCTTGGCTTTTCCCTCTCGCAACTGATGCGCAATGGACCTATGGAGGAACTGAATGAGACCGTGAACACACAGCCAGCGTTGTACGTTCATTCTATGGCTGCATGGATGACATTCACAACTCTGTATCCGGATTTGAAGCCGGCCACCGTTGCCGGGCATTCCCTCGGCGAATTGTCGGCTCTCACTGCATCTGGCGCTTTATCTTTTTCCGATGGCCTTAAACTCGTCGGCAGGCGCGGGGAACTAATGAAGCGCGCCGGCGAACTCAAGCCCGGGGGGATGGCTGCGATTTTGGGTGTAGATATTCCAACACTTGATAAAGTCTGTGCTGAGGCGAGCACGACGACAGAATTTGTTCAAGTGGCGAATGATAACTGTCCTGGCCAGGTAGTTATCTCGGGACATAAGCCTGCCCTCGAGCGTGCGATAGAAGGAGCAAAAGCTGCTGGTGCAAAACGCGCTCTGCCGTTGCAGGTAAGCATTGCTGCGCACTCCCCGTTAATGGATTCCATTCAGGCGGAATGGAACACGGCAGTCGACGCGTGTACGTTTGAAACGCCAACGATTCCGGTCGTTGGAAACGTGCATGCCAAGCCTATGCTCGCCTCAGACGAATTACGCGCCGATATTAAAGCTCAAATGCAATCGCGCGTGCGCTGGACTGAATCGGTGCAGCTCATGCTTGGAAACGGAATCCAAACCTACGTCGAGGTAGGAAGCGGAGAAGTCTTATTGGGATTGATCAAGCGCATTAACTCCTCTGTGGAGCGATTCCCGTTAGGCAACCCAAAGGATTTTGAAGCCTTAGAATAGCCATCTGAACATATGTGCTATAATTTTCTATCCGTGTAATTCATGAGATATAAAGGATTGTATTGTGGATCGCCAAGTATTGATTGATCGCCTGTTGGAATCAGAGAACCTGACAGATAACCTGGAAGATGAAGATGCAAATGTTTTGATCAAGTGGGGGATTGCACAAGTGGATCATCTGCTGAAAGGCATCAATGATCATGAAGCTGCGGGAACGAAGATCAATCATTTGATGAACTTGATGCGCCAAATAAACTCAATCGCGGGGAATCCTTCCAGCGTTTCGCAAGAGAAGCTCCTGAAGCTTTTGGAACAATATTCTCAGACATTCGATAAAGCTCATCAGATCAGTGAGGACGAGCGTAAAGCGGTCGCCGAAAAACTCTCGCAGATGCAGCCAGGTGAGGCGGTGAAATATCTGCTTGAATGGATGCATTCCAAGAAGCAATAATATCTACATCAAAAGGAAGCGCGCAATATGGCTAATAAACAAGGTCGTTTGAGGACATGGTTCTTAGGATTCGTTGTTGTCCTTTTGCTGGTGTCATGCACAGGCGTCGTGGAGGTTCCGACTGCTGAAACCCCAAATCAAATCCCAACAACTTCAATCCCTACTGAGCCGACCATTTCATGGCTCAAGGTTTTTTTCACTGATCCCAATCCGCCCGATCAAGTTGATCATGGCATTGACAAACTTGTTGTAGAGGAAGTGAACAACGCGCAAGCGACGATAGATATCACTTCATTTGATCTCAATCTGCCCAGCTTTGTAAATGCCATCGTCGCCGCAGAACAACGCGGCGTGCAGGTACGGGTTGTTTATGATGGCAAAAATGGGAATCAAACGCTGGATGCAAATCGATCGCCCACGGGACAGGATTTTGATGCGGTGAGTGTCATGCAGGATGCGGGAATCCAGCTGGTAAATGATGGACGTTCTAATGGGTTGATGCACGACAAGCTCATCATTATTGACAGCAAGATTTTATTTATGGGATCGTGGAACATGTCTTATAACGATACGTTCCGTAACAATAACAACTTGCTTGAAATTACTGATCCAACTCTGATTGCTAACTATCAAGCCAAGTTCGATGAACTCTTTGTAAATAAACAGTTTGGGACGCATGCACAAGTCGGCGCGCAGACGCCGCAGCTAACCATTGACGGAATCAAGGTGCTCAATTATTTCTCGCCAGTGGATAATGTGATGGATAAGTTGGTGGATTTAGTAAATGGTGCGCAGACCTCCATTCGTTTTATTATTTTCACGTACACCGATCAAAACCTGGCGAACGCGATGATTGCCCGCTTTCAAGCCGGCGTGGATGTGGCAGGTGTGATCGAAAACCGCGGTGCCTCGCAAGGCGCAATGGTTCCCTTGGCGTGTGCAAAGGTACCGGTCAAAGTGGATGGAAATAAATACACGATGCACCATAAGGTCATCATCATTGACAATAGCATTGTTGTCACCGGTTCCTTTAACTTCACCAAATCCGCAGATACGGCAAATGATGACAACGTTTTAGTAATCTATGATCCCTCGATTGCCCAACAATATCTGGACGAATTCAATCGGGTTAATAGCATTTCCAAAGATCCAAACACGGCAGACCTTACATGTAACTAACGTACATCTTTTCGATGTATAATCTCGGTATGACAGCCGTGACTGACAATCCAATTGTCAGTGCCGTTTCGGGCGGTTAGGTAACTATATCTGGTCAGAGAGGAGTAACTCTGACCAGATTTTATTTTAAGATCAGACTATCAAAGTCTTACTATCAAGGAGAATCAATGAAGCTCAGTAAATTGGCTAGTGAGATAGCCGAATCACCGACTTTTGCGCTGAACGAAGAGGCTCGTTTATTGCGCGAACGTGGTGAAGCAGTCATCAATCTGGGAATTGGGGAACCAAAGAACAAGACGCCCATCGCCGCGGTTCTTGCCTCCGCCGCAAAGTTGACCAGCGGGGAAATTAAGTACACGCCGCCCGACGGTTTGCCTTCCATGAAAAGGGCGGTGATCCGTTATACAGAGGAAAATTATGACCGTCTCGTTGCACCCGAAAACATTATCATCACTAACGGGGCAAAGCAATCTCTTTTCAACATTTTTTACTCCATCTTGAATCCGCAGGACGAAGTGATCGTGATCGCGCCGTACTGGGTTTCGTACACCGAGATGATCAAAATGTGTCTGGGGATTCCGGTCGTTGTTACGCCGGAAGATGGGACGTTCACTCCGCGCTTTGAAGATATCGAGCGGGCAGTGACTTCATCCACGCGGGCGATCATTGTGAACAGCCCGAACAATCCGTCCGGGGCTATCTATCCACCCGAGTTGATCGAGAAGATCGTGAAGATATGTGAGAAAAAAAGTATCTTCATGATCTGCGACGATATTTATCACAAGCTGACGTTTGATCGGAATAAGGCATTTCCTGCCTATCAGTTTACAAAAAATGATGTCGAGAACTCGCATGTGATCGTTGTCAATGGCGTAGCAAAACTCTACGGGATGACCGGCTTCCGTATCGGGTGGGTGGTCGGACCGCGTGATTTGGTCCGTGTCATGGCGAATGTGCTGGCGCAAACGACCTCGTGTGTATCACCTCTTGCACAGGCAGCGGCGGAAGGGGCGCTGAACGGCTTGCAGTCCGTGGTGGAAGCGCTCCGTTTGCAAATCCAAAACAATCGCGACGTGGTCTTACAAGAGATGCAGACCTTTAACGGGGCGCGCTTGATCCCGCCGAAGGGAACCTTTTACGCGTTGCCCGACATTCGCGCCTTCAGCAATAATTCGGTGGAAGTATCAAAGTTCCTGCTCAAGAAAGCGATGGTGGTCACCGTGCCCGGTAAGGAGTTTGGCATGGAAGGTCACCTGCGCATTTCCTTCGCCGGATCGGTCAAAGATGTGACGGAAGGAATTGGTCGCATCAAATGGGCACTCGATGCGACCTCGCCGAATGAGATTTATATTGGCGATAAAAAGATGATTCGTGATTGGATGTAGGATTAACCATGAACAACTTACTCAACATCAAAACTCCAGCTGAGCCTATTGCGCAAGCCCGCAAGGCAGACTATAACCTTTCCAATCACGGAATTTCAAATTTGCGATTGGCATATTGGAACCTGACCACTGAAGCTTTATATGAAGAAGCTGTGTTTCGCAATGAAGGCACGACGGTGGCTGGTGGCCCATTCGTCGCGTTTACAGGAAAACATACGGCGCGTTCCGCAAATGATAAATTTGTTGTGCGCCACGTGGATTCGGAAAACAATGTCTGGTGGGGCGTATACAATCGTCCTTTTGAGGGCGACAAGTTTGAAGTTCTATACGATCGTCTGTTGGGTTTCATGCAGGGACGCGATGTCTTCATCCAGGATGTGTATGCTGGTGCTGATGAAAATTATCGTCTGCCTGTTCGCATCGTGACAGAGCTTGCCTGGCACAGTCATTTTGTGCGTAATATGTTCCTGCTTCCGCAATCCCTCGAGGAGTACAAACGCTTTGTGCCCGAATTTACGATTGTCGTCATGCCGTCATTCAAAGGCATGCCCGCGCTAGATAGCACTGCAAGCGAGACATTTATTTGTCTGTCGTTTGAAAAGAAACTTGCGATCATCGGCAATACAGCGTATGCAGGCGAGATCAAGAAATCAGTTTTTACAATTTTGAATTATTTGCTGCCGCTCGATGGTGTGCTTCCGATGCACTGTTCGGCGAATGTCAATCCGAACGACATGAACGATGTAGCGTTATTCTTCGGCTTGAGTGGAACCGGTAAAACGACTCTTTCTGCCGATCCCACGCGGAGTCTCATCGGCGATGATGAACACGGCTGGAGCGATGAAGGCGTGTTCAACTTTGAAGGCGGATGCTATGCCAAAGTAATCGGACTTTCGGAGTCAGCCGAGCCTGAGATTTACGCGACGACAAAAAGGTTTGGGACGATTCTCGAGAACGTTTCCTATGATCCGATCACGCGTCTCATTGATCTGGAGGATGAGTCGATCACCGAAAATACGCGCGCCTCCTACCCCTTGGAATTTATCGCGAACGCGGTTCCTGAAAAGAAAGCCGGTCATCCAAAGAATATCGTCCTATTAACCTGTGATGCGAATGGAGTCATGCCACCGATTGCGCGGCTGTCGCCGAACCAGGCGCTTTATCAATTCATCAGTGGATATACCTCCAAGATCGCTGGAACGGAAGTCGGCCTGCGCGAGGAACCAGAGATCACGTTCTCCGCTTGTTTCGGCGGACCCTTCATGGTCCATCATCCTTATAAATATGCAGAACTGCTCAAACGGAAGATCGAACGTTACGGAGCGCAGTGTTGGCTAGTCAACACTGGCTGGGTGGGCGGACCGTACGGTGTAGGTAAACGCATTTCGATCAGGCATACACGTGCTTTACTCAATGCGGCGCTCACTGGAAAACTCAATAATGTGACCTATAAACACGACCCGATCTTCGGGTTTGATGTTCCTGAACATTGCCCGGATGTTCCAGATGACGTGTTGATTCCCTCCTCCTCTTGGTCTGATAAAAAGGAATACGACCGGCGCTACAAAGATTTAGCGATGCGTTTTAAACAGAATTTTGGAAAGTTTGAAATGCAGACTCCCCAAGAAGTTATCGATGCCGGTCCCCGCATCTAGGATGAGAAATCTTGTTGCCTTACTTTTAGACTAAGCGGTAAGACCGCATAAAAAAACAGCGTCGCTGAATTTCTTGTGACGCTGTTTTTTGTTATTTTCAGATTCATGTCTATAGTTTGCTCACATACAGATCGGTTTTCATATTGACCTAGTCATACCAGATCAATCAATACATGCCACTTCTATCAGGAGTATTCGCTCCCAAGCACAAAAAATAATTGCTGAAGGTATGGAGTAAGGGGAAAAGCGCGGCTACGATCTCAAAGCAGTGAGCCGATGGGTGCGAAGCGCAGGCACTGGATGTTATACTCCCATTGGAGAGCAAATTCGGATTAGAAATATTTCACAGACTTATATTCCGCTTTAATTTCTCCGTCCTGCTACTATGAGAAGGAGAGTGACCATGCCTGTTCCATACTGCATTGCCTTTTGGAATCTCGAAAATCTATTCGATGTTGAAAACTCACCGCGCCGAACTGATAAAGTGGCCCGTGCTCTTGGCAAATCCATTCAAGGCTGGACCCAAGCTTTGTTAGATCGTAAGATTGGTCAGTTGTCGTCGATTATCAGCCAAATGAACTTGAATCGAGGTCCAGATTTATTGGGAATCTGTGAAGTTGAAAACAAGTTTGTAGTCGATCTTCTTGTGCAAAGCCTGGCATTACTAGGAAGGAATTACCAAGTGATCCATGCCGACTCGCCGGATCAACGCGGAATTGATGTCGCCTTTATTTATGATGAGGACGTGTTTAAGGTCCCTCTTCCGCTGGAAGATAATGTTTTTAGTCACTTCGTAATGCGGCGTACAGCCACCCGCGATATTCTCCAGGTCACATTTCAAACAATACTTCACCAACGACAGCTTGTAGTTCTTGGTAATCATTGGCCTTCTCGTAGCGGTGGTCAAGCCGAGTCTGCGGCCTATCGGGGCATCGCAGGCGAAACACTGGCTTATTTTCACCAACGTATTTTGGAGGTGAAAGGGGATCGGACAGCTGTTTTGGCGATGGGTGATTTCAATGATGAGCCGTTCAATGAATCATTGGTAAATTATGGGTTGAGTCGGCGTATTTCCAATGTAGTGCTCAGAGGGCAAGATCCGTATTTTCTCAACTTGATGTGGTCACTCATGGGCAAGGGTCTCGGTACATTTTACTTTGATGGACCGAATCTGCTTGATCAGTTTCTCATTAATAAAAACTGGCTCAAATCAGCTTCCCCTTTTAAGGTAAATCTGGACTCTCCTAGCATTCTAAAACTGGCCCCGATGATAGATAAAAAGGGACAGCCAATTCCATTCGGCGGAATGGGCAAGCCCGTGAATCAAAATGGATTTAGCGATCACTTTCCAATTGAGCTCATTTTTACCGAAGCAGATAGAAGCATATCCTGAAAAGAAATTGCATGGCGAGCATAAATTTGGCAAGCATCCAAGCAGACGTGGAAACAGCGCTAAAGGTATAATTTGAATTAGCGCTAACGTCGGTCGGGCTCTCTTGCCACAACCTGCTTCCGCCATTGTGAGATTAAGCTTGCAATGACGGAAGTTTTTTCCGGGAACTTATCGAGATGTTACTCGTCCTGTAGATGAATCGTGCGAGAAAGGAGTAAAAATGAAAAGAATGCTACTGATACTGTTACTTATAAGCTTGACCGTCTCTGCCTGTGGATCGAGACAATCCGCTTCGTTGGTTGGAACGTGGAAATTAAGTGCTTACGGTCCAAAGGATACCCCGACTCCCGCAGTAACAAATGCAGAAGCAACTCTCACCTTTGACAAGGATGGGAATGTTACGGGGAATGGAGGCTGCAATTCTATGGGTGGTAGATATAAGGTAGAAGATAATCAAATCATTTTTGGCGAGGTCGTTTCTACCTTGATGGCTTGCGATGATGTACGCATGGCTCAGGAGGCTGTCGTCACTCAGGTACTGTCGGGAACTGCCAACTATGAGATCAAGAATAACGCGTTAACGTTGACGAACAACGACATGGTATTAGTGTTCACTGCTGCGAAATCGTACCCATATCCTTAAGCGTTGCTGTACCTGAATAAAAATGCGACTGGTTTTCTAGTCGCATTTTTATTTATTCCATTGCTAATACATGCCGCGCGATCACTAATCTTTGGATTTCGCTTGTTCCTTCGCCGATGGTCATCAATCGCGCATCGCGGTAAATTCGTTCCACGGGATATTCGCTCGAATATCCGTAGCCGCCATGGATTTGGATCGCGTTGCGGCAGACACGTTCTGCCATTTCGGTAGCGTACAGTTTTGCCATCGCCGCTTCTTTGTTGTAATTACGCCCTTGTTCTTTTATCCACGCTGCTTTATAGAGCATCGTACGCGCGATTTCAATTTCTGTCGCCGCTTCAGCAAGCATCCATTGGATGGCTTGTTGTTCAGCAATCGGTTTGCCAAACGCATGCCGCTCTCGCGCATAACTGACTGCGTATTCGAAGGCAGCTTGCGCTAATCCAAGCGAAATGGCGCCGATTCCAATTCGTCCACCATCCAGCGTGGCAAGTGTTTGTTGTAATCCTTTCCCTTCTTCGCCGATCAAATTTCCAAGCGGAACGCGGACTTCTTCGTACGCCACTGCATGAGTGGGGGAGCCATGTACTCCCATTTTCTTTTCAGGGGGGCCAATCTTGAGGCCGGGTGTATTCGTTGGGATAAGGATCTGACTCAACGACCGCGAGCCACCTTTCGGATCAGTTCGTACTAAAGTGATGATGTATTCCGCGATGGAGGCGTTCGTGCACCACATCTTTGCGCCGTTGATCACCCACTCGTTTCCGTCTTTGACTGCTTTGGTTACGACTCCACCCTGTAAATCAGAGCCCGCTCCAGGTTCCGTAAGAGCGAGGGCAGCCAGTTTGTTTTGTCCACTTGCTACCAGGGGTAGCCATTTTTGTTTGAGTTGCTCACTTCCGTAAAGCACAATTGGGGTTGTACCCAGCCCATTGTGGGCAGCCATTGCGAGCGCGGTAGAGCCGCATCCCCAGCCAATTTCTTCTAGCGCAATCGCCGCGCTGATTGCATCCACACCCGCACCGCCATACTCTTCAGGGATGTTCAATCCCAACAACCCAAGGGGACCCATCTTGCGTGCGGCCGTCCAGTTGAACTCACTGGTCACATCCACCTCATGGGCTTTTGGTTGTACTTCTTTCGCTACAAAGTCATGAACCGTTTTCTTCCAAATCTTTTGTTCGTCACTTAAGTCAAAATTCATTCGTAATCCTCACTTATAAAAGTTTCTGAAACGGCATCTTTATCCCTTTGTATTGAAGTATTCCTCGAGGAGTTGCTGTGCTTCGTTGGCTTGATCCTTTGATACAAAAAATTGGACACGTCCGAGTCTATCAATCATTACAGGATAAATATGATGCCCTATTGATTCCTGAAAAAGTTCTACGTCGATTCCCTGCGCTTCAAGATAGCTCTTAATAAATTCTGCCTCGAGGCGTCCCTGTACCTCCGTGAGCACTTCCCATTTTAGTTCGTCCATTACATCCTCCATGTGACGATGAACAGAATCGTCCACAAGATGCTTACCATTAACTGACGGATGCCAATTCGCGTCGGCTTCCATTTGACGGCCGGGTGAGAAATACCCCAAAGTGTCTCAGCCCATTGTACCAAGTATGGCATAAAGAGGAGGTGCGGTAAAACGGACAGCAGCCCAAGAGAGCCAACGAGATTAAATGTTGTGTACGCGAAGGCGCGGAGGCCTGCCTTCCACAGCTCGCTTTGCGGCGGGACCACAGTCCAATCCCGTTGCTTGAGTCTTAGATAGGCGTAAACGATGCTTGCCGCATTCTGAAACCATATGAGCGCCCACAGCCACCAGCCTAGTGGATCATAGCGACCCATACCAACCCAATAAGCGGCAGGTGCTGCAAGCGCAAGGACTCCCGTCGCAATAATCTCCACATTGACTTGCCTGCGCTCCTCGCGTCTATTAACGAGCCACAGATGCCAGGCAAAGACTGGTGCACCTGGCGCAGCGAGCAAAAGAAGATAGAAAAATCCCGCCCGGATCAAACCGATCAATGCGAACAGAATGATGATAGCGTAGATCACGATCCAAAAGCTCGCTGCGGCAACATCTGTTTTGGCGCGGCGCCCCGCATATACTTTAACTGCCATCGTGATTGGCTGACGAATGAGAAATGCAGCAACGGTTGCGATGACTAGAAATACCGATGCAAGGCTAAATTGTTTTCCGGCAAAAAGCCCGACCAGCAACGGACTGAAGATGAAAACCCAGGATCCATGATCCTGTGGGAGGAAGATTTGTTTGCGAAAATACGATGTTGACATAATTGCGATTATATTTGAGTTTGGCTGATGGCGTTACGGCCGTTACCTATGCTAGAATCGTTACAATTCATTAGGGAGTCATATCCCATTTGACGATGCGCAATGTACATATCGAAGGCAAAGCGTTCAATATGATCTTGTTATACAGCCCGGAAGTTGCTGTTTCGGTGTTGCGAAATATGTCGGCGCGCCTGCGCGAACTCAATGAAAAGGTAGGTACAAATGGATGAAATGAAATATACCCTGCTTACTGAAGTTCTCGGCCGTTGGAAAGCGGATATTATTGAAAACTTCTTGAAAGCCGAAGAGATCGATGTAGTACTCAATGAAGGAACCGTTTCGGATTTATTTACACCGTCATTTGCCGCCGTTAAAATCTATGTTCCAAAAGAAAGCATAGAGCGGTCGCGCGAATTGTTGAAAGCATTTGATGAATCTCAAGATGAAACAGAGGAGAAATGAAATATGGCAAATAAAAGGAAGATCGAGGAACAGGAACGCGCACTTCGCAAGAAGAAAACTGAGAGAATGATTCAGATTGCAGGTATCGCCATCGTGGCGTTGATTGCTGTTGGTATTATCTGGTTGTCACTTCCGGGAAAAAATTCCAATGTATTGGAACTTCCGACCAGCGCAGGCAAGCAATATGACGCGTATCCGCCGATGACGATTGATGTCACTAAGAAATATCTTGCCACATTCAAGCTGGCAAAAGGCGGCGAGTTTGTGGTTCAACTTTTTCCGGATAAGGCTCCGAAAACGGTGAATAGTTTTGTCTTTTTGGCACGCGAAGGATACTATGATGGTACAAGCTTCCATCGTGTGCTCGAAGGGTTCATGGCTCAGGGTGGTGATCCCACCGGGACCGGCGCAGGTGGTCCCGGTTATCAATTCGAATATGAGCCCAATGATCTAACATTTGATAAGCCTGGTGTGGTAGCAATGGCGAATTCTGGCGCCGCGACGCCAACCAATGGAAGTCAGTTTTTCATTACGTTTGTTCCCACACCGCAATTGAATGGTGGATATACTGTCTTCGGACAAGTCATTGATGGGATGGATGTAGTGAATGGAATCACACGCCGCGATCCAGATCAGAATCCAAGCTTTCAAGGCGATGTGATTGAGACGATCACAATTACAGAAGAATAGAGCGGGGTGAAAAGCTAGAAGTGAAAAGTGAGAAGTCCTCCCGAAGCTTGGGAGGACTTCTTTATTTCCCCAGATCAAAACATCAATTCATTGAGTGATTTTCTGCAACCTTGGTTGTTATATTGAACTTCGGTGGTTTCTCTAGATGCTTCTTAACTTTGCAAAGCTCTGCAGAGCGAATCAACGAGTCACGGTATTTTTCAGGAAAAGTAGATGGAACAAGGATTTCAAGATCGATTTCCTCTACCATGCCATTCATTCGGTTCGCGTGAATGCGCTGCACAATTTGAATTCCATCTGTGGGCAATCCACGCTGCTGGCAGAAGCCAAGCACATAGATGCCTGCGCATGTTCCGATGGAGGAAAGGAAAACTTCAAACGGGGAGGGCGCGCTTCCTGTAGGAGGTTGATCTGTTGGGACCGTGAAATTGCCAAAATGCGCATCAACGCGTGAGCCGCCGGGGAAGTCAATAAGCATTTCCATTTTTTATTTCCTTATGTATCTGTGACATACAACAAAAATAATTTCTGTCATTGCGAGGAGGGCATAGCCCCACGAAGCAATCTCGTTTGAAATTACAGACGAACTTCATATGAGATTGCTTCGCTTCGCTCGCAATGACGGAATCAATTTATCCGCAGCCGCCACCGCTCTTATCGCGTTTGAGCTGCAATTTGATCTTGGCTTCAAAATCCAGTTCTTCATATGCCTGAGGATTGGGATCGCAAGATTCATAGTTGCTTCCCAATGCAGCAGGGAAGATATATCCTAACTTGTCGCCACCACCGTAAGATGCGGATTGGAAACCCTCGTCTTTGCCGAAGAAGGCGATCCAGTTGTTGATGCCGCCATCCAGGATGTAGACATTTGGAACTGTCGAAGCCGATAATTGTTTCCATGCTTCGGTCGCGGCGATCTCGTCATTGCTCATCAGCACAAAGACGCTGTTCGCAGGCGGTTCCGATAATAGGTCTGGAATGATCGCTGGCAATTTATCCACCGGCACGTTGATGGCACCTTTGATGTGATAAATGTTGAAATCTGATTCAGGGCGGACATCCAGCATGACCAGATTGATGCTTTGGTTGTAAACGGTCTTGAACAACTCCGCGGGCGCGATTTGCACGAGTCGTTTCTCGAGCATTTGATCTGCCGTGTATGTGTAGGTGTTGACAACCGGATCTGCTCCGTTTAGCTGCGGGATGCTTTCCGTGCGT
>WNFZ01019105.1_pt1 | contig 12739 bp, 14 predicted proteins | sample 5400081 | NCBI WGS metagenome assembly WNFZ01 (sample SAMN13153365, study PRJNA577476) | soil metagenome | isolation source: 80 cm soil or saprolite under grassland replicate 1 | place: USA:California | collected 2016-06-15
TCCAAAGATCGTGAATTGCAAGTCGATTTCGAGGAGGATTGCATGGAAGTAAAGTCAGTGAAAGAACGCCACACCGAGCTGGCGATGCACAGCGTAAAGTTCGCCAAGGACGAGCAAGGGCGGCGCAAAGGACAAGAAATTCTATTCAAGTGGCCGGACGTCGAAAAGCAACTGGGGGAGCACAAACATATCTACGTCGTCGACGCGCGGCTCGGTTCCAACAATCACACGCATCGCTTATGGTACGACGTCATTCCGCCGCATACCGAGGAAGGCCAGGATTGGCGTACCCTCGGACACCGGCATACCGTCGAAGCGATCATTTACTTTTTGAAGGGCCACGGCCACAGCATCATCGACGGCGAGCGCTACGACTGGGGGCCGGGGGATTTATTGAGCGTGCCGATGTTTTCATGGCACCGGCATATCAATAACGGCGACGAGCCGGTGCTGCGCATCGCTTCGACCACCGGACCTTTGTCATTGGCGTTGGGCCAAGCCGTCTATGAAGACGAGCGTTATCCTGAGTTTTGGATCTATGCGCAGGAGGGTGAGGACGCGCGGAAGACGCTGATTCCCGGCGGCGGCGGGCAAGTCAAGAACGGCAGTCTTGGCGGCAATCGTACCGCCGAGCTGTACGCGGAACAAGTCGCCTTCGCGATGCACGAAGAGCAACTTCGGCGCAAGAGCAAAGTGCTGGTGAAACAAAAAGACTTGGTTTTTGAGCCGACGGCGATGGGCAATCTCGCCTATGTCGTCGACCCCCGCATTGGCTTTCACAGCAAGGCGCTGGGCGTTGTCATGGCGGAGATCCCCGCAGGAAAACGCTCCGGGGCGCACCGCCACCTCTACGACGAGATCAATCTCATCGTCGGCGGCAAGGGCAAAGTCATCGTCGAAGACAAGGAGTACAACTTCGACACGCTGGACGTGCTGTCGATTCCGGTGTTCCAATGGCATCAATATTTTAATACCGGCACCGAGCCGCTGCGGATTCTAGGAATCAACACCAGGCTGGCGATGGACAATTTGGGTTTATCTTTGACTCACCAGGGAGAGCATGCAGACTACGTTTAATTGAATATCGTGTCATGGCACGAATCGCCTCGCTGTCGCTCGTTTTGCTAGTTGTTTCGTCGTCGATGGTGCAGGGCGCCGATTTGGAGTTGGCGCGCAAAGAGGGCGAGGTCGTGCTTTACACGACGATGGTCGTCTCCGACTTCCAGGTTTTTCACAGAGCGCTGGTCAAGAAATATCCCTTCTTGAAAGTCAATCACGTCCGACTTGGCGCGTCCACGTTGGTCGCGCGCGCCATCGCCGAATTCCGCGCCGGAAAGCATTTGACCGACGTCTATGGGGTAGCTCCGGATTCGATGAACTATATGCGCGAGCAGGGTATCCTCGCCCAGTACACTAGCCCCGAGTCGAAGTTCATTCACAAGGGCTTCATGGATCCCCGAGGCTACTGGTCGGGAATAACCACGGATGTGCTCGTGACCGGCGTGAACACGGCGCAGTTGAGCGTGAAACGAGCGCCGCGCAGCTACGCCGACTACCTCAAGCCGGAATTCAAGGACAAGATGGCGTTTCACATCGGCACCAATAATCCTCTGATTGGCATGGCCGAGCTTCGCGGCGAGGAAAAGGCGCTGGCTTACATGCGCAGCTTTGCCAAGCAGGGACTGATTCAACACAACGGCTACACCAAGATCAGCCAACTCCTCGCCGCGGGCGAGTTTCCGATCGTCGCTTTCATGCAAGTGACCAAGCTGGAGAAGATTCGCGAGCGCAACGGCCCCGTGGATTGGATTCCGCTCGATCCGTCCTTCGCGACCGTCTCCTCAGTCGCAGTTTCGAAAAATGCGCCGCACGCGAATGCGGCCCGGTTGCTGGTCGACTTCTATCTGTCGGAGGAAGGACAGAAGGCGCTGCGCGAGATCGATAACCGAACTGATCGAGCAAACGCCCCATGTGATCAAGTACGAAGGCGACCCGGGAAAGCAGATCAAGCAGTTCAATGAAATATTCTTGGGACGGTGAAGGGATCGCGGATGAACGTGTTATTCGATCTCGACGGGACTCTGACAGATCCAAAGGAAGGCATCATCGCTTGTTTTCGCTATGCGCTTGAGACACTGGGACGGGATTCGCCAGGAGATCGGGAGCTCGAGCGATTTATCGGACCGCCGCTGCGAGAAAGCCTCTCGACTCTAGTCGGGGCCAGTGACGAAACGATTGTGCAACAAGCCATAAAACTCTATCGCGAACGCTTTGCGGCGCAGGGGATGTTTGAGAACAGCCTGTATCCGGGTATCAGCGAGGCTCTGGAACAGTTGCAAGATGACGGGCTATTGTTGTTTGTCGCGACGTCGAAGCCGACTGTCTTCGCCGAGCGGATTGTCGAGCACTTCGGGATGGCTCGCTTCTTTCGCGCCGTGTATGGCAGCGAATTGAACGGGGTGAACGCAGATAAACGGGACCTGCTCGCCCACGTGGTGAGAGCCGAATCGTTGGCCTCGATCGATACCGTGATGGTAGGCGATCGCGCCCATGACGTCTTGGGCGCGCTGGCCAATGGCCTCTTTTCCGTCGGGGTGCTTTGGGGTTATGGATCGAGGGAGGAACTTGTGGCGGCCGGAGCCGGCGCGCTCTGCGACGTACCGAGCGCACTTGGCGACCTTCCGCCGCTTGTCGATCGGGAGCGACTTTGGTAACGGTAGTGCGATTAGCCGCGTTCTAATGGAGTGAATCGATGGATATCAAATACGGCTTGTTCAGTTGCGACTCCCACGCTCAACTCGACCGCGACTCGTGGACAAAGCGGATGTCGAAAGATAAGTGGGGCGATCGAATACCGCAGATCGTCGAAGTAGACGAGAATGGCCAGACCGTCGATCGCTGGATGGTCAACGGCAAGGTGCGCAGCGAGTGGGTGTGCAATTGCCCCGCGGCGATGGAGGGCGGCGTCGCGCGCGGTTACTATCCGCGCCGTTGGGAAGAAGTGCCGAAGATCGTCTACGATCCGGCGGAGCGATTGAAAGCCTTGGATGACGATCGGGTTGACGGCGAAGTGCTCTATCCGAACGGCCCTGTTTCCAATTTCGCCTTTCTTCAAGCCGATGCCGCTTTCGAACTCGCGTGCGTGCAAGCCTACAACGACGCGCTGGCGGAATGGCGCGAAGTGAGCGGTCGATACGTGCCGGTCGCAATTATTCCATACATGAATGAGATCGACGTCGTCGTCGCCGAAGTCGAGCGTTGTGTAAAGCGCGGTCATCGCGGCGTCGTCATGCTGGCCGAGCCGGCGTTTACCAAAAAAGGTCTGAAGCGGATGAACGATCCGTATTGGGAACCGCTCTGGGCCTGCTGCCAGGAATTGGGAATTCCCATGCACTGGCACGGCTCGTCGGGTTTGGTCCAACAGTTATCCCTGCCAAAATGGGACGGATTTACCAGGAAAGAGCTTCACACGGTTTCAACCTCGCGGCTGTGCGCGACGCCGGCGCAACTGATTCCCAATCTTATCTTCTCAGGCATTCTCGACCGCTATCCGCGGCTCAATTGGGCCTGCGCCGAAACGGGTTTCGGCTGGGTCAGCTACGTCCTGGAGGCATCCAATCATGAGTGGGAACAGCGCCGGCTGTGGAAGGAAGGAATCAAGACCAAACCGAGCGAGGTTTTTCGACGGCAAATTTATGTCGACTTCTGGTACGAAAAGGCGGGCATCGAGCTGCGCGAGCTGGTCGGCATCGACAACATCATGTGGGAGTCCGATTATCCGCATATCGCGTCGACCTATCCGAGGTCGTGGAGCTATGTCGAGGATTCGCTCGTGGGCGTGCCGGAAGAGGAGCGAAAAAAGATGTGTTATGGCAACGCGCTCAGACTGTACGGGGTTGCATAGTTTCCGAGCTCAATGAGTGTCATCTCGTAAGAAGCGAGAGATCTTTTTCTAGAGAAAGATTTCTCGGCTTCGCCTCGGACTGACAGACAATTGGAACAATATGACAGTTAACAATTTCTTTATCAGCGTCGACGAACATATCCAGGAGCATCCGGAAGTCTGGACGAAACGTTTATCGCGCGCGAAGTGGGGAGACCGGATCCCGCGTGTCGAAAGGAATTCCGATGGCGTCGAGCATTGGATCATTGACGGCCGCAGAATTGATCTAGCCGGAGTCGCGGATTGCGGCGCGGTTATGCCGGATAGGACAATGAACCCGCAACGCTGGTCGGAAGTGCCAGCGTCTGTTTACGATCCTCAGGAACGATTGAGAGCGATGGACGCGGCGGGCATTAAGTACGCGGTTCTCTATCCGACGGTTGCGGGAGTCGGCGGAGAAGCTTTTGGCCGCATCGAGGACCCGGAGTTGGAGCTGGGGTGTGTGCAAGCCTACAACGATTGGCTGCTCGAAGAGTGGACGGGCGCAAGCAATCGCTTCATTCCACAGTGCATCGTTCCGCTCTTCCCGGCCGATACGGCCGCGAAGGAGATTCGCCGCTGCGTGGCCAATGGTCACAGAGGCGTCATTTATCCATCGATTCCGATGGAACTGCGCGACGTGCCGCATGTCAATGATTCGGCTTACGATCCGATCTGGGCCACTTGCCAGGAGTTGAGCGTGCCGATCTGTTTTCACGCCGGCGCGTCTTCGGCGATCCAGATTCCCGCGTACGAAGGCTATTCGCCGACGATCGCGGCCGCGTTTCAGGCGATCACGCGCCCGGCGAGCACGGTCTCCGTCCTGGTGAATCTGCTGATCTCAAAAATTCTCATGCGCTTCCCAAACCTCAAGGTCGTGCTTGCTGAGAGCGGTCTGGGTTGGGGAGCATATCTCTTAGAGTACACCGACTTTCAGGCGACGGGCGATCAATTGCCGCAGAACGGCTACGATCTCATGCCCTCGCAAATGTTTAAACGACAGTGTTACTTGGTCGGCTGGTACGATCAGGCGAGTTTGCGCGTGCGGAATTATATCGGCACCGAAAACATTCTTTGGTCGACGCAATTTCCGCTGGCGACTTCAACCTGGCCGAACACCAAAGAGGCTATGGCGAAGAGCTTCGACGAGGTCGACGCGAACGACCGGGAAAAAATACTTTGGGCGAATGCGGCAAAGCTGTACAAGATTCCATCGCCGTGATTCGAAAGATTTGACACAGCATCGTAACTGGAAAGAAATGCCGTCGCCCAAGAAGCGGGGAATGTATCATGTCCCAATGGCTGAAAATCCGTCCGATTATCGATGAAATGGTCAATCAACAATTCGACACGGCGGAATTCAAGAAGCTCTTCGCGGTGCCGTTGACGCCTGGGCGCGTCAAAGTCTACCAGAACCACATGACCTTTTACACCAACAACCGGCGCGACTGCTGGTCATTCGTCGCGGGCAAAGCGCCGCTTGACGTGAAGCGGGCGATCTGGGAACACGAGAAAGACGAGCTGATTTATGACGAGCGCATGGGGCGCGCGCACGTGACCGAGGATGACTTGCAGGCCGGCGATGAGTCGCTGCTCGCGCCCGGCGCGAAAGCGGCTTTCTACGCGTGGCTCTATTGCGCGCGGGAAAAACCGTGGCTCGAAGGGCTGGTTTATTCTCATATTCTAGAGCGGCGCAACAACAGCGCCATTGTCAAAGGTGGCGGGTTGGTGGAGCGCTGGAAGCGCAAGCAAAGAGCCGAGCTCGGTATTAAAGAGTCGGAGAAAGATTTCCAGACTGAGGTTCACGCAGTTGCCGATGAGGGTCACTCGGATATATTTGAGCCGATCTTCGTGCGACACATCGACAGCGAAACGGCGGCGCAGGCGGTGCTCGCGGCGACGCGAGATGGATTGGTGATCGATCGCGCGTTGCGCGGCGCGCTGGCGGATGCGATGTCGCAGGTCGAGTGAACGTCGACAGCCGCTGACGGTGAATTAAGGATTTTATATACTCATCAAAGACAAGGAACCAATGAAACAAAACGGAGGTAATGATCATGGCTGATACACCGGTAACCGCTGAGGACGAAGTCAAAGAGCGTGTCGGCTACAAGTCGCCGTACGAGCAATGGAAGGAGTCCGAAGGTCTGCAAACCTATCGCGGCTTATTCGTCAAGAATCTTTATGATCTTGAACTGAGTCCGTGGAAATCGAGCGGAGATGGTTTAGCGGCGTTTCTGAATTTGGAAGGCACGGGCGGATTCAATGACTCCTATGTCGCTGAGATCCCGCCAGGGAAGTCGCTGAAAGCGCATCGTCACTTGTTCGAAGAGACCATCTACATTCTCAAGGGTCAGGGCGCTACCTCTGTTTGGATCGATCCTAACAAAAAGGAAACCTTCGAGTGGCAGGAGGGAAGTTACTTCTCTATTCCGATGAATGCGTGGCACGAGCACCACAACGCCTCCGGATTGGATTCCGCGCGCTACATCGCGATGACCAGCGCGCCGCGGGTGATCGATACGTTCAACAATTATGAATTCGTCTTCGACAACCCGTTCGTCTTTCGCGACCGGTATAACGCGGAGGAGGGCTACTTCAAACAAAAGGCCCCCGCGCAGCAGTGGTCGACAAACTTCGTCGCCGACGTGCGCGTGTGCCAAACCTATTCCGGCGGCTTCGACCGCGGCGGCGGCGCCAAGAGCACGGTTTTTCGCATGGTCAACCAGACCGTCAAATCCCATGTCTCGCTCTGGGGTGTCGGCGCGTACAAGAAAGCACATCGGCACGGTCCCGGTATTCATGTCTTGATTGTCAGGGGGCATGGTTACTCGCTGATGTGGCAAGACGGTAAACCCATGGAACGGATCGATTGGGGACCGGGAAGCGTGTTCGTGCCGCCGGAGATGTGGTTTCACCAGCATTTTAACGGCAGCGCCGAGCCGGTGTTCTTTCTCGCCATCGGCTGGGGCAGCGACAAGCCAAAAGCCGGCGGCAAGGCCTACGTCTACAAGAGCGTGAAGGAAGGCGGCGATCAGATCGAGTACGAAGACGAAGATCCGAAGATTCACGCCGAGTTTGAAACGGCCATGAAGGGCGCCAGCGCGCGGTGCAAGATGGACTATCATCCGTATTGCACGATGAAGTGATTTTGGTCGACGATCGAAAATCGAGGATAGAAAATGGCATTGGACAAATTCACGGCGGGCGCGCTTACGGCGTTGGTTTTTGTCTATCTCACAATTTCGCTAGCAGAATCGGCCTCGATCGAAGCGCTTTACAACGAGATCGACAAGCTACCGCCACAACAACGGCAGAAGCGGCTGGAAGACGGCGCGCGGCGTGAAGGTAAGTTTAAGTTTTATGGTATCTCCGCCGCCGCCCCGTTAACCGAACATCGAACCGGTCAGCTCGACACCGATGCCGTACTGGTCGGCACTGAAAACGTCATGACTCTCAAGCGCTCGGGCATCTGGATACGCTATCACTCGCCGGAGTCCGAGAATTTTGGCAAAGACTACACCGACAAGGACGGTTACTGGCATGCAGACAGCTTGGGTGTGTCGGCGATCGGTTACAACACGCGTCTAGTCAAAAGAGAAGAAGCGCCGAAAGGTTACAGTGATCTTTTCGACTCAAAGTGGAAAGGGAATCTTTCCATCGATATGGAGCCGGAGCGGGCTCTGATGGGGTGGTTAACCGCTTGGGGCGAGCAGAAGACGATAGCTTTCGTGGAGGGCTTGATGAAAAACGGCGCGGTCGTGCGTCGTGGCCACACGCTGCAAGCGCAACTCTTGTGTGCGGGAGAATTCAAAATCGCCGTCGAGATTTACCCAGATGCCATCTTGCGGATGAAGCAGGGCGGCTGCCCGACGGAGATCGTTTTTCCCAACCCCACGCCGGCGCATATCAGCGGGGCCATCGGTGTCTACACCAACACGCCGCACCCGCATGCGGCCGCGCTGTTCATCGATTTTATGAAATCGGCTGAGGGCGCCAAGATACTTGCTTCGACGGGCCGTCTCTCGGGACGCAAAGGAGTCAAGTCGTTATACGAGGAGCTTTCCAACTTGGAAGAACGAGGCATTCCTGTTTTGGTGGTTACGCCGGAGCAATCGGAAAAAATAGCGAAGCCGATGGAAAAAATTATGAAGGAAATCTTGGTACCATAGCCCGACAATCGATCTCGGCCGTCTCGGCGTATCGTAGGTCCATATGTAGGGGCGACCGGCCGGTCGCCTGTCCACGAAACGAATTGGGTAATCTATCGTAATGGCTCGCAAGTATCGCTATTTTTCCGCTGACAGTCACTTCGAGCGGCTGCCGGAAACCTGGACGCACAGAGTTCCGGCAAAATATCGCGACCGGGCGCCGCGCCGGATCAAGCTTGCCGATGGCAGAGACGCGATCGTCGAAGAGGGGCAGCCCCTCGAATATCGCGGCACCAATCTGTTCGCAGGAAAGTCTCGCGAAGACTTCAATCCGGTCGACTTGAATTTCGAAGAATCCGCCGGTGCCGGCTCGCCAGAGCAGCGGCTAAAAGAGCAAGACGCTGACGGTATCGACGGCGAGCTGTTGTTTGCTACTGAAGCACGCAACACGAAAATCAAAGACAAGGATGTCTTTCTTGCGCTCATCAAGGCGTTCAACGACTATTTCATCGAAGAGTACTGTGCGGTTAGTCCCGATCGTTTGATCGGTGTCGCAGTCATGCCGGACATCGGCGCCGAAGAAAATGTCGCCGAGATGAAACGATGCAAAGAAAAAGGATTCAAAGCGGTCCGCTTGCACACGTTTCCGAGCGGCAAGACCTATCCAACGCCCGACGACGATAAGTTTTACGCTGCGGCGTTGGATCTGACCATGCCGATCACGATCCATACGTCGTTCCCGCGCCGAACCGACGAGCGCGATGTTTTTCTCATGAAGTATCCGAAAGATCCGCAGGGCGAAGATCGGCCGTTCGATTTTCTCCAACGCCTGGCGCGGCAGGGCATCTATCACTGTGGCGCTATCAGCAGATGGATCAGACCTATAAGGTGAACTGCTCGTGGGCCGAACGGCTTCTGGGATTGCCGAAACTCAAGAAACTCCCAAGCGAGTATCTGCGCGAGCACGCGCAATGGGGCGTCTTCGACGACCCGATCGGCATCCAACTCCGCCACATGGTCGGCGTCGAGAAAATCATGTGGTCGACCGACTTCCCGCACATCGTCACGCGCTGGCCGAAGTCGCTGGAGCTGATGGAACAACAATTCGCCGGCGTACCGGAGAATGAGAAAGAGGTGATGTTAGCAGGCAACGCCGTGAAGTTCTTTCATCTCGACGCGGCATAGCACGCGAATTCGGATTTTTGGTCGCAAAGACCTGTCCTGAGGCCTTCGGCTCGCTAAGGATAAACTCCGCCGAAGCAACGCAAAGACCGGAAAGTAGGGGCACGGCATGCCGTGCCTTAGGGGTAGGGTGCGCAGAGCGCACCCTACAACTGTACAATTCACTATCAACCGAGCGGCACCTGTAAGTTATATAGCCGCGCCGAGTTCTCTCCCAGTATCCGATTCTGAGTTTCGTTCGAAAAACCAGCTGTGCGGACGCGCGAAACCGTTTCGGGCCATTTGCTATCGCCGTGCGGATAGTCGGAGGCGTACATGATGCATTTGTCGCCGACGGCGTTGATTACCGCGGGCAGCATGATCTCGCCCGGTTCGCAGGAGACCACCATGCGGCCTTCGGCGAAAAGCTCGCTTGGTTTGATGCGGCTCTTCGGTCGTTTGCGGTTCAAGAGGCCCTCGTACATGCGCGGGTCTCTTTCACCGCGCTCGTGCATTTCGTCCATTCTTTCAACCCAATAGGGCAGCCAACCGCAGCCGGTTTCCAACAAGCCGAAGCGGATTTTTGGAAAGAGGTCGACAATGCCGCCGCCGACGAGCGACACCATCGCGGCAGTTAACGTGAGCGGCATCGAGACGGCCTTGGCGCCCCAGAAATGATCGAATAATTCTTGACCGACCGTCGGATACATTCCCGTCACAGTGTGGACGCCGACGCCGACGTCGAGCTGTTCCACTGTTTCCCAAAATGTATAGAGCTCGGGATGATCGAGGGTGCGCGGGCCGATCGTTCCGGTGACCATGACGCCGACGGCGCCGAGCGATTCGACCGCGCGTGTCAACTCTTTGGCCGCCGCTTTGGGATCTTGCAGAGCGACGATCGCGGCGAAGCGCAATCGCCCGCCGCTCTGCGCGCAGCGCTCGGATATCCAGGTATTGTAAGCGCGCGCGATCGCGGTGGCGAGCCCGGCGTGCTCCAAGCTGTTAATTGACATGAGAACGTTTGGATAGATCACCTGAAGGTCAATACCTTCGAGATCGAGGTCCGCCAGTCGGCCCGGCACGTTGCTTAGATCGAGATCTTTGACCCGGAGCGTTGGCGTTGTATTGGCGATACTACCAGGGGTGCCGGGGCCCCAACCAAAGGGCTTGGTGATGACGCGCCCTTCGATAATGTAGAAGCTGCGCCCGTCGTCGAAGGTAACAAAGCGCGGTCGATTCCGGTGGAATTCCTTCTCCAAATAGTTGTCGAAAACTTCCTGAGGAATGTGAGTGTGGCCGTCGGCATCGATAATCACGGTTTGTCCTCCTCGTTAGCGTTTTCCTTCGCGCTGGATCGCGCGGACGATGCTCCAGTCGACAAAATCTTTGGCCGCGAAGTTGGACTGCGGGATTTTGGCATCTTGTTGGGCGCGTTTGATGGAAGCAGTGATCAGCTCGTCGCTGACTTCGCCTCGCGAATTATACGTCGGCATCGCTGCGTCATAGGCGGTTTGCGCAGTTTCGCGATCCAGATTCCACTCCTTCTGAATGAGCCCGACTGCCTCGCTGGGATGATCGAAGGCGTAGTGCAGCCCGCGAATCATCGCACGGAGAAATCGGCGGACTTGATCCGGATTGTCGCGTAGTTTCGCGCGGCGCATGACGAGTCCATTCTCGACGAATCGGGGCAAGATTTCTGGACCGAGAACCAAACGGTTGTAACCTTTGCGCACCGCAATGGAGTCGTACGGCGGCGACAGGGTCGTTGCGGCAACGCTGCCGGAAAACAGCGCGGTCATGCCTTGAGTGACATCGATCGTCGAGATCAGCTTGACGTCTTTCTCCGCATCCAAACCGAGGTACTTCACCATCGCGACCGTGGCGTGATAGTGGCTGCCGCGCGTACCGCCGTGGCCGATAATTCCGCCGCGCAATGTTTTAGCATCCTTGATGTCCGGCCGGCTGATCAGGTAAAGAAGAGGTTTTTCTGTCGATACATAAGTTGCGACTAGAGGCGCGCCGCCGATCGCCGCGCCGAGACCGGAATTGAACGCGGTAATAAAATCGAGGTCCTCGGAGACGAGCGCCGCGATCGCGGTGTTGGTCTTGGTCGTAATCGGTTTGTAATCGAATCCTTCACTCTCGAAGATCCCCTGTCGCTGGGCTAGATAGATCGGCAAATTGAGCACGTGTTTGGCGGAGAGGCCGAGAGTGACCGACTCCAATTTACGCGGAGCGCCGGATTTTTCCTGCGCCCCCGCCGCGGACAACCATGTGATCAACAACAAGCATGGGCTGAATCGTCTGAACGTTATAAACATCGGCCTAAAACTGATCTATATCGCTGGCGCGGAGCGGGCGTCAAGGTTAGCAAAGCTGCGCTTGCGGCAATATGCGCACTCACGCGCATGGCGATTGTTGACCGATGATGCTGAGCTATGATTATGTGGTGGCGCTCGCGAACCAAAGTAACTCCAAGCGGGAGGTAAAATCATGGCAAGCTCGTGGGAAAGCGTGAAAGTTGATAACACCAGCATGCCCCTATATTTGAGCGTGCCCGAGAGCGGCGGACCGGTTCCTGGCATTGTGGTCATTCACGGGCAGTCGGGATTGGAAAATTTCATCAAAGACACGACGCACATGCTCGCGCTTCAAGGATACGCCGCTGTGGCGCCGAACTTGTACCACCGCGATGCTCCTGACTGCAAAGATGACAATCCTACGCGGAAGTCGCGCCTTCGCGACGCGGGTATTATCAATGACATTAACGCCGCGATTGGATTCCTACGGAGTCACCGGCAGATCGATGGTGCACGTCTAGGCATCGTCGGCTTTTGCATGGGCGGAAGAATCGTTTATCTGATGTCGGCGGCAAGTCGAGACCTAAAAGCTGGCGTGATGTTCTACGGCGGCGGCACAATGCTGCCGTTCGGGCAAGGCCCTTCCCCATTCGACCGCACGCGCGAGATCAATTGCCCGATTCAGGGGAGGAAGTCGAATTTTGCCGATCTCCGAAAGGAGCATTACTTCCTCAAGGACGGTAAACGGCACTATCATGATCTCCCGCCCACGTTTTACTGCGTCAAATACACGTAAGGCTTTGCGGCCAATGCGACTCCTTCGACCCGTTACATGATGAACGAAGGGATGGGTATCCGTGACGAACATCATGAAAACTTTTTAATAACGGCCTCGATTCGTGACTTTCGCAGCTCGCGTATGGCTTCGTCGATATCGCCAACGGCAGTGCCGATCCCCTCCAGGTTCATGATCCGCTTCCCACCGACATTTTTTAAGTATTTCGACGTGCCCGAGAGTTCCTGGTATTTCTTGATACCGATAATGACAGCCAGCGGTTTTTGCCGTTTGGAGACCACGTACGTGTCTCCACTTTCGGCTACCCGATCAATAATTTCGCTGAGCTTTGACCGCGCTTGAACGAACGGCATGACTTTTTCTTTTGGCATGATTATTGCCTTGTGTACACTTTAAATGTACACTAAGG
>WNFZ01004613.1_pt1 | contig 12738 bp, 13 predicted proteins | sample 5400081 | NCBI WGS metagenome assembly WNFZ01 (sample SAMN13153365, study PRJNA577476) | soil metagenome | isolation source: 80 cm soil or saprolite under grassland replicate 1 | place: USA:California | collected 2016-06-15
CGAGCCGTGAGCCGTCATAGTTATATTCCGCGGCGACGATTTTGACGCCACCCAGCTTAAGCTCGGAAGCGCGGGCGCGGCAGTTGATCATGGCTTCGGTCTGTTTGGATTGCCACGATTGTAGTAACAACAGATCGCGCGGCGTCGCTCGCCTCTCGACGGGTCTCCAGCCGCCTTCGGGTCTCTCGGGCGCGTCCTCTACAATTTGGACAACCTCGCCGAGGTGTCTGCCACGGGACGTATCTACAACAACATGCTCGCCGACGGTCACATCTGGCACGGCGGAAGTGTCAAAATGGTAAATTTTGCCTACTTTGGTGAAACGTACACCAATAATGTTTGTATCCATAGGTTCTATTATACCGTATCGGAAATCGCCGGAGTTTTGGGGGTAAGATCTACACCGTTTCATTAAGCAAATCTAGAAGACTGAATCAGTCTTGCAAGGATAGTGCGTTTCTCGTATGATATTCTTAGAAGCGAAAAGCAATGCAGAGGAGCCGACCATGACCGAACGCCGAAAAGAACCACGCCGAAGATTAGCAACGTTTACGAAAGTTTATGACCTGCATCCCAGACTCCTGTTGGGCTACCTTGGGGATTTGACACTGCGCGGAGCAATGGTCATCGGTACCAATTTGACAACCATTAACAAGGAAACAGAGTTGGAAATCGAATTCCCCAGTGAACTGCCAGAGGTGCCCGTGCTACGCGTAAAACTTCCCGCACGTATTGCCTGGTGCCGACCGGATGAATCTCCTCAATACTATAATGTTGGCGTTGAGTTCACAACTGTGACGCCCGAAACTGCCGAGATATTCGAGCAGATGTTGGAACGATATCATTTTCGTCATACCCTCTCGGATGCTGATTTTGAGAAGAAGTAGGCTGCATCCACTTACGAAAAACGCGCCCGCTGATTGGCGCGTTTTTGTTTATCGCAGGAGAAGAACAGTTATCAAATCCATAGTGTATTGTCAAACCTCTGCGAGTCTTTCCTTCGGCGAAGCCAGGGAACAAGGAGAGGAATGCCGAATGCCCAGGGTACGGTGATCCAGGTCGTGATGAACCAATATTCCCAGTGTGGACGAAATGCAGTGGTTTTGGGCCAGTTCCAATGACCGAGTATCCAGCGCCAGAGTAGAAAGTAGGTCAAGATGCTCAGTTCAGCGGTAATTCCGAAGAGGAATGTGCGCCAATAGGTGCTGGAGTTTAAATTCAACGCGGCGAACGGAATCAACCAGAGGGGATACCAAATGCGAAATGTGGACCCCAAAAAGAGTTGACTGAAAAACGCCATGAAACCTGCTTCGAGCAAGGTCATTTTCTTTGTTGCGAGTTGGAACAAAAGATACAGATAATATAAAACGAATAAATAATTTCCTATGTTGGTAGGTAATTGAATGGTATGCAAATCGCGGGTGAATTGATTCACAAGGATGCGCATGGCATACGAGGGACTATAGCCGAGTCGTCCAAACAATGCTGTTTTTGTTCCTTCCAATGCTGCCGGGAGTGGACCCGTAAGGCGAAAGGCAATCAGCGTGGTGACGATAAAGATGGCTGCCACGATGAAGCCCCGCGTGAACCGGGTCCGCCAGTTGGGGGAGGCGGCCAGCACCGCCATCCCAAACAGTGGAATGAGGATGAACCCGGTGACCTTGATTAACGTTGCCAACGTCAATGCAAAAGCGGTTTCCACCCATTTGCCGCGCTGCCACCAAATCAGACCCAGCGTCATGAATGCCATCATGACCATATCGTTGTGTCCATTACCGATTGTCTGCAATAAGACGAGTGGGTTGACCGCAAAGAACGTTAAGGCGGTGAGATTGCTCACCTCATAACGCGGCGATTGTTGCTGCGAATGCCAGCCGAGCAAAACTGCGGTACAGACATAGGAAATCAGGGAAATGATTTTCATGGCAATGGTGCCACTGCCGATCCCTGTAATACCCAACCGGATCGGGATCTGCGCGATCAGTTCCCAGAGTGGTCCATAAGGCGAGGGCTGATTTTTATATTCACCAGCGAAACGGATAAAGGGATCTTGGGGAAAATGCGCCGGCAATGCCAGCATGGGACTGCCACCATACAACGCCCATAAACGGGCACGCACCACATATAACACAACGTCAAGAGCCGTGATAGGATAAAGCCCGATCAAAAGCAGAGCGCATACGATGCCGATGCCAAGCACCCAGAAACGCAGACCGTTCGCAGCTTCGGGTTCTTCCTTTGAAAACGCGTGCACGATCTTCATCATGCGCCAATAGGCAAAGAATGTAGTCAACAGCCCAAAGATATAAAAGAGGGCAAACCATTTTCTGCCATCCTTCAACATCATCTCAACATCGAGAACGGTCTTGGATTGGTCAATACTGGGAAAAAGTGGAAACAAAAAAAGAAAGCCCGCGTAAATCGCCGCGATCAATGCTCCCCAACCAAGCAGGCGATTGCGGGCAGAGATAAAGGGTATGTTGGAGGAACCTGCAATAGTTTTGCTCAGCATATCCGCAAATCATACCCTATTTATGCAGGTCTCATTAGGTAATCAAATGATCGGGAAGGTGATCGGTTCGATTTAGATAGGAAATGCTGACCGCGCCGTTGTGAAAATCGAATCGACTGATTGCACAATTATTGGTTGCAAACCAAAAATGATTTCCATTCACAGTTTCCTGCCAGGATATCTTGAGCATGGCGCAAATCAAATGACCGAAAAATCCACCATGGCTGAAGATGGCGACGCGATGTTCAGGCTGTCCATCACGATCGCCGTGACGAGCAAGCAAATCTGCTAAAAACTTTTGGGCACGCAATTGACATTCCTCTTCCGTTTCAAATGGGCGGTTGTTCCACCAGCCCGTCCCATTAATATGATCGGGAAGAATCAGCTCAGGAAAATCCTGTTCAAAATAAGAACGCGACTTTCCCGGCAAACCCTTATCTTTGTCTTCGCCATCGCGACCGAAGATGCCGCCGCTTTCGTGAATTTCCTCCCAGGCGGTAAATGGAATGCCGAGGGCACGAGCGGTGGGCGCAGCCGTGCAGACCGCACGTTCCATCAGGCTCGTGTAAATATGCGTGAGCCCGAAGCCCCAACGGTTTTGAATATTCCAGGCGTTCGGATCAACAATCGTTTGCGCCTCTTTCAAAAAGTTTGCAACACATTGAGCCTGCTCGAATCCTAGTTCGGTCAGAGGAGTATCTGGACTTTCTATAAAATCTGGTTTATGCCAATTGGCGTTGTTTAGAGATTGTCCGTGACGGATGAAATACAGTTCCATATTATTCCTTGTATAAAAAGATTGTTCGATAATTATAGTCTGTTGAGAGCGAGTGAATTTCTGAATCTCCCAGTCACATTTTCGCGCATTACCGTTGGATCCCAAAAAAATCAGCTCACCTTAGGTGAGCTGATTTCGATTTCATCGAATTTATTTTATTCCACAATGTTGATCGGCAGATCGTTTTGAGCACTCAACGCCGCCACGCTGACCTGGGCAGCAATCTTTTGTGAGATCTCTATCAACGATTTCGCTGCTGCCGAATCCGGGTGGCTGACCACGATCGGTTTGCCGCTGTCGCCACCGATGCGCACATTCTGATCGATGGGTATTTTGCCAAGGAACGTGGTTTGGGTGGCTTGTGCCAATTGCTCACCGCCGCCGGAACCAAAGATATCCATGCGCGTGCCATCGGGTAGTTCCAGATAGGACATATTTTCGATAATGCCGAGGATGGGAACTTCCAAGGTGCGGAACATGTTGAGACCACGGCTTGCATCCTCCAGCGAAACAAGTTGTGGAAGTGTCACAATTACCGCTCCACTCAATGGTAAAGCCTGCGCGAGCGATAATGCCGCATCACCGGTTCCAGGTGGAAGGTCTACGATCAGGTAATCGAGCTCGCCCCATTCCACGTCGCCCAGGAATTGGCGGATAGCGGAATTGAGCATCGGTCCGCGCCAGATCAACGGCTGACCCGGTTTGACGAGCAGACCCATCGAGATCATCTTGATGCCATAGGCTTTCGCAGGAATCAGTCGTTGTCCCTGTGGGGGAGGCAGCTTTTCCACACCAAGCATGGTGGGTGTATTGGGACCGTAGATGTCCGCGTCCATCAGACCGACACGTGCTCCGCTTTGGGCGAGTGAGACTGCGATATTGACGGAAACGGTGGACTTGCCGACGCCGCCTTTGCCCGATCCTACTGCGATCGCATTACGAATCGGCATGTTGACCAGCCCGCGCATGCGGCCATCATTGGGGACATCCGAATCCATTTTGATGCTGACGGATTTCACGCCTTCGATTGTCATGACCGCCTGCTTGGCTTCCTTCTCGATTTGTGAGCGCAGAGGACAGGCGGGTGTGGTCAGCATAATCGTGAAGAAAACCTGGTCGCCATTAATTTCCAACTCACGGACCATGTTGAGTGTGACAAGATCTTTGTGTAACTCTGGTTCCTGCACTTTGCTCAGGGCAGCTAATATTGCTTCTTTTGTAATTGTGTTTGTCATTATGATTACCATTATAACTGTAGGGGCGGGGTTACCCCGCCCCTACGGATTATGCCGCGGGTGCAGCTGCGGCTCCAGCGGCTTTTGCAGCCTTGGCGGCTTCCTTTGCCTTGCGTTCTGCTTCGTTGCGCGCGTAATTCTCCGGGCGGATGGCCTTATAGTAGGAAGCAGGCTTGAGCAGTTTGTCCATATTGTATACACTGCGACCCTCGGATGCTAACTCAAAGTCATGATCCATGATGATTGCGTCAAACGGACAATACTCGGCGCATAAGCCGCAGTTCATGCAGATGTCGGCGTCAATGTAGAACTCTGTCGGCTCGGGGATCGGGCGACCTGTATTGGGGTCGTTGGAACGCACGATCCAGATACACTGCGGCGGGCAGACCTTCGCACAAATTCCGCAAGACGTGCAGCGTTGTTCTTTTTTCCCTTCCGGAGTTTCATCGTACACCAGGAATGGGACATAACGCGCTTCCTCGGGCAGTAGCAGACGTTCCTCAGGGTATTGAATTGTAAAAATGCCACGCGTTTTTGAGCTCGACCGATGAGCAATGCCTTCGGCGGTGTTGTAGCGTTTCTTGCCGCGTAGCAACCACGAGATGTCCTCAATATATGTATCCCAGAATCGCTTCCAGGTAACACTTAATCCTTTAAGAATACCTTTTCCATACATAAGCAGGTTCTCCTTTATCGATCCAACTCGCCCATCACGACATCAAGGACACCAAACAAGGCGACGAAATCTGCGATCTTGGTGCCGAGACAAATCTGCTCGAGCGGCGTGATATTGACGAAAGAGGGAGCACGGACATGATAGCGCCAGGGATTCGGCTTGCCATTTGAGATGACGTAAAAGCCCAGTTCACCTTTCGGGGATTCAATGCGGCCATATGCCTCACCGGCTGGGACGCGAACCTGATACTGCGGTTTCTGAGAGTTGATCGGTCCCGCGGGAATCTGCTTGATGGCTTGTTGCAAAATCCGCAGAGACTGCCAAATCTCATCGAGACGGATCAAATAATTATCATAGAGATCACCGTTCGGACGGGTTGCCACATCAAATTCGAAGCGATCGTAAATGCTGTAGGGGTCCGCACGGCGGATATCATAAGGAACACCTGTAGCGCGTAAGACGGGACCAGTCACCGAATATTTGATGGCTGCCTCTGCATCAATCACGTGGACGCCCTTCAAGCGTGAAACCAAAACTTCATTTTCAGTAAGGAAGCGATCCATCTCCTCGGTCTTGCCGGGCAGGCGCTCGAACACCAACTCCTTGATCTTCTGCATGACATCATCAGGCACATCGCGCACCACACCTCCGAAGCGGAAGTAATTGCACATCATACGGGCACCAGAAACAGCCTCGAAGATATCGAGAATCAACTCGCGTTCTTCAAAGACGTACAGTGCCGGGGTATACATTGCGCCCAAATCGTTGAGCAGGTTGCCGATAAATATCAAGTGATTCTGGACGCGGGTTAGTTCCGCCATGATGATACGGATATACTCGGCTCGCTCCGCTACCTGGATATTCATCAGCTTTTCAACTGCGAGGGCGTAGCCGAAGTTATTTGCCATGGAATTAAAGTAATCAAGACGATCTGTGAAAGGCATATTTTGAAGATACGTATTGCGCTCACCGATCTTTTCGTGATTGCGGTGCAAATAACCGATCACCGGTTTGAGACCGGCGATGGTCTCACCATCCAGGGTGAGGGCAGCGCGGAACACGCCATGTGTGGAGGGATGCTGCGGTCCCATATTGATCACAATATGATCCGTGTTCAAACCGTTTTCATCCTTCAATGAATAACGCGCCAGCGAGCCATACAGCAGCGCATCGCCTTCCGGAATCCATTTTTCAGGGTCGAAGTTTTGCGGAAACTTCAAGTTATCCTGCAAGGGATTCTTTTCCTCAGCCAGATGGAACTTACCGTCGGGCCAGCGGCTCTTGAACGGTTTGAAATCCTCTTCGTAAAATGGTTCTTTCCAATCCTTGCGCAAGGGATGACCTTCGTAGCCTTCCCACATGAGGATACGACGCAGGTCAGGGTGACCGGTGAATCGGATTCCAAGTAGATCCCAGGCTTCGCGTTCCTGAAAGTCAACGCCCGGCCAGACATTAATCAGCGATGGGACTTCCACCGGATCTTCACGCGTGACTTGGACTTTGAATTCCAAACCCGGACCACCGGTCGTTTTATAGGCGTGATAAACCACTTCCATTTTGTTCTCTGGAAAGTAATCCACGCCGGTGAGAGTGGAGAGCAGGTCATAGCCAAACTCATCTCGAATCGCAGTCGCCACCTCCACGAGATTCTCTTTGGCGACAATCCAGCCTTTGAAATTGGGACGGGTCTCCGCCGTGACAATGCCAGGGAAACGTGTGCCCAGGTCATTGGTGGAGGCTTGCAATGTTTCAGAAGGAGTAGCGGGTGTAGTCATGGAGTTATCCTTCCTTTGCTGTAGTGACTTCTTTGATCTGTGCGTTGCGGCGAGGGTCGATCAAATCTGGTCCGAGGATCGGGACGGGTACTTCTACAGAATCAGGTCCCTTTCGATACCAGCGCACTTTCTTGAGCGATTCCTTGTCTATCTTTTCCTGAAGTTTGATCATGCCCGCGATGAGGGCTTGTGGTGTGGGAGGGCAACCTGGAATGTAGATATCTACAGGCAGGAACTTATCAATCCCTGCCACGACGTTATAGCCTTCCTTGAAGGGACCACCGCTGGAGGCACATGCACCCATTGCTACTACATATTTTGGTTCAGGCATTTGATTGTAGAGGCGAATCACGGCGGGAACCATCTTCTTCGTTACCGTGCCCGAGACGAGCATGAGATCCGCCTGACGTGGCGTGGGACGCATAACTTCCATGCCGAAGCGAGCCATGTCGTAACGGGCAGTCTGGGCAACGATCATTTCGATCGCGCAACAGGCAAGTCCGAACATGAGCGGCCACACGGACGAGCGCCGACCCCAGTTGTACAGTCGGTCCAATGTGGTAATGGTTATGGCATTCTGAATATCTTCTGGAATATCGTATTGGGGCAAACTCAGTTTTTCATTGTCCATTGATGTACTCCTCATACCATTCCTGGTAGATTGCATATAGGATGTCGTCATTGGCAAGCAATAGATCATCCTCGAATTCCGAAAGGTTTACCGTCCAGTCATAAATTTGTTGAAGCGTTACATCCTCAATATTCACTTCCGGATGTTGGCGGCGTAGTTCCAACGCAATTGCATAGGATGCTTCCCAAGTTAAGGTCATTTTGTTCAACCGGTGGCCGAGTGGGCTGTGTTCGCCCGCTGTATCGAAACCACATCTTGTAATTTCATTTTCACTTGTCTTTGCTGGTTTCGATACGCCTTCGGCTACTCAACCAGCGATTATCGAAATTACTCTTCTCGATTATCAATCTGCGCTCGTTGCAGTTTGCCAGAATAATCGACGTAAATAGATTTCCATTCGGTGAACACTTCCAACGCAGCTTGGCCCGCTTCACGGTGACCATTGCCAGTGCCACGAATGCCGCCGAACGGGAACTGAATCTCTGCGCCCGTTGTGCCGTGATTGATATACACCAAGCCGCTAAAGATATCACGCATCGCAGTAAACGCTTGGTTCACATCTTGTGTGAAGATGGAAGTGGATAATCCATATTGTGAGCGATTGTTGACTTCGATTGCTTCTTCGAGTGAGTCGACTTCGATGATCGAAAGCACGGGACCAAAAATCTCTTCCGCTTCGAGCGTGGACCCGGGCTGGACGCTGTCAAACAAAGTTGGTGTGTAGAAAAAACCGGTAGCGGATTTGGAAGCGGACAAGCGGATGATATCGGATGAGTCCGATGCAATCTTGCCGCCTGTTAGGAGTCTTGCGCCTTCTTGTTGACCGATCTGTACATAGTGATGGATTCGATCGATTGCCACTTTATTGATCACAGGACCAACTTCTACTTTTGGATCGAGTCCATTTCCGAGGCGTAATTTCTTTGTGCGCTCGGTTAATGATTCTTTGACTTTGCTTGCGATTCCCTTTTGCACGATCAAGCGACTGGCGGCAGTGCAACGCTGGCCACTGGTGCCAAAAGCTGCCCAGAGAGTCGCTTCGGTGACAAGATCAACATTGGCGTCTTCCAAGACAATGATGGCATTTTTGCCACCCATCTCGAGCGAGACTTTCTTATTGAAACGTGCTGCCGATTCAGCGATAGCGCGTCCCGTCGTAGTGGAACCTGTAAAGGAGAGCACACGCACGCCCGGATGATTGACCAAAGCTTTCGCCACATCCGCGCCGGGAGCAAGCAGGAGATTGAACACACCTCCTGGCAAACCAGCTTCTTCGAACACTTTTACAAATGCAGCCGAGATGGCGGGAGTCTCAGGCGATGGTTTCCAGATGATCGTGTTGCCCGCAACCAACGCTGGGAAAATCTTCCACGAGGGAACTGCAATTGGAAAATTCCACGGTGTAATCAGTCCAACCACGCCTGCCGGGTCGCGCACTGCCATGCCAAACTTATTCGGCATTTCCACCGGAGCGGTGTACCCAAGCAGACGACGTCCCTCGCCGCCCATGTAGTACGCCATGTCGATAGCTTCCTGCACGTCGCCACGCGCTTCGGCGATCACTTTGCCCATGTCGCGGGTGAGCAATTGCGCCAGTTCTTCTTTTTTCTGTTTTAAAAGATCAGCAACTTTATAGAGTATTTCGCCGCGCAATGGGGCAGGGACCAGCCTCCAAGATTTGAACGCTTCTGTGGCAGCATTCACTGCCGCGTCCACATCTGAGATTTCTGCTTGTGCGATCTCAGCCAGCACTTCTTCATTTGCAGGATTGATCGTCTGGAAGGTGTTTCGTCCCTTGACCCACTTGCCGTTGATGTAATTGTGGAATTCCATCCGCGAGATGCTCCGTTACATACTGCTAAATTTCGAAGTGCAAAACATCACAAGTCGAGATTATAACCTCCGAATTAACAAAGTCAATGAATTATGTAAAAATATTTATACAAAATTAAGAATGGTGAGTATAATCATCTAAATTGGTATGACAAAATCAGTCTTTTTGAAACGCCGCGCTTCGACTACGCTTACAGCTCCGTCAGCGAGGAATAAATGGTTACTGCCCGACAAAAAGTTCTCGCCTATTTCATGAAGACACGAACTGCCTCGGCACGGGAGATTTCACGCGCTCTGAAGATGTCCCCAGCAACGGTGAGGCATCATTTGCGAGTGTTGGTCAGGGATGGGCGATTGGAGGTATCCTTCATGCGCGGACTTGATGGACGCGGCAGACCAGAGAAAGTTTATGCACTGCCACAATCCGCGTTGGGCGATAACCTGTCGGCTTTGGCAGATGCTGTTTTAGCGGAAGCAGGCACCTCGGTCCGCATGGAGGCGCTGGCGAAGCGTCTGGCTGGAGAATCGAGTTTTGCAAATCATCCCCTCGCAAAGCGACTCAATTTAACCGTCGAAAAATTAAATGAAATGAATTATCACGCGCGCTGGGAGGCAGGTCCGCAGGGACCGCGTCTGATCTTCACTCATTGTCCCTACGCTGCGATCATCGGGAAGCACCCCGAACTTTGCCGGATGGACACAGAATTATTGGAAAATTTAATGGGGGATTCGGCGATACAGTTGTTCAAAATTGGTAAAGAAGCAAGTTCCATTTGTGTGTTTGCAATTGGAAGATAAATCGAGCCAGAACGCTACACCATCAGAATCGTTAATCGGATAGAAAACATCTTTGCGACTTTTTCAATACCCCTGCGTAGAATGAATAGAAATTGAGATAGGAGTTAAAAATGAACGTAAATCAGAGACCAGTTTTGCGCCGTTCAAGAAGGGACCGCGTCGTGGCGGGTGTCTGCGGCGGGCTTGCACAATTTTTTGGTATCAGTGCCCTGTGGTTTCGTCTGGGTATGTTGATCGCCCTCATCCCCGGAGGTGTGCCAGGCTTTCTTCTGTACCTCTTGCTGTGGATCATGATCCCTGGTGAGTAAGAAAGTTTATGAATAACGGAGCCGCGTTGACGCAACGCGGCTCCGTTTGTTTCGTGGGTTATAGGGGCGACACGCCAAGGTCCTAATAAGACACGCTTTAGCAATGTGCCCTTCCCTAAAGAAACCGCGGATGGCAGTGACGGGTCGCTTCTACGGCGAGAGGATAAATTCCTTTTGCGACACTTCTATGTTGGCTGCCTTCAAAAAGTTCACGGCGTTCTCGTCGATGCGATAGGCGACACTGTAGACGATGCGAGTGATCCCCGCGTTGATGAGCACTTTTGTACAGTTGATACACGGGAGATGCGTCACGTAACAGGTCGCGCCCTTCGTCGAGATTCCATGCAGCGCGGCTTGAATAATGGCGTTCGTCTCGGCGTGAATCGTGCGGACGCAATGTCCATCCACCATAAGATGACCGATTTCGTCGCAGTGACCCTGCCCAGCGGGGGAGCCGTTGAATCCTGTGGTGAGGATTCGTTTATCCAATACAAGCACGCTGCCAACAAAAGCGCGATCACAGGTGCTGCGTTCGGACACAGCATAAGCAATCTTCATAAAATAAGAATCCCAATCAGGGCGCATAAGCTAACTCTCCAGGGAATGGTATCGGCGCGTATTATACATTTGAATCAAAAAGCGACGCGGGAAACGCGTCGCTTTTGTGGTTTGATATCTTTTACTTTAGCAATGTTAGACTGATCGGAAGCGCAGCCTGATAGTTGTGATTGATTTTGTACCTGATATCGATGTTAGCATTTCCACCAGAGTCCACGTGATAGGCAATAATTTGACTATCAAAGTTTGCGGAAGTGGAATTTCCAAACATGGTTACATCCGCAGATGGAACAATGATCGTCCCTGTGATATTGTCGGAGCCATTGCCGCGCAGATCGATTGACTGGGTTTGTATGAGGTTTCCGCTGGCGTCAAATTGAGGAGCCGCATATATTAAGACGCCTTTGTATTCGTTGGTGTCACTCGTCGGCGCTCTGGCGGTTAGATTTCCACCACCGGCAAATGCCATCTGGAAATCACTCTGCATGATATAAAAAGTGATTTCTAAACCCGATATTGTGCCATGAACAACAAACCTTCCACTGTTCGTGACACAATATAACCCGGGAGCAAAGTTCATATCGTCTTGATTATCAAACTGTACTTGGCTTCCATCCGCGCCAGACTGGGGATGCCATTGTCCACCAGATAATGTAGCTCTGCCGTCACAAGCAGGTTGGCGAGGCAGCAAAGCTTGGATCATTCTACCGGTATATTGATCGGCGTTTTCAGTTACTGTTCCGTAATCCGAGGTTCCATGACATCTAAACTGAGTCTGACCAGCCACTGTAACGGACGGTGCCGTGATACCCGCAGCCCCATTACAGTAGGCGGCATCTCCATCCGCGGAATTCGCAAAAATTCCACCTCCGGTGATTAGCCAATCCGGCGTACCTGTACCATCGAACCCCCTTCCCTGCCGTGCCAGAGAAACAACTGCATTCCCGTTGAACGGTGGTCCAATAAACGAACCGCATTCCCGTGCGGTAGCGCTGACGTTATTCGTGAGTTGGTTCCAGTGGATCACCCGCGCAAATGTAGTGCCGATCGTAGAGACAATATCCACCTGGATATCTTTTCCCTCTGTGTCTGGTGGGCAGACACCTGCCGGCGACGCCGTGATTGTGACAGTGATGTCACTGCTTGCTCCACCATCATATCCGTTTAGCGTAGTGACAGCAACTGCTTTGGTTTGGCTGGAAGCATCATCGCTGCCGCGCGAGCTGGCGAGGGCGGCAGCCATAGCGGCTGCATCCGCTGCATTTTGGGCATGGCGCCGATCTGAGAACTTGCGGCTTCCGTCAATGGCTAGGGCGGCAAACCCAAACAGGACAACGGCCGCCACCGCAACCATAATCAACGCCTGACCTCGTTCGTATCTTTCTTGCTTCATTTGAGGAAATGACTCCTGGTAAAAAGAGGAAAAGAATCGAATTACTCTTATTCTAAGCTATTTTAAATGAGAATTGGTTACATCTTTGTAATCCAAATGTACTAATAGGGTCTTATGCTAAATAGGGAAAGCCAGCGCCTTGATTTGCAGGAAATCAGGCTTTCCAAGCGAACGATTGATATAGATGCACAGAGTGTGTGCAGCCAGTTTGGTGTAGAGTCGAGTACACAAGCCCCAGAAG
>WNFZ01013051.1_pt1 | contig 12737 bp, 8 predicted proteins | sample 5400081 | NCBI WGS metagenome assembly WNFZ01 (sample SAMN13153365, study PRJNA577476) | soil metagenome | isolation source: 80 cm soil or saprolite under grassland replicate 1 | place: USA:California | collected 2016-06-15
AAAGCCCGAAGCCGCTGAGCGATGGCCCCAGCGCGCGAAGCACCATCGTCTTGGGCTCGGTCCCGGTGATGATGAAGCCACCGATCAGAACATTGTCACCGACCGAAACAAGCCCCCTGGTAGAGAGGTTGAGCGCTTGAGGCCCCACTGTCGGGAACTTGGTATTTTCTAGATGAATCGGAATGGAGTTGTATGCAGTGCTGCAGCCGACAGTTGGGTATTGATAATAGAAGATCTCTTGGCCGCTGGCGTCCAGGCCCAGGAGTTGAGCGAACGTGGGACTCCCGGGCAATCTATTAACGAACGCATAATCGATTAGATAGTTGTGCGGCGCATCCTCATAGACGCTTGAGCACAATGGGCAGTGGATACTCTGATTCATCGGAAAGTTCCACACTTCAGTCGCGACCTTTGCTGCCAGATCTAAGTGATACTTGCGAGGACTCGCAAATTTGCGTTGATCCCCTGCAGGCATTTGAAAACTACTCTTCTGTCCGTTATCAAACACCAGAAGATTCTGATCGTAAGCAATCGACGGCGCGTGTTGACCAATCGGAGGCAGGCTGCCGGGCGCAAGCGTAAGCGCAAATTTTCGCAAAGACGGAAATTGGTGCCACTTTTTCGTCGGATCACCCAGGATCCATTTGATAGCGCCTGTATCGTAATCGAGGCAAATGACAAAATTCTCGCGGCTTGAAACGATCAGGGAGTTGTCGGCCCGGTTGTATGCAGCACCGTTGTTATGGAACCAGTCGGTCGGTGTTGGGAAGACAAATTGACTCGGATCGTCACCGCCAGCGACCATAGCCGCCCTGATAATCTGAGCCATGTTAAAGGTCTTCAGCACCCTGCCATCTGAACTATCAACTTCCAGGATTGTGGACTCGAAGTAGGAAGTGGTATCCGGCTCAATGAGTAGCCCCGTTTTGCCATGATCGATATTATGATGCAAGTGGACTACGCCGATATTGCTATAGTCTGCAAGCAAGAGGATCTCGCCATCAAGTTCAACTCGAAACAACTGACTGCGTTGTGTCACGTAAATCGCGTTATCGAAAAAGGTAGAAGACGCGAACAGCGTACTCGGCTTGGGCAATGGGTTAACCCAGCGCAATGCTCCATCGGAATCGAGAATCACAGGTGAAAAAGTACCGCAAGAAGCGCTGTCAAAGATATAATCATAACTCAAATGAGTGCTGTTCGTCCTGGGCTGAAGCCTGGTCGGATTGTTGTAGCCGCAGCCCTGATCATCAAAAGTGGCGGTCGTGACCGCGGTGACAGCTTGTTTTGAAGAACCGTCCAGAAAGCGATAAGTCAGTTTAACGATATTCGTATATCCAGCGTAAAGGCCGTAGACGGGCAAGATAATCTCTGGCGGGTGTTCAAACCCCCGCCTCACGAGGTTTTGGTTCGCATAAGTGCCGGACAATGGCCGGGTGACTGAGCCTGGTTTTGGACCGATCGCGAACTGAATGCTCTTCAGAACGGTTGTATTGCTGACCTGCAGCGTCAATTTACTGATGAAGGGCGTAACACCTGCCGTTTTTCCGCTGATCGTTATAGTAGTATCATCTGCCTGACTGGCGCCGGCAAGATGGGTAAGAACCATGAAGACGGCGCCGATGATGATGATTGAGGATTTTTTCATAAGGCGTTTATTTTTTAACCGGGGTATTCCTTGAGAAAAGTGCCCGATCGTGTCAGAGGAGGCCATTCGAGTCCAACAAAAACTTCAATGAGACGCAGTTTTGTTTTTGACGGATTCTCGAACTCAAACGCGCAGCGAGATCACGGCGTGCACGAATCAAAGAGACGCTGCATGCTGGTGGCGCGCGACCACCCGAATGCCGGCGTGGACGGCGAGTCGGTCCAAAATGTCAGCGTAAGGTCGATTTTAGCCTTCTCGCCCGACGGACATCGTCTGCTTCCCAGCGAAAAATTCTAGAAAAAATCGATTTCTCCGGTCATGTATGACGAATCGTCCGAGGCCAGAAAAACACAGCTCGGCGCGATCTCCTCTGGCTGACCAGGTCGGCCAAGCGGAACGTCGGATCCAAACGTCGCAGCCTCTTCTTTCGGAAATGTCGATGGAATGAGCGGCGTCCAGATCGGGCAGACGCGAACGCCATCGCCCCATCTTACGGATTAATGGAGGGTGTAGACTTCGGCTAAGGCGTTACCTGTAGCGCCGTTGGCTCCGCGTACGATGGCGGTATAAGCTCCGGCGGGCAGGTGAAGCACGATTGCCGATTCCCGCTCATTTGGCGGCGAGAGTGCATTCTTCTGGACGTCGATCGCGTTAATATCGTCTTGCCAGTTGTCGTTGCTCGCGATGACAGTGCCATTCGCGTCTTGGATCGTCAGTGTGGGATCGCTTAGCACTCCGCTCACACCAAAAGAAGCCAGCGATGGGCCAAGGGCGCGCACGATGACGGTCGCGCTTTCAACTTCTCCAACGATAAAGCCACTGATCAGTACGCTATCGCCCGTGCCGACGGAACCGCGGGCGCTCATGTTCACCAACTTAGAGTTGGATAGCGGCGAGACATCGTAAAGCTCGACTAAGCTAATCCCCGCGGTCGGGTCCTTTCCGGTGACTATCACGGTGTAGGCGCCCGGCGCTAAGGTCTGTAGAGTGGCTGATTCAGATGGATTGCTTGGCGCAAGCCCGTTTTGCACTATATACGCCGCGCCGATATCGTCTTGCCAATTGTCGTTGCTCGCGATGAGAGTGCGCGAAGAGTTATACACTTTGAGAACTGGATCGGCAAGCACATCGGAAAGCCCGAAGCCGCTCAGCGATGGCCCCAGCGCGCGAAGCACCAGGGTCTTGGGACCGGGTCCGGTGACAATAAAGCCACCGATCAGAACGTTGTCACCGCTTGAAACAAGCCCCCTGCTAGAGAGGTTGAGCGCTTGAGGCCCCACTGTCGGAAACTTTATATTTTCTAGATGAACGGGGAAGGCGCGATAGATCTTCCCACAATTGATGGCCGGGTATTGATAATAGAAAATCTTTTCGCCGGCGGCGTTCAGGCCTAAAACTTGAGCGAAAATGGGAACGCCGAGTCCACCGTTAACGAATGCGTATTCAATCAGATAGTTGAACGGCGCATCCTCATAGACGCTTGAGCAGTACGGGCAGTGGATACTCTCGTTCATGGGGTAGTTCCACACTTCGGTCGCAGTCTTTGCTACCAGATCCAAGCGATACTTGCGTGGACTCGCATAGTCGCGTTGATCCCCTTTAGGCACCTGAAAGACGCTGTTTTGTCCGTTATCAAGGATTAACAGATTCTGATCGTAAGTAATCGAAGGCGCGTGTTGGCCGATCGGAGGCAGGCTGCCGGGCGCGAGCGTGAGCGCAAATTTCCTCAAAGACGGAAATTGGTACCACTTTTTCGTCGGATCTCCCAGGATCCATTTGATCGCGCTTGTTTCATAATCCAGGCAGATGAGGAAATTTTCCCGGCTTGAAACGATCAATGAGTCATCTGCCCTGTTGTACGTGACGCCGTTGAGATGGAACCAATCCCTTGGCGAATGATAAACGAACTGGGTGGGATCGTCTCCCCCGGCCCTCATCGCTGCACTGATAATGTCGCCCAGCTTCCATACCTTCAAAACGTTGCCCGAAGCGTCCACCTCAATGGCCACCGAATTGTAGTACTCTGTGGTATCCACATCCAGGATAATTCCGTTTTTGCCACGGTCGATGTTGTGGTGGCAATTAACAACTCCGAGACTGCTGTAATCGCCAACGAGGGTGAAAGCGCCATCGAGCTCGATTCGAGACAATTGGGGACCATGACCCAAATAGACTGCGTTATCAAAGAAGGTGACATTGCCGAACGACAAGCCAGCCGTGCCCACCCACCGCAGTGCGCCGTCCGTATCGATGATGGCAGGTTCGAAACTGCTACAAGACCCTTTAACCATGATGTAGTCGTAGCTCAAATCAGTGTTACTTGTACGTCGCTGCAGGACCGTCGGATTCTGGTATCCGCATGGATCATTGAAAGTGGTGGTCGTGACCGCGGTGACAGCTTGCTTTGAAGAACCGTCCAGAAAGCGATAAGTCAGTTTAACGATATTCGTATATCCAGCGTAGAGTCCGAAGACTGGCAAGATAATCTCTGGCGGGTGTTCAAACCCCCGCCTCACGAGGTAGTCATTGCCATAAGTGCCTGAAAGTGGCCGCGTGACGGAGCCTGGTTTCGAATCGATCGCGAACTGAATGCTCTTCAGAACAGTCGTATTGCTGACCGCCAACGTCAGTTTGCTAATAAAGGGCGTAGCACCTGCCGTATGGCCGGTGATTGTTATCGTGGTATCATCTGCCTGACTTGCGCCGGCGAGATGGGAGATGACCATGGTGACGGCGCCGACGATGATTAATGAGCATGTTTTCATAAGGCGTTTATTTTTTATAGGAGTTTTCTTCGAGAAGAGTGCCCGAGCGTGTCAGAGGAGGCCGTTCGAGTCCAGCAAGAACTTCAATGAGACGCAATTCCTGCGGACGAGTGTATACCCTAACGCCAGAGTGCCGCATGAGATCAACACAGCCGGAAGACGGATGTGAGCTGCTCCCGCCGCCCCCAATTCTTAGAGGGACCTACCAACGGCAAAAACCATCGCTGTTTGGAATTCTGCAACAGAGCGCGAATTGAATATTGAAACCGAATGAATTTAGTTGTCACATGCGGCTACCGCCGCTTCCTCTGGATCGCTTACTAATTAATGAAGGGTGTAGACTTCGGCTAAGCCAACGCCTGTACCGCCATTGGCTCCACGCACGATGGCGGTATACGATCCTGCGGGCAGGCGGAGCACGATTGCCGATTCCAACGCATTCGGCGGCGCGAGCCCATTCCTCTGGATGTCGATCGCGTTGATATTGTCTTGCCAGTTATTGTTGCTCGCGATGACAGAGCCATTCGCGTCTTGGATCGTCAGTGTGGGATCGCTTAGCACTCCGCTCACACCAAAAGAAGCCAGCGATGGGCCAAGGGCGCGCACGATGACGGTCGCGCTTTCTACGTCTCCAACGATAAAGCCACTGATGAGTACGCTATCGCCCGTGCCGACGGAACCGCGGGCGCTCATGTTCACCAACTTAGAGTTGGATAGCGGCGAGAGATCGTAAAGCTCGACCAAACCAATCCCCGGGGTCGGGTCCTTTCCGTTGACTATCACAGTGTAGGCGCCCGGCGCCAAGGTCTGTAGAGTAGCTGATTCAGATGGATTGCCTGGCGCGAGCCCGTTTTGCATTATATACGCCGCGCCGATATCGTCTTGCCAATTGTCGTTGGTTGCGATGAGAGTGCGGGAAGAGTTATACACTTTGAGAACTGGATCGGCAAGCACACCGGAAAGTCCGAAGCCGCTCAGCGATGGCCCCAGCGCACGAAGCACCACGCTCTTGGGACCGGGTCCGGTGACAATAAAGCCACCGATCAGAACGTTGTCACCGACCGAAACCAGCCCTCGAGTAGAGAGGTTGAGCGCTTGAGGCCCCACTGTCGGAAACTTCGTATTTTCTAGATGAATCGGAATGGAGTTGTATGCAGTGATGCAGGGGAGGTTTTTGGGGTATTGATAATAGAAAATCTTCTCGCCGGCCGCATCCAAACCGAGGAGTTGGGCAATTCCACCGCCGGGGACGGGTACAAACGCAGTGCCGGAAGCGTGATCGATAAGGTAATTGAGCGGAGCGTCTTCGTAGCAACTGCTGCAGATAGGACTATAGACGCTTTGGTTCATTGGAAATTCCCATACTTCAGTCGCGATCTTTCCTACCAGATCCAAGCTATACTTTCGCGGACTGCTAAAGGTGCGTCCCTCTCCTGGGGGTTGATTGAGCGGGAAAAGGCTATTTAGTCCGTTGTCGTACAGTAACAGATTCTGATCGTAGGTCACCGAAACAGCATGCTGCCCGATCGGCGGCAGGCTGCCGGGCGCCAGCATGAGTGCAAAGTGTGCCAGGGACGGGAATTGGTGCCACTTTTTTGTCGGATCTCCCAGAATCCATTTGATCGTGCCGGTTTCATAATCGATACAGATGACAAAATTTTCCCGGCTCGAAACGATCAACGAGTCATCCGCGCGATTGTAGGCAACGGCATTGTTATGGAACCAGTCGTTGTTCGCCTGCGGTGTCCTGTGAAAGACGAACTGGCTAGGGTCATCGCCCCCCGCGATCATGGCTGCGCTAATAATATTGGCAAGGTTCCATGTCTTCAGCACCGTTCCTGAACCACCATCAATTTCCATGATTACAGACTCGTAGTCGACGTTGGTATCTACCTCAATGAGTAGCCCTGTTTTACCACGCTCGATATTATGATGAAGGCTTTCTACGCCGAGATTGTTATAGTCTGCAAGCAAGCTGACGCTCCCATCAAGACCCACTCGAGACAACGTGCTGCCCGCTGATACATATACCGCGCCATCGAAGAAAGTGGAAGCCCCTACAAGGGCGGGGACCGAGCGGAATGGGCTAGCCCAACGCAATGCTCCATCGGAATCGAGAATGACCGGTGAAAAAGTACCGCAAGCAGAGCTGTCAAAGATATAATCATAACTCAAATGAGTGCTGTTCGTCCTGGGCTGAAGCCTGGTCGGGTTGTTGTAGCCGCAGCCCCCATCATCGTAAGTGGCGGTCGTGATCGTGGTGACAGCTTGCTTTGAAGAACCGTCCATAAAGCGATAAGTCAGTCTAACGATGTTCTGATATCCGGCGTAAAGTCCGTAGACCGGCAAAATAATCTCTGGCGGGTGTTCAAGCCCCCGGTTCATGAGGTAGAAATTGGCATAAGTGCCGGACAATGGCCGGGTGACGGAGCCCGGCTTCGGGTCGATCGCGAACTGAATGCTCTTCAGAACGGTTGTATTGCTGACCTGCAGGGTCAATTTACTGATGAAGGGCGTAACACCTGCCGTTTTTCCGGTGATCGTTATAATGGTGTCATCTGCCTGACTTCTTGAAAAAAGTGCCCGAGTGTGTCAGAGGAGGCCATTCGAGTCCAGCAAAAACTTCAATGAGACGCAATTTTTTTTTGGGACGGATCCTCGAACTCAAACGCGCAGCGAAATTCCGTGCCAGCTTTTCATACAACGGATGAGCGATGCAAGGCGAACACGGCCCGTTGGAAGCTCTCTGAACGTGAGAGAGGACTGGATTAGCCAGACGCTCCGCTCAAGTTTTTCAAGAGCGATTCGTCGGCTTTCTTCTTGAAATCGGAAATGAACAGGCCACCTCGCACCAAGTCCCCATGTTCGAAAAACAGGTTTCGATGGACCTCTATTTCCGATAAACCTGCTGCCGCAAGGTGCTTGAGCAGATCACATTCGGCGAAAACTCGCGTTTCTAAGGTGGTTTCCCGCTCGCAATGAAAGACAAGATGGTCAAATATCTGAACCGAACCTTCGCGTGTCACATTTGTGAGGACGTAATTTCCCTGGGTCTTCGCAATGCAGCCGGAAGAGTTGTCAAAGGCGCGTGCCACGCGAGGCAGGACGTGTTCGAAAACTTCCAAAGGAGATAACAAAGTCATTCGATCCCCAGAGGTGAACCCAATTTTGGTCAACAAAAGCTTTTCATTGCCGTTGAGGCGTGTGATCGGATAAGAACAATCAAGCGACATGCTTCTTCATCATTTGCCTCAGCTGATCTCACAGCTCGCCTCGCTCGGCCGGCACGCGGTCGGTCTTTGTCATGCCGCCACACGTACGGTGACCGTCGCGCTTGACCGCCTCGAATTGTCCCGAAACGCTGGCCGCGCCGCATTCAGAATAATATGTCCGCTTCAAAAACGTGAGCTGCAACGATCACGCGACCCCTCCGCTATTGAGTATTAGACTTCGGCCCGCGTTCTGGAAATGACAGCCAAGGAGAAACTGGAAGACCATGACCCAACAGAAACGATTTCGCCATCCTTGGCATTGGGTCACCGTCGATTTTCGCTTCGGGTAGCAACAGGTATTCTTTGCTTCGTTCTCTCGCTTCTTTTTTACTACGGGGCGGTTCTGCGCATCGATTTCAAGCGAACCTCTTTCCTCGACCTTGGCCCTTATACGGATGCTGTGGAATATTTCGCGCAAGCTAACTCGATCATGAAAGAAGGCGCGCCGACAATCCAGATTGGCTACGACAAATTGCCATCTCGGTATCCTCCGGGATATCCCATCCTGATGATCCCCTGGCTCAAAGTTCTCCCCTACCAGGACATTATTCTTGCGCCATTTAGAACTAACCAGACGATTGGGCTGTTGTTACTGTTAGGTTGTTTCGCACTTTACCTCCGAATCGGGAGGCCTCTCGCAGGCGGCTTGGCAGCCCTGTTGCTCGCCACTCAACCAGCGTTCGTCACCTACAGCCGATCATCCATGAGTGATTTGAGCTGCGCGGCAGCCGCGGTCTTGGCATTTGCGTTGGTTTATTTGGGGCTCGCATCACGACGCCGTTGGCCGATTTACTGCGCGGCGGTTGTCCTCGGCGTGTCCCTTTCCATACGACCACAACTGTTGTTCTTTGCGCCATTGTTGATCAGCATGGCTCTCTTTCCGGTGTTCCGATCTCGAGCGAAGTGGCTATTGCATTGCGTCCTGGTAATCCTCACCTTCGCGCTCGCTGCCAGCCCATATTTCGTTCTAAACACTTTCGAATTTGGTCATCCGCTTAAGACAGGGTACGACTTTTGGGTGCCATGGTTTACTGAGAAGCAAATGATGTTCTCTGTGCATAATGTTCCCCACCAACTTGCCATGATTTGGTCTGAGGTTTCGGCGAGCTGGGACCAGTTTCGCGTGGCCAACCTTTTCGGGACCGGCACTTACGTCGTGCCGGCATTCGTGCTTCTCTCTGTTGTCGGTTTGGCATTTTTACAATTCAGGCGATTTGAAATCAGTGCACTTCTGGCGGGAACGGTTTTCTTCGTCGCGACCGCAAGCTTCCGTTTTGTTGATGGAAGATTTTACATGCCTATTTTATTTCTCCTTGTGGCACTTGCGGTTCTTCCGGCGGAGTGGGCAATAAGGGAAAGTTTCAAGTCGCGCTATTCATTTTTCGGGCTCGCTGTGCTCGCGCTGTTCGTCCTTAGCTGTATTGGTTATCCGTCTCAATCAGGCTTCAAACCCAAGACTGGCCGTTCTCAAGCATGGGACGCCCTTCATTATGCGGAGGGTACCGGAAAGTCGCCCCGGTACGAAGCGCAGAATGAATTCCTTCGCACCTTTCGACACGCACCTGGCATTGTTTTGTCCGATGTCGAGCCCCCCTACTTAAACGCTTTGTTGCCGAAGCCATTCGTAGCGGCTCCGATTGACGATCACCATAACTACTGTTACAGCCGGCTCTGGCATTACCGGAAAGTCGAAGCGATCCGACTAGTCCAAAGTGGCCTCGATCACGCGACTCCTGTGTACGCTCTTCTTGTACCTTCAATAGATGATGATCAGGATGTTCAGCGCTTGCCGTCGATCCAAGGGTACAGTTGGAAACGGAGCGAGAAATCCAATTCAAGAGCTGTAATTATGACATTGACAACGGATGCGGCTGCTCCGACCTTAGACTCCACCTCTCGCTCAATGGAATGATGCCAAATGAAGCTGTCCGTCGTTATTCCTTGTTATAATGAACGATCGACGATTGAAGCTGTAGTTGAAGAAGTTCGCTCGGCACCAGTCGAAGACGTGGAAATTATTGTTGTGGACGACGGGTCAGCGGATGGAACAAGGGAACTTCTTCAAGGAAAGCCCCCTGGGTGGGTGGATAAGCTGGTGCTGCAGGAACGCAATCTCGGTAAGGGAGCAGCCCTGCGCGCTGGTTTCCAGGCTGCTACAGGTGACCTCGTGATCATTCAGGACGCGGACCTGGAGTATGATCCAAAGGAGTATCCCATCCTTCTTGCACCGATTCTGGAAGATCGTGCCGATGTTGTGTTTGGTTCCCGGTTCATGGGTGGCAGACCTCATCGGGTCGTTTACTTCTGGCATATGGTGGGAAACCGATTTCTCACGTTACTCTCCAACATGTTTACGAACTTGAACCTCACTGACATGGAGACAGGTTACAAAGTATTTCGGCGCGAGTTGCTGCATGACATTACCATTGAAGAGAAACGGTTTGGTGTTGAACCTGAGATCATCGCAAAGGTGGCAAAAGCCGGCTATAGAGTTTTCGAGGTCGGCATTTCGTATAGTGGCCGAACGTACGAACAGGGAAAAAAGATAGGCTGGCGTGACGGCGTGAGAGCTGTTTATGTGATTGTTAAGTATAATCTATTTCGTAGGAACAAGGTATTATGGAAGGACAATACTCAGGAGTCGACATCCTCGAAGCGCTCGAAAGCGCGCACAACTACAACGATTATTTAACTCGCTTGATTCGCGAATCAACCGAGTCAATGGATCTGATCGACTTCGGCGCGGGCATCGGGACGTTCTCCAACCGGCTGCGGACGGCCGGTTACAACGTTACATGCATCGAACCGGATCCGGTACAGAGGCAAAGACTTGAGGAACAAGGTTTTGACACTTTGGAGAATATTACTTCCGTCCCGGACGAATCGGCGTCATTCATCTTTTCGCTAAACGTCTTTGAGCACATCGAGCACGACTCGGTCGCCATAAGAGAGATTCGCCAAAAATTAAAACCAGGAGGCACTCTCCTGATCTATGTGCCTGCGTTTGAGTGCCTTTGGTCAAGTCTGGATGAGAAACTTTGTCACCATCGGCGCTACACGGAGACAACGCTTCGGTGTCTTGTTGAGCAAGAAGGCTTCGCGATTGAAAACGTTCGATACGCAGACTGCCTCGGGTTTATTTCCGCGCTTGTTTTTCGCCTATTCAATGGAAGCGCGTCGACACTGACCGCAACCACAATTGGTTTTTATGATCACTGGCTATTTCCGCCCAGCCGGACTTTGGATCAACTCTTTGATCGATGGTTTGGAAAGAACGTCTGGGTCCTCTGCCGGAAGTAAGCTATTGATTTTAACGCGCCGAACGGATCGCGTCGGACAAATTCGCACAGCTGCGGGCCGACCGAGTGGCTTGACAGCCGGAGATGCTAGTGAAGCCTTTGACAATTTTCTGAACGAAGCTTCGTTTTAGAATGTCGTATCGAAAAGTAAATGGGCTCGTTACAAAATTGAGAATGCGTGGCAGGCGCGGTCGATTTGGCTATGCCAACGGGACAGCTTGTCCGCTTGGATCACAACGCGGAAGAATCAACAAATACTGGGAAAAAAAGGTGGCCTCTAAACTCACATCGCGATTTGTAGGACAGGCGCACAGCCCATCATTTTTCCTCGTTGCCACAACAACCGTGTTGGTTGCCCTGTCGTTGCTCCCCTTAAATGGCAGCCCTGTTACTTCTGGAACGACAGATTCGCCGATCGCTAGCACCCCTAAACCGGGCAATTCCACGATGACGAATGACATGAGTGGCCCAAGCCCAGACAAACGCCGTCAATTTAATGTCAAAACATACGGAGCTGTCGGTGATGGCTCAACTGATGACACTGCTGCGATTCTATCTGCGATAACGGCTGCTTCGGCAACCGGTGGAACAGTATTTTTTCCGCCCGGTGTATTTGTTTTACCCAGCCGACTTGATTGCAAATCATTAAACAATGTATCATTTCAGGGCTCTGGTAAGTCTACTACAATTCTAAAATCAGCTATTCCGGTAAGCTTCCCTCCGAGGAACGGGGGACCCACAATGCTGGGTTTCTTCAATTGCGCTAATTTCTCAATTCGAGACATCACATTCGATAACAACAACATAATCACGGTACTTCGATCGTGCATGGTAAGCGTTTCTGGCTGTACGAACTTCACGGTCTCTAACTGTGCATTTATAAATGCAAAGCATTTCATATTATCTATTCAAGCTAGCTCAAAGTTCTGGGTTAAAGACAACTACTTTAATTGCACAGAGCTCGACGGTAAGGTGTTTACCGGGGCAATCATGTTATTTGATAACGTTGGCAAGACTAGTGATGGTCACATCGTGAACAACGAAATAATAGGAGCGCAGTCAGGCGGCAGAGGAGTTGACATCGTTTGGGAACACAACCGAATCACTAACTTTGGATACGGTGCAGGGATTTTCTCAGGTCATGACGGAGTTGGCTTTGGGACGCATAATTGGACGATAATCGGGAATTAATAACTCAGGCAGCGGAATTGTGTTTGGCGGCCGAAATTCTATAGTAGCTAATAATTCCTGCTTCGATAATGGTCTTCCCGACAACAAGGCTTCCGGCATCGCTGCATGTTATGTTCCTCCTCATATTGATCCGTCAAATAGCATCATTAAAGGCAACATCTGTAGAAATATTCGAGGGGGGTTCCAGCATTACGGATTCTCAGACGCCGGAGTCCGCATTGCTACCTCGGGACTGCAGTTCTCCGGCAATGATTTCTCGGGAAACCGGTTAGGTGAGATGAAAAGAATGGGACAGCACCGATGAAAACGCCTGCCCTCGGCTCGCTCTTTGCGTGGATTTATTCGCCGACGCGCGAGATGGATGTGGAACCAGTTTGAGATTTGCTGGTCGGCGCTGGCGGGGTTCACCACGCTCATCGTTGGGAATTGCCCTGGTCGAATGCCGCTGCCAAGATATGCCGTTTCATTGACGCTTCAACCCGGCAGGCCTCTTTTGCACCACAATAGAGCGTCTCGGCTCCAAGAGTGATAGGCTTTGGTGTTGGATTGAAGATTGTGGCTT
>WNFZ01006468.1_pt1 | contig 12734 bp, 9 predicted proteins | sample 5400081 | NCBI WGS metagenome assembly WNFZ01 (sample SAMN13153365, study PRJNA577476) | soil metagenome | isolation source: 80 cm soil or saprolite under grassland replicate 1 | place: USA:California | collected 2016-06-15
CGCCGGCGCCCATCACATCGTGGGTGTCGTAGGCGAACACGCCCAGCGCGCGCGCGTCCACCAGGTTGGAGGAAGCAGGTTCGGCGAGGTCCACGACGCGGCGTGGTTCCTCAAAGGAGCGCATAGGTCACCCTTGATCTGGATCGCAGATAGGGCTCGACGCCGATCCACGGAGAAGGGGCTACGCCGTAGGAGCCGAGTCGATCGACGAGCAGGTGGACGGCGGGAACACGGCCAAGCGGCCACGTTGGCACCAGCCCCGAGCACTGTCAAGGGATTACCACGCACGGGCGAATAATCAGTGACGATGGGGAATTGTCTTGTCACTTTCGGGTATCTCGGCGAATGGGCCCCGGGTGCCATCGTTCTTGTCTAGCCTGAACAGCGTCGCGGACGAGCGCCGTGGCACGAGCCTTGGGGGAGCACAGTTCGGCCGCGTCCGGCGGGATCGGTGCCGGCGCGCGCCTGGGGGGAATGGTGGTTGTCTTGTGCGGTTCGCGTCCGCTCGACGCTGACCAGGTCCGGTCCTCCGGGCGGCCGGCATGACCACCCCAGCCATCCCGCCGGACATCACCGCCACCGGACCGGCACCTCGGCGCGACCGCCTGTCGGCCGCCGACGCCGCGGTCGTGGACCGGATGATCCGGCTCGCGCTTGCCGGCCTGCCCGAGATGCAGAACGCGGACGGGACCGCCTGCCACACCCGCAACTTCACCGCGGACCACACGGGCCACACAGCCCACATGAGCGCCCGCCACCTGGACGCCGACGCGCAGCGTGCGGTGCTCGGCGGCCGCACCGCCGGCGAGGTGTGCGGGCTGCTGCTGGAGCGCCTGGACGGTACCGCCTCGGTCGGCGACGCCGCGCTGGCGCTGTGGGCGGCGGCCGCGCTGCGGCACCCCGACGCCGAGCGCGCCCTGCACCGGCTGGACGCCCTGGACCGCTTCGACGGCGCCAGGTACGTGGTTGACCTGGCCTGGGCGGTCAGCGGGCTGGTCGAGGCACGCACGGTGGCCGATGTCGAGGAGCGGCTGGCCCGGGCCCGCCACCGCCTGCTGGCCTCCCGCCTGGGCAACCGGGTGCTGTTCCCGCACGTGACCGGCCCCGGCCTGCAACCGGCGTACCGGTCCCACCTGTCCTGCTTCGCCGACCAGGTGTACCCGGTGCAGGCGCTGGCCCGCTTGCATGCCGCCTTCGGCGACCCGGAGGCCCTGGCCGCGGCGGACGCCTGCGCGGACCGGATCTGCGCGGTGCAGGGCGTCGCCGGCCAGTGGTGGTGGCACTACGACGCGCGCACCGGCGGCGTGGTCGAGGGCTACCCGGTCTACAGCGTCCACCAGCATGCGATGGCCCCGATGGCGCTGCTCGACCTGGCCGAGGCCGGCGGCGGCAGCCACGACGAGGCGATCGGCCGCGGGCTGGCCTGGCTGGTGCGGCGTCCGGAGTACGCCGGCCCGGTGATCCACGACGAGCACGGCGTGACCACCCGCAAGGTCGCCCGCCGGGACCCGGGGAAGCTGGTCCGCGGCGTGCGCGGAGCCACCACCGGGATCCGGCCGGGGCTGCGGCTGGGCGCGATCGACCGGCTGTTCCCGCCCGGCGCGGTGGACACCGAGTGCCGACCGTACGAGTTCGGCTGGCTGCTGGACTGCTGGCAGGGCGGCATCCGCCAGGACGGCATCCGCCCGCAACCGGAGCAGGAGGGCTGAGCCGTGCCGGTTGGACGCAGCAGGCTGTTCGAGCTGGACGTCGACGCGCTCACGCTGGCGGAGTCGGTGGCGCGCTGCATGGCCGCCGTCGAGCGGCGGGAGCGGATCGAGGTCGCCGTGGTGAACGCGGCCAAGATCATCCGGATGCGGCAGGACCGAGGCCTGCGCGAGGCGGTGGCCGGCGCCGACCTGGTGCTCGCCGACGGGCAGTCGGTGGTGTGGGCGAGCCGGTTCCTGGGCGCGCCGCTGCCCGAGCGGGTGGCCGGCATCGACCTGTTCACCGGGCTGCTGGCCGCCGCCGAGGGGGACGGCCGGTCGGTGTACCTGCTGGGCGCCAGGCCCGAGGTGCTGGCCGCCACGGTCGCCGAGGTGCGCCGCCGCCACCCTGACCTGGCCGTCGCCGGGTCGCGGGACGGGTACTTCGCCGACGACGAGGCCGGCGCGGTGGCCGACGCGGTCAAGGGCAGCGGCGCCGACCTGCTGTTCCTGGGCATGACGTCGCCGAAGAAGGAACTGTTCTGCGCCCGCCACGGCGAACGCACCGGCGCGATGGTCATCCACGGCGTCGGCGGCTCCTTCGACGTGCTCGCCGGGCTGGTCCGACGGGCCCCGGCGGCCTGGCAGCGGCTCGGCCTGGAGTGGCTGTACCGGCTGCTGCAGGAGCCGCGCCGGCTCGGCCCGCGCTACCTCGAGACCAACGTCAAGTTCATCGCTCTGGCCCTCGCCGCACGCTTCCGGCCGCGAACAGGAGAGACCACATGAGCCACCCGACGGGGCCACGGCAAGAGCCACCCCACAAGAACGCTCCGCAGGTTCCACGTCTTCGCCGGGGCCCCGGCATGAGCCGCGTCGTGATCCTGGGGCAGGGGTACGTCGGCCTGCCGCTCGCCGTCCGGGCCGCCCGGGCCGGCCACCAGGTGGTCGGGTACGACGTGGACAGCCAGCGGGTCAAGCGCCTGCAGGCCGGCGAGTCGTACGTGGAGGACGTGCCGTCGGAGGAGCTGCGCGCGGTGCTGGACAGCGGCGGCTACCGGGCCTCGGACGAGCCGAAGTCGATGGCAGGCTTCGACATCGCGGTGGTTACCGTGCCGACCCCGCTCCGCGAGGGCGTGCCGGACCTGTCCTACATCGAGGCCAGCGCACGCACGCTCGCCCGCTACCTGCGGCCGGGCTCCTGCGTGGTGCTGGAGTCCACCACGTACCCGGGCACCACCGAGGAGCTGGTCGGGCCGATCCTCGAGGAGGGCTCCGGGCTGTCCGCCGGCGCCGACTTCCACCTCGGCTACTCCCCCGAGCGGATCGACCCGGGCAACGCCACCTGGACGTTGCAGACCACACCCAAGGTCGTCTCCGGCATCGATGAACCGTCGCTGGCGGCCGTCCGCGGCTTCTACGCCTCGGTGGTGGACACCACCGTGCCGGTCTCGTCCTGCAAGACCGCCGAGCTGGCCAAGCTGCTGGAGAACACCTTCCGGCACGTCAACATCGCGCTGGTGAACGAGATCGCGGTGTTCGCGCACGACCTCGGCATCGACGTCTGGGAGGCCATCGACGCGGCGTCGTCCAAGCCGTTCGGGTTCATGCGCTTCACCCCCGGACCCGGGGTGGGCGGGCACTGTCTGCCGATCGACCCGTCGTACCTGTCCTGGCGGGTGCAGCGCGCCCTCGGGCAGAGCTTCCGGTTCGTCGAGCTCGCCAACGACGTCAACAACCACATGCCCGACTACGTGGCGCGCCGGCTGATGGTGGCGCTCAACCGGCACTCCCGCGCGGTGAACGGCAGCCGGGTTCTGGTGCTCGGCCTGGCGTACAAGAAGAACACCAGCGACGCGCGCGAGTCGCCGTCCGCCCGGGTGGTGAAGCTGCTCGCCGACCTCGGTGCCGACGTGCGCGGCGCCGACCCGCATGTGGTGGAGCTGACCGGGCTGGACGCCCGGCTGACCCGGGTGGAGCTGACCGAGGACGAGGTGGCCGCCGCCGACGCGGTGGTGCTGCTCACCGACCACGACGGCTACGACTACGACCTGGTGGGCCGCCGCGCGCGGTTCGTCCTGGACTGCCGGCACCGCATGAGCGGGCCGAACGTCGAGCAACTCTGAAGCGGGAGCGGTCACAGTGCGGGTCGTCTGCGTGGCCGGAGCCCGGCCGAACTTCATGAAGGTCAAGCCGGTGCTGGCCGCGCTGGTCGCGCGCGGCGCCGAGGTGGCGCTGGTGCACACCGGCCAGCACTACGACGCGGCGATGAGCGACGTGTTCTTCACCGAGCTCGGGCTGCCCGCCCCGGACCGGCACCTCGGCGTGGGCTCCGGCTCGCACGCCGAGCAGACCGCGAACGTGATGGTCGCGTTCGAGCCGCTGATGGTCGAACTGCGGCCGGACGTGGTGGTGGTGGTCGGCGACGTGAACTCCACGGTGGCCTGCGCGCTGGTGGCCGCCAAGGCCGGCGTGCTGGTCGCGCACGTCGAGGCCGGGCTGCGCAGCCGGGACTGGGACATGCCGGAGGAGGTCAACCGGGTCGTCACCGACCGGATCAGCGACTACCTGTTCGCCCCGTCCGAGGACGCGGTGGCCAACCTGCGCGCGGAGGGGTACCGCGAGGACCAGGTGCACCTGGTCGGCAACGTCATGGTGGACACCCTGCTGGCCAACCTGGACCGGGCGATGGAGTCCGACGTGCTGTCCCGGCTGCGGCTATCGGCCGGCGGCTACGGCCTGGTCACGCTGCACCGCCCCGCCAACGTGGACGACCCCGCGGTGCTCCGCGGCATCCTGGACGGCCTGGCCGAGCCGGCCGCGCGGCTGCCGCTGGTGCTGCCGGCGCACCCCCGCGCCCGCACCCGGCTGGAGCGGCTCGGCGTGCCGCCCGGTCTGCTGCTGATCCCGCCCGCCGGCTACCTGGACTTCATCGCGCTGCAGGCGTCCGCCCGGCTGGTGCTCACCGACTCCGGCGGCATCCAGGAGGAGACCACTGTGCTCGGCGTGCCCTGCCTGACGCTGCGGGACAACACCGAGCGGCCGATCACCGTCGAGCAGGGCACCAACCGGCTGGTCGGCCGGGACCCGGACCGGATCGCCGCCGCCGCGCTGGAGGTGCTGGACGCACCGCCGCCGGCCCGGCGCCCGGCGCTGTGGGACGGCCACGCCGGCGAGCGCATCGCCGACGTGCTGGTCGGCGGCGGCACCGCGGCCGACCGGCTGCGCCCGACCCAGTTGTCCTCGGATGCGCCGAGCGCGGTGCCCGCCTGACCGCGACCGCGTGACCCGGGGCGACCTGTCCCCCCGTCCGCCCGTCTGTCTGTCTGCATTTCCGCCTGTCCGCAGGGCTGGCGGTGGCCGCGCCGCGCGCGTTGCGTCACTTCAAACTGTGATGCTCGTCACACCCAGAGCGGAACAATCACAACATCGGTCCGCAAACCGATTGGGATGTTCGGCCGGCGTCCATGCAGTCGGGGGACAACCCCGAAACAGGGCCCCAAACTGCCCGAGCTAGTCTCAGCGGCCGATGGGGAGAGCGTTGCCGGCGCCACACCGACCGAAGTACCGATCGAAAGAAGGGGTAACCAGTTCGATGTCCGGCCCTCGTTCTCGCGCGCGACATAGGTCCGCCCCCACCCCGCCCCGCCCGAACCGGACAGTCCGCACCGGGCTCTCCCTCCACCACCGGCTCGCGATCACCATGGCGGTGGCGCTCGCCGCGGTGCTGGCGCTGGGGATCACCTACGTCAGTGCCCACCCGAACCGCCTCGCCTCCGCCCAGAGCCTGCTCCAGAACGGGGAGTTGTCCCTGTGGGGCACCACCACCACCCCGCGCAACGGGGCCGACCCGGACACCCGGTCCGTCGAGCTGGGCACCCGGTTCAGCACCAGCACCCCCGGCACGGTGACCGCGATCACCTTCTTCAAACATCGCGAGAACGGCGGCCCGCACACCGGTGCGCTGTGGAGTGGCGCGGGCAACCGGCTGGCCACCGTGCAGTTCGGCACCGAGACAGCAAGCGGCTGGCAGATCGCCCGGCTGGCCACGCCGGTGCACCTGGCGGCGAACACGCCGTATGTCGTGTCGTACCACGCGCCGAAGGGACGGTACGCGGACGACACCGAGTACTTCGCCGGGACGCACCTGGTCTTGCGGGCCGGCCCGCTGACCGCCACGGCGGGCGTATACGCCTACGGCGACTCGGTCCGCTTCCCGACCGCGATCTGGCGCAACTCCACGTACTACGTCGACGTCGCCTTCCGGGCCGACTCGGGCCCAGCGCCGTCGTCGTCGCCGCCGGCCGCGCCGACGCCGAGCGCCACGCCGACGCCCACGGTGACGACACCGCCGGCGAGCAGCACGCCACCGCCGACCACGACCACCCCGCCACCGACCACGGCACCGCCGTCCGGCAGTGGTTACCTCATCGGCAGCGGGCCGTCCGCGAGGATGTTCCCGGAGCGGCCCGGCCTCACCACCGCGGAGACCGGCCTCACCCAGTACACCGGGCCCACCCAGCTGACCTCGGGCAGCTACCTGATCGAGAACAAGCTGGTGACGAAGCAGATCGAGCTGCCGAGGGGATCGACCGCGACGCTGACGCTGCGGAACGTCAAGTTCCGCGCGACGGCCACCTACCAACTGATCGCCCGCGGTGGCACCGTGCACGCCGACCATCTGTTCGTGGACGGCGCACTGAACAGCAACGAGCCCGCGGTGGTCATCGAGGGCGGCGGCTGGATCAGGTACAGCGACCTCATCAATGTCGCCAACCCGATCCGGCTCGGCTCGAACAGCCGCGCCGAGTGGAACTACCTGCATTCCTTCCCGACCAGGACTGCCGAGGGCGGAGCCCACTCCGACGGCATCGAGATCTACTACGGAAAGCGTGAAAACGGTGCACCGGCAACCGGTCCGCACATCTTCGTGCTGAACAACTACGTCGACATGGGCGACGCCGAGGGCGCCAACTCCAGCATCAACGTCACGAACGACTTCGGCCCGATCGACGGCGTCCGGATCGAGGGGAACACCATGCTTCCGGGCGGGAACTATGCACTGTACATCCGCAGTGACGGCTACTGCGGGTGCGGTGGAAGCGACCGCGATATCGAGGTTGTGAACAACCGCTGGTTCGCTGACGCCGTCAACCGGTGGGGTGGCTACTACGGCACGCACTCCTACCAGCCGGCCGTCGGCGTGACGGTATGGAGCGGCAATGTGTTGACCCGGGCAAGCGGTCAGGTGGTCAGCATCTCACTCAGCAACCCGCAACCGTGATCTGCCGGCCGGTGGCCTTCGGCGGTGGTCCCGACAACCGCCGTGGGCCGCCGGCCGGCGCGGCCCCGCCGCCTTCGTGCGGTGCCGCCCGGATGCCCGCGTTTACGCCGGCCGCCGTGACTCCTCGATGAGCTGCCCGAAGAGCGTCTCCATGCGCTCCACCTTGCCGTCCCACAGCGCGATGTCGGCAACCCGGCGCCGCGCGCCATCGCCCAGTGACAGGCGCAGTTGAGGTTCGCGGACCAGTCGGGCCACGGCGGCGGCGATGCCCCGGGAGAGCTGGTCCGGACTGACCGCGGGCAGCCGGATCCCGCACGTCTGGTCAACCACATTGCCGGGACCGCCACGGTCGCTCACCAGGAGTGGGAGGCCGAGGCCCATGGCCTCGAACACCACGTTGCCACCCGGCTCCCGGTAGCTGGGAAAGACGAACACATCGGCCGACCGGTAGAACCCGGTGGTGGACTCGCGCGGCACCCAGCCGTGGAACCGCACCCGCGTGGACAGGCCCAACTCGCCGCTCAGCGCCTCACAGGTCGCCCGGTCGGACCCGTCGCCGACGATATCGAGCACGACCGGCAGGTCGCGCAGCAGCGCCATCGCCCGGATCGCGTCGCGGGCCCCCTTCGTGCGCACCAGCCGGCCGACGTACAGCAGGCGGACCTGGCCGTTGCGCCCGGACCGGTCTTCGGGGTCGGGCAGCGCGTCGATCCCGGTCTCGCTCATCACCTCGAACCGCCGCACCGGGACCGGCCGGAGGAACTCCTCGACATACGGTGCGATGCCGAGGACGCACGCCGCGTCCGAGTAGGTGCGGCGCAGTTGCGGGTCCCAGCGCATCCGCAGCCGGTCCAGCGACCGGAGCCCGACATACCAGGCGGCCGTGTCCTCTTCGGCGGAGAACGCCGGCGGCGACGCCAGGCTGCCGCCGACCGGTCCGATGACATAGGGAACTCCGGAGCCGGCGGCCGGGCACGGATAGCGCATCGCCACCGGCACCGGTTGATATGCCAGGTCGAACCGCTCACCGGCGGCCAGCGCCCGGCGGAGCCATCGCCGCGCACGTATGTAGAACGACGGATAGCCGGGCTTGAGCATACTGTTCAGCCGCTCCGCCCGACCGACCAGCGGCGGCTCCTGCCATTCCACCACACGCACCCCGGGCAGGTGCCGAGAAGGCGGCACCTTTCCTCTCTTGTAATAGGAGAGAAGTGTCACCTGATTACCGCGGGCGAGCCGGTGCACCCACTGGTAGCCGACCCAGGACTCGCCGACATCCTCCTTGTCACAACCGGGCGCGATCACCAGTAGCTTGGCCACGGCGCAACCCTACCCGCGGTCTGGTGAGTTTCGCAGGCGGTCGCCGAATTCGCCCGGTACCATCGCGGTGTGCATCCTGCCCCGGACGTCGCTGTTGTCATCGTCACGCACAACAGCGCGCATGTCGTACCGGCACTCCTCGACTCGCTGCCCGGCGCGCTCGGCGACTGCCGGGCCGAGGTCGTCGTGGTGGACAACGCCTCCACCGACGACACGGTCGAGCAGCTCGAGCGGCGCGACGACTGCCGGGTGGTCCGTTCGGCGAACGTCGGGTACGCCGCGGGTATCAACCGCGGCGTGCGGGAGGCGGCACCGGCGGAGGCCATTCTGGTGCTGAACCCGGACGTACGGCTGTCCACGGGCTGCGTTCCGAACCTGGTGGCGGGCCTGCGCCGGCCGGGGACCGGAATCGTGGCCCCCCAGGTGCGGTCCGCCGACGGCGGGCTGGATTTCACCCTGCGGCGGGAGCCGACCGTGCGCCGCGCTCTCGGTCTCAACTGGACAAAGTCGCCGATGTTCGCCGAACACATGGGCAAGCCGGAGGAATACCTGCATCCCCGCACCGTGGACTGGGCGGTCGGAGCGGTGCTGCTGCTCTCCCGGGCCTGCTTCGACGCGGTGGGCGGTTGGGACGAGTCGTACTTCCTCTATTCCGAGGAGACCGATTTCTGCCTGCGGGCGCGGGATCTGGGTTACCAGACGAGGTACCAGCCGGATGCGACCGCGGTGCACATAGGCGGACAGTCCGGGCAGAACCGTCGGACGCACGCGATGCAGATCGTCAACCGCGTCCGGCTCTACCGCCGTCGCCATTCCGTGCCGGCCGCGTGGGCCTACTATTGGGCGTCGATCGCCAGCGAGCTGTCGTGGGCGCTGCGGGGCCATTCCCACTCCTGGCACGCGATACTGGCCCTGCTGCGCACCGACCGCCGGCCGCCCGAGCTTGCCTGCGGCGACAACCTCCTCCCGGTGTGAGGCCCGAGGACGAGCACGGCCGGCAACGAGACTGGAGGGCCATGAGCCGCAGCGTCATCAACCTGTGCTTCCACGGCATCGGCACGCCGCAACGGGCGTTGGAGCCCGGCGAGGGAGAGTACTGGGTGTCGGTGGAGCAGTTCGAGGAGCTGATCGACGAGGTGAGCGGGCACCCGGACGTCCGGTTGAGCTTCGACGACGGCAACGCCTCGGATGTCGAGATCGCGCTCCCCAGGCTGCGCGACCGCGGCCTGTCCGCGACCTTCTTCCTGCTGGCCGGCCGGCTGGACACCCCCGGATCGGTCGGCGCGGACGGGGTGCGGGAGCTGCGCCGGCAGGGCATGTCGATCGGCAGCCACGGCTACGCGCACCGGTCCTGGCGGCACCTTGACACCAGGGCCACCCAGGAGGAGCTGGTGACCGCGGCCGAGCGGCTGGCCGAGCTGACCGATGGGCGGCCGGTCAACGAGGCCGCCTGCCCGCTGGGCGAGTACGACCGCGGGTCGCTGCGTGCGCTGCGCTCCCGCGGGTACCGCCGGGTCTACACCAGCGACCGGCTGCCGGCCGCGCCGGGGGCCTGGCTGCAACCTCGTTACAGCCTGCGCGGCCACGACGACGTCCCGTTCCTGCGGGCGCTGCTGCGCACCGACCGGATGCGGCCGGCCACCGCGGTGCGGGCCGCCAAGCAGCTGGTGAAGCGGTGGCGATGACCGCGAGCCGACAGCGAGTGAGCATCGCAGGGCCGCTGTGCCAGCTGAGGGTTTCGCTCCTATGCAACGGTGGTCCGAGGAGCGGAGCGAGCGGGGAGGCGAGCCGATGAACCGTCCCGGCCGCCCGCTGGTGCTGGTCGGGTACGCCGACGCGCTGGCGGCGATCGAGTCGGCGTGGTCGCTGGTCGACGGCGGTTTCGACGTGATCGGGCTGGCCAGGGCCCGGACCAGGCCGGCGCTGCGGTGGAGCCGTTCGGTGACCCTGCGGCAGGTCACCGACCCCGGCACCGACGCCGGTGCGGCCGTGGACGACGTGGCCCGGTTGGTCCGCGAGCTCCGGCCGGCCGCCGTCGTGGCCCTGGACGACCAGATGGTCTGGGTGTGCCGGCAGCTCGACAGGCGTACCGACCCGCGTACCGACCCGCGCCCGTTCCCCGCCGGCGACCAGGCGGAGCTGGCCCTGGACAAGCGGCTGCAGGTCCGGCTGGCCGGCAAGGCCGGGCTGGCGACGCCGCCCACGCTGTTCATCGAGGCCGCGGAGGACTGGCCGGCGGCGTTCGACTTCCCGCTGGTCGTCAAGCCGGCGCTGGCGGCGGAGCTCGCCGGCCGGCGGCTGTCCCGGCAGCACGCCATCGTGTGCCGGGACGCGGCGCAGCTCGCCGCGGCCCGGCGGCGGCTCGCGCCGCCGCTGCTGGTGCAGCCCCTCATCAGGGGGGTCGGGGAGGGGGTGTTCGGCCTGGCCACCGCCGCCGGCGTCACCGCCTGGAGCGGCCACCGGCGGGTCCGGATGATGAACCCGCAGGGGTCGGGGGCGAGCGCATGCGTCTCGCAGCCCGTGGCGCCGGGCGTGCGGCAGCAGGTCGCCGACTTCGTCGCCGCGGCGGGCTGGCACGGCATGTTCATGGTGGAGTTGCTGCGCGACGAGCAGGGCGTGGCCTGGTTCATGGAGCTGAACGGTCGCGCGTGGGGCAGCATGGCGCTGGCCCGCCGCCGCGGGCTGGCCTACCCGGCGTGGACCGTGCAGGACGCGCTCGGCCTGCCGCTGCACCCCGCCCCGCCCGAGGAACCGCCGCCGCTGATGTGCCGGCACATCGGCCGGGAACTGCTGCACCTGGCGTTCGTGGCCCGCGGCCCGGCCACCGGCGGCGCCGACGAGTCGTGGCCGCGGCTGGGCGCCGCGGTGCGCGACGTCCTGTCCTTCCACGGCGGCGGGCAGCTCTACAACAGCCGCCGCCGGGAGCCGATGGTGCTGCTCGCCGACACCGTGCAGACGTTGGCCGCCCAGGTGCGGAAGGCCCCCAGACCTTCTCGGCGGCGAAGTGGCTGGAGTACCGCGAGGCCTGCGAGCAGGCGAGCACGCCGGACATGCTGCTGGTGCCCGGCCTGGAGTACGCCGACGCCGACGACGTGCTGCACCTGCCGGTGTGGGGCGAGGTCCCGTTCCTCGGCCGGATGCCGGCCCCCGGCGCGGTGGCCGAGGCGGTCTCGCAGGCGGGCGGGATCGCCGTGCTCGCGCACCCCTGGCGCCGCGACGCCTGGCGGCGGATCGACCCGGCGTGGATGGCGATGCTGTCGGCGGTGGAGGTCTGGAACCGAAAGTACGACGGGTGGGCGCCCCGCCGGGCGGCCTGCGACCTGGCCGGCGCGGCCGGCCTGCCCCCCTTCGTGAGCCTGGACTTCCACACCCGCCGCCAGTTCTTCCCGCTGGCCATGGCCACCGTGCTGCCCGGCGAGGCGGTCACCGTCGAGGCCGTGTACGAGGCCCTGCGCGGTGGGCGGTGCCGGCCGGAGCTGCTGGGCATCCCCGCGACCAGGTTCGGCACCGGCGGGCTTGGCGCCGCCACCCGGGCCGCGGAGCAGGCACGCCGGACCGCTGCGCGGGCGGTCCGCCGGATCCGGGGCTGACCCGGTACCCGGGCCCGGCGCTCGTATTCACCGCCGGCGACGCGCCGACAAGCGCTGAGCGGGCGCCGGTCATCAGGCTGTGACCGGCAGGCCGGTGTCATCCCAGACATTGCCGGACCAGAGGTTGCCGCGCCCACGCGGGTCGAAGGCGGCGACCGGCCCGTAGCCACCGCTGTTCGGGAAGTAGATCCGCGAGAACCGGTTGTTGGTTATCACGATGTGGTGCGTCGGCTGCCCACCGGAATTGGCGCCACCGTAGATGGTGTAGCCGCCGCCGGCCACCAGGTTGTTGGTTATCACCCGGTCGAACTGGGGGCTGAAGTCCTCGAACAGGCTGATCGCGTCGGTCTGTTCGAACCGGTTGAAGATGGTGTTGTGCCGGACCGTGAGCGGGCCGCCGTACGCGTTGCTCGTCGTGCCGTTGAGGTGGTCCGGCCCGTCCGGCGGCCCCCAGTCGTGGAACCCGAAGTCGTGGATGTAGTTGTCCTGGATCAACCCCTCGTCGGTCTGCACGCCGGTGGACATGGAGTGGATGTCGTTGCCGATGACCCGGGTGCCGGTCACCTTCTCCTGCGCCTTGATGCCCACCTCGAGGCGGTCGGCGCCGCGACCGCTGCCGAAGATCTCGCAGTTCCGGACGGTGACGTTCGTGGAGCCGTTGCGGATCAGTACGCCGGCACTGGAGTGATCGGCCGCGGTCTGACGGGTGGTGCGTAACGCGAGCCGGCAGTTGCTGATGGTCACGTTCGACGCCCGGACCGACACGGTCGCGGCGCTCTCGAACCCGTCGAGCACCGTGCCGTCACCGTCGATCTCGATCCAGCCCCTCATGTCGTAGTGCCACCCGCGGCCGCCGGT
>WNFZ01007354.1_pt1 | contig 12724 bp, 10 predicted proteins | sample 5400081 | NCBI WGS metagenome assembly WNFZ01 (sample SAMN13153365, study PRJNA577476) | soil metagenome | isolation source: 80 cm soil or saprolite under grassland replicate 1 | place: USA:California | collected 2016-06-15
GCCGCTCAATCTCGGGCCAGGGCGCCTCGGGGTTCACGTGGTCGATCGTCACGGGCGAGACGCCGCCCCAATCGTCGATGCCGGCGTCGAGCAGGCGAGGGAAGTCGCCATAGGAGAGGTTCGGCGGCGCCTGGATGTGGGCACGCGGCCCGAACACGATGCGCGCGACGGCGATCGTCCACAACAGCTCCTCGAGCGGGGGCTCTGGAGCGTCCGCCATGCGTGTCCCGGGCTTCGCCCGGAAGTTCTGGACGATCACCTCCTGGACGTGCCCGTCGCGCTCGGCGAGCGCGCGGATGGCGAGAAGTGCATGGATGCGTTCTGCGCGGGTCTCGCCGATGCCGATCAGGATCCCGGTCGTGAAGGGCACCCGCGCCACGCCGGCGGCCGCGATCGTCGCCAGCCGCGCGGCCGGGGCCTTGTCCGGCGAGCCGAAGTGCGGACCGCCACGCGTCGCCAGCCGCTCCGACGTCGTCTCCAGCATCAGACCCATCGACGCGCTCACGCCGCGCAACTCGAGCAGGTCGTCGCGCGTCATCACGCCGGGGTTCAGGTGCGGCAGCAGACCGGTCTCGACCAGCACGGCTTCCGCCGCGCGCCCGAGGTACTCCAGCGTCGTCCCGCACCCGAGCGCCGTGAGCTCCTCGCGCGCGACGCGATAGCGCAGCTCCGGCTTGTCGCCGAGTGTGAACAGGGCCTCGCGGCAACCGGCCGCCGCACCGGCGCGCGCAATCTCGAGGACCTCCTCGATCGTCATGTACGCCCGCTCCCCGCGTCGCGGCGGCCGCGCGAAGGTGCAGTAGTGGCAGACGTCGCGGCAGAGCTTCGTCAGAGGGATGAAAACCTTCGGCGAGTAGGTGACCAGGCGGCCATGCCCTTCGTCGCGCCGCGCGCGCGCTTCCGCGCACAGATCGTCGAGCGGCCGCTCCAGCAGCTCCATCGCCGGAGCTTACGTCGCGAGGTTGGGCCTACGACGACTCAGACGAACCCGACGGACGCGATCCCGAGTGTGGCTGCCATGAGGACAGCAGCAGCTCCTGCAGCGGCGAAGGACCAGCGGCGCGCACGCGTTCCCGGAGCCGCCAGCACGGCGGCCCCGGCAAGCCCGAGGGTCATGCCGACGGCTGTCTCGACAGCCTGAAATGCGAGTGCGAGCGCCAGAGAAGAGGCGACATCAACTCCCGTCCCGTACAAGGCGAGCGTGGCTGCCCCGGCGCCCGTCCCGAAGTTCCCGGGCGTCAGCGGAAATACGCCCGCAAGTGCGAGCGAAGCCAGCAGCACGACAGCTACCCAGATGGGCCGAGGGACTCCGAGCGCCATCCCAACCGCGGCGGCAGCGCCGAGACGCGCGGCGAACGAACACCCGATCCACCCGACGAGACTCGCACCTTCACGCGGCGCATGCGCGAAGCTCCGGAAGATCTGCAAGAGGCTGCCGAGACGGCCTGCGGCCCTTGCGCTGAAACGCGTGCACACGATGAGCACGCCGAGAACGGTGAGTGCGAGCAGCGGAGCCGGCCACACCGGAACGCTTCCCACGGCTGCGGCCGCCCCGACCAGGGCCGCGAGAGCGAGCGTCCGCGCCCCGGCGACCGAGGCGCCGACGCCTCCGGTTCGCCACAGACGATCCTCGCCGGGCAGAGTGCGCGACAGGAGGGCGAGCCGAAGCGCTCCTCCCAAATGCGCTGGAGTAACCGCGTTGACGAGTGAGCCGATCGCGTAGCGCGCCGAGACGTGCGTGAAGCATGCGCTGCCGCCGCACGCTCGGAGACCCGCACGCCAGGCAGCCGCCGATGAGAGCAGCGCGATCGAGAAGCACACCACCGCGCCGAGAACCCAGCTCGGCTGTGCTCGCCCGAGGATGGCCATCACGCTGCTCAGGCTGCCGCGCCCGATCCGCGTCGCCCCGATCGCGACGCCGGCAACCACAAGCAGGCCGAACCCGATTCCGTAGCCGCGCCGCAGGGTCCCGAGGTCACGCAGTCCGAACTCATTGAGCAGGGCGTTTGGTCTGCGCTGGCGCGGCATGTCAGGCACGGTATCGGCCCATGATGAGAGCAACGTTAAGAATCGCTCGGCGGTCCACCCAGCGTCTGATCGTGGGTGCGCCGGCGGAACCCCGTCGTCGTTAGGCGCTAACCGGCTTGGCCGAGATCAGCTTCCCGAAGGGGTGCCAGGCGTTGCTCGACCAACGCTGCAGGCGCACCTGCGTCAGCGGGAAGCGGCTCGTCGGCGTCGTGCGGATGACGATGCCCGGCAGTACGAAGGGGTTGCCCTTCTCCGTCAGGTGGGTCGCCGCGCGCATGACGCTCTGGCGCGTGAGGTTGCGCCCCGCCTTCTTGAGCGTGTCGACCATCGTGTAGGCCGTCGCCATCCCCGCGCTGTAGTAGCCGTCCTTCAGGTCGCGTGAGCTGATGTTGTTGCCGTACTTCTTGAGGATCGACTGAAACAGCTTGATGCCCTTGTCGTTCTTCCAGATGGGCGCGGCGGGATCCTTGCCGAACACGATCGAGATCGATCCATTCGCAGCCTTCTGGGGGACGATCGACATCAGCGCCGACGCAGAGGAGACGTCGTTCACGAAGATCTGCGGCTTCCAGCCGAGGCGGGAGACGGCGTTGAACGCCTGGAGGGAGAACTTGCCGAAGGCGAAGATCATGAGGACGTTCGCCTTCGACGCCTTCAGCTGCGTCACCTGCGGCTGCACGTCGGACGAGGTCGGGTCGTAGCCCACCTTGGCGACGATCGACTTCGCCTTTGCGCCCAGGCCGCGGCGCAGGCCGGCGACCAGATCGCGGCCGTAGTCGTCGTTCTGGTAGAGGACTGCGATCTTCGCCTTCTTGATGTTCTTGACGACGTACTGCCCGTAGATCACGCCCTCCTCGGAGTAGGGCGGGATGTAGCCGATCGTCCACGGATATTTCTTGTACTCGCGCCCGAAGGTGGTCGCACCGGAAGAGACGTAGAGCTGTGGGACCTTCGCGTCGTTCAGGAGCTTGCGGACGGCGAGGTTGTTGTTCGTCCCGAGCGACGAGAACATCGCGAACACGCGCTCCTGCTGCACGAGCCGGATGGTGTTGGTGACGGCGCGCCCGGGATCGTACCCGTCGTCGAGATACGTGAACTTGATCTTCCGGCCGAACACGCCGCCCTTGCCGTTGACGTACTTGAAGTACGCCTCGATACCGCGTGCAACGTTTCCGGCGATGGCGGCCTCACCGCTCAGCGGCACGCTCGACCCGATATGGATCTCGTTCGCGGTCACGCCGGGCGTGTCGAGCGGACGGGCCCCCGCCGACGCCGCGGCGACGACCGTCGCCACCGCGCAGAGTAGAAAGACCCTCACGCCCACCTACGACCTACTGTACAACCGGCTTGTTAGCGGCCCAAAGAGACGTCGGAGCAGACCCCCTGCCCCCGTTGGCAGGACGAGCATGACGAGGACGAGCACGACGCCGAAGACCACGCTCGGCATCCCGGGTTGCTTCGGATCCAGGTCGAGCGCGGGGAGATGGTTCAGCCAGCGCGTCACGTCGTCCGCCCGGTTCTGGAGCACGTAGATCAGAGCGGCCCCCGCGATCAGCCCCACGAGAGAGCCGAGCCCACCGACTGCGAGGGCGGCGACGAGGTACAGGGACAGCACGATCGGAAAGATGTCGGGATTCATGTACGCCTTGGAGATCGCGTACAGCGATCCGGCCACGCCGGCGTAGAAGGCGGAGATCCCGAAGGCAAACGTCTTGTACCTGGCGAGATTCACGCCGGACGAGGCTGCGGCGACCTCGCTGTCGCGAATCGCCTGCAGCGCGCGCCCCGGTTTCCCGCGCAGCAGAGCCCAGGCGAGCGCAAGCAGCACGAGTGCGATCCCCCACGTCAGGTAGTAGAGCCAGTTGTTGGTTGACGTTTCGAGACCGAACGGCACCGTGAGGGCGTCGTCGAGGACCTTGCCCGTCGTCCCGCCGAGGAAGTGATCCCACTTCTTCGGCAGTTGCGGGAAAGAGACCGCGATGCCGAACGTGATCAGCGCGAGGTAGAGACCCGAGAGCCGGAGCGCGGGGATACCGACGAGCAAGCCTGCGAGGCCGGCGACGACGCCCGCGATTGGAATCGTCCACACGATGCGCAGGTCGTGCCCGTAGACCCCGTCGACGCTGAGAATCGCGGTCGTGTAGCCCCCGATCGCCATGAACGCGCCGTGGCCGAGCGAGATCTGCCCGCTGTAGCCGGTCAGGATCGCGAGACCGAGCAGGGCGATGAAGTACATGCCGACGATCGCGAACTCATAGGCGGTGAAGTCGCCGATGATGCGCGGCAGCACGGCGACGAGCGCAGCCAGCGCGACGAAGCCGAGCACCTCTAGTGCGAGCTTGAGCTTCACTGGCGGGCCATTAGACTCGTCTCACCGCGACGCTCCCGAAGAGCCCCCCCGGCCGCACGAGCAGCACGACGAGGATCAGCAGCAGCGCCGCCGGCAGCTTCAACGTCGAGCCGACGAACCCAACGTAGCGCTCGAGCATCGTGATCGTCAGGCCGAGCAAGATCCCCCCGACGACCGCGCCGACCGGGCTGTCGAGCCCGCCGAGCACCGCGGCGGCGAAGGCATAGAGCAGGATCGTCTGCATCATGTTCGGGTCGAGGAAGACGACTGGCGCGATCATCATCCCGGCGACGGCGCCGAGCACGGCCGCGATCCCCCACCCCAGCGCGAGCATCCACCCGACGCGGACGCCGACGAGGCGCGACGAATCGGGGTTCAACGCCACCGCACGCAGCGCCAGCCCCAGCTTCGTGTAGCGGAAGAAGAGGCCGAGCAGCGCGACGAGCACGATCGAGACGACGACGATGCCGATGTCCTGCACGCTGACCGGCACGCCGCCCACGTCGATCGTGCGGGTCGAGAACGGACCGTGGAACGGCCGGTTCGCGCCGCCCCAGATGAGACTCATCAGGCCGTTCAGGACGAGCGCCAACCCAAGCGTCACGATCACGATCGTGATCACGGATGCGCCCTCGACCGGGCGGATGAGGACACGCTCGACAGCGACGCCCCCCACGAACGCGATTGTGAGCACGATCGGGAACGCGGCCCAGAAGGAGAGACCGTGATTCATCAGCGACCAGCAGACGAACGTTGTGAACGTCGCCATCTCGCCCTGGGCGAAATTGATCACGCGCGTGGAGCGGTAGATGATCACGAGCGCGAGCGCGAGGCCTGCGTAGATCGCCCCCGCGCGCACGCCCGCCGCGATCTGCTGGGCAAACTCCGTCCACGTGAAGGCGGCAATCACGCTCAGTACCCGAGGTACGACTTGCGGACCGATTCGTTCGCGCGCAGCTCGCCGCTCGTCCCTTGGACGACGACGCGGCCTACTTCGAGCAGGTACGCCCGCTCCGCGTGCGCCAACGCGAGGTTCGCGTTCTGCTCGACGACGAGGATGGACATGCCCTCCTCCTCTTTCATGCGTGCGAGCGCCTCGAAGATCTCCTTGACGAGGAGTGGCGCGAGTCCGAGCGAGGGCTCGTCGAGGAGGAGCAGCTTCGGCCGTGCCATCATCGCGCGCCCGAGGGCGAGCATCTGCTGCTCGCCGCCCGAGAGCGTCCCCGCCTGCTGGTCACGCCGCCGTTCGAGCACGGGGAAGAAGGCGAAGACTCGCTGAGCGTTCTCTTCCACGATGCCGCGCCGCGTGTAGGCGCCCAGACGGAGGTTGTCCCACACCGAGAGCTCGCTGAAGGTGCCTCGGCCCTCCGGAACGTGCGCGATCCCGGCGCGTGCCGTCGCATCAGGCCGGCGCCGCAGCCGTTCCCCGGCGAAGATGATCTCGCCGCCGCGGCGGACCGTACCGGAGACGGCCCGCAACGTTGTGGTCTTCCCTGCCCCGTTCGCGCCGAGCACGGCGACGAGCTCCCCCTCCTCGACTCGGAGCGACACCTTGTGCAGCGCCTGCACCTGCCCGTAACGCGCCTCGACGTCCCGTAGCTCGAGCAGGCTCACGTTGGGGTCCCTAGATAGGCCTCGACCACCGCGTCGTTCGCCTGCACTTCGGCCGGCGTTCCCTCCGCGATCTTCTTGCCGAAGTCGAGCACGTGCACCCGGTCGGCGACGCTCATCACCAACCCCATGTGGTGCTCGACGAGAAGGACTGTCAGCTCGAAGTCGTCTCGCATGCGTCTGATGAATGTCCCGAGCTGCTCCACCTCCTCGTGACTCAATCCTCCGGCCGGCTCGTCGAGCAGCAACAGCCTCGGCGCGGACACGAGCGCGCGCGCGAGCTCGACGCGCTTCTGGGTGCCGTACGGGAGGCCGGAAGCAGAGCGGTAGCGGAGGGAATGGAGATTGACGTAGAAGAGGACGTCCTCGGGGCTTTGTTCGCCGCGCCGCGCGTGCGCCCCGACGCGCACGTTGTCGAGCACCGACATGCCGCGGAAGAGCTCGACGTTCTGGAAGGTGCGCGCGATCCCTCGGCGGACGACGCCGCTCGCCGACGTTCCGAGCAGGTTCTCGCCCTCGAAGCGGACTTCCCCTTCGTCCGGCGTATAGAGACGTGTGATGACGTTGAAGGCGGTCGTCTTGCCCGCACCGTTCGGTCCGATCAGCCCCACGATCTCGCCCGGCTCGGCAACGAATGAGACGCCGTCGAGCGCGACGATGCCGCCGAAACGCTTGGTGACGTTGTCGACCTCGAGCAGGGGCAAGGCCGCAATACCCTAAGGCGCGATGGAGCTGGAGTCCCAGGGTAGTCGGCCCAAGAAGCTGGTTAAGACGGGCGGCGCCGCCGAGTCGGCGCCTAAGACGGGCGCGCGGGCTAAGCCCACGCGCCCTCTATGCGGCGCCGCCGAGTCGGCGCCTTAGAGCTCGATGTCGCTGCACCCAACCGCCCAACGGCTCCAGGACCGCCTTCGTAGTCTCGGCCTCGACGCTGAAGTGCAGGAGCTTCCGGCTTCGACGCGTACTGCACCGGAGGCCGCCGCCGCCGTGGGGGTCGAGGTCGGCCAAATCGTCAAGTCGCTGGTATTCATGGCAGAGGCAGAGCCGGTCTTGTGCCTCTGTGCCGGTGACCGGCGCGTGGACACGACGAAGCTCGGCACCTCGGTGCGGCAGGCGCGCGGCGACGAGGTACGCGAAGCCACCGGCTTCGCGATCGGCGGCGTCCCACCTCTCGGCCACGACCGGCCCCTTCGCACCGTGGTCGACGCGTCGTTACGCCGCTTCGAGACCGTCTGGTGCGCGGCCGGGACTCCGCACGCCGTCTTTCCCGTAGCCACGCAGGCATTGATCGACGCGATTCCCGGCGCCGAAGTCCGCGAGGTCTCGTAGTGCACCGGAAGGGGCACTAAATGCACTTCGTCGGCCTCGTGCTGGCCGGAGCGTTCGCGCTTCCGCCCGTCGACCAGCTTCCGACGCCCCAGCGCCTGATGTACGCAGCGAAGCCGGTCTACTGCGCCAACCCGCGAGGGCGCAATGTCGCGCTGACCTTCGACGACGGGCCGAGCCCGTACACGCTTCGGCTCGTCCGGGTCCTTCGTCGAGAACATGCCCGGGCGACGTTCTTCGTCGTGGGCAGCCGCGTCGGCCTGTGGCCGAACGCCGTCCGCGCCGCGACCCGGGTGGGTGCGCTCGGCAACCACACCTGGAGCCATCCACATCTGGGTGCACTTTCGCCGGGTGCTGTACGAGCCGAGCTGGAGCGCACGCAGGGGATCGTCGGCCGGACCGTCGGCTCGGTGCCGCGAGTCTTCCGGCCGCCGTACGCGGAGGCAACCGCCGCGCACGACCGCATCGCGCGGTCGCTCGGTCTGCTCGACGTCCGCTGGAGCGTGGATGCCGAGGATTCCCGCCTCGGTGCACGACCCAAGGCGATCGTGCGTGCGCTCAGGCCTTCGCTCAAACCCGGGGCGATCGTTCTCCTCCACGACCTGCATCCGTGGACGCCCGCCGTGGCGCGGGCGCTCATCCGCGAGGCACGGCGCCGCGGCCTCCGGCTCGCCACAGTGCCCGAGCTCCTGGCTCGGCAACCGCCCTCCAAGCGGCAGCTTTCCTCCAGAGGCGCCGCCCGCTGCGCCAGGTGACGAGATCCGTGCAGGGTTTTGCCCGCGGCGCGGGTCTGCTCTTTCGAGGGGGCGCGCCCCCGCGGTTGTCGACCTGCTAGGAAGTCACAGTCGCGCGGCAGCGCCTCCTCCGTCCTTCCAGCTCGGTAGTCGCCCGGGCACCCTGGGTGACGCCTTCGGAGGGACCACCAACACGATCCAGGTGCCGATTGGCATCGCAGCAAACATCTGTGGGATCGCCGCAAACGTGCTCGCCTCGAACGCGAGCACGGGTACGGCGACATGCGACGCACTCGGAAACGCGACGGCGTCCGGCTGACGCTTCACTTCGGAGCGGGGGCCCGGGCGGCTTAGCGCAACGCAGCCGCCTCTACGACGGGCGCCTGGCAGGCGAAGTTCTCACAGACGTAGACGGCCGGGTGTCCGTCCACGAAGCCCTTGCCCTGTAGGAGCGGGACCTCCTCGCTCGGCCCGAACGCGATCACGGCGTTGGGTTCGAACGGGGCCAGCGCAGCCCTCGCGACCTCGGCGTCAGTCGGGCCGATGACCGCAATCTCGCGCGGCGGCGAGAAATGAAGGTCGAGCGCGCAGAGCGCATGACCGAAGGCCGACGGCGCCTGGGGTAACAGCCGCGCCACGAGCCGAAAGACGCCGACAGCATGTCGCTCGAGGTCCGGGTCGCCCCACAGCCTCGCCAGGCGAAGCAGGACATAGGCGAGCATCGAGTTCCCGGACGGCGTCGGATGATCGTCGAAGTCCTTCTTGCGGCTGACGAGCCGCTCGCCGTCGACGGGCGTCAAGAAGAAGCCGCCCCGCTGCTCGTCGCCGAAGAGCTCGACGGCGAGGAGGAGGAGGCGCCGCGCTTCCTCCAGCCAGCGCAGCTCACCCGTCGCGACGTGGAGCTCGTACAGACCATTCGCCACGTCGGCGTAGTCCTCGAGGACACCGGCGTGCTTTGCCTGGCCCGCCCTCCACGTCCGGAACAGGCGTCCGTCCGACGACGAGAGCGGCCCGAGCAGGAATTCGGCGCACGCGCTCGCGGCTTCGACGAGGTCGTCGCGGTCTAGCCTTCGCCCTGCTTCTGCGAAGGCGGCCAGCGCGAGCCCGTTCCACGAGGAGATCGCCTTGTCGTCCCGCAGTGGCTTCGGTCTTCGCTCGCGCTCCTCGAGCAGGCGTGCGCGCGTCTCCGCGTCGAGCTCGCCGCGGATGATGAACCGGCCATGCTCGAAGGGATGCAGCAGTTCGCGCGGGACGTCGTCGTCCTCGGTCCACGTGTAGGTGAGGCCTTCGACGCCGTCCGTGTCCGCGTCCTGTGCAGAGGAGAAGCCGCCCTCGGGCAGGCGCAGCTCGCGCAGCATGTACTCGAGCGTCTCCTCGACGACCTCGCGGTAGCGCTCGGTTCTCGTCACGAGCCAGCCGTGCAGATACGCGGGAACGAGCAGCGCGTTGTCGTACAGCATCTTCTCGAAGTGCGGGACGAGCCACTCGCGGTCGACGGAGTAGCGGTGGAAGCCGCCGCCGACAAGGTCGTACATCCCACCGAGCGCCATCGAGTCGAGCGTCTTCGTGGACATCTCGAGCTCACCACGGCGCAGAAGAAACTCCAGCACCGACGCCGGCGGAAACTTCGGCGCTCGACCGAACCCGCCCCAGGCAGCGTCGAACTCGCGCCGCAGCGCACGCACTGCGTCGGTCAGGAGCGTCGACGTGAGCGGCTCTCGCGACGGCTCGACGGCTCGGCGCAAGCCCTCCGCGATCGCGCCCGCGGCCGGTCGCGCCACGCGGCCGCGACCGCCTCGAGCAGCTGCTTGAGGCTCGGCAGTCCGTGGCGCGGCTCCGGCGGGAAGTACGTGCCGCCGAAGAACGGCTCGCCGTTGGGCGTGAGGAAGACGGTCATCGGCCAGCCGCCGTGCCCTGTCAGTGACACGACCGCATCCATGTAGACCGAGTCGAGGTCGGGACGTTCCTCGCGGTCGACCTTGATGCACACGAAGTGCCCGTTCATCAACGCGGCGGTCGCCTCGTCCTCGAAGGACTCGTGCTCCATCACGTGGCACCAGTGGCAGGCGGCGTAGCCGATCGAGAGCAAGATGGGCTTGTCCTCCTCGCGCGCCCGCGCCAGCGCCTCCTCGCCCCAGGGATACCAATCGACGGGATTGTCAGCGTGTTGCAGCAGGTAGGGGCTGCTCTCGGCAGCGAGGCGGTTCACGAAGGCAGTGTTGCAGGCCTGTTCATCTCGCCGATCGCGGCCTAGGCTACTCCGAGCATGATGGTCGAGCGGCCGACGGGAACGGTCACGTTCCTTTTCACGGACATCGAGGGCTCGACTCGGTTGTTGCACGACCTCGGAGACGGGTACTCCGAGGCGCTCGACCAGCACCGACGGCTGCTACGCCAGGCGTTCGAGCAGCATCAGGGCTACGAGGTCGACACGCAGGGCGACGCCTTCTTCACGGCGTTCAAGCGAGCGCAAGACGCAGTCCGCGCAGCCGCGGACGCACAGGTCGCAGTGAAGTCGCACCGGTGGGCCGAGGGCCAGGAAGTTCGCGTGCGTATGGGGCTTCATACGTGCGAGGCCAGCGCTACGCGCGAGGGCTACGTGGGTGTCGGCGTCCATCGCGGGGCGCGGATCTGCGCGGCGGCGCATGGAGGTCAGGTCCTGCTCTCACACACGACTCGTGATCTGCTCGAAGAGGAGAGCCCGGAGCTCCGAGTCCGCGATCTCGGGCTGCACAGGCTCAAGGACCTCACGCAGGCGCAGCGGCTCTTCCAGCTCGCGGTCGACGGGCTCGACAAGGCGTTTCCACCTCTGCGAACGCTGGAGAACCGGCCAACGAACCTTCCCGTGCAGCCGACGCCGCTCGTCGGTCGCGAATCGGAGGTGCGCGAGATCTGCGCGCTGCTGCAGCGTGACGATGTCCGGCTCCTCACGCTGACCGGCCCGGGCGGTACGGGTAAGACGCGGCTGGCACTGCAGGCGGCTGCCGAACGGCTCGATGCGTCGCCGAACGGCGTCTTCTTCGTCGCGCTGGCGCCGATCGTCGATCCCGGACTCGTGGTACCGGAAGTCGCGCAGAGCCTCGGGATCAACGAGGCGGGCGGTCAATCGTTGGAGGCCTATCTCGTGACGAAGGACCTGCTGCTCGTGCTCGACAATCTCGAGCAGGTTCTCCCCGCAGCGCCGCAGATCGCGGATCTGCTCTCGAGAGCTCCGCGCGTCAAGATCGTTGCGACGAGCCGCGAGCCCCTCCACCTCGCCGGCGAGCGCGTCTATCCCGTTCCGGCGCTTGGCCTGCCCGACGTGCACCACCTTCCCGAGCCGTCCGCGCTCTCTCAGTACGAGTCGGTCGCCCTCTTCATCGATCGTGCCCAAGCGGTTCAGCCGACGTTCGAGGTGACGCGCGCCAACGCGCCGGCCGTGGCGGGGATCTGCGTGCGCCTCGACGGGCTGCCGCTCGCGCTCGAGCTCGCGGCCGCACGTATCTCGCTGCTCTCGCCCCAAGCGATGCTGAACCGTCTGAGCGAGCGGCTGAAGCTGCTCACTGCCGGATCTCGCGACCTCCCCGCCCATCAACAGACGCTCCGGAACACGCTCGCGTGGAGCTACGACCTACTGGACGAGCCTGAGCGAATGCTCTTCGCGCGACTCAGCACCTTCGCGGGCGGCTTCACGCTGGATGCGGCCGAAATCGTCTGCGCCGCCGAGCTCCAGACGCTGGGGTCCCTCATCGACAAGAGCCTCGTTCGTCGCGACGAGGAGCGGTTCGTGATGCTCGAGACGATCCGTGAGTACGCGCTCGAGCTGCTCACGGCGAGCGGCGAGGGCGAGGACACGCGCGCTCGCCATGCCGACTTCTATTTGGCACTGGCGGAAGAGGCATTCGCGGAGCGCTTTACGCACGAGGGCGGGCGGTCGGAGGAACTCGAGCGCGAGCACGACAACCTCCGCGCCGCCTTCGACTGGTTCCTCGACGCCGATCGCAAGCGGTCACTCCAGCTCGCGGGAGCGCTGGGCTGGTTCTGGCACGTTCATTCACACTTCGTCGAAGGCCGTGCGCGCCTCGCGAGTGCACTCGAGGGCAGGTCCGAGCGTGATGAGGTTCGGGCTCGCGCACTGGCTGCCGTCGGAGAGGTCGCGGCGTGGCAGGCCGACCTGACCGCCGCTCGACCGGCGATCGAAGAGGCTGTCTCGATCTGGCGTGAGCTGGGACGCGAGCAAGAGGCCGCATTGGCGCTGCACGAGCTCGGCTGGGGCTACTTCTACGCCAACGACGACGGAGCCGCGCGGCGCTGCATGGAGGAGAGCCTCGAGCTGCAACGATCGTTCGGCGATGCATTCCTCGTCAATCGCGCCCAGATCGGGCTGGCCCAGGTCCTCGTCAGCATGGGCGAGCTCGAGATCGTCGAGCGACTGGCGCGCGAGGCACTCGAGCTCGCGGAGCAGCTCGGCGATCTCCGCTCGGAGCATTTCGCCCATCACTTCCTCGCCGATTGCCCGCTCATTCGCGGCGACTGCGCAACCGCGGAGGAGCGTTACCGCCGGTCGCTCGAACTGGCCGTCGAGCTGGGCGACCGCGTCGAGACCGCGGTCGAGATTCAGGGCCTGTCGATGGCGGCCGCGGGCCAGTCGCAACCGCGGCGGGCGCTGCGGCTTGCGGGCGCCGCAGCGGCAGAGCTC
>WNFZ01009326.1_pt1 | contig 12723 bp, 16 predicted proteins | sample 5400081 | NCBI WGS metagenome assembly WNFZ01 (sample SAMN13153365, study PRJNA577476) | soil metagenome | isolation source: 80 cm soil or saprolite under grassland replicate 1 | place: USA:California | collected 2016-06-15
GTCGCCAGAATGCTGCCGAACCCAGCAGCCGGTCGCGTCAGCTCGTCAACCGAACGATCCGCACAGGCAGCAATGAGCGCCTTCGTAGCCCAATCCTTCTGCCGGAACGCTTCGATCAATATCTCGTTCATCACGCCTCTCCTCTTGTCTGGCTAACGGCTTGGCCTTCACCCGCTCGCCGGTGGGCAGTGCCGACACCAGCTCGGGCTGTCAGCAGTCGAACACCGACCAGCAGATGTCGTTTCGCAAGCGCTGATCATCCAGGACCAGTTCGCGAATCGTGTCCGGGAGCTGGTCGCGCTGCCATAGACACTCCAGCCGCCCTGCGCGCTCGCCCGCTCCTTGGGGCGCGGCAGCACGTGCGGCCTTGATTGCATAGGCGGCCGCACCGAGCTCGTGCGCGGCGACGTGTGCGACGGCCGCGGCCTGGCCGGCAGCGTACGCGGCATGCCGTGCTGCCCCACGCAGGTCTCTGGCCGCGGCCTGTGCATGGCCGGCCGCCGTGCGAGCCTGGGACATCGTGATCTCGCCACGCACCCAGGCGCGGGCCTGCTCGATCGCCTGACGCGGTCGCGGGTCGGAAGATCGCGCCGTCTCGAAGAGGTGCAAGACGTGTTCTGCACACGCGGCCGCCCAAATGGCGAGGAGCTTATGGTCGGAGTCTATGAGCGTGCCCCCGCGGCGGATTGTGATCAGGCGAGAGTCGCGGTCTTTCGGGAGGATCACGGTGGTACCCTTCCTGCTTGCATCTGCCCACCGATCGGGCGTTCAGCCGCGCCGCAGCGATCGATCGAGACAACAGTATAACCGATTCTGACGCACAAAATCGCCTCGATCTTGTGGTCGCGAGCGGCGTCGGACTGCATCCAGCCATCATGGCACGCCATGACTCCTCACCAGAGTAACGCGCACCGGAAACTGAGGCATCGGTGCGCGTTACTCACCATGCGCATGTTGGGCATCACCGCATTCTAATGCTCTATTTCATCTCTCAAAGATTTTTGCATGAAATAGCGCTGATGTCCAGTTGGATGATCGTTCAGGATACCAAAGACGCGATAGCCATGCTGCTCATAAAATGGCCTTGCTTGGAAACTATAGGTTTCCAGCCAGGCATGATGGCAATCACGTTTGCGGGCCTCATTCTCAGCAACGCTCAAAAGCCGACTGCCAAGTCCTTGATGCCGAGCATCTTCCGCAACCGCAAGTCCATCGAGGTACATCCAGCCACGTGCGAGAACAATATAGATGCCCCCAAGGAAACCATTCTGCTCATCGCGGACAAATATTCCTAAACGCTGAGGACGCCAAACATCAATATGCGCATCGTTGTATGCACGAATAATCGTAAAGATGCTATCAATATCAGCCAGCGGTGGATTCTCAACAATGACCAGGTTGTGATCTTGCGGGTGCTGGCTCATACCGCTGGCTCCTTTTCGTTGTGGTTCTTGCCTTTGCTGTGTCCAGCATATACTAGCCTTTTCATTACGAGATCGGGCAAGGCGCATCATTTTCCGCATGCCGGCGTTCTTGAGTCGTGGACCGTTGGAATGAGATGGGATGTGAAGGTGAGGCCCAACGAGTGGCGCATCAGCCGCGCCGCGCCGATAGATCGGGAAGGCATCCGGGCCGACCTACCTCGTCTGAAGCATCTGTTGGAAGCCGGTACCTCGTCTCCAGATCACCTGATTGGTGAGCTCAGTAATTCGCCACCCGCCTGCCCCCAAGATCACGTGCCCGGTTATTACCCCACCTGCTAGAAAATAGTTATCGTTTGGATCGGCGTTTGGATCACCGTGGCCCTCGGCCCAGAGGTGCATAGCAATCAAGTTCGCCCGGATTTCGGCGGAAGTGACATCTTTCAGGGTAATGATGAAGCCGCTGGTGAGATGCTGTGTGGCTTGGAAACGGATTAAACTACGGCTATGGCTATCGCCGATTTCTTTTGGCCCTTTCGTGACTGCTCCGTTGGGCCGCACTATTTTTGCATCATCTGCAAAAATCTGACTCATTGTTGTTCCATCAAATTGCTTCTGATCTAAAGCAGCAAAGTAACGGTTAATAACTTCAGTTATCGCAACCGTATGCATCAGTTTATCTTGGTCATTCATATTACTAGTCCTTCCCTCTTTCGGTATTTCTGCGCTGTGCAAAGCCAAGCAAGGAAGCATTGATGCGTCACCCAACGTCCTTGCGGATGAGCTGCGGTCAACTCTCTGTTGCTGGTGCGGCCGAACGCCTGAATTAAGCCGCGCCCGAAGGGGCGTCGGCTTGAATGCATTGTGAGACCGCAATGCGCGGCTTACTGGCCTGCGGGAGGTTCCCAAAGCTCAATTTTGTTGCCGTCGGGGTCGATAACCCAACCAAACTTGCCCTGTTCCGAGGTCTCTGTCGTGTCGATGACGTTGCAACCTTCCGTGCGCAACGTCGCGAGCAGTGCGTCCAGATCCGCCACGCGGAAGTTGATCATGAAGGATGCGGAGCTCGGCTCCATGTAGTCTGTGTCCTGGGCAAATGGGCTCCAAATGGTCATTCCCGGCGGGCTCTCAGGGCCGCCCCACTGAAATATCGCTCCGCCCCAGTCGGTCACGTCCAAGCCAAGGTGGTCGCGATACCAAGCGCCAAGGCTCTTGGGGTCAGCCGATTTGAAGAATATGCCGCCGATGCCTGTCACGCGCTTCATCGTCTTTCTCCTACAATCGACTAGTGCTCGTTCTGCGGTCCAACGGACCGCTGCTGCTCACCTAACTCCTCTTAAAGTAAAGCGGGAAGAAGGGCAGGATGGTCACCCAGACCTTGTCCCGCTCAGGGGTCATGTACAGCCCAATGAAGGCTGCACGCCACGAGAACTCAATGCGTTGAAACTTCATCGGTGCTGCCCTGTGAAGACGTTACCTGCCGTTTGGCAGGTAGCGGCTGATTCCTTCGCCACCGGCGGAAACTCTTCATTGGCCCAAACCCAAAGCCACGACTGATGAGCGGCGCTGTAGGTGCCGATCGCCGCTCCTCGCTCGTTTGGCGCGCAAGAACGAACCAGTTCCCACACCCCCATTAGGGCGTAAACTGTTTCCAATGGCCTTCGGAGACAACTTCGACGGTGCCGTCGGTCACTTTGATGGCGGTCTGATCGTCAATCGCGTACGCCGGTACTGGTATCCCGGCGGCCCATTTTTCTGCGTTGGCCAGGGAATTGTCCGGCATATTCTCGTGATCCAGGTGCGGAAACATCGAAAACTCAACCAGTCCCAGCGCTCTATCGCCACCGGTGGGCGGCTTCCAGCCGACGAAGTCCTCCCCGACGTTGGGGGCCATCACCATGCTCCCGGCGCTCACCCCCACGTAGACCGCCTCGCGCCGCAGCGACGGCAAGAGGTCTGCCAGTCCGGACTGCCGCATCCAGTAGCACAGATACAGGGGATCGCCGCCTCCGACCAGCAGGGCGTCAGTCTCCTGGACCATGGGGACCCAATGCTCTTCATCGATGCTGGGCAGCGCGGTGAGCTCCAGCACTCCCAAGGACCTCCAACCCAATTCGCACAAGGGGGTGGACGCTTTTCCGCAGATCAGCCGCCAGGCCATGGCAGCTCCGCCGGGCATGGCGTACACCGCGGTGGGGATACACAGGGCGCTGGACTCGGCAATCGGTTTGCCCAGTAGGTCGACCTGCGCGTCATGGATACTGGTGTTGCTGATGCCAGCCGAGGTGAGAAGATACTTCATGATGCCGCTCCTTGCCGATTTCATGAGAGCCGAAAGGCTCCTCCAGTCCTTCTCTTTGAGACCGAAGCAGAACCACTCCAGAACGTAACGACTGCGTTTCTCCCAACTTGAGTCGTATGCTCTCCTGGACGTCTTGAAACAAAGGTCTTCCGCTCGCCTCTCACCCGTGGCGCCACAAACAGCCACTACGCATCAAGCAATCCAGCTTGCGCGAGAGCCGAGACGATCTGGCCGCTTCCCAACACCAGCAGATCCTTTTCCGGCTCCTGTTTCAAGGCGGCGATGGTTTCCCGGAGAGCCTCCTGAGCCAGTCGTGCATTTAAAACCACGTTGATCAATAGCGTTTTCTTTGGCAGGAAGTCAGAACTGGTGACGGGTGTGGCTGATGTGGCCTTTGGCGAACGCGAAGACCTTGGTGGGCGTGACCGAAAAGACGAGGATCGTGTCACCACCTAGCTGAAAGCTGCCGTTGTGCACCTGGAATTGCCAGCCTCCGTTCCACTTGGTGGTCCACGCCTGGGCGAGGCGGAAGAGCGCCTCATCATCGGTGACCTGAACGGCGTCTCCCTCGACCACCACGTCGAGTCCCTCAGTCCACTGGTTGCTGCAGCCAGTCGTCAGAATCACGTGCGGATTTCCACGCAGATTCACGGCCTTCTGTGAGGTGTTCGTACTGTTGAGAGCCAGAACAGCTCGGCTGTTTCGAGTACGCGACGCGTCTGCTCCCATGACGTGGCCACTCCGTCTGGCACGCTGTATCGGGGGTCGAGTTTTGTGACGGGTTCATTCATGCAAAAAACTCCTTTTGATCGTTCGTGACGCAGCTCTGGAGCGTTGGTCGTCTGGTCACAGAGCGCGTCGAGTTGCGCCCCTTAAGAGGTATAGCATGCGAATCCACAAAAAACTTCTCCTATCTTGCTCAAATCCTCGGTCCGCTGCTGAAAGCAGAGCTGGGTGTGTGGCATGCTCTGTGGACAGCGGGGTGAAGAAGATTCTCAAAATCGACCGTTTGATGCGTCTCGAAATCGTTCGATTTCTATTCACGAAATTCCAAAATTTACACAGCAGATCTTCCACGATCTGCGGAATGGCGACCACAGCGGGCATAGCGTCCTCCCAAGCCGGAGGCGAATCGTCAGCGATGGTGGTGATCGTACATTCGCCGAACCGTCGGCGCGAATTTGCAAAACTTCAGATTATGAATGTGAGTGATTCACCGGGACAGTATAGCACGTATGAGCGTAAATTGACAGGGATACACCAGCGGGAAGAGGGATGGGCATAGCTCGCGGTCCAACGAGTGGTCAGCATTGAGCCGCGCCGCACTGTTCGATCGGGAAAGCGGTCGAGCTGAATCTCGCCTTCAATATCGGCCCGATCTTGCTCGCCGCGCGGCGGCGTCGGCTCGAATGCGGTGTTGGACGGCGGACCCGGGTGACTATTCGGGCATCAGGCGATAGGGTGGACCATCAATTCGGTGGCGTCTCTTCGCGCTCTCTGAGATGATCACCCGCAGTAGAGCCTCTGTTGCTGCCACTTTACTCTCTGGAAACCAAAGGCGCCCGCGTTTCACGACAATCAGTAAGCCGTTCTCGTCTCCCAGCGGCGTAAACTGTTCAGTGATCGCGCCACGGTAGACTGGACTCCCCAGCGCCTGTTGTATCATCTGCACGAACGCTGCGACATCATCCACCACAAATCCAATCTCACTAATGCTGAGCAGGCTGGCGCCGGTAAACGGCTGCGGCGGCTGAGCCGGCAGCGTATGGCGCGCAATCACCTCACAAATATTGCCTGCCGGGTCCTTGAAATAGCTGGCATGCGCATTCCACTCAGCAAAGTAAAATTCATCCGCCCCATTGGGATCGGTGAGCAGCCGGACTCGCGCAGCAAGCCAGTGCTTGGTGGTAGCGAAGTGCTGACCCGGAATGTTGAAGGCAAAATGATAGGTCGACGATGCCGGCTGCATGGTCGCGGTGAAGATCAAGGTTGAGGAGCCGACGGCCAGTTCGAACTGACTAGGGTGTAGTGTCCGAAGTGGAAGTTCGAGGACACGAGTGTAGAACTCACGCTGTTGATCAAGGCGGTCGGTTCCAAGAGCGAGTTCGTGAATAAACATATCGCACCTCCACGGAGGGTCTGATATCGTATCGGGTACGGCGTCAGATTCTGCACGCGGAATAGCAGTTCTGAGGCAAAGAGAGGCCGGTCATGCGATGGAGTGGAGGCCTGTACATTGAGACAAAACCGAGAGCGCCGTCCAACGGTACGCGCTTGAGCTGCTGCCGAGGCGCGCTCCCCAAGACAACTTCAAAAACCGAACGATCTCGCGCGCCGCCATGCGGTCAGTTGCACGCGCCGGTTCGGCGGCTTCTCGTGCCACGTCCAGGCTAGCTCAGCTCATCATCGATTGGGGTTCGGGCCAGATCGCGGAGTAGCTGCGCCGTGACTGCGACGAGATCTTCCCACAATCGTGCCCCAAGTTCCGCCGTGGCATAGGTCGGGTCACCAATCACACCACTGCTCGAATACTGAGCAAAGTCGAGATGGGGATCGTTCCAGTTGACCGGTGTATTGTGCGGATTACGAATCTGATCGCTCCGCACACCCTGTGGTCGCAAGAACAGAGAGAGTGCGGTCGTGAAACTATCCGCATGTCCGCTTGGGATCACCACATCAGCGACGCGACACCAGCTGGCTTGATACGGCCAGTCGGGAGAGAAGGCACGTGCGACCCCGCGTCGCTCAGCATTGAATTGTGCAACAACATCCTCAAGCTGGTGCCCGCCACATCCACGCCAGATCACCATACGTTGAAAGCCTTGCGCGGCGAGTGAGTCGAGGATTGCACGAACGGTTGCGTGATGGATATGGAGTGGCAGATCGATATAGCCACTGCCGAAGCCGCGGTGTTCGGGTGTTGGACCGAACGGCAGGGCAGGTAATACCAGTGCATTGACCGCATACTGTTGCCCCGCACGCTCAGCTGCAGCCAGCATAAGTGCTTCAGCAAAGAAGGTGTCAAAATCAACCGGAAGATGTGGACCTTGTTGCTCGGTACAGCCGGTTGGGATGATCACCAGCCAGCCAGCCACCGCTCTGTCCCGGATTTCAAGAAATGTCAGATCGCCGTAACGCATAGTGTAAGTCTACTCCAACGAGAAGACCACATCAAGCCGCCGAACGCTTGGCCGCTTAGCTGCGCCGCCCCAAGAGATCGGGAAAGCGGTCAATCAGAAAGCAGCCGGCAAAATCGACCCGATCTTGCTCGACGCGCAGCGGTATCGGCTGGAATGGCGGGCAGGGCGGCTCGCCGGAACAGCGCTCAGGGTCTATCACAAGATCTCCCTATCTTGGTCGAACCCTACAGCTGGAAGCGCGCCCATGCCATAACTCATGCTGCGCCATCTTGGTTTTTCAAAACCGTCGCCAACAAATCAATCTGCCCAATATGATGTGTGGCGTGGAGTAGGTTGCGTAGGATGGCTTTGACCACGCTGTGCGCCTCCTCACGGATGGAGACGGTTTTGGCAAAGTCTTCTTCTGTAAGCGATTCGAGGGTGGCGAAGAGGCGCTGCCAGCCTTGCTCCCAACGTTCCATGATCTGCGGGCGATTATCGCTCGCCTCGTGCATAAACTCGCGCGGGCGCTGACGGTCGGCTTTTTCACCATCGCTGGTCAAAAAATCAGTCCAGCGCGAGATGAAGTTGCCGCTGATGTGCTTGACCAAAATAGCGATGCTATTGGTATGATCGTCCCCGCCTTCTTTCAAGTGGGCAAAGAACGTGGCATCATCAACGCGGTCTAAGGCTGCATCCGCCATCTGCTTCTGTTGTTGGTACTGCGCAATCACCTCTGCGTTAAATTCCACCCACGAACTGTTCATAACTCGTCGAGCTGCCAAACCGCGCCACCGCCAAAGTTGTGGGTTTGCTCAACGCACAACAGGCGTACTGGCGGTCCATACGGCGCTGGCGTCGTTGCCAGCCGGCCAAGGGCTGCATCCAGCGCCTGTGGCGTGAAGATCCCGCGCGCACTGGAGATCGCTTCAATGAGCACTCCGGAGGTCAAGGCTGGGCCAGCGGACTCAGCGCGAATGATGTGGGCCATCGCGTCGGCCAAAATCGCGTCACCCGGGCGCGTCTGCACCTTGATCGCCACCAGATTGCACATGGTGCCGCCAGGAAAAAAGAGCGCCGCTTCCTTGCCAGGCAGATCGGCAACGCGTTCCAGTAGCACGTTGACCGTTGGATCCTGACCTTTCTGCTCATCTCCGACCTCCGCGTGCGCCATCGCCTGCCGCATGGCTTCCGTTGGTTTGGTTTCGGTATCACTGGTCAGCAGAATCATATCCATCCTTCCGCACAACGCAGGTTGCATCCGAATCCTGCTGCCAGCATAGCCCAGCCACTCCTTACTGTCTTGGATGATATTGCGCAGATCGTGTTTGGCGATACTGGCCGGGCGGCACGCCAACCATCCGTTTAAAATGGCGTGAGAGATGGCTTTGATCCATGAAGCCGGTCTGCACGGCAATATCAGCGATTGGCAGCCCTGCCAAAAGCAGCTTCTTCGCGCGCTCAACGCGCAACTGAATCAAGTAGGCGTGCGGCGGCAACCCAACCGTTGCACGAAAGACCCGCAGCAAGTGAAATGGGCTGAGGTTAACCTGCTGTGCAAGCTGTTCGAGCGTGATCGGCTCGGCGACGTGCTCATGCAGAAAGGCGCGAATCTGAGCAACGTAGGCTGGCTCGGGTGCGATCGAGCGCAGCTCGTGAGCGGTATCGGCGTGGCGGACGATCAGCTGAGCAAGCACCCACCACAAGCGTGATTCGCGCTCCAAGCGGGTCGTCGCCGAATCTTCCAGCGTAGCGTGGAGGAGCTGAATTCGCTGAACGAGCGCATCGTCGTGGATCACAGGTGCGGGGAAAAAAGGTACATCGCGCGAGCGGCCGCTGATGGCGCTGGCAACACGTTGCAGGATCGCTGCGGCAGGGTAGAGCATGCGGTAGGTCCAGCCTGCGTCGGTCGCCGCCCGACCAGTGTGGACGACGCCAGGGTTGATGACGGCGACAGTTCCGGCAGGCATCACCAGGTGATGGCTACGTTGGTAGGTAAAGTCCTGGCCGCCGTCTTCGATGATACCAATAGCGAATCCTTCGTGCGCGTGCGGCGGAAAGGCGTGCGTGATATAGGTTGCGCGGAGCAACTCAAGCGCGCCAAGCTCGCGATCGCACCAGAATTTGACGTATTCACGACGGTGAGGAGGTTGCATGACGAGATCTCCCCGCCTGACGAGCAGACAGCAGTACATATAGAGGCTGTATAAATAAAACTTTTCACTTGGGCGAGAGAGCTAACCTTCGCAGCATAAGGCGAATAGAAGCGAGATAAATATTGCTTTCACTTGATTCGGTGGTGCGTTCGTACTCTTTGCTGAGGATGCGACTCCATTCTAGCCAACCAAAGGTGCGTTCGATCTTCCAGCGTTGTGGTTGGACGACAAATTCGCGCTGTGCTGTGGGAAGCGCCCTTCGGTTTCGTGAAAAATATACTCCGCACCATCACCATCCGCGATAGAGGCGGCACAAACGGCCACAAACAAGATGAGCCCAAGCGTGTCGGTCATGAGATGCCGCTTGCGACCTTTCACCTGTTTGGCCGGATTGAACCCTTTCTCACCGCCCATTTCGGTTGTCTCGACACTCTGACTATCCATAATCCCGACGCTTGGTTCAGGATCTCGCCCAGCATTGGTGCGCACATCGTGGCGCAGTAGTGTGTTGCTGTGCTCCCAGGTGCCATCATCGCGCCAAGTGCGATAATAATACCAGACGTGATACCAAGCCGGAAAATCGCTCGGTAGCATTCGCCATTGACATCCAGTTTTGACACGATAGAAGATAGCGTTCAGCACTTCGCGGATGTCGACTGTTCGTTTCTTGCCCGACCCGTCCTTTTGGGCGACGTGCGGCGCTAGAAGCGCAAATTCCTGGTCATTCAGGTCGCTGGCGTAGCGTATGGAAACGTCGAGGTGAATTGGTACATTGTAGCGGCGCGTTGCCATGGGTCATTCCTCCGATAGAAGTATTGGGACGGTACAGAACAAGCATTCTTGGCATGACCCCCCTAACTCGTACAACCGCATCCTAAAGCTAAGAAACCCTGTTGCTCCGTATGATCCTCAGCGAGGTCGAACATGCTCGTCTTCTTGTGAAACGAGGAACGAGCGGAGGTGAAGTATAATAGCATGCTGGCTGCACTCGTGGGACAATGAGCGTAAGGCCAACTATCCACGCCGTGCGCTGAGATGGTTTACGATACCAACCGCATGGAGGAGAAAAACCTTGCACATTGCGATTGTCGGAGGCGGCATCGGCGGCATGACCCTGGCCCTATCGCTGCATGACGCCGGCATTAGTGACGTGGACATCTACGAGTCCACCGCGGCGGTGAAGGAGCTCGGAGTGGGCATCACCCTCCAGCCCCACGCCGTGCGTGAACTGAGCGAACTCGGTCTCCTCGACGATCTCCTGACGGTGGGCATCCCCACGACCGAAGTCGTCTACTGCTCCAAGCATGGGCAGCACATCTGGAGTGTGCCTTACGGCCTGGCCGCAGGCTACCGCTGGCCGCAGGTCGTGATCCATCGGGGCCAACTGCTCGGCATACTGCACCGTGCCGTGCTCGAACGGCTCGGTCCTGGTCGCATCCACACCGGCCATCATCTGGCCCGCTTCGGCCAGCAGGCCGGCAGCGTGTGGGGCGAGTTTATTGACCGCCGCAGCGGGGCGATGGTCGCTCACCGCGCGACCGACGTGCTGGTTGGCTGCGACGGCATCCACTCGGTCGTGCGCCAGACCCTCTACCCGGATGAAGGTCCGCCCCGCTGGAACGGGATCACCATTTGGCGTGGGGTCACAGTCGGCCAGCCCTTCCTCTCCGGCCGTACGATACTCATGGCCGGATACTTTGGCCGGTGCATCATTGCCTATCCGATCTCGAAACAGCATGCGGACCAAGGCGGCGCGCTGATCAACTGGGTGGCTTTTTTCCAGACCGCCGCCGGCCAGCCGATGCCCAGACAGGATTGGAACCACACGGCCCACCTGGAGGCGGTCCTGCCGCCGTTTGCGAGCTATGTCTTCGACTTCCTCGACGTGCCGGCCTTGATGCGCGGCACGGAGGTTATCTACCAGTATCCGATGGTCGACCGCGAGCCGCTGCCCACCTGGGACTTTGGCCGCGTGACCTTGCTGGGCGATGCAGCCCACCCGATGTACCCGCTAGGCGGGAACGGCGCCTCGCAGGCCATCGTCGATGCCCGAGTCCTGGCGCGCGAGCTGGCGCTGCAGCCGACGATCGAGGCAGCCGTGGCCGCCTATGATGCCGCCCGTCGCCCAGCCACCGCTGCCGTGGTGGCGGGCAGCCGGCAGGGAGGCCCGGGGCGGGTCCTGGACCTGGTCGAGGAGCGCGCCCCCAACGGCTTCACGCATCTGGACGAGGTCATCAGCCAACAGGAGTTGGAGGAAGTCGTCGGGGCCTTCATACGCACTGCAGGCTCCGACCGCGAGTTCCTCAACCAACGGCCCTCGCTGTCGGTGCGCTGAGTGGGGGCCGAGCTTAGAGACGGGGCGATCCGAGGCTGTATGAACCGCGTCGAATGGGCAAAGGTTTAGCACGCGCAGAAGACCGACCAGACGTTGGCTGCTGGCCGACAAGCGCCCTGCCGCTTCAGTGCCATGAAACGATCACGTGTTGAACGAACCGATACATTTTTGCGATGGTGATAGTTAATGCGGTGTTGATGCGGTAATGGCCGCTAAGTGAGAAGTTTTATTTAAACAGCCTCTATATCGGAGCGTATTCTAGCACCATGAGAGATATATGCGTGCGCTGTCAACCATAATGCCTGATCGTGTCACGCTAACAATCAATAATGTGCGTTCTTCAACCCGAGGTGCTATCTGCTGAGTATACTCCAAGCTACTTGTCTTCGTACGTTGCGCTGATGAGCGTATCAAAGCCCGCAATCACCGTATCCCTATCAGCAGCGGGGTTCGGCTCGCAGCTGCCCTGCTCCAACGAGGTGCCACCGCCTCTCGGCTCGCTGCGAGATCCGACAATGCCTCCGCGGATCAGATTGTGCATGACCACAAAGAGTTCGTCCGCCTCTTGCGGCGTCAATACTGCGGTCGGTTCATCCAATATCAAGATATCGGCATCCCGGTAGAGCGCCTTTATGATTTCAACCCGCGGTTGGGCGCCGACGGTCAGGTTGCGGACAACAGCGTCAGGGTCTACTTCAATATTGTATTGGCGGCTGAGATCGCAGACCCGCCGCGAGACGGCGCGCCGGTCCAGGACTGCCAGTTCTCCAAGAGCCCGCGTACCCGAAGTGGTCGACTCTTGCCCAACATGATGTTCTCTGTGACGGTGAGCGGTGGCACCAGCATGAAGTGCTGGTGAACCATGCCAACGCCTTTTTTGATGGCATCATGCGGGCTCGTAATTTTTACCGGCTGGTCCTGGATACAAATTGCCCCTTCATCCGGTTGATAAAAGCCATACAGGATATTCATGAGCGTCGATTTACCAGCGCCATTTTCACCCAGGAGAGCGAGAATTTCACCTCTTTCCAGGGAAAAATTGACGTGATCACCCGCAAGGACACTCGGAAAACGCTTGGTAATACCTGTGGCTTGTAAGGCAAGTGTCATATCTTTGTTCCTGAATTCTATTACAAAACAGGGTGCTGTACCCTGTTGAGCACAGCACCCTGTTCCCAGTAGATATTTTACTTCACTGAGGCAGATCAATCTTAATGGAACCATCCTTGATCCCGTCGCTTGCCTGCTGGATCTGGGCTTTCAGATCGGCTGGGATCTTGCTGTCCCAATCATGGAAAGGGGCCAGGCCGACGCCGCCGTTTTGCAGGGTGGCGGTGCTGATGCCGGCTTTGACAGAACCATCGGCAACCGTCTTCAGGTAGTTGTAGAC
>WNFZ01006526.1_pt1 | contig 12722 bp, 14 predicted proteins | sample 5400081 | NCBI WGS metagenome assembly WNFZ01 (sample SAMN13153365, study PRJNA577476) | soil metagenome | isolation source: 80 cm soil or saprolite under grassland replicate 1 | place: USA:California | collected 2016-06-15
GGTGCTTCAGTCTTGGTTTCACTACCTTCGGTTTCTGTCAGGTCTTTATATGTTCCCTTTTCACCAACCCACACCAACTTCGCCCAATAGGAATTTGTATGAAAGTTTGCGTGAGTCATCCCCTCTATGGGATAAAGGCGCAGATTGGGGCTTTTCTCCTGTAATGCTTGTTGGACCGCCTCACCTTTGACGGGATAAAACGGCGCTTCGCAGTCACGGTAAGGACCATCGCTCTTTTTGTAGATTGCAATACCTAATTCTTCGCTTAATTGGGCCAATCGCTGGTTACCGAAGCGCTCCTGCTTCATTCGAGCGCATGCTGCAATGGCGCAGTAAGCAGTTTTGTAGATACTGACATAATACGCACATACTGCGCATGCACCAGGATCTAGCATGTGGATCAACATGGCCTGAGCGGTTTCCTGATACCGGTTCCCGGGCTCTGGTTCTTCTCCGTTGACAAGTCGGTTAAAAACATCCTTTCCCAGTTCGCGGAATGGGAAGGCTGATGAAACATCCTTCCACTCGCGCCGAGGGAATTGACCTGGAATCCAACGCACATCCATCTTGTCGGTGGTGCCATCGGATACCGGTAGAGGCCGAATACCGCCCGATTCTTCGAGAACTTCGATGATGGCTGATTGAATGCTGGACTCGTTCCTTTCTGGCAATCCCAGGATTTTACTGACGACCTTTTCCGTATCTGCGATCTGACAGGCGGTCAGGATACGTCGAGCAGTCTGTTGGTTGATTTCTCCTTTATCCAGCAAATCTAAAATTTCCTTGGGGAGCTTGCGCAGGCGCCACAATGAGCGAACAGCAGCTTCGCCCATGTGTAAAAGTTCTTCACCGATTCTTTTGTTGCTATAACCGAACTCATTCCTTGCAATTTCGATTGAATGAATTTGATCGGAAACAGTCAGGCCTGCGCGGTCGCTGTTTTCAATCGAGGCACGCCGGAAAGCCTCTTCGTCCGAGACCTCCACGAGCTCGACTTCCATAAGAGCGTACCTGGGGTCTTTTTGGGCAAGAATTTGATGGGCATAAAAACGATTATGCCCATAGATCAATTCAACTGTTTCGTCCGGGTACATCCTTCCCTGAGGGACCTGCATCATAACACTCGCTTCGATGCTGGTTGCCACTTTCTGGACATTCTCCATGTCCACGGCCACCCGAACCTGATATCGGTTGGCGTGGATCTTCTCCAATGGAACAAGGAATATATTTCTGTTTACTTGCTGATAAGGAACATTGCTGTTGTTGGTGAGCATTTTTCTTCGGGACCTCGCGATTAGGGCGTGCTGTTATTCAGTGATGATCGGTACAACTCTTGTACCGTGGCAATCTGGGCACATTCTATACTCATAACGCTTGTCGAGTACCCATCCATGAGTGCAGTTGAAACACGGTTGGGTCAGGACGGTGGACGGGAAGGCTGGAAGCTGGATCACCGGTGTTACCGGGAACTGCCACATAAATTCTTTTGCAACCTGTATGCGCGCTACCCATGTGCTGTAATTACTCCGATCTATGAGCAGACAAAAGACTGCCGTTTGAGCAGGCGATATGGCAGTGGTGGGCTTTCCAAACGGAAAACGGTTTTCGTAACCCAGAGCTGCTACTGCTTGTCCAACCTTTTGCTTGTTATACAAGACTGCATCCACAAAAAACGGATATGTGGTTTCACTGGATCCATAAAGGTGACGGTCTGTCCAGACTAACGATGTTTCCTCGGTATAAAAAGCAACAAAGGGAGCGGTGCCCAGATATCCACAAACGCGGTCCCAGTTTTTGGGATAGAACCAATTAGGAAACTTGACGGCTTCAATGTTCTCGATGGATGGTGCTGCAGAGGGTAATGTCGTCATGGGCATCTCTAAGCTTTGTCCATAGAAACCGCCGTTTCTATGAACAAAAAGATTGTAGTGTTCATGTCGAAAAAAGTCAAGACTTGTACGGAGATTTGTATAAAGAAACATCAATTTCTATTGACAAAACTCCGTACGAGTTGTACACTGAGGGAAAGCAGGCGAATTTATGAAATCCTATACGATCCTTATCACAGTCATATTGATCTTTTTGTGCCATCCAGTGTGGTTTGGCCGGCCGTAGGAGGAGAATGGACAAATCGTTTTCTACCAACCAGCCATCTTTGGAAACCAGCCAAGTCGCAAAGGCAATGGGATGGAGAAGTCGCTCAAGGGTGAGTAATCTTGCAAAGCGCGATAAGTGGCGCTTTATTCCGAAACCCTCAGGGGGCAGGAACCCTCGAAGGTGGTACGTGGAAGATGTTCTTCTCTCGGCGCGCGCGATTCAACGTACTGCTCTTGTTAGAGCAATTGGAAAAGCTTACGACAAAATCTACGTAAGGGATGCGATAAAGACAGACAAATACGATATCAAGTGCCCGGTTTGCCAGGGTTTCGCCATTGTGTTGCCTCCACCGCGGTCTGATAGCAGCGAGACCGCAGAATACTACGAACAGATCGCAGAGGGAACCCGTCCGTGGGCATGTGTGAATGGTCACAGCAAATCCAGTGTAGCTATTACCCACGCTTAACACCTGCAGCGAACTGCAAGCGTGGTGAGGCGGGGCTTCTCAACCCAAAAGATGACAAATCTGCTTGAAAGCACAGCGTCGTGGCAGTATCCTTACAATCCGTCGATACGGGAGAATGAAGAAAATATGAGCACCAATCCCAAGTCAGAGTAATCGAAGAATCATCACTGACACTCTCCCACCCCTCAAGGAGGTGGGGTTCTAATTTCCATTAGCAACGTTGGCCTGTGTCAAAGGCTCTACTCCGTCCAAGAGGTCGGAGATACATGACGGTCTGTGCTTGAACACGACCATACGATCCATACCGGGCACGGGAACAGATGTTACTTGCCCCGTTCGCATCGCGATGGATTACTGCGCCACAGCGGGGACAGGTAAACACCCGTCCTCGTGGTGCATTCTTTCTTCTACGCTTACAATAACTGCATGTGCGTGTGGAATAGTCCTCTGGAATGTAGCCAGTTTTCATTCCATACTCGGCTGACTTGTAGGCAACATATTGCACGAACTGACCATGTGGCCATTGGCTGATCTTCTGGTTTGATTTTGCACCAAGATCAACACCGTTTTGTATATCCCGCACATCCCCAACCGCGATCTCCCTCACATCGTTTGCCTGGCAGAATTCAACCACCTGACGGCTGGCCTTGTGCAGAATGTCTCTTTGTTGGCGGTACATCTTGGCGCTGGCTCTGGCTTTGCTTTTCAGCAACCTGCGATGACGCTTCGATCCTGGTTTGCAGCGAGAGATCAGGGAGTCGAGAGCGGCATGACGTTTATTGCGAAGCTGCTTGACCGAACGCAAGGCACGCCCATTGACAACCAGAGCATCGCCAGTTTCTGTGACCACTGCGGCAATGTTGACTTCACCGAGATCAACACCTGCCACCTGACCAGTCTGTTTGCGTGGTGGATTCACTATTCCAGTGTCGGTGGTCAGGCACAACTCATAGTGGTCTGCTCGCCAGGTCAGTTCTGCTTTGCGGATGTTAACACCGATGTATTCATTGGGAGTGGTCAGAATCAAAGGCTGATTGTTCTTGCCATTCGAGAGAAGTATTTGACCACTTTCAAGCCAATGAATTGCAGACTTTTTCCAAACAACGGTCTGATACTTCTTGGGATGATGGGGATAATGAGCTTTTGGGTCAGACTTGCGAAGTTCACGAGCAGTATCAACGTTGGCTTCCAGCTTTTGAGCTAACGCCTGAATGGTTTGAGAGTGCAAAGCATACTGCCCTTTGAACCTCTTGCTCAAATCCACCGCTGACAGCCACTTCCCACTCTGGCTTTCAATGTGGGCATTGAGCATGTCCGTCCAGCAGTGACCTGCTTCTTCCCGCAGGAATAGACAAAGAGCTTCCTGTTGAGCAGAAAGCCCTCGCAAGTGAAGGATACGAACAATGCAGTTGGTGGGAGAGGAACGATAACCCATTTGATAGGCTGCAACGAAAGGCTTGACAATGCGGATTATAGCACAAATGTTCTAAGCCAATTGAAATGATTGAAGCACTTACACCTACGCCCACTGCAGGTGTGGTGCATCCCATCGTTAGCGGTTGTCGAGCCTGTCGAGACAGAGCCGTGGGCTTTACGGGCTAGAACTCTAATCGCGTCGGTTGGGAGACCACCCCTCTTGAACATATTGTATGCTATCCGGTGTGCCTATTCCCCACGCCTGACAGCTGCTGCGAACCGTGATTTGCTAAGCAAATCATGCGGTAAGGCGGAGTTTTTCAATCTAAAAGGTGACAAATCTACTTGAGAGTACAGCATCACAGCAGTAGCCCTACTACCCTTTGTATAGGAGAATGAAGACAGTATGAACACCAATCCCAAAGCACTAGTGATCGAAGAATCGTCAGTGATGGTTCCCTCGCAAATAGGTTTTGGAACCACTGACACCGGTATGTTGTCGAGAGGTTTTCTGAAATCCCCGCGCACAAACCTGCCTTATAAGGTCACAGTCAACGACAGAGAGTATCTGGCTGGACCAAATGTTGAGATGTACGCCACTCCTTTGCAGAGGATGGATCTTGCTCGCCTCGGCGACAGCGCCGAACAGCAAGCGTTGACCTATGCGGCGCTTGGTCTGGCGTTAGGGTCTGGAGAGCACCCCGGGGCGAAAATCGTTGTTGGTTTTCCTGTTGAAGTGATGAGGGATGAAGCCAAAGCAAAAGATGTTTTGAAGGCGTTGAAGGCTTGGATGATAGGCACTCATCATTTCCAAATTAACGATAAAGACTATGGCATTACCATAGATAAAGTCATCGTTATTGCCCAACCTCTTGGAGGGTTTTATTCCTGGGTGATCAACAAAGAAGGGAAGTTCAAAGTTCCTCAAAACGAAGCACTGGGCAGAATACTTGTTGTGGATATTGGCTTCAACACTCTGGATCTCTATGCGTTGAGGAACATGGAACTTGAACCTAAATACACTACTGGAGATACGGCGGGTGTGCGTAGAGCAGCTGAGTTGCTCATGCAACATATCCAACGAGAGTTGGACGTCCGTATTTCCCGCACAGAAGCTAATGCGCTGCTGTTGTCAGATAATCCGATTTTCGAATCCGCTGGACGTAGTATCGATCTGACATCCGTGATCAACCAGGTGCTTGACGCTTCGGCGACTCAAATCACCGATATTTGCGAAACAACAGTTGGTAACGGAAAGCAGTTCAGCCGAGTTCTGTTTACCGGTGGTGGATCTGAATTGCTGCGAAAGCATATGCTAAACCATTTCCCATTTGCTTTAGTGCTTCCCAATGCTGTAATGGCAAATGCGTCTGGGTGTGCATACGCCGGTCGTCTTAAGTGGCCCGATGCCGAGGTGGTGATCGGTCTCGATCCTGGATTTGGTGGGTTCAAGGTAACTGCACTACGAAGGTGCGAAGAAGCCCAATAAGCCAATTTTATTGCGAGGGTAAATGCCTGACAAAAAGGTGATCCCTGTCCGTTTCTACCCCGAGACTGATGCAGACTTAATCGAGTGGCTTGAAGGTCTGGCAGCAGGGGAGGGGAATGACACCATTAAGACGATGTTGCGCGCCGGCATCGCGGCATCACAAAATGGTAGTGGGCATCCGACTCAATCTATTTCTGGTGCTTCGATGGCAACCTTGGATCCGGCAAGCCTGCAGACCGCTTTGGAAGGTTTTCTCCCTCGCATTCGTGAAATTGTGGATGCGTCGATCGCCAGTGCCAACTTTACACGAGCAGGTAGTGAAACTGCTTTGCAGGATGAAAATATGGCTTCTGCCGATCTATTGAAAGGTCATCTTATAGGTGATGACGAAGATGATTGACAGGTTGTTCGCGTCGGTTGAGACAATACCCCCTTAAAACCATGACTGCAAATCGAAAGAAGCCGTCTCACGATGAATTTGTCGTTCATCGAAAACCGGGTTCCTTCCTCAGTCAGTTATGCTCTGCGGTCCTCAGGGAATTCGAATCTGTGGAGCGTAAATAAAGAAGAAGATGATCTTGGACGAACAGAATCTCAAACACCATATGTGAAATGTCGTCAGATCGGTTGTGTATTGTCCATGATGGGGTGTCGAGTAATTAGCGAAAAATAAGTAAAAGTCGAGACAAATGTCCTCTCATGTCAGTTCCTGTTCGACAGGGTTAACCAGCAACTAAAAATAATCATATAAGAACACGTATATGTATACACAAAGGTGTATTTCTCACAGATCCAAGATATAGGGCTCGCTTCGTTTCAGTGATTTATTCTCAAACCAGAGATCACCGATCCACGGGAGATTTGACCACCAATCCACCACGCTGTAACACATGAGTGTAGATCATTGTGGTCTTTACATCCTTGTGACCCAGTAATTCTTGGATAGTGCGGATATCATAACCGTCCTGTAAAAGTTGCGTGGCAAACGAGTGGCGAAATGTATGGGCAGATACAAGTTTATTTATTTTTGTGAGTTGGGCGGCGTTATGGATCGCTTTTTGTAAAACACTTTCGTCGAGATGATGACGACGAATCACTCCTGAAAGGGGATCGGTGGAGCGTTGGGACGCCGGAAAGATGAATTGCCACATCCATTCCTTTCCCGCATTTGTATATTTAAGCCCAAGCGCATTTGGCAAATATGTCTCACCATAGCCCTCAAGCAGATCTCTGTCATGCAAGACTTTAACATCCGGGAGGATATGTTTTATTTCGGATGCGACAGAATCAGCCAGTATGGTGAAGCGGTCATCGTCACCCTTACCACCACGAACAATGATCTGATGGTTCTCAAAGTCAATATCCTTGACACGTAGGCGCATACATTCCATCAGGCGCAATCCGCTGCCATACAGGATCTTTGTCATAAGACGCGGAGTGCCTCGCATGGAATTGATCACCGACATCGCTTCGGTGTGAGTTAGAACTATAGGCAGACGCTTGGGACGGGAAGGATGCACGAGTTCAGGTGGTACAAGGATGTCTATTTGCAGAACAATGCGATAGAGAAAGAGGATGGCACTCAATGCTTGGTTTTGAGTGGATGTAGCGACTTTTCGCTCAGTAGCCAGGTGACCGATAAATTCCCGGATCTCATTCGATCCCATTTCTTTAGGGTGACGTTTTTTATGAAAGAGGATGTAGCGTTTGATCCAGTCGAGATACGTTTTTTCGGTACGATAGGCATAATGTTTGGTGCGAAGAGCTTCGCTGACCTGATCCATCAGTTTCTTTGGTTTTACCACCAGAGGAGTTGCTAACTCATCCGCTTTCGTCTTATCAAGGTGAGAGGCCTGGATGTTGGGTAGGGATGCTGCAACTTTTTCGGGCATCATAAATCCTCCATGTGTATGTTAAAATGAATGCGCTTACTTATCTTATTTTAACCTACCACCACCTAAACACCTAAATTAATATAGGTGTTTAGGCCGCCAGGGATCTATAGCCCCTTAGCTGGTGAAATGGCGGCTGAGCACCTAGTTGGGCGTTTCCTTGCCACTACAAAATCAAAGTGAAATTATGAAATCACATCGCGCACAAAGCGCAGGCAATGACATGTTACATGAGATGTGTAGAATTATCTTCAAGGTAGCAATAATCAATTTTGTGGTTTTTGTTGTTATTGCTCTATTACTTGGCGGAGATGCTATTAATGGCGATGCTTTAAACGGCAGTGGAGCAGGGCATTATTTTGTCGGGATGAATGGAAGATCAACCGAAGTAAGTTATCCAATTTATATTTACAGCAAAATACACGTCATCAGCCTATTTATTACTCATCCACTTGCTATGATTGCAGGAATTGCGTATTCTGTTACTGGTGGAAAAAGGAAAGACTTTTGGAAGCCTAAAGCTACACGGAAAGTAAGAAAGTGAGTCAGATGGCATTTCCTTATAGATTTTATTTGAAACGGAAGCATTCTCCGTTTCCTCAGTTATAAAGGTTTATTTGTTCAATGAATTTGTTTGGGTTGCGTAAAGTTGTTTTTTGGTAACCGCCAAAAAATTATAAAGTGTAAAATTTAGTCAGGTTAACAGTGTTGTTTTTTTTCAGGCATCGAATCTTGCACAACCCAAAAACGCCCAACACAGCGTGCACCCGACTGGTGGGAGTCGGCGCGTTTTCAAGCACTTTGCGTGGCTTGAGGCTGATTCCGTCAAAACGGCGTTATCTCGTCCCGCCCACCAGCGGGTAACGCAAGCCGTTGGCACGCCCCTTGCAAAACAAGAATCTGTGGAAGAAATTCAGTTGAAGCGATGTAAAATTAGCGGTGGAAAAAGGAGTAAAAATGGCTCTCCAACAAATTACGATTGAAATTCCAGATAAGGTGCTGCTTGCCGAAAAGACAGACGCCGAATCGTTTGGGCGCGAAATCCGTATGTTAGCCGCTGTCAAGTTATTTGAAATGGGCAGGCTTTCTTCTGGGCGCGCATCTGAACTTGCAGGAATGTCCAGAGTTGAGTTTTTGCTCAGCCTAAGTCGCTACAAGGTTTTTCCATTTACATCTGAACTGGACGATTTAGAAAACACGAATGCTTAAAGCCATTAGCAATACTTCTCCATTACTGTATCTTTATCGAATTGGAGCATTAGACTGGCTTCCAAAATTATTCGATGAAGTTTGGACACCGGAAGCCGTCAAAAATGAATTACAGGAAGGGCGCAGCAAAGGCTACGATGTACCAGATCCAGCAGATTATCCCTGGCTGAATGTTGTCAATCCAAACTCCATGCCTTCTGAATGGCTTGCCTTGGACTTGGGTGCAGGTGAAATTGCTGCAATGGCGCTTGCATTGGAAAATCGTGATCGAATCGTCTTGCTAGATGATATGCTTGCACGCCGAACCGCACAAGTAGCAGGCTTGCAAGTTTGGGGAACTCTAAAGGTTTTATTGGAAGCAAAATCTCAGGGTTTGGTTGATAAGATTGAACCGTATGTGACGAGTTTAAGTGAATCAGGTATGTGGGTTTCCGCTGAAGTCAAACAGCGTATTCTGCATTTAGCGGGTGAGTCTTAAAGTCAAAAGCGTGCCAACACAGCGTGCACCCGACTGGTGGGACTCGCCGCGTTTTCAAGCAGTTTGCGTGGCTTGGAGTTGGTTCCGTCAAAATAGCGTTATCTCGTCCCGCCCACCAGCGGGTAACGCAAACCGTTGGGCAGCTTACTCACTGCTTTGCATAGGAATTCCATGCTCAATCAAGGAAGAAAAAGGCGTCTCACTATATTGTTGATAGTGCTTATCGGCTTATTTTGTTGTCTTCCGCGTTTCATGTTTTGGATAATAGATGGACAACCCATGCCTGCTCCTGTAGCATATCCGGGGGTAGAATCAACGGTGGTATATCAATCACCGGGATCATGTTGTCAGTCGCAAGGACGATATTACACGGTCAATGCTGCACTACCCAGCATTCAATCGTATTATGAAGCACAGCTTACTCTCTCTTGCAGGGATGACTGGGAATTCAAGGCGCTACCCGACGTAGGCTATACAGATCATGATTTTTATGATCTTTCCAGGTATAAATCGACAGGAGGGTGCCGCATTGCAAATTGTGAAATTCGGCGACTAGATCGTAGAGCTCAATCGTTCAGCGTGGTTATCTGCGCGGATGGAACAACACAGAGTTTTGTCATCCAGTGGAACACTTGGGAAGATTAGCATTGTAAAACATCGATTTATTCATGTGCTTGAGAAAGATGGCAAGGTGATAGGTGACCACTTGAATAATCGAACGTTCTGTGCAGCGTTGGAGAAAAAGATCTACGGGAAAGATAAAATCATTGCAAGTAGAAGTAGACTTTCCAAAACACTGCCCAACACAGCGTGCACCCGACTGGTGGGAGTCGCCGCGTTTTGGGGCAGTTTGCGTGGCTTGGAGTGGGTTCCGGCAAAGCGGCGTTATCTTGTCCCACCCACCTGCGGGTAACGCCAGCCGTTGGGCAGCAGGTCGGATTATGACGATGGGAAAGCAATCATGGTGAATACATCAAGAATCATCGAGTGACGATTTTGATTGTTGGAATTATTACTCTTACAATTATCAAAATTGCGTCGGGGTTTTACAGTGGCTATTCAGCGGCTCCATATTATGTAATGTCGCTTTTTTCCACAGAACCAATTCGATATATTCTTATCGCAATTTGTGTAGTCGTCGTCATCATCACCAAAGAGTTGAGCAAAAAACACAAAGCATTAATCTTTATTACCCTTGTCTTGCTACTCGCTATAGGTTTGATTCCAGACGGACATTTTGTAACATTAGGCGCTTTACGCTCCATTGATAATGCCAATCCCGAACAATTTCGGGATGACGCCAGAATTCTTTTTGATGAATATGGGTCTAACACAAAGTTTAGTGATAGTCCGCAAAGAGTCATCAATCAATATGCGCTATTCCCAAGAAACAAACTACCGCCGTCAATATTAAGTACAAATATTGGAGATGTGTTTATTCTCGAAAAATATGTTCTTGTTGAAAAATTTGGGTTGGACGGTTCATTTCGCGGCTTTATAGTTTTTGAAGAAGGCGCAGATATTTGGAAAAATGATAAGTCCGTCACACGTTTAGAAGATTGTGGTTATTGCTGGAAGATTCGAATCGTTGATGGCTTATATTGGTATCACGCTTCCCCAGTTGAAGAAGAAAATGCAAGGCTCGATTTTCTGTCCGAATGAAGTATCATTGCAAAATGCTGCCCAACACAGCGTGCACCCGACAAGTGGGAGTCTGCGCGTTTTCAAGCCGTTTTTTGGGCTTCAAGTTTTTCCCGCTCCCAAACCGAATCCAAGTCCGCCCACTTGCGGGTAACGCAAACCGTTGGGCAGTTTCTCCGAGAATAATAGAGTGAACATTAACCAAGTTTCATCGTTTGCAATTCTCGTTTTACTCATCGGTTGTAATTCGCTTGCTACACCAAGTCCAAAGAAACTTGGACCTACCGCGACTCTTCCATCCAGCAGACCTCTTCCATCAGCGACCGCGACGGCAGTGCCAGTGTTCACAGGTATTTCTTGTGAACCCTCATCAAATCCATTCGCTGAAAACCCCATGATGAGTTCAGATGAATACCATGCTGGTTATTACCCCAATATCACAATTACGCGAATTTGCACGTTTGATGGGAAAATATCGAGGGGTCAAGTTTACAAGCATCAAATCATCCCTAATCTCATCTTTTGTCTTATTCCTGGTGGAGTGATAGATATACCGAATGATGGATGGAATATCGTCGTCAGTGACTCCCGTGATGGGAGTTGCGATCATAATTCAGAAAATTATGTAGACTTTGGACCCATTGTTACGCCACCCTTTTACGGCAACCAGTTTTTTGACGTATATGGGTGGCATTTCCGAAACAAGGAAAATACGGGAGAGAGCAATGGGGATCTCAATGTTCCGCAAAGAGAAAGATTTATCAATTTCGTATTCAATCGAGAGGATTATGAAATTGTGTGGCATCGATCAAGATGTTCTCAATGGGGCATTGATGAGGATTGTGCCTTTGCTACACAAACCAGCGCGCAGACCGATATATTTTGGACCCGTGCTAAATTTACGATCACTGAATTAGAATTGGGTAATCTAGTGCCCAATAGTTACGCGCGGATTGAATCCATGAAGTTTAAGTTTGATGTATATTTACCAGCCGAGTAACGTGATAGCAAAGAACTGCCCAACACAGCGTGCACCCGACTGGTGGGAGTCGCCGCGTTTTCGGGCAGTTTGCGTGGCTTGAAGTTGGTTCTGTCAAAATGGCATTATCTCGTCCCGCCCACCAGCGGGTAACGCAAGCCGTTGGGCGTTCGCATTACAATAACATAAATCAATCTAGGTACAAAACTATGTCACAAAATAATCTAAACATGAGTCCAAAAGAAAATCAGACCGAATCTGTACAACAGGACTGGATAGATTTGAGCCTGCGGTTTGCCATCTTTATGGCTCTAGTGCTCGTGTATTTAGGACTATTCTTCTTACCAATCGACATTATCATTTCTTTTGTGAACCAATCCGCTTGTATCGCGGGGTACGGTCGAGAACTCGAAGTGTCAATACCTCCGCATATAAACATACTTCTGATGCTTGCTTGTCTGGGTTTTGCTTGGCTTTTAGCGTACAAATCGAAAAATTTGGGTACCATTAATGGGGTCGGGACACGATTAATTGGTAACCAAAAAACACCAAACGGTTACATCGCAACAGCGTGGCTGGTATTTATGTTTCTGCCTATGATGCCTATAAGGTCATATGAAGTGTTTCGCGAAAAACAGGGTATATCTACTGGAGTGCACGACAGAACCTATTATTCGATGCAAGCACTCCCCCAATTGGCAAAAGAACAAGTCATAGCGACGTTTAAGAAATCGTTGATTTTGTATATGTTAATAATAGTGCTCTTTGTGGGTCTCGCTCTCTCAGGAACATGGAAATGCTTCTAACCGCAATCACGCCCAACACAGCGTGCACCCGACTGGTGGGAGTCTGCGCGTTTTCAAGCAGTTTTCTTGGCTTGGAGTTGGTTCCGGTATAGTGGCGTTGTCTCGTCCCACCCACCAGCGGGTACCGATTACTGCACTTGTCAAGTGCTGAGATAGATCCTTTGTGATCCAGTTTCATAGGACGAAAAACAAAATCTGCCGAGCAGGGACTTTCTCCCGTGGCAGATTTTTGGCTGCCTGAAACAGTTA
>WNFZ01004626.1_pt1 | contig 12716 bp, 13 predicted proteins | sample 5400081 | NCBI WGS metagenome assembly WNFZ01 (sample SAMN13153365, study PRJNA577476) | soil metagenome | isolation source: 80 cm soil or saprolite under grassland replicate 1 | place: USA:California | collected 2016-06-15
GCGAAAGTCGAAACGCAGTTCGATGATAAAAATCCATTTGCAAACGGATGGGGCTGGTGGCTCTTCCGCGATCCGCAGATCCGTGACGACAGTATCCTCTTCACCGCCGACTATCTCCCCGCCGGAACCTACGTGCTGACGTATACACTTGTTCCTTTGCAAGCCGGTGAATATCGCGTGCTGCCTGCTCATGCCTGGGAATCCTTCTTCCCCGAAGTGCAGGGAACAAGCGCTGGCGCGGTACTGGAAATCAAACCATAAACAAAAAATCCACGGATTTCATTGATCGCATAATTCGTGAAATCCGTGGCTACTTTTTTAAACCTTCGCGTTCTTAGCGCCTTTGCGGTTCAAATTCTATCCCACCTCATTCAACATTTCCCAATCCTGTCTTCCTATTGCATCTAAATCGGAGGAATGAGTTTCTAATCTCTGGTCTCTATAATTACCTCACCATTCCCCACAGCGCCAACGCGCCAAATACAAGAAGCACGAGTGCCGCACCGGTAATGATCTCCCGCATTGGGCGTCGATCCACAAGATGTAATATCGGAGAGATTCCTTCCACTTGGAAAATTGGGCTTGCAAACCAACCAAACATCAATCCACTGACCAATCCGCCGATATGTCCCCAATTATCCACATTTGCCAGTGAGCCAATCACGACCAAATTGACGACAACAATAAAGATGATATTTCCGATGGCGCTCCGGAATCGCCCCGCAAACAATTTGCGATTGTTGATGATGAACATGCCCTCTGCGCCGACGAGTGCAAAGATCGCCGTGGAAGCACCCAATGAATCTGCATTCGTCATCAGGAACGACATTACATTCCCTGCAAATGCACCGAGCACATAAAGCAGCAGAAACCGTCCATGCCCGAAATCCCGTTCGAGTCCCGTACCGAATACAAGCAGTGCATACATATTGAATCCGATATGGATCAAATTTGCATGTAACAGGGCGGGCGTGAGCAAGCGCCAAACCTCTCCGGCACGGATCTGATCGTTCGACTTAATCAGCGCTTCTATGAATTGATTGCCGAAAGGAGTTGCCTGCACAAAATAGGCGAGGACAGTGATCGCGATAATCGCATACGTCACATACGGAGCCGATTGTGGCACTTCGACTCGAACTCTTTGTGGAGGTGGAGTCGGCGCAGAAGATTCTCCAATAGGAGTATTATCTGAAGCGGGCACACCCCAATTGTTATCAGAAGGCTGGTTCATAATTCCACCTTACGCGGTTTCACGCGATGATGTTCCGCATCGATAACGGCACGGATCACATCCACCGTTTCATCCAAATGAAATTCACGATTGACAATTGCATAATCGAACACTTCCACGCGCTTGAGTTCTTTGCGTGCCGTTGCAATACGGATCGCCAGCGAATCGGGCGTTTCCGTTTTACGCGTCTCGAGGCGACGCACCAAATCTTCTTCGCTCTCTGTTGTAATAAAAATCATCAGTGCCTGTGGCGCGAGTTTGCGGACAGTTTCTGCGCCCTGCACATCGATGCGCATTACTACATCCATGCCGCTCGAGAGCGCCTCACGCACCTGCTGTTTAGGAATCCCTTTGTAATCGCCATACACGACCGCATATTCGATCAACTCATCCTGATCGATCATACGTGCAAATTCCTCTTTCGAAACAAACCAGTAATCCCTACCATGCACCTCGTTATTGCGTTGTGGACGTGTCGTCGCGGTAACAACGAAATGGAATGGCAAGCCGCGCTCCTTCATACGTTGCATCACAGTATCCTTGCCCGCGCCCGAGGGTCCCGAGATGACGATCAGCAGCGGTTGGGGATGATGGACATTGAATTCAGAATCAGTGGGGGGTGTCATTTTCAAATTGTACCAGACGGATTAAATCTCTCTGGGTTGTAATCTCGTCGCTGCATCTGCATTTCGATTCACTCTTAACTGACAATTGCTTCCACCCACAAACCTTTCCAATGCCTTTCAATCATTCTCTAAAAGAGGATATTCGTCCATTACATGATTATGGAACGACTTATACAATCGGCACATGACGCACGAACGAGACCGCAAAAGTCTGTGGGCAATCAATCTTGGATTAGGGATCAATATCCTGTTATCGATCCTCAAGACTACTTTTGGGGTTCTTGGGAATAGTCCCGCGTTACTCGCAGAGGGAATCAATTCCATTTCAGATGTAGCCTACTATGTAGTTGCTTCGATCTTCGTGCGCCTGGCAAACAAACCGGCGGATGTCGATCATCCTTATGGACACCGTCAATTGGAAAGCATTGCATCGTTGGTTGTCGGCGCATTTGTTGTTGCAACTGCGGTGAAAGTATTTTGGGATGCAGTCGATAAAATTTGGAAATTGGCTAGCGGGCAAATCTCATCTCTAGGTTCCCATCCCTTCGCATTATGGGTTGCTGTAGGAACTGTCGGAATCAAGATCATACTTTTCTTCTATGTGCGCAGGCTTGGCAACGAGACAAAGAATCCCGTCGTGTTCGCGCTCGCCTACGATCACCGCAATGACATTTTGTCCGCCTCGGCTGCATCGATTGGTATTTTTCTCGGACAGCGCGGACTTCCCTGGGTGGATCCGTTAGCTGGCGCACTGGTCGCCATGTTAATTCTGCGCACAGGAATTTATATCTTGCGCGAATCCTCCGCCGAACTGATGGATGCCGTTCCCAGCAGACATCTTGCCAAACAGGTTCTGAAATTATTGAAGAATCTCAAAGGCGTAAAACAAGTGGAAGAATTGCAGGCACATCGCTTTGGTCCGCATCTTGTCATCAACTTAACGATTGGGATCGATGGGGATTTGCCGGTCAGCCGCGGTGATGCAATTGCAACCGCCGTCGAGGAAGCGATCTACGATGGCATCCCGAATGTTTTGCGTGTCCATATCCACTATCACCCCGCCGATAAGAACCATGAGAATATGACGGTAGATGAAATCTTATCGGAAGGCAGACATCATCTTTCCCCATACCAACCGGAATATTACGAATAATTGAATCTGTAGGGGCAACCCGCCCGGGCTTAAGCAGTCACATCCAAGCAAGGTTTTGCTCCTAATAGGACTCTTGATCGTATTGACGGGTCGCCCCTACAAACCAGGCACTACTTTTTCAACCAATTCTTCAATCGATGCATCTGTCGAAGCGAAATTAAGCCACACCAAGAATTCTGCATTTCCTTTGGGTCCCAATAACGGGCTCTTAATCAATCCCTGAATCGCAAAACCTCCCTGTTCTGCATAATTCAATACATCCATCAATACCTGACGATGGATCTCTGGATCACGAATCACGCCGTCGCCGCGGGAAACATCTTTTTTGCCCGCTTCGAATTGAGGTTTGATCAGGGCGATGATATTGCCCTCACCCCTGCGCCCCTCTCCCAAAATTGGGAGAGGGGATGGGAGTGAGGGCGCAAACCACTTCTTCACCACCGGCAACAGAATCTTCAACGAAATGAACGATGCATCGACTGTCACCAGAGATACATTTTCCGGTAAAGATTCCACATATCGTGCGTTTGTCTCCTCCATTACGACCACACGCGGATCATTGCGAAGTTTCCAGTGCAGAATCCCTTTACCTACATCAATCGCATAAACTTTCGTTGCGCCGCGCTGCAACAAACAATCGGTAAATCCTCCAGTGGACGAGCCTACATCTGCACAGATCAATCCCCTTACATCGAAGGCAAATTTTTCGAGTGCCGCGTCCAGTTTTTCACCGCCACGCGAAACAAAGCGCGGACCGGAATCCACCGTCAGAACAGAATCGGAGGAGACAGCTGTGGCAGGCTTGAGCGCCGTCTGACCCGCCACACGCACTTGCCCCGCCATGATCAGGGCTTGCGCCTTTGCGCGCGATTCCGCCAATCCCCGCTCGACAAGCAATACATCTAAACGTACCTTGGGCATGAAAGTATTTTACAGTAAAATTGGCGCATGCTAAAACCCCTCATCAAAGCGATGCGCCCGCGCCAATGGACAAAAAATGGCTTTGTCTTTTTTGCCCTGATCTTTGACAAGCAATTATTTTTGATCAAACCATTTATACGGACCGTGGAGGGATTTGCATTGTTCTGCCTGATCTCCAGCGCGGTGTATCTGTTCAACGATATCGCCGACGTGGAAGCAGACCGCAATCATCCCGAGAAAAAATTCCGCCCGATTGCATCGGGCAAACTTTCCATTCCCGTGGCATTAACTGCTGCGTGGATTTTAACGTTCATTGCCACCGTAATTGGATATTTGCTTTCCCCAATGTTCGCGTTTTTTCTTGCGTTATATCTGGTCACCAACCTGTTGTACTCTCGTTGGCTGAAGCATATCTCTATTCTAGATGTGTTGATCGTTTCGTCCGGTTTCGTCCTGCGTGTGGCAGCAGGTGTCGCCTTGATCACCGTAGAGCGCTTTTCGCCATGGCTCTATATTGTTACAGTTTTATTCTCCCTGTATATTGGTCTTGGTAAACGCCGGGCCGAGATGAATCTGCTTGCCGACCATGCCGCCACCCATCGGAAAGTTCTGGAAGGATATACAATTCCATTGCTGGATCAGTACATTACGATCGTTTCGAGCACGACGATCATTGCCTATTCACTTTATACATTTTCCGCACCGAACCTTCCATCGAACCACACGATGATGCTCACCATTCCGTTCATGGTGTACGGCATCTTCCGTTATTTGCAATTAATTCAAATCGGTCATGCCGCAGGCGCGCCCGATGAAGTTGCGCTGAAAGATCGTCCCTTGCAGATCACTGTGTTGTTGTGGGGCCTGACGGTGATTGGAGTTTTCTATTTGTCATAATTCAACCTTGCTGTCGGGCAGCCTTCGCAAGGTTTATATCTCATGACGAGAGCTTCTGCACCTGGCAAGATCATCCTCTTTGGGGAACATGCGGTGGTCTATGGACGCCCGGCATTGGCGATTCCCGTTACACAGGTTCATGCGGATGTGCACATCCTGGACTCTGTGCGTCCTGGTATTTGGATCGATGCCTCCGACGTGAATCTTCATGCGGAATTAAACACGCTCCCTTCTGACCATCCGATCGCTTCCGTTATTCATAACTTTTTATTTCTCTCACGTGTCTCTCCCTTTCCGAATTTAGAGATCAATATTTCTTCCACAATTCCCGTCGCATCCGGACTCGGTTCCGGGGCAGCTGTGACCGTTGCTTTAACCCGCGCCCTTTCATCCCATTTCAATTTTCCGATGACGGATGAAAACATCAATGCCTTTGCCTATGAGATCGAAAAACTTCATCACGGCACACCCTCAGGAATCGACAATACTGTGGTCACCTATGCCAAACCTGTTTATTTTATAAAAGGGCAACCGATAGAAACTTTTATCGTCGGCAAACCGTTTACAATTGTCATCGGCGATACGGGCATCCGCGCGCCCACAAAGGAATCTGTCGGCGACGTGAGGAAACTTTGGGAGTCAGATCAACCAAAATGGGAAAGCATCTTCGATGAAGTTGGAAACATTGCCAGGAAAGCACGTGAGGCAATAGAAAGTGGCAAGTGGGAAGAGTTGGGGAATTTGATGAACCAAAATCACAAGTTACTGCAAGAGATGACAGTCTCTTCGCCGGCACTGGATACACTAGTTTCCGCAGCAGGTGAAGCCGGCGCGTTGGGAGCTAAGATGAGCGGCGGCGGACGCGGCGGCAATATGATCGCATTGGTCCCGCCGGATCTAGCAGAAATGATTTCAAGACACTTGATGGAAGCAGGAGCAAGGAACACGATCATTACGCAGGTCTCATGAAATGGATTGCACCGGTTATCGTCTATCTTGCAGTTGCACTTGGTTTGTTTGTTTCTCAAAACGCGTGGAGCGCGTTGCTATCATTTCATCTTGCCATTCTCATTTCCCTGTTGATTGCAAAACCAAATATCCCCATCAAAGCTCTTTTTACTGCTCATAATACTAAGTGGATTTTGATCAGCATTCTGCTGTGTGGAAGCAGCGGTATTACGCTATATCTTCTCTGGGATAAATTTGAGATCGCTGGTGATTTGTCCGCGCATGTCAAAACCATTGGGTTGACTCCCTCTACCTGGATTCCATTTATTGGTTACTTTACTTTGGTGAATCCATTCCTTGAAGAATATTTCTGGCGCGGATATTTAGGAAGTAACACGACGAATTTTTATATTTCCGATTTTCTCTATGCGGGTTTTCACGGTTTGATTTTGATGAACCACGTCCAAGCCAGCATGGTCGTTTACAGTCTGGCGCTCTTGATCCTGGCAGGCTGGTTCTGGCGACAGATGGTGCGGGCAGATGGCGGGTTGCTCGCTCCTGTGCTCGGTCACATGGCGGCGGATTTTACAATCTTGCTGGTTGTCTATTTGCGAATATAAAAGTGTCCGAAGTCAGTAAAAATTCGGACACTTTTGATGCTTTTCCAAGTCTGCTTAGGGGTTTACAACAGGTTGTTTTTCTTCTTCGGATTTGATCACGTCCGCGCGGATAGGTTCTTCCTGTTTTGGTAGCTCTGCTTCTCTGCCCAACCAGAACGAGGCAACCGGATTGGTTTTGATGAACAGCTCATAAATCAGCGCGGAACCTAACACGCCCATCACAAACGCCAGCCAGATGGAAAGAGGCTGATTATTCGTCACAGCAAAAATCTTTTGTCCCCAGAAATCCTGAATCGGGACGTGGAAAAGCAAAATGATGAGCGAAATCTTCCCGAAATATTTGAACACAGAGGCAAGCCATTCCACATGCAGTTCAATTTGCCTCGAAAGCGCCAGGACAAAGAGAATACCGGCAACTGCTTCCAGCGTGTTGATCACATACGATTCATAAAGGCGGGTATTGAAGTCAATCCTCGCGCCAAAGAACAGATCCAACAAAATGAGCAAAGTGCCTGTCCCAATCATGAAAAGGACGTTCCCAAACAACTTTTCAGAGGTGACCTGACGCGTCTCGCTCCCCAGGATGAAGAAGAAACCACTGAGTAGAACAAGGTCGAGGCTGAAGGGCAGCCCGAACAGTTCGAAATGTTTACCAAGCAGGGTCAATGAAAATGGATAGAACGTTTGCAGGAATATACTGGAAATTCCCAAGGTGAGCAGCAGAACCAGCCAGCGCACCCAGCGATTGTTTACCTTCCCCATGACCGCATAAAACAAGAAGGCATACAGGCTTACCACAAACAGATGCGGCAGGAACCATAACTGTACCCAATCTAAATAATGTCCCGCGCCGTACAACGATTTGACGATGCGCGTGATCGCATTTTGAAAACCCATTTTCCCAAACGAGATCCCACCAGCATAGATCAGGAAAAGGATGAAAAAAAAGGGTTTTAGGAGCGAATTAAAGCGTTTCTTGAAAAAACTCCAGAACCCGATTGCCGTGTTCAGGAAATATCCCGACAGGAAGAAGAACAACGGCATATGAAACGAATAAATGACTTTATACATGAACGGCGATACAACCGCAAAATCGTTGTGCCCCATGACCACCAGCAGAATGCCAATCCCCCTGGCGATGTCAATGTATTCGATTCGTTTTTTCATAGATTCTCCGCCCTTGATTTTACCCCTCGAACTCGAATGTCGGCATCCCCTCTACACTTGTTTGGAGGCGGAACAAGCCACCTGTAAGGGGATACGCAGCCAATATGGCTTCGTCCAGACCTTTACGCGCCGAGGTGATGTAAAGTTCATTGAGGTTTTTTCCGCCAAAGACGCAGGAGGAAACGTTCCTCGCCGGGACAGGAACTTGTTCCAGTAATTGACCGGTTTTTGGATTCCATTTTGTGACCTGCGCGCCGCCCCACATGGCGATCCATAGATTACCCTGCGTATCGGAGGTCATGCCGTCGGGCCAGCCAAACGATTCGGGGATACAAATCGCCGAACGAGGATTCGCAATTGTACCTGTTTCCACGTCATAATCAAATGCTTTGACTTCACGCGTCGGTGTGTCGATGTAGTAGAACGTTTTGTAATCGGGACTCCAGGTCAGGCCGTTCGAAACTGTGATAGCGCTCAAAAGCCTTATGACAGATTTTCCATCGAAGGAATACAGCGAGCCATATGGATTTTTCTCGCCGATATCCATCGTGCCAGCAATAAAACGTCCGTGCGGATCGCACTTCCCGTCGTTAAAGCGATTGTTTGATGGTTCGTCTTGCAGCGTTAAGAGAGAAGTCAATTTAAAGGGCTTAACCTCAAGGCTTGCGAAGCGGAACCGCTGGGCGAGCACAAGTCCTCCGTTCTTGCGCGGGGCAATGCATCCGATCAGTTCATCCAATTCGACAAGCAGGTCCGATCCGACATAGATTCGTTTATTGAGAATGTCGACCCAGTAAAGGATTTGCGTGCGCGCATCCCAGGTAGGACCTTCACCAAGTGTAGATTTTGCGTCAACGAGGAGTTCAACTTTCATTTTGACCTCAATTTGTCAGGTGATGGTTTTATATCATGACGCTCAAATTTTGACTACAAGGGAATGACCCTGAACTTTCTTTCATGCTTGACAGCCTCCTTGATTTGAGTTTCAATGTCACGGATGATTCCCGGTTTGGATGGTTTACGCGCGATTGCCTTTTTGCTTGTATTCGCTTTGCATACAAATTATCTTCAAATGGGCTGGGTGGGTGTTTCTTTATTTTTTGTGCTATCGGGTTATCTCATCACCGGCATTTTGCTGGATATGAAAAAGAGTCTGCCGAGGCGGGAATATTTTGTCAAATTTTATGGCAGGCGTTTCCTGCGAATTTTTCCCCTTTATTATTTTTATCTTATCCTTGCTGCCCTCCTGGTGACCTGGTTGATCTCGATTCCATATCGTCCAAGATATATGCAGATCGTTCTAAACCAGGTCTGGTATGCGGTTACATACATCTACGATTTTTTTTGGGCAACGGCAAATTTCCAGAAATCCAATTTTCTTGACCATTTCTGGTCTTTATCTGTAGAAGAGCAATTTTATATTTTCTGGCCCCTGCTGCTATTGCTTACCCCGGAGAAATATCTAAAAAAACTATTCCTCGGTGTTATTCTGCTGGCACCCATTTTCCGATTGACATTCTTTTTTGTCTACCGTTCCGGCATCTTCCGTTTTTTGGCAGATACGCCATCTTTGGCTGTTTACCCTCTGCCTTTCACTCATATGGATGCGTTTGCACTGGGCGCGTATATCAGCCGCTATCCGATTCCAAAAGCTAAAACACAATTCTTGTTATTGGCAGTTCTCATACCTGTCATCGGGTTTGCCTCGGAATATTTGGCGACCGGCAGCAGCGGTGCGATCTCGGCATTGGGCTATCCGCTTCTGCTGCCAGATGCTTATCAATTTATCTGGGCATATAGCCTGCTAAATTATTTCTTTGCCGTCATTGTTTACGGTGTGGCGCAGGAGGGATGGCTGACTCGCTTTCTGGAATGGCGTCCGCTGTGTTACCTCGGAAAAATCTCTTATGGCTTGTACGTTTATCACTTTCCGATTGTCTGGTTTGCGGGTCGTCTCTCTGACCTGGGAATCTCGCCGCCAATTCTCCAGCCCTTATCTGCACTTGTGGCATTATGCGGGACCATTCTCATCGCATCGCTGAGTTTTCATTTCCTGGAAAGACCCATCACCAATTTAAAGGACCGCTGGTTCCCTCTCAAGCCATCCAACGAACCGAAGAAGGCTGTTTCGCTGGCAGTCGAATAATCCACATCCATGATCAATAAATTCAAAGCATCATTCACTGGAGAAAAGATAGCAGTTACAGGATTGATTGTGCTTGGAGTTGCTCTGCGCCTGCGTCAGTATTTGACCGGGCGTTCGCTTTGGTCTGACGAGGCGATGCTGGCTTTGAACATTGTTAATCGCAACTTCATCGGTTTGTTCAAACCGTTGGGTTTTGATCAGGGAGCGCCGATCGGTTTTTTATTGGTGGAGAAACTATTTAGTTCGCCGTTCGGAAGGAGCGAATACGCGTTACGGTTCTTTCCCCTGATCGTTGGCATCATTTCGATTTGGTTGTTTTATCTTTTACTTAAGCGCACAACCAGCGCAGTGGGAGTCTTCGCTGCATTGTCATTGTTTGTCCTAAATCCGCGACTGATTTATTATTCCTCGGAAGTAAAACAGTACACCGTAGATGTTTTTGTCACAATTGCGCTTTTGCTGCTGGCATCTCATCTGTTTGAGGACCAACCCCAAAAGCGAAACTTTGCATGGCTGGCTCTCGCGGGTTTCCTGGCGTTATGGTTTTCCCATCCGGCGTTGTTCGTCCTGGCAGGGATTGGAATCACTTTGGTGATCCTTTATATTCGCAGGCGTGATTATGTAAGCCTACGAACTTCCATTGGCATGGGAATCTTATGGCTTGCCAACATCATCCTATTGTATTTTCTCATCCTGCGAGATCTGGGACATAACGCTTACATGTATGAATACTGGCAGGGCGCGTTCATGCCACTCTCACCATGGAAGGCAATTGATTGGTTTCGATGGATGATGGGTGGAATTATTGCGACTCAGTTTGGCATTCCATATTTCACTTTTTTTGTATTTATGTTATTTCTTATCGGCTGGGTAATTCTATGGCTGCGAAATCGGAACTACGCACTTACATTTGCTTTGATTTTTCTCGTAACGTTGACGGTATCTGCATTGAAGCTATATCCGTTTGCGGAGCGCATGATCCTATTTTTGATTCCACTAGGATTGCTTCTACTCGGCAAAACAGTGGAGGCCTTATACCAAAGCCTTCAAAAACAACGAGCACTCAGTGTCCTAGCCACATTGATTCTCTCTGGCTATCTGATCTATGGACCTCTGACCACATCCACTGGCTATTTCCTCAAGCCAAAATATTTTGAACACATCCGCCCATTCATGCAGTTTCTGCAGGAGACATGGCGGTCGGGCGATGCCATGTATATCTCCAATGGAGCCGTAGCCCAATTTGAATATTATGCGCCGATCTATGCATTGAAGGATGTAAGTTTTATTTCCAATGGGCGTGAGGCGTATAAAAATCCAAACGAGATTTTAGGGCAACTCGATACGCTCAAAGGGAAATCGCGCGTCTGGATTTTGATGTCACATGTCTACGAAAAAGGGGACTTCAATGAAAAGGATTTTATTTTGAATGATCTAAATCAAATCGGGGAAAAGAAACGCGAGTTCCGCGTGCCGGGAACGTCGGTATATTTGTATTTATATGATCTTTCAAGTTAGCAACAAACTCAATTTGATGGATGCTTTTCTGTTTCACCATAGTGAGAGTTCATGCTATAATTTTCAAATATCGATCAAGTTCTCGTTATTCTAGAACAAAGAATTAATGGCCCCCGGAATAGAAATACATGTGCCTGCTGATTTGCGCGAACTCTATGAAATATATGAGTATCGGCATGCTGCTGCACTTTTATATAGTGAGTTTCCCGAACTTTACAATGAAATATGCGATGCATTGCGGGTTTTTAGATTATCAAAGTCTCAGCTTTTGAAGGGTGGAGGTAATGAGAGTGAGATTCCAAAGACCTTTTCTCGCCTATTACGTCCCAGAGATTGGTCCGAAGGTAAACTTAGTGCTTCTCTTTTGATAGACAATCAAACTGTTCAACAAGATACACATAAAATTGATTACATTAAGGGCCGTGTAGCATTTGATCTTGAATGGAATAGTAAAGATCAAACTTTTGATAGAGACCTATTTGCCTTCCGAACTTTTTTCGATTATGACAAGATTAGTGTCGGTATATTGGTTACTCGAAGTGAAAGACTGAATCCAATATTCCGAGAATTAGGCATCATTCACAAGTATGGCGCAAGCACTACACATATGGGCAAACTCATACCTCGGTTAAAAGCTGGTCGCGGAGGTGGCTGTCCATTATTGATTTTTGGAATTACTGAGAAATTACTGGAGAAGTAAATGACTACTACACCCGCACGAGATCTTCTCGCTCGCATTAAAGGCAAGTATGGAACAATTCTAGCTGACCCTCCTTGGCGGTTTCAAAACCGCACTGGGAAAATGGCACCTGAACACCAGCGTTTGATGCGTTATCCAACCTTAGATTTTAATGAAATATATCAGTTGCCTGTAGCAGATCTGGCTGCTGAGAAAAGCCACTTATATTTATGGGTACCTAATGCATTGCTAGCTGAAGGACTTGAAACCATGAGACGTTGGGGGTTTACTTACAAAACAAATTTGGTTTGGTACAAGATCAGAAAAGATGGTGGTCCTGATGGCAGAGGTGTTGGTTTCTATTTTCGTAACGTTACAGAATTGGTTTTGTTTGGCGTACGCGACTCTTTACGCACCCTAGCGCCAGGTCGGCGACAAGTAAATTTGTTCAGTTCAATGAAACGCGAACATTCTCGTAAACCTGAAGAGTTATATGATATTGTCGAGTCTTGTAGTCCAGGGCCATATCTTGAATTATTTGCGCGGCATCGTCGGATAGGTTGGAGACAATGGGGAAATGAGGTGGTCGAGAGTGATATAACTATTCATCAACCAAGAATTGAAATAAAACCCGTTGCTGTTCAGAAAGCTTTGTTTGACAATAAAGGTAACTATACGGGAAATGGAAAAATCAAAGCAAGAAAGTCTAATGGATATAATCATTAAACTTTCTTGATACAGCAAAAATTACTTTACAAATCTCCAAAACAACAACCCCGCCAACAATGCCATCACCGCGCCAAAGAAGAA
>WNFZ01015489.1_pt1 | contig 12716 bp, 13 predicted proteins | sample 5400081 | NCBI WGS metagenome assembly WNFZ01 (sample SAMN13153365, study PRJNA577476) | soil metagenome | isolation source: 80 cm soil or saprolite under grassland replicate 1 | place: USA:California | collected 2016-06-15
CCCGCTGGATCATCTGATTTGTTACGCTGTCAAAGCGAACTCGAATCGGGCGATCCTGAAGTTGCTCGCCGACGCGGGAGCCGGCTTCGACATCGTTTCCGGCGGCGAACTTCATCGCGTCCTCGCCGCGGGCGGGGAGCCGGCCAAGTGCACATTCGCCGGCGTGGGCAAATCGCGTCAGGAAATCGAATACGCGCTCGAGCAGCGCGTTTACAGTTTCAACGTCGAGAGTGAAGCGGAGCTGGAATACATCGAGCGCATTGCGGGCGCGAAAAAGTTGCGCGCGCCGGTCGCTATGCGCGTGAATCCCGATATCGACCCGCGCACGCACGAATACATCTCGACAGGTTCACGCGAGAACAAATTCGGCATCGCGCTGGATCGCATTCCCGCGGTTTACGAGCGCGCTGCGGCAATGCGCAACATCGACGTCGTCGGCGTGCAGATGCATATCGGCTCGCAAATCACCGAGGCTGCGCCATTCGCGGAAGCGATCAAGAAAGTCGCGCCGATCGTGCGCGATTTGAAATCACGATACCCAATCCAGTTTTTCAGCATCGGCGGTGGGCTCGGAATCATTTACGAGTCCTCATTTGAAAGCGGCGCCAGGGAATGGTGGGATGACACTACGATTAGGAGCAAGAGTAAGAGGGACAGGGAGAGGAAGATTGCTCTCTCGATCCATGAATATGTCGATGCAATTTTGCCGCCGTTGCGCGAATTGAAATTGCGAATTCTGCTCGAACCAGGGCGATTGCTGGTCGGCAACGCGGGCGTTTTGCTAACGCGCGTTCGTTACATCAAACAAACCGGCCAAAAGAAATTTGCGATCGTCGATGCTGGAATGAATGACCTGATTCGGCCCGCGCTTTATCACAGCTATCATGAAATTGTGCCAGTGAAACACAGAATTTGGCCCTCACCTCAATCCTCTCCCTCAGGGAGAGGAGGACGCGAAGCGCCAGGTCAGGGTAAGACAGAGAAGATGGACATAGTCGGCCCGGTGTGTGAATCGGGCGATTTTTTTGCGCTAGATCGCGAGATGCCTGAAGTACGCGCAGGGGATCTGCTCGCGATCATGAGCGCAGGCGCCTATGGATTTGTGATGGCTTCAAATTACAATTCGCGTCCGTTACCAGCAGAGGCGCTGGTGCGCGGCGACAGGTTCGCACTGATTCGGAAACGGCAGACGTGGCAAGATCTGGTGCGCGACGAAGTCGAAGCATCTTGGTAGGGATCCCGCGGTGCGGGAGGCCGTCCACGAAGGTGCCTCGGGTCTCTCGTTTATCGATGAAACGCTTTTTGCTCATTTGCTCGTTGTCCATCTTTGCTCTGGGATCGCAGGCGGCGTCGCCGGCTTCAGGCGAATACATCATGCTCATTGGTGGACCCTCGATGTATCAATGGGAAAAATACAAGGCTTATCCGCACGATCATTGGTGGGCGAACTTTGTTCGCGCCGCCCGGTTGCGCACCGAGCAGTTACGCACCCAACTTGGACCGGACGCGAAGATCACCTGGCTGATTTACAAGCAGGGATATGTTGACCGCGCGAAACAGGAAAACCAGGACCTGGTTGGCCTGATCGATTCGGTCCGCGAAAAATTCAATCTTAACCTCGTTTGGTTTCACGCGGGCCCGGAGGTGATCAATTATTTGAATCATGGCCAGCCGCGAGACGAGGTAAAGATCGCCGACCTTGAATATTTCGGACACTCGAACCGGGCCTGTTTCATGTTCGATTATAGCAATAACATCGACAGCGCCTGTAAATCGTGGTTGCACGAGGACGAGTTGATCCAGATCAATCGGCGCGATTTCGCGCGCGGCGCCTATGTCAAGAGCTGGGGCTGCCATACCGGCGAGAGCATGTCGAAAAAATGGCGTGCGGCCACCGGCACGCACATGATCGGCGCCATAGGGAAGACCCAGTTCATGATGGAAGAACTGCCCATTCTCACTTCCGCGGACGGCAAGTGGGTCAATTAAGTTTCGATTTTCGATTTTCGATTTTCGATTTAACATCGCGGCCACGCGATGACATTTGATCAGCTCTCGGCCCACTACCATCAGCCTCTCTTCGATTTGATTTCGGAGAGTCGAGCTGTGCATCTCAGCCATTGGCGTGGCGAAGAAGTGCAGCGCTGCAGTTTGCTCAGCATCAAGACCGGCGGGTGCAGCGAAGATTGCGCCTATTGTGCGCAGTCCGCTCATTATTCCAGCGCAGTCGAGCGCGAAGAGTTGTTGTCACTCGAAAATGTCCGCACCGCAGCCAGGCGAGCGCGTTCCCAAGGTGCGACCCGGTTTTGCATGGGGGCGGCCTGGCGCGGCGTGCGCGATGGCTCCGAAAAATTTGAGCGCGTGCTCGAGATCGTGCGGGAAGTAAGCCAGCTCGGGATGGAAGTCTGCGTCACGCTCGGTGAAATCGGTCCAGTAGAAGCGCGCAAACTGAAAAATGCCGGCGTTACCGCTTACAATCACAACATCGACACGTCGCCAGAATTTTATCCCGAGATTGTCAGCACACACACATTCCAGAATCGGCTCAACACGATTGCCGCTGTGCAGGAGAGCGGGATGTCGGTTTGTTGCGGTGGGATCATTGGGATGGGCGAATCGGAAGCCGATCGCCTGCGAATGCTGGAAGTGCTCAGCAATTTTGAGCCGCCTCCGGAAAGTGTGCCGATCAATTGTCTGATGGCGATGCCGGGCACACCGCTGGCCGATCAACCGTCGGTCGATATTTTTGAGCTCGTCCGTCTGATCGCTACCACACGGATTGCCCTGCCGAAAGCGCGCGTTCGTCTGGCAGCTGGACGCACCCGTCTTTCGCGCGAAGGCCAGGCGCTTTGCTTCTTTGCCGGTGCGAATTCAATTTTTTACGGCGACAAACTTCTCACCGCAAAAAATCCCGCGGCTGATGTCGATGTTGCCCTTTTGCGCGAGCTGGGGCTGAAAACTGAATCAGCCGCCGAAAGCTTTCATGACGAAGGAATGACGAGATCCGAATAAGCGGCGCGGTTTGTTACGTCGTAGCGGCCGGTACCAAGGAGCGACGGTCCCAGCCGTCGAGGGAACATGACGGCGGAGAGGCCGTCCTTGCTTGCCTCTAGCGGCAAAAATTTAGATCGACAGCGGGGCGCGGTTTTGCGATCAAGGCCCTCGGGTTTGATGGGCCTCAGCAAAAACCTCAACAGAAAGAAATTATGAACTGGAAAAAATTCTTTATCGCATTCATCGCAGCATTTGTTTTCATCTTCGTGTTTGGATTTCTCTGGTACGGGAAGTTTATGCACGACATCCATAATGAAGTGCCTGTGCTTTGGCGGACCGAAGCGGATTTTGGCAATCACTTCTCATGGCTGATTTTGGGTCACGTCGTGATGGCGTTTTTCCTCACCGTGCTTTACGCCCGCTTCGTTCCGGCTGGCGGTCCAGGCGCAGGCGCGATGTTGGGAATCCTGGTGGCGCTGGTGTATGCAGGTGCCGACCTGATCACGTTTGCGGTACAGCCGCTGACGAGCAAAATCCTCTGCGGCTGGATTGTTGGTGACCTGATCCAATTCGCGATTGCTGGCGCAATCATTGGCGCGATCTACAAACCAAGCTCACCTACGACGACTTAGATTCTAAATTCATGAAGCGGTTCGCCGTCGCGTTTCTCGCAGCGTACATTTTTATCTTTTTCTGGGGATGGCTCCTTAACGGCGTGCTGCTCAAAGATATCTATGCGCAAACGCCAAATCTCTGGCGGTCACAAAGTGAAATGATGAGCTTGTTTCACTGGATCATCATCGGCCAGGCGCTGGTGGTCTTCGCCTTTGTGATGATTTATGCGAGCGGTTTCGCTGGCGGCGGCGTAATCGCGGGAATCCGCCTTGGCATCCTGTTGGAAATCGCAGCGATCGGCATGCGTATGGGCATTTACGCGGTGCAGCCTTTTCCCGGAAAGTTGATCGTTTACGGCAGCATCAGTGGTCTGATTGAAATGATCATCGTCGGAGCGATGGTGGGAGCGATCTACAGACCTGCGGCAGCGCGATCGCTCTCGTAGCAGCCGCATTTGATCGGATCGAGGGCGAACGGGGATCTGGGGCAACGCGCGCGATGGGGGCCATTCCTTGCGACGCGCCCGACGGTCGCGCCCCACCATTGAACGTTGGACGTTGAGCGTTCAGCGTTCGACGTTTGCCCGATGAATTCGCAAACGCCCGCTGCCCTCGGATATCGCATGCCGGCGGAATGGGAACAGCACCGCGCTACCTGGCTCTCGTGGCCGCGACGCGAGGGCATCAGTTTCCCGGATTCATTCGATCGCGTCATGCCGGCTTTGCGCGCAATGGTGGAAGCACTGATCGAATCAGAGCAAGTTTGCATCAACGTTTGTAACAGCGCCCACGAAGCCGACGTGCGTCAGGTCCTGCGTGGGTTACCAATGGAACGAATCTCGTTTCATCTGATCCCGACAAACGAGCCGTGGTGCCGGGATCACGGGCCGATTTTTTTGACGCGCGATGTCGATCCAAAAGTCGCGGTTGTCGATTGGGATTACAACGCCTGGGGCAACAAATATCCGCCATTCGATCTCGATGAAGTCGTCCCCACGCGTATCGCTGACATCCTCAAACTACCGATTTTTTATCCGCGCATGATTTTGGAAGGTGGGTCGATCGAGGTAAACGGCACGGGCGCTCTTCTTACCACCGAATCGTGTCTCTTAAATCCAAATCGCAATCCGCGCCTGAGTCGCGGTGAAATCGAACAACGCTTGCGGGATTATCTGGGCGTTCGCGAGATTTTCTGGCTCGGCGACAGCATCGCCGGCGACGACACCGATGGCCACATCGACGATCTCGCGCGTTTTGTGTCCGAACATACGGTTGTTACAGTCGTCGAAGAAAATCGCGACGATGAAAACTACAAGCCGCTCCAGGAAAATCTCGCACGTTTGCGCGAGATGAAGATCGGTGCGAGCCGCACGGGCACGGAGATCGACATCATTACCTTGCCGATGCCAAAGGAGATTGTGCGTGAAGGACTGCGCTTGCCCGCAAGTTACGCCAACTTCTACGTCGCAAATTCTTGCGTGCTCGTCCCAACGTTTGCCGACCCGGCCGACGATCCCGCATTATCGATATTGCGCAAACTCTTTCCAGATCGCCGCGTTATCGGGATCGATTCGCGTGAATTGATCTGGGGACTGGGCACATTTCATTGCTTGACCCAGCAGCAGCCAGCAGTTTGATGAAGGTGGGAGGGACCTTAGTGTCCCGACTGTCGCGGCACTAAGGCCGCTCCCATATTCTTCATTCAGCTGTTGTCCCCGGCTTGTAGCCGCTCTTCAAGATCGCGTCGTGAAGATCGGGGGCATGCGTCTTGCGCGCATCAAATGTGACGATGACGCGCTCATGCGCGAGATCGACCATCACATCCCGCACGCCGTTGATTTTCATCAGGGTGGGACGCAGCTTGCGCACACATTCATCGCAATCTTCGCCTTCGGTCGCGATCTCGATGGTTTCGAGGATCGCGTGATCGGCCCGTTCCGGATTAAACGGATCGCTCGGCTCCGGATCGTTTGGTCGTGCCGGGTCCATTGTTTCTTTATCTAACGTGCGAGGCCGCCTCCGCGGCTGTCTCGCGCGCAACCGGTTCGAGAACGCGCCAGACGTTGTCGGCCAAAACTTTTTGCCCAGCGGCGTTTGGATGAATGCCGTCGGGCAAGTTCAGTGACGGATCGCCGGCTACGCCATCCAGGAGGTACGGCACGAGCAGGGTGCCGTTCTTGCTCGCGAGTTCAGCGAACATTTTGCCGAACGCAGCTACATAGTCATCGGTTGCGTAATTAGGCTGCTGCATTCCTGCGATCACCACCCGCACATCGGGGTTTCGGGCTTTCACTTTATCGATGATCTGCTGAAGATTACTTTGGATTTGATCGACCGGCACACCGCGAAAGGCATCGTTGATTCCAAGTTCCAGAATGAAGATGTCGACCTTGCGCTTCAAATGGGCCGGAAGCCGTTCCAAGCCGCCGTCGGTGGTGCCGCCAGTTTGGCTGGCATTCGTCACTTGAAAGTTCAGGCCGGCAGCGCGCAACTTGTTTGCTAGCAAAGCTGGATAAGCTTCGCTCGGTTTGAGGCCAAATCCGCCTGAGAGGCTGTCGCCCAGCACGAGGATCCTTTTCATGCCTCCTAAATTGAGTGGCGAGGTCGAGGCGAACTGCCCAAACAAGGCCGATACGGCGAGGCAAACCAGAATGAGAGAGCTTTTCATCACTGCAAGTCCGAGTTTGATGTTTGATGTTCGACGTTTAACGGTTTAACGATTCAACTCTTCAACTATTCAATTTTTCTATGGCAAATTACGCTATCAACGGATTCGGTCGCATCGGGCGCAACGTGCTTCGCGCGATGACGCAAAAACAAGTCGAGCGCATTCGCGCGATAAACGATCTTACTGACACTCACACCCTGGCCCATCTGCTCAAATGGGATTCGGTGCACGGCAAATTCGACGGCGAGATCGGTTATGATGACGAAAATATCATCGTACGCGGCCACAAAATTAAGATCCTGAAGGAGCGCGACCCGGCGAATCTGCCGTGGAAAGACCTGGATGTGGATGTGGTGCTCGAATCGACCGGCTTTTTCACCAGCCGCGATAAAGCCGAGCTCCACTTGACCAAGGCGGGCGCGAAACGAGTTCTGATCAGTGCGCCGGCGAAAGATCCGGACGTGACGATCTGCATGGGCGTAAACGACAACCTCTTTAACCCTGAGAAGGATAAAATTGTTTCAAATGCGAGTTGTACAACGAATTGCCTTGCGCCCATGGCGAAGGTCTTGAACGACAAATTCGGGATCGCGCATGGGTTCATGAGCACCATCCACAGCTACACTAATGACCAGCGCATTCTCGATTTCCCGCATAAAGATTTGAGGCGGGCACGGGCAGCGGCGATCAACATCATCCCATCCACCACCGGCGCGGCCAAAGCAATCGGCGAAGTCATTCCAGAATTGAAAGGGAAACTGAGCGGCGGCGCCTTCCGTGTGCCAACTCCCGATGGTTCAGTCACTGATTTCACTGCCGTGCTGGAAAAGGATGCCACGGTTGAGACCGTTAATGCCGCTTTTGAGAATGCTGCCTCGGACAAAGGCTACAAGGACGTACTCGAATACAGCGATGAGCCGCTCGTTTCCGAGGACATTATCGGAAATCCGCACTCCTGCATTTTCGACAGCAAACTAACCCTTATGCTTGGCAACCGCTTCGTGAAAATCGTCGGCTGGTATGACAACGAATGGGGTTATAGCAACCGTTGCGTGGAATTGATGGAGATGATCGGCAGATGATGAGACAATGATTGAGAGTTCGCTCGATCCATCCAAGCGAATCGAAACGGACGCGTTGGTGGACACTGGATCTTACATGATGATCTTGCCCTCGGCATGGCGCAACCGGTTGGGAGAGTTTCGCAAATGCGACGAGATTGAAATTCCTCTTGCTAACGAGCAGACAGTAATGGGCACAGTCTGCGGCCCAGTGCTCTTACAGATTCCGGGTTTTCGGCAAATATCGAGCGAGGTTCTGTTTATGGACATGCACCCGGCGAACGGCGAGTACGAACCGCTTATCGGCTATATCACGCTCGAACAATCGCAAGCGGCGGTGGATAGGGTGGGGCATCGCTTGACTCACATCCGCCATGTCGATGTAAAATAAAGATACACGTTCTGGTGCGGGTAGACTTCAACGTGCCAACCGAAATGCGCGGTGGAAAGGTCCGCATTACTGATGACACGCGGATTCGAGAGAGTCTGCCGACAATCAACTACCTGCGTAAACACGGCGCGAAAACAATTTTGATGTCGCATTTCGGCCGGCCCAATGGAAAGCGCGTGCCAAAGTATTCCCTTCGTCCGATCGGCGAATATTTGCATTCGCTCATCCATCAGCCTGTCATTTTCAGTCACGACACAAGTGGGGAGGTACCGGAAAAAATCATTGAGCATATGGAGAACGGTGATGTCGCCTTGCTCGAGAATGTCCGCTTCCATCCGGAGGAAGAAGCGAACGATCCGAAATTCGCTGAAGCTTTGGCGAAATTCGGCGATCTCTACGTCAACGATGCATTCGGTGCGGCCCATCGCGCGCACGCATCGACAGTGGGGATCACAAAATTCGTGGTGAAATCGGCAATGGGCCTTCTGATGGAGAAAGAGCTAAAGCATTTGCGCGACGGCCTCGATAAACCAGCCAGGCCGTTCGTAGTGATTCTGGGTGGAGCTAAGGTTTCCGACAAGATCGGCGTTTTGAAAGCGCTGATGGAAAAGGCCGACACCATCCTGATCGGCGGCGCGATGGCGAACACCTTTCTCAAGGCGCAGGGAGTTCCGGTCGGCGCGAGCCGGGTGGAATCCGATAAGATCGATCTTGCGCGTGAAATTCTCGACCTGGCGGAGAAACGCGGCGTGAAATTTTTGCTCCCGGTTGACGCGGTGGAATCAGAGGAAATTCGCGCGGGCACGCCCATTCGAAACACCAGCCGGCTTTCGCCGCAGCATGGGATCAGCGACGGTTGGCAGGCGGTAGATATCGGCGCTGCTACGATTGCTCTTTACCAGGAGGAAATTGCGAAAGGAGAAACGATTTTGTGGAACGGGCCGGTTGGGATTTTTGAGATTCCCGATTTCGCGGAGGGAACCATCGCGATCGCTGAAGCGCTGGCGCAATCGGGAGGGACGACGATCATCGGCGGCGGCGATTCGGTGACAGCGGTCAAACAAGCCGGACTGGCCGACAAAATGACATTCATCTCCACCGGCGGCGGCGCTTCGCTGGAATTACTCGAAGGCAAGGAATTGCCCGGCGTCGCAGCGCTGTCCGAAAAAGAGTAATGGAGCGATGGAGTAATGAGATGATTCAGTTGCCGCTCCTCCCCGAACCGCATGCGTCGCATCTGTCGCATTGGTCCCATCCGCGACCGCGACCCTCCATTGGTTAAAATGAAAACGAAAAATCATCGCCGCGCTGCTCGTTGACTGACATGAGAAAGAAAATCGTCGCCGCCAATTGGAAGATGAACATGACGCAGGCGGAGTCTGCGCGATTTATCGAGTCGCTGCTGCTCGATCTGGGTGACATCACTGATGTCGAGGTGGTAATCGTGCCGCCGTTTACCGCCATTGCGAAAGTGACGGAAGCCCTCGGCAAAGCGCAAAACATCAAGGTTGGCGCACAAAACATGTATTGGGAGCGGAGTGGCACTTTTACGGGTGAGATTAGCGCTGCGCTGTTGCGCGATTTATTTGTGCATTACGTCGTGCTTGGGCACAGCGAGCGTCGCATCCTTTTTGGTGAGACCGATGAGATAGTGAACCGCAAAGTGCGCGCTGCGCACGAAGCGACCCTGCGCCCGATCGTTTGCGTCGGGGAAACACTCGAGCAGCGCGACCGGGGCAATGTCGAAAAAATATTGTCGATCCAACTGCGCGGCAGCCTCAAGGATCTGAGCGAGAAAGAACTTCAGGAAACGGTGATCGCCTACGAACCGGTATGGGCAATCGGCACCGGCCGCAACGCGACGCCCGAGCAAGCGCAGGAAGCGCACACGTTTATTCGTCACACCTTGCGCGAAATCGCCGACGACGCGACGGCTGAGCGCGTGCGGATTCAGTACGGCGGGAGCGTTAAACCGGAGAACGCGCGCGAGCTAATGAGCCAGCCAGACATTGATGGCGCACTGGTCGGCGGCGCCAGCCTCGATCCGCGCAGCTTCGCCGAGATCGTAAAGGCTGCGCGAGGGGAAGTAGCATAGCTTCCAGCCCGTGCGGCAACCGGGTGTCTCGCCCGGTCTGTGTTTAGCGCCAAGGGCGCGCATACAATATCGAGCCTGGGGCAACGCCCAAGGATTCATGGAAGCCCAAACATCAGCGCTGAAAGCGCGATTCACCGCCGCGCAAGTACAAAGCTGGATTGAATCGCGCTTTCAGCGCTTGTTTACCTGGCAATCAAATTCCTGGGGCGATGCCCCCAGGCTAAAAGTGAAATAGCGCCTCTGGCGCTAAACAGATGCCGGGCGTCTCGCCCGGTTGTCGTTTGCCCGCCACCTCACAGCCAGGATGGCTGTGTCCTGTTATTTCTTAATCTCCAGGTAGGTGCGCGATTGCACGTGATTCGTGCCGGGCTGGAGTTCTTCGATGCGCATTTGTTTTAAGAACCAGCGGCCATCGATCTTTTGCGCGGAGACCACTTCAAAGCGTTTCACGAGTTGAACGTTCCGGTCGTAGCCCTCCATCCGCATGAGTGCGCCGCTCGCCTTATCGACCCAAAGGAAAATATTGGAATACTGCGACTCGCGCGAAGGCGCGCGCAGTTGCAATTTCCAGCAATTGCGAGTGCGAACATTTTCTTCGCCCAGCACCCGGGCCGTCGGCCAGTAAAGAAATTTGAACGCGAGGTCCTCGTAAGTAAGGCTGGTGCCGTGGATTTTTTGGTCGAGTTTCGAAGCCGCAAATTTCTCCGTTCCGGCGTCGGTCACGAGATCGAGGCGGGAACTCTTTTCCCCGAGGCGCAATTGCAAAACCTCGTCAGGGTTACTGAATGAATAGCGAATCAGCGAACCGTTTTGCGTCAGGCGGAAAGGGACAATGACATTATTTTCGCGAAGCTGGCCCTGCAGATCGATTTGCTGTTGCGACTCGATCATGCGAACCGAGTCGAGAATCTCCTTCGCGGAGGGCGCGGGCTGGCCGAAGATCGAAAAAGGCAAGATTAAGAAGAGCGCGACGATCTTTCGCATGGAAAAGAAGCTTTAAGGGTTAAGTGTTAAGTTTTAAGCCGATCACGGCGCGCGCGATACTTAAAACTTAAAACTTACAACTGTTCAACTTGGACCAGGCCTTCTTTCATCTTATCAACGAACGATGGACGAGCCCGACGCTCGACTTGTTCATGGCCGCGCTCAGCAACAGCGACATTTGGAAGCCGTTGCTCATTGCGATCGGGCTGAGCGCGCTCTTTTTTGGCGGATTTAAGGGCCGAGCGATCGTTGTCTGCCTGGTCTTGTCTTTGCTGATTGCGGAGCTGTTCACAGGTATATTGAAGTCGGCCGTCGATCGGCGTCGGCCCAAGCAAGTAGAAAGTGTGCGCATGGTCGAAATGCAAAGGACGCAGCCGAAGTTCATGACCTTGTTCAAAAAACCTATTGTCCGTTTTTCCGCTCAATCCGATCGGAACCGATCGGGGCCATCATTTCCATCGGGCCACATGACGAATAACACGATAATTGCTGTGTATTGCACGCTGTTTTATCGTCGGCGCGGCTGGCTCTACTGGATCGTCGTCGCAGCCGTCGATTACTCGCGAATTTATCTCGGTGCGCATTGGCCGAGCGATATCCTCGCGACGCTGTTTCTGGCCACTGGGGAAGCTTTGCTCATGCTGGGATTGTTCGAGTGGATTTGGAGAACGCTGGCGCGGAAATGGGCGCCGAACTTTTACGCAGCGCATCCGAGCCTGATTGATGATTTGAATGGTAGGGCGCAACCGTCGCAGGCTCTGCACCAATCTTTATGACGACCACGCGCGCGGTCTGGTTTTTCGTTCTCGCGCTGACCGCGATTCGACTGTCGATGCTGGCGACGACCGATCTCGAATTCGACGAAGCGCATTACTGGATGTGGTCGGAGCGCATTGCCCCGGCATATTTCAGCAAGGGGCCAGGTGTCGCTTTTGCCATGCGCGCCAGCACCGCCATTTTTGGCGCAAATGAGTTCGGTGTGCGCTTTTTCAGTCCGGTGCTCGCCGCCGCCACGAGCCTGCTCCTGTTTTATTTTGCGCGGCGATTATTCAGCGCGACCGCCGGTTTTTGGGCGGTCATCGCATTGAATGCGACACCAATCTTCAACATCGGCGCGTTCCTGATGACGATCGATGCGTTGTCAGTTTTTTTCTGGTTGGCAGCGATGTTCACATTCTGGCTGGCGCTGGAAAAAAGTCCTCGTTTCTCCTGGTATTGGCCGCTCACCGGATTGCTGATCGGCTTTGGATTTCTCTCCAAATACACGAATGCGTTCGAGCTTGTTTCGATTTTTCTCGTGCTCGCCCTGGCGCCCAGACTTAGACAAGAGTTTGCGCGGCCCGGCTTGTATTCGTTGTTCGTCATTTTCGCTCTCTGCACCGTTCCGCCGATTATCTGGAACGCGCAGCATGCCTGGATTACGCTGGCGCATCTGCGCTCGCGCGGGGGCGTCGAGCAGGGCTTCGGATTCCATCCGGGCGAGATTCTTGAGTTCCTCAGCGCCCATTTTCTAGCCTATTCGCCATTTCTATTCCTCGCGCTGGCGTGGGGCGTGATTGGAAGTTGGCGACGCGTAAATCAGCAATTCAAGGTGTTGTTTCTGATGTGGTTTGGATTGCCGGTATTCGTTTTTTATCTTCTGTTGTCGATTAACAAAAGCGCCGCGCCAAACTGGGACGGACTCGCCTTCTTTGGGTTTGGTTTGCTGGCAATTTATTTCTGGTGGAAACGCTTCGAAGCAAGCGTGCCGTTACAACTCTGCGCGGGAGTGGCGTTGGTGGTCGGATTAATCATGAGCGTGCTCGCGCTGAACACAGACTTGCTGCGCACCGCAGGTTACGAATTATCGCGAAAGGACCCGACCGATCGCATGCGTGGATGGAAAAGCGCAACCAGCGCGGTCGAAAAA
>WNFZ01006101.1_pt1 | contig 12711 bp, 15 predicted proteins | sample 5400081 | NCBI WGS metagenome assembly WNFZ01 (sample SAMN13153365, study PRJNA577476) | soil metagenome | isolation source: 80 cm soil or saprolite under grassland replicate 1 | place: USA:California | collected 2016-06-15
CAAATTGGGTTAGATGTGATCGCCATCACTGATCACGATGAAATTGCCGGCTCACTCAAAGCACTGGAACTCGCACCCAGTTACGGTCTGGAGGTTATACCCGCAATTGAAGTGACCACTGCCGAAGGCGACTTGCTAGCCTTGAATGTCACTGTGAAGATTCAACGCAATCTATCGTTGATTGAAACAGTTCTAAAGGTCCGTGAATTGGGCGGTTTTTGTATCGCTCCCCACCCGATGGCTGGCGGAATGGGCATGAAAAGTTTAAGCGCCTACTCGATCTTAAAAGCGCTTCACAACCCAGAGGTAGCTCAGACATTGATTGCTATCGAAACGTACAACGCCACAGCGATCGATCGGATGACCAACCATTATGCACGTATTCTGGCTGAACGTCTAAATGTCACCCAAACAGCCAGCAGCGATGCACACGTGGTGGAAGCCATCGGTCTCGGATCAACTGAATTTGACGGGTACACAGCCAGGGATTTGCTCAGCGCCTTACAAAAAGGCGAAACACGGCAGCGCAAGCAAAAAGAATGGAATTCTATTCGCATTCTCGGAAGCTGGGCAGCAAATTATGTTGGTAGCGCGTTCACTCGTCTCGTAAATATTGCATAGTAAAGGATGTTGAAATGGATATTGTATTTCTTATGATAATAATCTTTGCTCTATTATCTGCCTTAGCTTGGCAGACCATATTTTTCCCAATGGAGTAGCGTTTTTATTTTAATCATCAGGATGAATCAGCTTTAGAAACTGTACTGCTTGAAATCCCGTAAGAAGTTTTTTTCATCGCAGTGATAATGTTTCTCTCCTCTATCGTCTCTACGGAGATGTTACCCGCCTTTGGTGAAATAGCTGGTGGACTTGGCATGAAAAGTTTAAGTGCCTATTCGATTTTGAAAGCGCTTCGCAACCCGCAGGTAGCTCAGATATTGATTGCCATTGAAACATACAACGCCACGACGATAGACAAGATGAGCAATCATTATGCAAGCATTCTTGCTGACCAGTTGAATATCACTCAACCAGCAAGCAGTGATGCGCATGTGGTAGATGCCATCGGTCTCGGATCAACTGAATTCAATGGGTACATGGCCGGAGATTTGCTCAGTGTATTTACCCGTCTTGCCAACATCGCATAAACTTGGAGGTTTAAAATGGAAACGGTAATTCTTACATTCATGATATTGGGCCTGATCGTTGTCTTTGCTGTTGACACAAGTCTAAAGCGTCGCAATGATTTGAACAACGACAAATAAGAATGACAAAACATATTCTCGTCACAAATGATGATGGCGTCTTTGCGCCTGGCCTGCTTGCCCTCACACAAGAGATGCGCCGATTCGGAAAAGTCAGCATCCTCGCGCCAGACCGTAACTGGTCGGGTGGTGGGCACGTCAAAACACTGGATCGCGCGTTGCGCGTCTATCACAGCCGCCTCGACGAACGCACAGACCCGCACAGCAAACCTTATTATTGGATTGGCGGGGATGCGCCCACCGGAGTCCCCGAACGCGGCACAGATGTTGCTGCGTTGGCGGAAGGTTTTGTTTCGCTCACGCCACTTCAACTCGATCTCACTGCCTATCGCGCATTGACTGACTTGAACACCCGGCATTGGGACGAATCCTCTTTGGAGACTACACTCTTGGAAGCCTCACAAGAAGTGTTTGTTTCACAGTGATTGAGTTTCTTCTCCTCCTAAATCCCTCGCTTGAGGGTATTGCCCACCTTCGGTGAAAAGGTGGGCAATTATTTTGAGAACTGACAGTAGAGATAATCGCCAGTTTGGAAAGAAAGATCAGCAAGTAATGTATGAAATTTAGCACGCGCTGTCTCAAGCTCTCTGCGGATACCTTCCTTGATAGCTCGATGATTTGCGTTCATTGATCCTTCCTCATTGTTCGAGTGTCTTCGAGCTTAGATTTGGGTGGAATCATCTGCTGCATTTCATCTTCTAACTCTTTCTTCACAACCCCTACGATTGCATTCAAGCCACTCGCAAGCGCATTCAACTCATCATCACTCAACTGGCTTAACCAACGCTGCCATTGTTTCTTGCGTTGCTTGCGGCGGCCCGCTCCAATCTCTGCACCTTTTGGGCTTAACCTGATTACTGTATGTCGTCTATCGGTCGTATGCTCTGTGCGAGTGACAAGATCCCGCTCAACCAATTGTTGCACAAGGATACTGGCTGTCGGATTTCCCACACCTAGCCATCTCGCCAATTGGCTAACAGTTAGATCTTTCCGGGCTGCCAGCATGAACAATGCCCTGGCCTGTGCAAAAGTCAGTTCAAGCATCAGCCAATGAGAGACAGCATTGAACTGCATGGTTATGAACAACTCCATATAAGCCTGTACAATGGTGCTGACAAGTTCAGGTCGGCTCTGCTCTGTATTTTTAACCTGTTTCATTTATGTTCCTCTGTTTTCAAGACCAACCCGCGTGATCCATCTACTTGAATCCATTGACCATCCTTGAGTTCTTTTGTGCCATTCATTGTGCCCATTACTGCGGGGACACCATACTCGCGAGCGACAATAGCAGCGTGCGAGGCTGCGCCTCCTGTATCGACAACCACGGCTACCGCGCGCTGGAAAAGCGGCGTCCATGCGGGATTGGTCACAGGGGCAACCAGCACGTCGCCAGCTTGTAGTTTTCCAAACTCTGAGACATCATGCACGACTCTTGCTGGACCCCGTGCGACACCGGGGCTCCCGGACGTTCCATTCAAGAGGATATCTTCTCCTGTCTGCGCCCGAGATGTGATGGTGAGTAAACGGGGATCAATCATTGGCTTGTTTGCCAAGCTCTCACGCTTGGCTTTTCGACGCGCCACTAATGCTCGAACTTGTGTGACGGTTTGCTCTGACGGAGGCCATGATTCTCCGAAGGTTTCAAGTTCATCCAATTGTAGGTTGAATATATCTTCAACCTGATTCAGCGCGCCTGCTTGTACCAGTCGCCGGCCGAGTTCAAGTGCCGCACGCCGAATTGTGGGTTGCACAAGGGTTGCATAAAAATGCGTATCCTCACGAATCTGGAACAGATCGCGTGTGGTCCTCAAAGATTTCAAGAATAGATTACGCAGAAGGCGTGTTCCAAGAATTGAATGTGCTAATAACTCATCGCGTGTTCGCTGCCAGGTTTTGTAACTGTCGGGTTGTTGCGGTTGCGTTTCTGCCAACACTTTTAAGATTGCCAATACGTTGTCCGGTTGATCCTTCCAGGCTGGCTGCGAAATCAAAAGCACTGTCTCACGGTGACCATATTGATCGAGGAATGAATCGAATCGTTCCAAAAATGCTTTTCCTGCCGGTGACATTTGCAACGCGGATTGTAGTATACGCGCATCATTGTGACGAAACAAGTCTTGCAGTGTTGGGTCATTTCGAATTTGCGTTGCCAGATCTTCGAGAGCCTGATTGGTTTCAGTAGTCTTGGTCTTGACACCCGACACCAACGCGCCAAAACGGTCACTCTGATGTGTCAGTGCAAGTAGCAGCCACAAACCTACTAATCCTAAAAGTGCTTGAGGAAGGTAACGTTCGCGCAACTCCATCGCACGCGGGATCAATGCCAGCGACTCATGCACTGTTTCAATATTCTGTGTCCAAGAAAGGGATTTCAGATCACGTCGTTCAAGGGTGCGTGCTTTCGTTATCAACTCAGCCAGCAGAGGATCAGTCTCCCAACGCGATGGATCATAATGCCGCGTTCGCCACATCGTGATCCATGGCGTGAAGAGCATGCTTGGCGATGGATGAACTTGAGGCGGTTTGAATTGCACGACAACGCCCTCTTCTTCAAAGAAGGCTTCGTCTGGGTTTGGGGCGCTCTTGCCAATCATCGTAACAAGAAGGTTACCGATCGCGCGTTCAACCGTGCCAGTAAAAGTTGTCATGTCAAGTGGATAAGGACGCGTAGGCCACATCTCAGCGAGCATAGGGACAATCAGCCGCATCGGTCCACTTACTTTGAGAGGCTCGGGCAAAGCGGTCATGGGCCGGGCTTGTAGGATAAGGAATTTTCCCATTTTGGTTGTATCTTGAACCCAAGCCCATTCAATATCCTGCGGGGTGCCATAGTGGTGTTCGATTTCAATCCCTAACTGCGCGAGCTTACGTATTGCTTGAGGTGATAAAGCGGCATTCGTTGTTCCTTGAGTTGAAATAACTTGTTCAGTGCCCCCTCCTGTTTTTGCACGAATGATGACTTCTCTTTTGCCAAGCCGTTGTTCTTTGACACGTCGCGAGCGTTTATTCAGGATGAAATGATCGGGTGTGACCATTCCACTTACTACCGCCTCTCCAAGCCCCGGGTTGGCATCGATGATTATCTCGTCACGTGCTCCACTGACCGGGTCCGCTGTGAACATCACACCCGCTACATCAGCGGGCACCATTTTTTGGACGACTATAGCAAGTTTGACAGTATTCTGATCTACATTTTGTCGGGCACGATAAAGGATGGCGCGTTCAGACCATAGTGACATCCAACAAGCGCGCACAGCATTCATCAGTTTGCCTTCACCGACGACATTCAGGAAAGTTTCCTGTTGGCCTGCAAAGGCCGCTTCAGGCAAATCTTCAGCTGTCGCGCTCGAACGTACCGCGACCGCGCCACCACCCAATTCTCGATAAGCTTTTAGAACCTCATCTTCAATTTGTCCGAGGATAGGAATTTGTTGCAATATGTTTTGGACTTGTTGGCTAATATTCTTAACCGAGTCCGGATGATCAAGTTCAAAAGAAGCGAGTAAGCCTGCCAGGTGAGTTTGAAGATCATTTTCTTGAAGTAGGAGATCATAAGCAGCAGTGGTAATGACAAATCCGGGAGGAACGTTAAAGCCTGCTTGAAATAGCTCGCCAAGATTGGCGCCCTTTCCACCTGCTAGCGCTATATCGCCACGTCCAAAATGGGGCAGAGGCGCTACTAAGAGGGAAGCATGGGTATTAAACTGAGCAATAGACATCGCAATCCTCCAGAAGATTCAAGTCTAGGTCCCTTTTTTATTTCCGGATGCTTTTCATCAATGGAATACTGAATAACACTAGAACGCCGATGTCCACACCCACATTGAACCAAATACCGAGATATGCCGAGAACAATGCTTCAACAGCAAGCCAGACAGTGAGACCATAAAGCAATGCTTTCATCAAATCAAGATCGTTTCTTTGGAATGCGAGGCGTCCGACAAAGAAAAGTGTTGTTCCCCAGCCCATCATAATGGCACCATAAAGCGCGCTTTCCCATTGAAGCAAAACGTCTCTCTGAACTGGCAAGATACCAAGACCCCAAAAAGCATACAGAATACCAAATAGAACGAGAATGATGGAAACGGTGCTGAACCATACTTCTATTCGTTTTGGTTTCATCAATTCACCTTTCTTGTATTTGATTTATATTACCTAAATAGTTTGATTTTGTCAAACTATTTTTCCTGCCCCTTTCTCTTTATCTTGAAACAAAAATCGAGGATTCTGAAGCTAATTGCGTAATCGGCTTTCCAGGTTGATGCTTTACAAGTACAACTTTCGCAAATGCGCGCACCGCGCTACGACATTCTAGAGAAGTAAAGCAAATAAATCGGCATCGTTGAGGGTTATGTATCGAAAGGTGGCAAAGCTGAAAGTTTAACTTCAGTATTACACGCTGTTAAACACTTGTTAACAGCAGAAGATGATAATAGGCTCATCTTAATCTCTGGATGATATGAATGGAAAAACAAAGGATTTTATTTCTCTGCAGAGGTAATTCCGCACGCAGCCAAATGGCAGAAGCGTTTCTCCGTGAATATGGGGACGATATGTTTGAGCCACACAGCGCAGGCTTGGAGCCGAAGGACGTGAATCCCTTGACCGTTAGGGCGATGGAAGAAATAGGGATTGATATTTCAAACCAGAAACCCAAAGGCATAGAAACTTATCTTGGGAAGATGCTCTTTCAATATTTGATTACTGTTTGTGATGATGCCGATAAGAACTGTCCCACCGTCTGGCCTGGAGTGAATACGAGAATGCACTGGTCATTCGAAGACCCTGCCAAGTTCGAAGGTACAGAGGCAGAAAAACTTGCCAAGTTTCGAGAAGTGCGCGATTTGATTGAAGGGAAGGTCGCAACCTGGGTGGCGGAACAACGTTTGGTTGTGCCGTAAATTGCTGATACTTATCATTGCAAAAAGAGGATGCACTGCCCTACAAGGCAACGTATTTGCTTGCTAAAGTTCAGCGAGGTCTGCGATTTGATCGAAAGAAGGTCAAGGAATAGGTAATGGAACAATCATGATATTCATCATAGCAATTTAGTGACGCTGGTCAAAGACCAGCGTTTTCCTTTGACCTATACTATATTCAGAATCTTGAATATAGGTATAACCCACATGAATACATATGAAACCCAAAGTGATTTTCTGAGAACCATCTCTCACTCTACCCGCCTTGCCATTCTGGATATTCTGCGTGACGGCGAGCAATGTGTTTGCCATATGGAGGCGATGCTGAATCTGCGACAAGCCTATATCTCTCAGCAGTTGATGATCTTGAAGCAAGCGGGACTGTTGGAAGCCCGACGCGATGGATTGAACTTGTACTATCGTGTTGTGAAGCCGGGAGTATTCATCGTATTGGATGCACTTCAGTCAGCAACAGGCGTTTCTCGCCAACCTCCAAAACACAAACATGCCAAAGCAAATTGTCCCTGCCCAAAATGCAATGTCAAGGTTAGCAACGAAATTCCGCAGACGATGAATGCTTGAACAGGAAAATAAAGTGACTTCCCTCTCCACCCACTCCAATTCAACAAAACAAACGACCTTCCTGGTTGCTCTATCCGCAATCGTTTGGATTGTTGCATACAATCTGATCCAACCACTGGCAAATTGGATTTCATATTCAGCCTTGCAATTGCCACATGATTCACGTCTGGGTGAATCGCTTGCATTCTTTCTCTACGATGTGCCGAAAATCCTCCTTTTGCTTTCTGGGATGATCTTCATCATCTCCATGATTCGTTCCTTCTTTAGTCCAGAGCGAACACGCGCGCTTCTCTGTGGAAAACGGGAAGGCGTGGGGAATGTGCTGGCTGCCATGCTTGGTATTGTTACACCTTTCTGTTCATGCTCGGCAGTACCGCTTTTCATCGGCTTTGTGGAGGCAGGAATCCCTCTGGGAGTCACATTTTCGTTTCTAATTGCTGCACCAACAATTAATGAAGTAGCAATCGTTATGTTGTTTGGTTTATTCGGCTGGAAAGTGGCGGGACTCTATATGTTTTCAGGATTGACCATCGCCGTACTCGCAGGCTGGATTATGGGAAAACTTAAGATGGAACGGTATGTTGAAGATTTTGTCTGGAAAGTTCATCGAACAGTCAATCTGACCGAGGAGAAATTGACTTGGCAGGATCGCATTTCGCAAGCAGGAAATTCAGTCAAAGAAATTGTTGGCAAAGTTTGGCTTTATGTATTGATTGGAATTGCTATCGGCGCAGGCATTCATGGCTATGTTCCTAACACCGCGCTGGTGAGCATCATGGGCAAGCAAGCTTGGTGGTCTGTGCCTGCGGCAGTTGCTTTAGGAATTCCACTTTATTCCAACGCGGCAGGGATGATCCCAATTGTCAGTGCATTGCTTGAAAAAGGTGCTTCGCTTGGAACTGCGCTCGCTTTCATGATGTCTGTCATTGGGCTGAGCTTGCCCGAAGCAGTCATCTTACGCCGCGTCCTGAAGCTTCCATTGCTCATTACTTTCTTTGCTGTCATTACTGTCGCGATCATGCTGACAGGTTATTTGTTCAATTGGATTCTATAGGAGAACCAAATGCTTAAGATCAAAGTTCTCGGTCCCGGTTGTGATAACTGCAAGCGACTGGCATGGCTGGCTGAACGCACCGCCAATCATCTCGGCGTGGAAATGCAGATTGAAAAAGTAACAGATTATGTTGAGATCATGAAATACCCGCTTCTTTCCACCCCTGGGCTGGTGATCAATGAGAAATTAGTTGCATCAGGACGCATCCCCTCAGAAGCAGAGATCACCACCTGGCTGGCAGATGCGTTGGAGAAAGCATAATCGTTAACAAGAAAATAACTCGTATTCTCTCCAACTCGTGATAAAACCACAAGCGAGGAGATGATTATGAAAAAAGTTTTATTCCTATGCACGGGTAATTCCTGCCGTTCGCAAATGGCAGAGGCGATAATCAACGCGCGGTTAGGTGATACCTGGCAAGCTGTCGGCACGGGAACAAAACCCACAAGCTATGTCCATCCTAAAGCATTGATAGCTCTTTCTGAGATCGGTATTCAACATATCGGCCGCTCGAAAACGGCAGATGAATTCTAGGATGTGGATTTCGATCTCGTTGTCACCGTTTGTGATTCGGCGGCGGAAGAATGTCCGATCTGGCTTGGGAAGGAGAAACGCGCACATCATAGTTTCCCTGACCTGCCAAAGCCGAAGGCATAGAGGAAGAAATCATGAACTTATTTCGCACTGTGCGCGATGACATTGAAAAAGAGATGATCCAATTGCTCACGACAACTTCATAATATAGCGACTTCTATGACGAAAGAAAAATAATTCATGAAATAAGCATTCCATCCCCGCCCCAAAGCGGGGATTTTTTTGATGACCTATTCAATTTATCAATCATGATCTGCAAACCCTTAACAAGATGTTAACTTGTTCTTCCATTGTCCTTAAAAGGCAGTTGTTATCATCCTTTCAGAATAAAAAAGGAAAAATAAAAAGGAGAAAGTAGAAATGATTAAATTTGTTCGTTCGTTCATGTTTGTGCTTGTTACAATGAGTCTTGTGCTCGCGGCGTGCGCGCCTGCCACCACACAAGCTCCTCCCACCGAGGTTCCTCCGACTGAGGTAGCTCCCACCGAGGCTCCCGTGGAAGCTACCGCCACTGAAGCACCGACTGCAGCACCCGCCGAAGACGCGCTGGCAATGTATGCGCCTGACGCCGTTTCAGGTGACATTATCGCAGCTGGTTCCTCTACCGTTTTCCCTCTTGCTGACCGCATGAAACAGCGCTTCGAAGAGGAAGGCTTTGGTGGTAATCTCACCATCGACTCGATTGGTTCCGGTGCAGGCTTTGAGCGTTTCTGCAAGAATGGTGAAACAGATATCTCCACTGCCTCCCGCAAGATCAAGGATACTGAAGTGGCAAACTGCGCAACCCTAAGCCCGGCCCGCACACCAATTCCGTTCCAGGTCGGGATTGATGCGATTGCAATTACGGTGAGCAGCGAAAACGATTTCGTTACTGACGTTACACTCGAAGAGCTGGCTAAGATCTTTACGACCGCCACGAATTGGTCCGATGTGCGCCCCGAATGGCCGGCCGAACCCATCCAGCGGTTCACCCCTGGCACCGACTCCGGCACCTTCGACTACTTCAACGAGGTAGTGCTGGGTCCCGTCAACCTAGGTGCAGATGGCAAGCCTGATCTCAAAAAAGCCGAAGAGGTCGCTCTTAATGCTGCCAACCTCCAGCTCTCTGAAGATGACAATGTGCTCGTTCAAGGTGTGGAAGGCTCCAAATATGCAATTGGGTACTTCGGGTTTGCTTACTATCAGGAAAATCAAGGTTCGCTGAAGGCCCTCTCCGTCGGTGGGATCGAACCAACTGCTGATACGGCTGAATCTGGTGAGTATCCACTTTCCCGCCCGCTATTCCTCTATAGCGATGCAAAGATCATGCAGGAGAAACCTCAGGTGGCTTCATTCATCTGGTTCTTCCTCAACAACGTGAATAATGAGATTGGTGATGTCGGTTACTTCCCGGTCAGTGATGCCAAACTCCAGGAAGGGATTGACGCCTGGAAAAAGGCGATGGGTATGTAATCATTTGAATCATCAAACCGTAAAGTTAAACCTTCCCTCCTACAAACAAGGGGGGAAGGTGATTTGTTCTAAAAGACCAATAAAATTCTACTTAAGAAGGAGGTGCTTTCATGGCTGAGTTATCATTGAAGGATCATGTGGAAAAGAGAGCATCTACAATCAATTTGCGCCGGAGACCGCGTTGGGGCGAAACCATCATACAGTCGTTGTTATTCTTTAGCGGCTTTTTTTCCATTTTTGTAACCCTCGGTATCGTCTATGAACTTGGCAAGGAGGCTTTGCTCTTCTTCCAAATGCCTGACATCCATATACTTGACCTTTTCACATCAACACGATGGCAACCGCATAGCGGGGCATTTGGTATTTGGCCCCTGTTCACCGCCACCCTGATGACAACGGTCATCGCAATGCTGATCGCCATCCCGCTAGGGTTGAGCGTAGCAGTTTACCTGAGTGAATATGCCAATCCGAGAGTGCGTAATATTCTCAAACCAATCCTGGAAGTGCTCGCCGGGATCCCCACCATTGTCTATGGCTTTTTCGCTCTGACGTTCATGACCCCCCTCTTGCGCGAGATCTTTGGCCAGGATGTTGTTCAAATTTACAATACAGGGTCAGCCGGTTTGGTGATGGGGATCCTCATCCTACCTCTCATTAGTTCCATGACCGAGGATGCCTTGAGCGCTGTCCCACGTTCATTGCGTGAGGCGGCTTATGGCATGGGCGCGACCAAACTGGAAGTGGCATTGCAGGTGGTCGTTCCTGCTGCTCTTTCTGGCATTGCTGCCGCGATTATTGTGGGAATCTCTCGAGCCATTGGCGAGACCATGATCGTGGCCGTGGCTGCTGGCTCGGGACCCAATTTCACTTTCAATCCATTCCAGAGCGCAGAGACTATTACCGGGCATATTGTGAGAATTTCAGGGGGTGACCTAAGTTATGACTCGGTAGACTACAACAGTATTTTCGTGCTTGGTTTGTTACTGTTTATTATTACTCTAACGCTCAATATTATCAGCCAGGCGATTGTGCGCCGCTTCCGTGAGGTATACGAATGAAAGAAAAAGTAGTCGTTCAGGGATTTGCTGATAATCTGGGGGCACGTAATCGTAAGGGTGTGTTCTGGCATATGCTCTTTCAAGCATCGACCATTGTCGGCATTATTGCGCTGATCGCGCTCATGCTCAACATCATCAATGGTGCCTTTGGATATGTTGCCTACGAAGCCAAAGTGGACCCTGATACATTGGCTGTGAATGGTATACCCGTCCAGGATCAGAGTAAGGAACAGTTGGTGGCTCTTCTTCAATCCACTCTTTCGAGCGGCGCGTTCAATAAACTAGAAAAGGATAAGCCTTTTGCATCGCGATCACGCGAGGAAGTTTATCAACTGGTCATTGACAGAATTATCCGGCCCCAGATTGTTGGGGTTTGGAACTTATGGCCCTCCCTCACTCGAGCGGATGAAATTCGCGCGGCGGTTGCGAAAGATCACCCAAAGGCGGAATTAGATTTCGTTTCTTGGCTCACCTCGGGCTTCATCGCACGGCCTCAGACCAGTGAACCGTTGACGGCGGGCGTGCGCACTGCCATTTTCGGGTCCCTCTGGACGATCCTATTCACGATTTTGCTTGCCTTTCCAATCGGTTTAGGAGCTGCTATCTATCTGGAGGAATATGCTTCGGACAACTGGCTCAATCGAATCATCCAAACCAACATTAATAATCTGGCAGGGGTGCCATCCATTATTTATGGGATTTTAGGATTGGCTATTTTTGTTCGTACACTCGAACCACTCACGAGTGGAAAGATATTTGGATTGGTAGACCCAACCACAGCGAATGGCAGGACGGTGCTTTCGGGAGGGCTTACCCTGGGCCTGCTCGTGCTTCCCATCATTATTATCAACGCTCAGGAGGCGATCCGCGCCGTTCCGCGTTCGCTTCGTAATGCAAGTTTCGGTGTCGGTGCAACGAAATGGCAAACGGTTTGGTCGCATGTACTCCCAAACGCCATACCAGGCATTTTGACTGGAACCATTCTGGCGATCTCGCGCGCCATTGGTGAGACGGCACCGCTCGTTGTGGTGGGCGCCTCTACAGCCATCAGTTTCGATCCAAATTCGCCCTTTTCAAAGTTCACAACCCTACCCATGCAAATTTACCAATGGACCTCGCGCCCGCAGGATGAATTCCGAAGTCTGGCCGCGGCAGCCATTCTTGTACTTTTAGTATTGTTGCTGAGCTTGAACGCATCCGCAGTCTTATTACGCAATCGCTTCAGCAGGAGAATCTAAGCATGCCCACAAATAACAACACTAACCACCAATATGTCATGGAAACCCGCGACCTGGACATTTACTATGGCAGTTTCAAAGCCGTGACCGATGTCACTGTGAAGGTCGAACGCAATAAGATTACTGCCATTATTGGACCCTCTGGTTGCGGCAAATCCACTTTGCTGCGCGCCTTCAATCGCATGAATGAACTCTACCCCGGCACGTCCATTAAGGGGCTGGTCATGTTCGATGGAGAGGATATTTACGCCAGAGATGTAGATCCTGTTGAAGTACGTTATCGCATTGGTATGGTATTCCAGAAACCGAACCCATTCCCCAAAAGTATATATCAAAATATTGCGTGGACGGCTCGCATCCATGGCTATAAGGGTAAGATGGATGAACTTGTAGAGAGCTCTTTGAGGCAAGCTGCACTTTGGGATGAGGTCAAAGATAAACTGCATCAATCTGGCTTGTCCCTTTCAGGCGGACAGCAGCAACGTCTCTGCATTGCACGCGCGATCTCAATCAAACCAGAAGTTATTCTTATGGATGAACCCGCCTCTG
>WNFZ01007479.1_pt1 | contig 12710 bp, 12 predicted proteins | sample 5400081 | NCBI WGS metagenome assembly WNFZ01 (sample SAMN13153365, study PRJNA577476) | soil metagenome | isolation source: 80 cm soil or saprolite under grassland replicate 1 | place: USA:California | collected 2016-06-15
TCCGCCGGTCCTTTGGTAGAGGCCTGTGAGCCGTTCCGCTTGATCTCCATTTGCACGTACTCCTTACTATCGACAGCGTAACGGCGTTGGCAGCTACTGATAAGACGAGACAATTCGCGAGCGCTTATGCGTGCGATTCATGAATCGAGAAACGGAGTCTTGCGCAGTTCGCCTCTTGACCAAGTAGCCATTGGCGTTGACCGCTCATCTTATGGGCGTAGCAGCGTCTTGATGGCGCGGCGCTCGTCCATCGCGCGGTAGCCCTCCGCCACCTGCTCGAGCGGCAGGGTCATGTCGAAGACCTTTCCGGGGTTAACCTTGCCGTTCAACACAAGGTCGATCAGCTTTGGCAGAAAGCGGCGCACCGGTGCCGGGCCGCCGTGGAGGTGGACGTGCGCGAAGAACAGTTCCTGCCCCTCGAGCTGGACGCCGTGCGGGACGCCGACGTAGGAGACGTACCCGCCTTTGCGCGTAGAGCCGATCGCCTGCTTCATCGACTCCTGGGTGCCGACGCACTCCAGCACCGCATCAGCACCGATTCCGTCGGTCAGATCCTTGATGCGAGCCACGCCCTCGTCGCCGCGCTCGGTCACGATGTCGGTCGCGCCGAACTCGCGGGCGAGCTTCTGCCGCGCCTCGTGACGGCTCATCGCGATGATTCGTTCGGCGCCCATCTGCTTGGCGGAGAGCACACCGAGGAGGCCGACCGCCCCGTCTCCGACGACGGCGACCGTCATGCCGGGTTTTACATTCGCCGCCTCGGCGGCGAACCAGCCTGTGCCGAAGACGTCGGAGGTCGACAGCAGGCTAGGAATCATGTCCTTAGAGGGGACTCCGGGCGTCGCCACGAGGGTGCCGTCCGCGAGCGGGACGCGCAGCACGGGCGCCTGCGCGCCGCCGACGAACTCGGCGTGCTGGCAGGACGACTGGTAGCCCGCTCTGCAAATGGGACAGGTGTTATCGGAGGCGAAGAACGAACCGATAACGAACTGGCCGCGCTTGACCGAGGTGACCTCACGGCCGACTTCCTCGACGATGCCGCAGTACTCGTGCCCCATCGGGCTCGGCTCCGCTGTCGGGTTGAAGCCGCGGTAGGGCCACAGGTCGGACCCGCATACGCACGTGGCCGACATCCTGATGATCGCATCCGTCGGCTTGATGATCCTCGGGTCGTCGCGCTCCTCGAAACGCACATCACCCGGGGCGTAAAGAATGGCTCCTCGCATGGGTTATCTCCTTCTGAGGGCAATGCTCGCGCCCTGTGCGGAGAGAAACCGCGCAGTCGCTCCTTTGAGAAGTCTCATTTCCCTTCCTTTCTCAATTTCGATATTGCTCGTCGCTGACCTGTTCCAGCCAATCGACGTTCCTGCCGTCGACGGCTTCCTGGATGGCGATGTGGCTCATCCCGGTGGTCGGCGAGGATCCATGCCAGTGCTTCACTCCGGGTGGAATGCGCACCACATCGCCCGGGCGGATTTCCTCGACCGGGCCGCCCCAGCGCTGCACCAGCCCCTTGCCAGCGGTCACGATCAGGATCTGGCCGACCGGATGCGTATGCCACGCGGAGCGCGCTCCGGGCTCGAACGTCACCAGGCCGCCGGACGTTCTCGACGGCGCGTTCGCCGCGAACAGTGGATCGACGCGCACCGAGCCGGTGAAGAACTGCGCCGGCCCCTTGTTGGACGGCTGGGAGCCGGCTCGGGTGATGGTGATCGTCTCGTCCGCCTGAACCGGCGCCGAAGCGAGCGCGAAAAGCGATGCTGCCGTTGCAATGAGCAGTTTCATTTCAGTCCTTAAGAGTTTGAGTGAGCTGGTCCCGTATCGGCAGGGCGCGTATGCGTTTGCCCGTAGCTGCGTAGATGGCGTTGGTCAACGCAGGCGCGACCGGCGGCAAGCCGGGCTCGCCGACGCCGCCGAGCGGCTTGTCGTAGCCGGTCGGCATGACGAGATGCGTGCGGATCTGCGCCGGCGCCGAGTCGATGCGAGTCACCTGGTAGTCGTGGAAGTTCGTCTGCTCGACCCGGCCGCCCTTGAAGCTGATCTCGCCGACGGTCGCAAGGCTGATGCCCCACACGACTGCTCCTTCGAGTTGCGCCCGGACGCGATCGGGATTGACAACGGCGCCGCAATCGAAGGCGATGTCCACGCGAGGGATCACCAGTTTGCCGTCGGTACCGATCGCCACCTCGACGACAACCGCGGTATAGCTGACGAAGCTGCGGTGCGCCGCGATGCCGAGGCCATGGCCGCGAGGCAGCTTGCGGCCCCAGCCGGCCTCGCTCGCCGCCTTCTCGATCACCCGCCGCAGTCGTCCCGTGTCGAACGGATAGAGCTTCGGGTCTTCGCCGTAGAGCCATTCATCCGACATCGACGCTGCGTCGATGAGGCGATCCGGGCCGATCAGCTCAAGGAGATAGTCCTTCGGATCACGCCTGGCTGCCGCCGCGAGTTCTGCAACGAAGCTCTGGATCGCGAAGGCGTGCGGGATGTTGGAAACCGACCGGAACCACCCGATCCGGGTGTGCGCCTCGGCTTCCGGGTTCTCGACTCTGATGTTGGGGATGGCGAAAGGCATATCGACGGCGCCCATCGCCAGTTCAAACGCTCCCTCGTGCCTGGAATTCGGCGTGAAGATCGACCCGATTGTCGGCGCGACCGTGCGATGCAGCCAGGCAACCGGCTTGCCCCTGGCATCAAGACCAGCCTCCAGGCGCTCCACCGAGGCGGTGTGGAAAAAACTGTGCTGTATATCGTCCTCGCGAGTGAAGGTCAGCTTCACCGGCCGGCCTCCCATGGCATAAGAGAGGATCGCCGCTTCGCTGGCGAAGTCCGGCTTTGACTTGCGGCCGAAGCCTCCGCCGAGCAGAAGGGGGTGCACGCTGATCTTGTCGAGTGGCAGGTTGAAACGTTTCGCGAGGTCGATCCGGATTGCTTCAGGGTTCTGTACGCTGCACCAGACATCACAATCTTCTTTGGTCACGCGCGCGGTCGCCGTCGGCGGCTCCATCGGTGCCTGAGCAAGATGCGGAATGTAGTAGGACGCCCGGACGCGCCTTGCCGCCCTTGCCAATTCCGTTCGGTCCATCCTCCCACTGAAGGCGGAGGAGGGAGCGGCCCTTGATCGCAGCGAAAGTATTCTCCGCGATCACGGCAATTCCACCGAGCGGTTGAAAAGCCGAGGGGATCGCGGGCGCGTCAATCGGCACGACCCTCAACACGCCCGGCGCCTTCAAGGTTTCGGTCGCATCGAAACTCTTCACCTTGGCGCCATAAACGGGCGGTCGCGCGACGACCGCAAATGCCATTCCCGCGATCTGAGCGTCGATGCCGTAGACGGCCTTGCCGGTGGTGATGTCGAAATTGTCGATCAGGGAGAGGTTTTCGCGACCGATGTAGCGAAACTCGCCCGGGGTTTTGAAGACAAGCGCCCCGCGCGCCGGAACGGGCCGCTGCGCCGCGCCACGGGCAAGCGCTCCAAAGCCGAGGCGCCGGCCGCTGGCCCCATGCACCACCTCGTGGTTGCCCGCCCGGACTTCCGCGACGGGAACGCCCCAGCGAGCTGCCGCCTCTTCCTCGAGCATCCGCCGGGCCGCCGCGCCGATACGGCGCAGCGGCTCGAAATGGTGTCGCATGCTGCGTGAGCCGTCGGTGTTCTGGTTTCCGTAACGCGCCTCATCGCCTGGTGCCTGCAGCACTTTGAAGCGCGCGAGGTCCGCTTCGAGCTCGTCAGCGACAACCATGGCCCAGCTCGTGCGGACTCCCTGGCCCATTTCGGCGCGGTTGCACAAGAGGCTGACTGTCCCGTCATCCGCAATGGAAAGAAAAATGCGGGGGTCGTCTTTGAGTCCGCCGCTCATCGCCTCGCCACCGTATTTCTTGTCTTGCGCGAACGCGGGCGGCGAAATCCGAACAGCGAGGACAAACGTGCCGGCTGCGAGGCCACGCAGGAACGCCCGGCGACTGACGTTCGTCAGTTCGAGTTCGGCGATTGCATTCATGGTCATGCCCCTTTCGCAGCGCGTTTGATGGCTGCGCGAATGCGCGGATAAGTGCCGCAGCGGCAGATATTGCCGCTCATGGCGGCGTCTATTTCACTATCAGTAGGCCTTGGCGTTGCCTTCAGAAGCGACGCGGCCTGCATGATCTGGCCGCCCTGGCAATAGCCGCACTGCGCGACATTGAGTTCACGCCACGCCGCCTGAACCGGATGCGTCCCGTCCGGTGACAGCCCTTCAATGGTCGTGATCGCCCGGCCGTTGATGTCGCCAATCCGTGTCAGGCAGGAGCGAACGGCCGTGCCATCGACGTGGACGGTACAGGCCCCACAGAGTCCTCGGGCGCAGCCGAACTTGGTGCCGGTCATTCCTGCGAGGTCCCGCAGATACCAAAGAAGAGGCATCTCCGGATCGCCGTCGAAGCTGTGAGTTTTTCCGTTGACCGTGAATGTGCTCATTGGGTGCCTCCGTCTACTTCGCGCTCTTCATCCGGTCGAGCGACGAGCATTAGCGTTGCGATCGATTTGTCCATGTTAGCGAGCACGTTTCTCAAAGACGTCCTTGGCGACCGGTAGCGCCGAGAAGGCGTTGGGCCAGCCGACGTAGAAAGCGAGGTGCGTGATGACCTCCGAGGCCTGCGCCTGCGTCAGGCCGTTATCCATCGCCCGGTTGAGGTGGTAGGAAATCTGCGCCACCTGGCCGGACGCAATCAGGGCGCTAACGGTGACCAGACTGCGGTCCCGGGGCGCGAGGTCCGGACGCAGCCAAAGGTCGCGGAAGAGGACATCGGTGGTGTACTGCACGATTCCCGGCGCCACCTTGCCAAACTGCTCTCCGACGCGCGCCGCACGTTGCGCCTCGGCGGCCTCGTCGAGCGGAAGAAGCTGAGGCGAAGCAGCGGGGAGCTGATCGGCCCCAATTCCGCGCCGAGCAAAGACGTCTTTCGCGACCGCGACCGCCGATATGGCGTTCGCCCAGCCCGAGTAGAACGCGAGATGCGTGATGATTTCGGAAATCTCGCGAGGCGTGACGCCGTTATCGAGTGCAAGATTGACGTAGTAAGGCATCTCGATCGTCTGATCGCGTGCGATCAGGGCGGCGAGCGTCACGATGCTGCGGTCCCGCGGCGTGAGACCGGGCCGTTTCCACACGTCGCCGAGAAGACGGCCTTGCGTGTACTTCTCGAGGGCCGGAGCTACCGTCCGGATACCGTCAGGCGGCAGCATTGGCTTCAGTCCTCGCTCGGCCTTCGCCTGCTGGCCCTGGGCCGACGATGCAGCGATCAGAAGAAGCGTCGCGAGCGTCGCGGTGAAAACCTTCATTTCGACCTCCTTTGGTATAGAGCAGCCGCCCTGCGATCACTGCGGCGCAGAGCACGACCAGCGTGCTGACAAGGAACACGGTACCGAGGTCGGCAACGCCGGCGATCAGTCCGAGCGCCGGACTGGCGAGTCCGAGAGCCACGTCGAGAAAAGCGGTGTAAGCGCCCATGGCGAGGCCTCGGCTCTCCGGCGGCGCACGGCGCACTGCTTCGACGCCAAAGCCGGGATAAGCGAGCGCATAGCCGAAGCCAGTGAGTGCTGCCCCGATCAATGCCAAGGCCGACCAAGGCGCCAGCCAGATCAACGCCTGACCAGCCGCTTCGATCAGTACGCAAACCAACGCGACCTTGGCGCCGCCGACCCTGTCCGCCAGATGGCCGAAGACCGCACGCGCGAAGATAAAAGCGACTGCGAACGTGGTGAAGGCAGGCCAGACCGTCCACCCGCGCGCCGCGAAGAGCAGCGCGATGAAGGCCGTGACCGCGCCCAAGCCGACACTGCTTAGCGCCAGGCCGATCCCGGGCACCCACACGGCAGCGACCACCTTGTTGAACGCAGGGCGGCCGCGCGCTGTCGGCGCGACTCGGCGGAGCCGCGCGACGAGCAGCAATGTAGCGAGCGGGGCCAGCGTCGTCGCGAGCGCGATCGCGGTAAAGCCGTGGCTCCCGTATAAAGTCGTGCCGACGGGTGCGCCGAGCGCGAAGGCTGCGTACATCGCAGTTCCCATCCAAGCCAGGACCTTGCCCGTGTTCTGTGGTCCGCCGAGTACGAGCCCCCAGCTCTGCGCTCCTGTGATGATGAAGCTTTCGCCTGCGCCGAGCAGCGCGCGCCCGAGGAGCAGGATCGTCACGGAAATCGCCGGCTCGCTGACGAAGCGCAGCGATAGCAGGTACAGCAGCCCCGCCAAAGCAGAGACGATAAGGCCGGTGACGACCGCGTGCTTGGCGCCCCGGCTGTCAGCATGCCGGCCTGCCCACACCCGGGAGACGAGCGACGCCGCGAACTGGCTGCCGGCGACCAGGCCCACAACGAAGGTGCTGAGGCCCAGGCCTTGGTGCACATGAAGCGGCAGCACCGGCATCGCCACGCCGATGACCAGGAACGCTACGAAGACCGTCCCCATGATCGGGAGCAGGTCTGCGACCGAGCCCTGTGCAGTTCGTTGGATGTCCATTGCTTAAGCTCCTTGCGTGAGCACAAGATAGCAACGAGGCGCCCGTCGATTAAGTGGGATAATTCGCATGGGCTCATGAGATGGATTCATGAATGCGCCGCGAAAACGTCAACGATCTGCTCGCCTTTCTCGCTGTAGCAAGGGATAAAAGCTTCACCAAGGCGGCCGCAAAGCTGGGGGTTTCACAATCGGCGTTGAGCCATACCATCCGAGGGCTCGAGGCGCGACTCGGCCTTCGATTGCTGACTCGCACGACGCGGATCGTCTCGCCGACCGAGGCGGGTGAGCGTCTGCTCCAGACCGTGGGCCACCGCTTCGAGGAGATCGAGGCCGAGCTGGAATCCCTGAGCGAGCTTCGGGAGAAGCCGGCCGGCACGATCCGCATTTCGGCCGGAGAGCATGCGGTCAATGCGATCCTCTCGCCGGCCTTGATGAAGTTCCTGCCGCGCTACCCGGACATCAAGGTCGAGATCACCGTCGACCACAGCTTGATCGACATCGTTGCCCAGCGTTATGACGCCGGTGTTCGGTCCGGCGAACAAGTGGCGAAGGACATGATCGCCGTCCGTATCGGACCGGACATGCGTATGGCGGTCGTCGGCGCGCCGTCGTATTTCGCGAAGCGATCCCCACCCAAGAAGCCGCAGGACCTGACCGACCACAACTGCATCAATCTGCGCTTGCCGACCTATGGCGGTTTGTATGCCTGGGAGTTCGAAAAAGGCGACCGCGAGCTGAAGGTGCGCGTCGACGGCCAGCTCGTCTTCAACGGTCCCACCCAGATGCTCAATGCGGCGCTGGTGGGATTGGGCCTGGCTTATGTGCCGCAGGACCTGGCGCAGCCTCATCTGGACAAGGGTCTTCTCACCCGGGTGCTCGAGGACTGGTGCCCTCCGTATTCGGGCTACCACCTCTACTACCCAAGCCGACGCCAGTCCTCACCGGCGTTTGCCCTGCTGGTCGATGCGCTGCGCTACCGGGGTTGACGCGACGGCACTAAGTTACGATTCGTCCGACCAACGGATTAAGAGTCCGTTGGCATAGCGAGACGACTAGTCACCCCCGCTTCGCCTCCGCGCGCGTTTGCCGCGCCGCCAATCCTGGTGGCATGATGCCCGCATGACCCGTTTACGACGGGGGCCGATACCCAGGAGGAGCCCATGAAAAACTTTCTGTTCGTATTCGCCACGGCCGCGTTTTTTCCCGCGGCGCCGATGGCGCAGGAGAAAATCAATCCCACCGACCCGCAGCCTACCTGCGCGATGTGCCCGGGCACGCTCGTCCCGCTCGCCGAGCTCGAGGCCTATGCGAAGAAGGCGATCGCCGAGAAGCTGGTCGATCAGCAGGTGAGGGACATCGATATCGGCAAGGCCCACGTCGCCATCGGCATGGTCCACCGCGGCAAGCTCGACAAGCCCGCGCAGGACTCGGTCGCCGAACACGACCAGGTCAGCGAGGTCTACCACATCATCTCCGGGTCGGCCACACTCGTCCTGGGGCCCGACATCGCCAACCGCCAACGGCGTCCCGCGACGCTGCGCACCGTCGTCGAGTTCAACGGGCCGGGGAACAACGGCTCGGAAATCCGCAACGGCGTCGCGCACCAGATCAAGGCGGGAGACGTCGTCGTCATTCCGGCGGGCACGGGCCACTGGTTCACCAAGATCGACGATCACATCAGCTACCTGATGGTTCGCATCGATCCGGACAAAGTCACCCCGCTCAAGGGCGAGGCGCAGTCCAGGGACTACCTGTCGAAACCCGCGCGGAAGTAAGGCTACTCGGCCTTGATCCCGGCCGCTTTCGCGATCTTGGTGAACCTGGCGATCTCGCTCTTGATGTGGGCGGCGAACTGCTCGGGCGAGCCGGGCGCGACCTCCAGCCCCTGGGCGGCGAGCGTAGCCTTCACATCCGCTCTTCCCAGCACCTTGACGGTTTCGGCGTTCAGCCGGCCGATGATAGCGCTTGGGGTTCCCGCGGGCACGAGCAATCCGAACCACGACGTGATTTCGAAATCCGGCAGCCCCGCTTCGGACATCGTCGGCACGTCGGGCAGCAGGCTCGCGCGCCTGGGCACGGTCACGGCGAGCGCCTTGACCTTCCCGCTTTTGATCTGCGACCCGATGTCCGCGACGTTGGAAAACATCATCGACACCTCGCCGCCGAGCAGGCCGGCGATTCCCGGCCCCGAGCCCTTGTAGGGGATATGCAGGATATCGATGCCGGTCATCGACTTGAGCAGCTCTCCGCAGAAGTGGTGCGTGCTGCCGTTGCCCGCCGAAGCGTAGTTCATCTTTCCGGGCCTCGATTTCGCGAGCGCGATGAACTGCTGGACCGTGCCGACCGGCAACGACGGATCGACCACCAGCACGTAAGGCACCGAAGCGACGAACGAGATCGGCGCAAAATCCTTCACCGCATCGTAGGGCAGCTTCGCGTACACGGCGGGATTCGAGCCGTGGGTGGAATTGTTCCCCATGAACAGCGTGTAGCCGTCGGGCGCCGAGCGCGCCGCCACCTCCGTGCCGAGCACGCCGCCCGCGCCCGGCCGCGCATCGATCACGATCGGCTGACCCAGACTCTCCGAGAGCTGATTGCCGACCACGCGGCTGATCACGTCCGTCGCGCTGCCGGGTGCCTGCGCGATCACGATGCGTATCGGCTTGCTCGGCCAGGCCTGCGCCACCGCGGGGTTCGATAGGCCCCCTGCAATCATGATGAGACCCGGAATCAAAATGCCAATCAATTGCTTCATGACGTCTCCTGCGTGAACCGGCTCGTTTTTCTCGCGGTCATTCGCGAATCATAAACCACCGGTCCTGCTTCGCGCGGGTGGAGGAAATCAAAAGGGGCCAGGCAAAGCCTGACCCCTTCAATCGGGCGTCGAAGCTGCAGCGCCTTCAATTCCGGGCGAGGTAGGCGCGTGCGTTTCCGCTCTCGGCCCGGGAACTGGCGGGCCCGGCCATGTCGACCAGCCGGCCGAAGTACTGCTTCGCCTTGGCCATGTTCCCCGACCGCGAGGCGGCCATGCCCGCTCCGTAGAGACCGCGGTAGCGATTGGGCTCGCGCGCCTGCGAGGCCTCGTATTCCTTCAACGCATCTGCGGGGCGATTGAGCTCGAGCAGCATGTCGCCGAGCAGCTCGCGCGCGGGCACGAGGCGCCCCGGCGTGACGATGTTCTTCTCGCTCTTGTCCTCCATGTCGGCGGCCTGGCGCATGAGGCCCAGCGCCTCGTCGCTCTTCTTCTGCGCGAGCGCGACCCAGGCGAGCGACGCGAGGCGCATCACCTCGACCTCGCCGGCCCAGTAGTCGCTCTTCGCCGCCTTCAGCTCGTCGCGCAGCACCGCGATCTGCTCGGCGTCCTTCTGCGCGGCTGCGGGATCGCCGCTTCTCGCCGCACCGAGGGCGCGCGCCATATGCGTCATCGCCTCCGTAAACGGGTACTTGCCCGGCGCCGGCTGCAGTTGCGCCGCCTCGCGCCACGCGCCGCGCTCGAGCGCATAGCGCGCCGGAATCGCCGCGAGCGCGTACGGAGCGGCGGCGCGCGCCGGGCTGCTGCCGGTCACCGTGCGCGCCTCGTCGAAGATCCTGCGCGCGTCGTCGTCGCGGGCGAGCTGGAGGTAGGCGTAGATCATGTAGTCCATCGCGTGCAGCGCCTCGTCGGGCTCCCTGCCCTTCTGCGCGACCGTGGCCGAGCGGCGGTTGGTCTCCACCGAATCGGCCCAGGCGCCGACGCGGGTGAAGATGTGCGAGGGCATGTGCAGCGCGTGCGGCGCGTCGGGCGCGATCTTCGCGTAGAGCCGCGCGGCGGGCACGCCCTGCGCGGCGATCGGCGGCGCGTCGTAGCTGTGGATCAGATAGTGCGCGACGCCCGGATGGTTCGGATGCCTGGTGAACTGTTTCTCCAGGATCGCCGCCGCCTCGAGCCACGCGGCATAGGTCTGGTCGGACGGCAGTTGCGTTCCGGCAAGGTACAGCGCGTAGAAGGTCTGCGCCTCGTCGTCGTTCGGGTATTTCGCCGCGAGCGCCTCGTAGGCCTTGGCGCGCGAGAGCTGGCGCGCGCGCTCGGGACGGTTGGCGAAGTCCTCATAGTAGGCGGCCACCGCTTCGAGGTAATCGCGCTCGCGCTCGGTCTTCGCGCCCATCGTGCGGCCCTTGTCGATCGCGGCCTGCGCGCGCGGCGCGTCCTTGGGCGAGGCGCCGACTCCCTGGAGCGGGTTCGCCATCAGGATCGAGGCGAATCCCCACGCGGCGATCGCGCAGGAGTTGTCTTCCGCCGCGACCTCGCCGAAGGTCCGTTCGGCCGCGGAGTACCAGAACGAGTGCAGCATGGCGACTCCGCGGACGAATTTCTCCTGAACCGCAGGGCTGCACGAGTTCGGGAATTGCACATTGCCGAGCTGCTCGGAGGCCTGGCCGGCCGTTTGGCCCCAGGCGGACATGGTGGCGGCGAGCGCGATGGACCCTATCGCCGCCGTGCGAATGATGGCTTGCTTCATGGGTGCTCTTTCTTGCAGGCTGGATGCCTGCGGTTGACTGCCGGGGAATTGCCAGGGAACCACCCCACCATAACACGTCCACGACTACCCGAGGTGCTATTCTCTGCGCGGCCATGCTTACGCGCATCGATCACGTCGCGATCGGCGTCGCGGACCTCCGCGCCGGGATAGCCGCGTACACGCGCATCGGATTCGACGTCGACGAGCGCGGCGTCGCCCGGAACGACGGCGATCATCTCGAGCTCGTGCGCTCCGGCGACGGCCTGCAGTCGATCGCCATCGCGAGCGACGACCTCGCCGCCGATTCGGCTTGGGGAAGCGTCGACTACATCAGGCTCGTCGAAAAGAAAAACGCCCAACCCGCAAGCCACCATCCCAACGGCGCGCAGCGCATCGAGCGCGTCTACATCGCTGTCAGGGACGTCGCCGCGGCCGCCGCAAAATACAGCCGCGTCCTCGGCGCGCCGGCGAAAATGGAGCGCGGCACCGTCATCCACGCCGACATGGCGATCTTCCAGCTCGGCCTGACCGCCCTCGGCCTCGCGCAGCCCGCCGCGCCGGGCGTCACCGCCGACGCCCTCGCGCGCCGCGGCCCCGGACCGTTCCAGATCCTGTATCGCACGAGCAGCATGGACGCCGCCGCGAAGTGGATGGCCGACCACGGCCTCCCGCCGCCGGCGCGGGGAATCCGCAACACGGGCGAACGAGCGATGCTCGTCATGCCGGAGCACGCGTGCGGGGTGGTTATCGGCTTCGTGGGTCCGGCGTAAGCCCCGCGCGCCGCTTTAGCCCCAGCTCTGCCCCGCCGGCTGCCTCACCGCGACGTTGAGCCGGTTCCAGACGTTGGTCATGGCGATCGACAGCACCAGCGCCCCGAGCGCCTTCTCGTCGTAGTGGCGCGCGGCCTCGTCCCAGATCGCGTCCGGCACCGCGTCCGCCCGGTCGCTCAGCCGGGTTACGGCTTCGGTCAGCGCCAGCGCGGCGCGCTCGGCGTCGGTGAAGTAGGGCATCTCCCGCCACGCCGCCACCGCGAACAGGCGCTCTTCCGTCTCGCCCGTCTTCTTCTTCGCGAGGCGCGCCATGTCGACGCAGACGCTGCAGCCGTTGATCTGGCTCGCGCGCAGGTGGGCGAGGCCGAGCGTGCGCGGCGGCACGCCGGCTTTTTCCGTGGCCGCCGCCAGCGTCTGCAGCGCCTGCAGGGCGTCGGGAACGATCATCGCGGGGTTCTTCATACGTGCTTGCATGGTGCTCTCCTATTTAGGTTTCGGTCTTGACTGTGTCACATTGAATGCGATCCACTCGTCATCGCCATGACGGATCAAAGCGGGAGAATGTGACCGATGGACAAGCACGAAGGGCTGGCGGAGCGCTTCGAGGCCGAGCGCGGCCGCCTGCGGGGAGTGGCCTTCCGGATGCTCGGGTCGCTGGGCGAAGCCGAGGACGCGGTGCAGGAGGCCTGGCTCCGGCTCGGCCGCGCCGACAGCGGCAGCATCGACAACCTCGAGGGCTGGCTGACGACGGTCGTCGCGCGGGTGTGCCTGGACATGCTGCGCTCGCGCAAGTCGCGCGGCGAGCAGCCGCTCGACGGCGAGGCGCCGGTCGCGGACCGCGGGCTGGCACCCGACCCCGAGCAGGAGGCGCTCCTCGCCGACTCGGTCGGCCTAGCGCTGCTGGTGGTGCTCGACACGCTCGAGCCCGCCGAGCGGCTCGCGTTCGTGCT
>WNFZ01006856.1_pt1 | contig 12709 bp, 12 predicted proteins | sample 5400081 | NCBI WGS metagenome assembly WNFZ01 (sample SAMN13153365, study PRJNA577476) | soil metagenome | isolation source: 80 cm soil or saprolite under grassland replicate 1 | place: USA:California | collected 2016-06-15
TGTGGCATTACTTGGCGACATGGTCATCCCATTCGAATATGCTGGCGTTGTTTCAGGCAATGTGACGCGCGGCTTGCGTCCATATGATTCACCGGAAATCAAAATCCCTTCGGCGGATCAGTATTTCGACATCATCCGCGAAGCTGGAATTATTTTAGATAAAGAAGAGCGCAAAGCCTCCATTGTAGAACAAGTCAAACAGGCAGCCGCGTTGGTTCGCGGAGAAGCGATCATTGATTTTGTAGGGGCGAGTCACGACTCGCCCTTACTCAACGAGGTTGCAAACCTGGTGGAGATGCCTACGGCTGTGATGGGCGGATTCAGCGAAGAATCTCTTTCTTTACCGCGCGATGTTTTGATCTCGGTGATGAAGAAGCATCAGCGTTATTTCCCTGTCGAACGTCAAACGTCAAACGTCGCGGATGCGGCGACGCCGGACGTTCTACGTTCAACGTTATTGCCTCATTTCATCGCAATAAGAAATGGCGATGATATTGGAATCGATATTGTGCGCCAGGGGAACGAACATGTCCTTGGCGCGCGCTTTGCCGATGCGAATTTCTTCGTGCGCGAAGATGTCAAGCTCAAACTGGAAGAATATCGACCACAGCTTACCAGGCTGACATTTCACACGAAGCTTGGTTCCATGCTGGATAAATCGGAACGAATGTTGAAGCTCTCTGCTGATATTGCAGATATGCTTGCGTTCGACAATGTTCAACATTCAAACGTGCAACGTGCAACCTTCTTAGCAAAAGCCGATTTGGTCACGCAAATGGTCACCGAGATGACTTCATTGCAAGGGATTATCGGGCGTGAATATGCGTTGCGGAGTGGAGAATCAAAAGAGGTTGCTCACGCAATCGGCGAACAGTATCAAACCGTGCCACAATCCAAAGTTGGTCTGGCGATCGCGTTAGCAGATCGAATCGATTCGCTGGTTGGTCTCTTTGGGGCAGGTCTTGCTCCGACCGGTGCAAAAGACCCATTTGGTTTGCGCCGTGCCGCGATTGGCATCGTACAACCTCTGATCGAGCATGACACCGATTTCGATCTGGCAGAGGCTGTAAAGAAGTCGGCAAAGACGCAGCCAATCGAAGTAAACGCGGAAACACAAAAGCAAATTCTCGAATTCCTCACCGGACGCTTGAAAGTTGTCTTGAATGAAATGGGCTATCGCTATGATATCGTCGAGGCAGTGCTTGCGGAGCAATCCGCTAACCCGGCAGCATCCGCCCGTGCGGTGAAGCAACTTCAGGCTTGGGTGGGACGTGCCGATTGGTCCACGATTTTGCCGGGATATGCGCGCTGTGTTCGTATCTTGAGAAGTCAGACCGCGGACCGTGGATCGCAGTCCGTAGATGAAAGCAAGCTTGTGGAATCAGAAGAAAAGAATCTCTTTGCCGCGATCCAAAAAACGGTCCATCGTCGACCGCCTACCGTCAGCGAGTTTCTGGAGATGGTCGTGCAACTCATCCCATCCATCAATGCCTTCTTTGATAAAGTGCTGGTGATGGCAGAAGATGAAAAGGTGCGGCATAACCGCCTTGCACTGGTAGGGCAGGTCGCGGATCTCTCCAAAGGGATCGCCGACCTGAGTAAGCTCGAAGGGTTCTAAATCGTTGATGCGGCTCTTAGGAGCCGCATCAACTTTAAGTGATTGTGTAACTCTGCACAATTGATTCCGTCTTTAAAATAAAATGAAAACATCAAAGCTCTCATCACTGCTCCTGTTGCTGGGACTGCTTATCCTCATGAGCATGTTCTCTTTTCCTGTACAAGCTCAAACTGCGCAGCCACGAAATGAACAGCCGAATAGTCAATTCGGCAAGCCGCCTACAAACACCAAAAAAGCTAAATCCCCACCACGAAAAACGGCGACGCCCAGGCCGGCAAACACCGCAACGAAGGCACCTACCAGACAAAACACTGCGGTTCCTACATCCTCAACTTCGGTGTCCCAACCCACTGAAATGAATACGACAGGTACACCTGCTTCTACATCGAATGTACCAGCCACTTCTGCTGTCTATTCCGCGACACCCACGCCTCAGGGGATGAATACAATCGTCGCGCAGCAGACGAAAACCGCTGGCGCTTCTTTCCTGACCTCAACGTCCCTTGCTCTTACTTTTTCTCCTACCCCCACAAATTTCGGCGCGCCAACCGCCACTTTAACCTTTACCCCCAATGCCTTGGAATTGACTGCCACCGCCCTTGCCTTATCAACTCCCTTGGCAGATGCTTCGCCAACAACTGCGACCTTCTCACCCACGCCTACTACCGTTATTTTGCTGGCAGTCAGTCGCCCGGAAATACCTGTTACCGCAAAAGGACTGAACTTGTATATTTGGATTGCTGCAATAGCAGGTGGTGTAGTTCTTCTCACTCTGTTTTATCTTTTGTACAAAGAATGGAGTAGATTTTCCACTCGAGGCTGGTAACCAGTATTAAACTGGAACGAACCCAACAGGCGGCTCCTTTGAGCCGCTTTTGTTTTTCTAATGTATTGCTTGTTGCTAAATCGGACATGGTTAGGTATAATTTTTCTAGGGTCAAAAAGTGGGAGTATCAGACTCTGGTTGTTCCGCTCATTATGTTCAGGGCTTTCATCAGGTACATGGAGGTCCGTTCCATCCAGGCAAACAGATAAGAGGAGAAAAACCCATGACTAGAATTACTCGAATCGTTCTGGCGTCGTTGGTAAGCCTTGGGGTGATTTTGGGCATTTACACCAGTGTGAAAGGCGCCTCTCTCAATATTCATCGCCAGACGGCTGGTGCTCACCTGGTGAGTGGTGTGCACCTGTTTGTAAGGGAAAACCTGATTGCCCCTTGCAAGTAGGCTGCATATAATACTGATTAATCGGGCAGGTGACTAAAGTTCAGAGTCACCGCCCGGCTAGTCTAGCGCTGCCGTCCCACCCACAATTTTCATCCCAGAATCATTGAAATCCCAAATCCTTTGGGTAATTTTGCTGTGCGTATAACAGGTTTAAAAAATTTTCGTTATAAGAGGTGAAGCAAATGGATTTGCAAGGTCTGAAGAAATCCAGAATGCCTTTGGCGGACGAACCGCAATTGGTACGAAACGCCAAGGCAGGAAATTCAGAGGCATTTGGGCAATTGTACGATGCCTATTTGGAGCGAATCTACCGCTTTGTGTATTTCCGCGTGGAGGATCAACAAACCGCTGAGGATATTACTTCACAGGTTTTTCTGAAAGCCTGGGAAAACCTGGGCAGGTTTCAGATCGGTGGAACTCCATTTTTAGCATGGTTATATACCATTGCTCATAACGCAGTTATAGATCATTACCGCACCCGCAAGGTGACAGCCGCCCTGGAAGATGTACGACTGTCAGATCCGGGACATGCGGAAACTGTGGAGAACAGCATCGACTCTGCAGTCGAAATGAGTTCGATCAAGTCTGCGCTTCAGACTTTGACCAGCGACCAACGACAGGTTTTGTTGTTGAAGTTTATAGACGAGATGTCGAATGAGGAGATCGCCCGGCATCTTGGTAAACGTGAAGGAGCGATCCGTGCATTACAAATGAGAGGACTGAAAGCCCTCTCCAAGAGGCTGGTAGAAAAAATACCTGTATGATCCACATGAATGACGAAAAATTTGAAGCGATCCTGGAAACTTGCATTGAAGACATCGCCGAGGGGGAAGCCTCTCCGGAAGATTGTCTGATACGTTATCCGCAGTATGCTGCTGAAATGGAGCCCATCCTGTTAACAGCAACCTATTTGCGAAACGCAAAAGATGTGAAACCGTCCCCATTCCTTCGGGGGCGGCTTCGCGCTGAGTTGAATTACGCTGTAAAGAATAGTCCGCAAAAACGTAAAATCCCCATGTTTTTTTGGCGAATGGCACTGAACTTTGCCGTGCTTTTGTTTGCCCTGATCATGACAAACACGGTTTTTGCACAGGGAGCGTTACCCGGCGATTCCCTCTATAATTGGAAGATAACAAGTGAGCGCGTCTGGCGCATAGTTTCTGCCGATCCCTTGGGCACAGATCTGCAATTATCCAGTCGTCGCATCAATGAATACGTCGCTGTCGGAAATGATGAGACGCGCCGGGCGCGTGTGTTGGTAAGTTACAACGAATTGCTCACAAACTTCAAAACAGATAACAATGACCAGGAGCGGATCTTGGTTGTGTTAAGATCACAGCGGGATTCGCTTCATCAGGCCGGATTATCTATTCCCGCATTGGAAGATTATGTCTCAGGAGCCAGTCGCCCCACTCCGTAGACTGTTAAAGTTTTATCAGCAAACAAATAACTTCATAACGCGTATCTACCTCATTCGTTTGAAAAAGTACAACTTCCTAAGAAGTTCGCACTGAAAAATGAAGGAGGTAGTTTTATATGAGACTAGGAAACTTACTACTCGTCGTTATCCTGCTGGTTCTACTTGTTATCATAGTTGATCCCGGTGCCCGCCAGAAAGCGACTGCCCTGATCAACAAGTGGAACCGCGATCTGGCTGTTAATGCGCCATCTGTTTCCGTGGATGAAACGCCAGTCCCTACACCGACGCCTGTTCCGACAGCGGTTGCAAATAATGGAATTCCAAACACGGGCAGTAATGAAACCAATGAACGACCTATCATTCAAGTCAACTGGGATGCGCTCACGGCAGCACTCCGAAGATTTTGGGATAGCCTGCGGAACATCAAAATTAACCTAAACCCGGCCACGAATCGTTAAAAATCAAATATCTTTTGCTAGATCAGGACGCTACGGATAGGAATCGAGTTGTTGTGACCGACATCCTAAAGGAACAATTTAGTGGATGTTAAGCCAAGGCAAGCGATCATTAACTTTAGATTTTAGTTTTCCTTTAGATGTTATGAAACGACAAGGATAAATGAGGGTATGAGCAGCCCTTACCCTGGCTTTCAGCGTGAGCTCAGGCTTGTCTGTGAAGCGTCCTTGGTTTGGATATGAGGCGGGGTTCTCCTCCTTCTGCCTCATATTGCCTGCGGGGCGGTTTGTACTGCCCCGTTTTTTTATTTCCATATTCAACCATCGGACATGGATTCTTTTCCACAATCTACGGAAATTTTCCGTTCTGTGCGCAGAGTCCGGGTCCCAAATTAATCTTGTTTCAGTTCATTAAGGTTATACTCACCGGACAATTGCCAAATTCCCAAACCTGCCTATAATTCATTCACTTTACAGAGTGCCGCATAATAACTGACCTTGAAATTTAGATTTCGTCGGCAACTCTATTCGAAAACATTCATGGATTGGCGAGCCAAGCAGTATGTCCACAATTGATGAGATTAAATCACGTATTGATATTGTCGACCTCGTTTCGGAGGCAGGTGTAAAACTACGCCATGCGGGCAAGAACTATACAGGTTTTTGCCCATTTCATGACAACAAGAAAACACCTGCATTCGTCGTTTGGCCCGAGTCTGGCACGTGGCGCTGCTTTGGTCAGTGCAATGAGGGCGGTGATGTTTTCAAGTTTGTGATGAAGCGCGAGAATATCGATTTCAAAGAAGCCCTCGACAAACTTGCCGCCCGCGCCGGCGTGGAAGTCCCCACATTTACGAAAGAAACTCCTCAACAAAAAGAAGAACATGAACATCTCCGCAAACTGCTCGAAGACTCAGTGATCTTTTATCGTCGTCATCTTCTTGCCAACGCAGATATCTTAAGTTACTTACGTCAAAAGCGCGGACTAACAGATGCCTCGATCGAGACGTTTGGCTTGGGCTATGCTCCCCGGTCATGGGATTCCGCTCTGGCGTATTTCACACAACGCGGTTATCGCGAACGCGATCTATTAGAGGCAGGTCTCATCTCGGAACGGGAGAGCGGCGGTTTCTATGATCGTTTTCGCCATCGCATCATGATTCCGATTCGAGATGCCACGCGGCGCATGAACGGCTTCGGCGCGCGTATCGTGGACCCGGATGATGTTCCCAAGTTTTTGAATTCTCCGGAAACCATTCTTTTCTCAAAAGGCAAATTGCTTTATGGATTGGATCGTGCTCATAAGGCGATTCGTTCCACCGACCAGGCAGTGATCGTCGAAGGTTATATGGATGTGATCGCGCTCCATCAAGCGGGATATGAAAATGTTGTCTCGCCGATGGGTACGGCATTGACCGAAGACCAGATGCGTCTGCTCAAGAAGTTTACGCGTCGAATTGTCCTCGCCCTTGACCCGGATACCGCCGGTCAAAAGGCGATCTTGCGTGGGTTGGATGTTGCCCGCGCCGCAATGGATCGCGCCGGCGAATTAGACTTCGATGCACGCGGCTTGTTGCGTAGTGAAGCGCGTCTGCAGGCAGATTTGCGGGTCGCCACCTTACCCGATAATTTGGATCCCGATGAGATTGTCGCCCGCAACCGCGATGAATGGGCAGAGCTGATCGAAAATGCAAAGCCCATTGTGGAGCACGTTATGATTTCGCTGGGGCAGGGCAAAGATCTGAATGACCGGAGGATCATCAATGAAATTGCCGGCCAGGTTTTACCACTGATCAATGACTTGCCTACGCCTGCCGACCGGGAATTCTTTACACAGAGATTGGCGCGCTTTCTCAAAGTAGATGAACGAGCCTTCATCAGCGCTCCCCCTGAAATCCCGCGCCTGAAACACCAGCGTTCCACGCAAAGCGCGCAGAAACAAGTTGTTCCGACAGAGAAAGTCGCCGTGACCGTTTCTTCCAGTAAAATGGTCGAAGAATATGTCGTTGGCGTGCTTTTTCGAAGACCTGAATTAATCTATCGCCTCGACCGGTTATTGCAACAATATGGTTTGATCCCGCTAACTGTGGAAGATTTTGAATATACTGACCATCAAATGATGTTCCGTTTGATCCGTGAATCGGTGGAACAGGATAAAGCAGAGCATCATGACTTCGTGATGAGCTCCATGCCTGAAACGCTACAGGGTCTTTCGCGTGACCTGATCGCACAAACCGAGAAACTGGAACGCATGGATGAAAAACTTCTCGAGGAATTGTCACGTGGCGTGATCAAGCTGCGACGTGTAGCTGCCGGGGAGAACCTCAATCAACTCCGCTTTTTGCAGGAAGAAGCCTACCAATCCGGCGATTTGCGCGCCTCTTCCTACCAGGATTTGGTGTTACAGAACACAAAGCTTTTGAGGGATTTGGATCAGGCTGCACGAAAAATGTCCATGAGAAGACTTGAGTAAACTTTTTCGTAACAATTCATTTATCGTATCGTCTGGTAAGGAAAGGGATTATGGCACTCAAAAAAGAAGCATCCACTCAATCAGAAGTAAATCATCAAAGCGGCGAGCAAGAGCCCCTTTCAGCGGGCGCGGAGGATGAATTCGAAGCACTGGATGAGGGTGTTCAAGGTGCCGTTGTGGAGGATACAAATGGATTTCCAGACATGGCTTTAATGGATGAAGAAGTTGGAGATCCCGATGCCGGTGTTTTGGCACAGGAAGAAGAACTCTTTGATGATGATCTTGATCTAAAGAGTCCCGAGGTCGCCGCAGAGTTATCCGAAGATCCCGTGCGATTGTATTTGCGCGAGATCGGTCAGGTCAAGCTTTTGGATTCAGATAGCGAGTTTCGTCTTGCCACCATGATCGAAGCCAGCCGGATGATTACGACTTATAAACGACACCCGCTTCGTAAAAATCTCACCCAAACTTGCGCCATTTATCACGCTCTGCTTGCGGATATGTTGACCTCCTGGCAACGTCTGGCGGAGGATGCGGAACGACTCCAGCATGAACCGCCTGATCTTGGACTGATCCTTTCTGAATCACAGGCGCTTCATGCCGGCTGGGAATCGCAACAGCCCTCTTATCTGCGTGCATTTTTGGATAACGGGATGTGGGGAACGGATGAACTCTGGAATGAGATCGCTCGTCAGGCCTATAGTGCCTTTCTAAGCCTGTACCTGCTTCCGTTAAATTATGCCGGGTGGCTGCTGGACTATATCAACCAGATGCATGAGTTTCCAAATCAAAGAACGCTTTATCGCAATCTTCCCTCCGATTATGATTTGGCTTTTGAACTCGACGCGGCCCAGTCACGGGCAGTCGAAGCAAATCACTCCATCATTCGCGCCAATTTGCGGCTTGTTGTCAGTGTTGCCAAGCGTTATTTGGGACGCGGCATTTCGTTCCTCGATTTGATCCAGGAAGGCAATATGGGACTTCTGCGCGCGGTCGGTAAATTCGACCCGCGCCGCGGTTTCAAATTTAGCACCTATGCAACGTGGTGGATTCGCCAATCGATTAATCGTTCGATTGCAGAACAGGCGCGCACGATTCGAATCCCTGTGCATTTGTTTGAATCGATTACCCGCATCCTGCGCACACAACGAATGCTCACACAGGAGTTGGGACGTGATCCAACCACAGAAGAATTAGCGCTGGAAGTTGGTTTTCTTCCCGCTTCGGATGTGCAGGCGATCCTACGCGCCCACTCTGAAGAGAAGCCTCTCGATGCAGATCTGCAGCGCAGGTTGGAGACAGCAACACAAAAGATCGATCGTGTGTTGCGTTCGGCTGAAGAGCCAGTCTCCATTGATGGTCCAGTAGGGGATGAGGAGTCCAGCTCTTTAGGCGATTTCATTCCCGATGAGGATACCCTTTCTCCTATTGACGCGGCGGCACGTCAAATGCTGCGCGAGCAGGTGCAAAGCGCCTTGACGTCACTTTCCGAACGCGAACGCGAAGTTCTCGAATTACGCTTCGGTTTGAAAGATGGCAAGGATCATACGCTGGAAGAAGTGAGTCGCTATTTCGACGTCACCCGCGAACGAATACGCCAGATCGAAGCGAAGGCGTTGCGGAAATTACGCCATCCCTCCCGAAGCAGACAACTGCGAGATTATTTAGGATAAACAATGTAGGGAACAAACACGTAGGGAACAGCAACTGCCGTTCCCTACGTTTATTTTCTAATCAGACTATTATCATCTTTTTTGTGAAAAGTAACACTTTCACTAGCCCTTGCAAGTCTGTTATGTTATACTTCGCCGAACGTGCGAAGATGCACAAATACCGTCCATTTAGGGCGTTTTCCTATAGAGAACACTGGGACTATGTGAGGTGTCTAAATGCTCGAGTATGTTGCCATAGGGTTGATGATTGTTCTCTCGACATTCGTAGCGTTGATCGCGATTGGTTTGGGGGTCTTGTTTGGACCTAGAAAAAATACAGCAGCAAAGTCCATGCCTTATGAATCGGGTATGAATCCGATTGGTCCCGGGACACGGCGTATGCCAATTCGTTTTTATCTAGTGGCTGTGTTGTTCATCCTCTTTGATATCGAAGTGGTCTTTTTCCTGCCATGGGCAATTACGTTCCGCCAGCTTGGTTTGTTTGGCTTGGCGGAAATGGTCATCTTTATTGTGATCTTATTGGTTGGTTATGTGTACGCCTGGAAGAAAGGAGCTTTGGAATGGGAGTAGAGCAGAAACTCGGCAATATGGGTGTAGTGACGACCAAGCTGGAGGATCTGGTCAATTGGTCGCGCACAAACGCCATGTGGCCGATGCTGTTTGGTTTGGCTTGCTGCGCCATCGAAATGATGGCTGCACAAGCGTCACATTTTGATATGAGTCGCTTTGGGATGGAGTTAATGCGCGCCAGCCCGCGCCAATCGGATTTGATGATCGTGGCGGGACGCGTTTCGCGCAAGATGGCTCCAGTCCTGCGTCGTTTGTATGATCAGATGCCGGAACCGAAATGGGTGATTGCCATGGGCGACTGCGCCTCCTGCACGGGTGTGTTCAACAATTATTCCCTTGTGCAAGGCGTGGATGAAGTTGTCCCGGTGGATGTATATCTTGCGGGTTGTCCGCCGCGCCCGGAGGCATTGATCCACAGCATTATCACTTTATATGAAAAGGTGAACGCTGATAAGTTCAAAGATGAACCAGTGAAATAATCATGTGAGGAGAGAGCGCTTTTGGTGGGAGAGCACCCTCCTCGACTCGACAGGGTAATAATTAATATGGATCAGAAATTAGAACCGATCGTTCAAGCATTGCAGGAAAAATTCAGCACTTCCCTCGAGGAAAATCGTGGCGAAGTGCATGTGTTTATAAGCCGCGAGCAGATCATCGAAGCGTTGACTCTTTTGCGCGATAAATATGATTTTGAATTACTCTCGGCAATGACCGCTTCGGATTACTTGCCGCAGTTATCGCCGCGCTTCCATGTCATTTATCAATTGACATCCTTGGCAAGGAATCTGTCGGTGCAGTTAAGGGTCCCGGTGGACGATGCAGATCCTAAGATCCCGACTGCGACCGGCATCTATGAAGTAGCGAACTGGCGCGAGCGTGAGCTGATGGATATGTTTGGCATCACCGCCGAAGGGCATCCCGATCCGCGCATCCTCTTATTGCCTGAAGATTGGGTTGATAAACATCCATTGAGAAAAGATTTCCCGCTGGGTTATGAAGAAGTACAGTTTACGTTCAACATTGACGATATTAATTTGCGTAAGCATTATGCCAAAGAATAACCTTGCGAAGGTTCGCAACCTTCGCAAGGTTCAAGGATAAGCTATGGCTGAACTTGAAGAAGTAGCTGACATCGATAAATTCAAACATCTGGTATCGCCGCGTGCGATTACGGGCGAGACCATGTTGTTGAACATGGGACCGCAGCACCCGTCTACGCATGGTGTTCTGCGCCTCCTGCTGGAGCTGGATGGCGAAACGGTCCTCAATGCCATTCCCGTCATTGGTTATCTTCACACTGGCGTCGAAAAGAACATGGAGGCGAAAACCTACATCAAAGCCGAAGTGATGAGCGATCGCCTGGATTACATGAACAACATGGGTAACAATCTTGCCTACTGCATGGCGGTGGAAAAGCTGGTCGATCTCGATGTTCCGGAACGGGCCCTTACGATTCGTGTGATCTTAACTGAATTGGAACGCATCAATTCGCATTTGGTATGGATCGGCACCTTTGGGCTGGATCTCGCCGCGATGTCCATGTTCCTGTATGCGTTCCGTGAACGCGAAATGATTCTGGATATCAAGGAGCTGATCTCCGGTCAGCGCATGATGACCACCTACATCCGCCCCGGCGGTTTATGGCGCGATGTCCCAGTGGAATTTGAAACAGCGGTCCGCAATTTTATGGGGATCATGCCAAAGCGCATCGATGAGTATGAAGCGTTATTGACGAAGAACCCGCTCTTTCTGGACCGATTGCTGGGCATCGGCAAACTGGATGCCGCGACTGCCCTGCAGCACGGCGTGACCGGACCCATGCTGCGTGCCTCGGGTGTCAATTGGGACTTACGCAAAGCGCGCCCCTACATGGGCTATGACCAATATGATTTCAACGTTCCGGTGCGCACGGGCGGCGATACGTATGACCGTTATATTGTCCGCGTGCAGGAGATGCGCGAATCGTTGAAAATCATTGATCAGGCATTGAACCGATTGCCGATGGGACCTGTTCGCAGCGACAACCGTAAATTTGTGCCGCCGCCGCGCTCGGAGCTTGGCGTCAGTATGGAAGCGTTGATCCATCACTTCAAGTTATGGACCGAAGGCTTCAACGCGCCGAAGCTATCGGTATATAGTGCAGTGGAGTCACCGCGCGGCGAATTGGGTGTTTACATCGAAGGCGATCATGGACCCAAGCCGCAGCGCGTCCATTGGCGTACGCCTTCGTTTGATAATTTGTCTGTCTTACCCAAGATCGTGAAGGGACATCTCGTCGCTGATCTTGTTGCCATTCTTGCTTCTATTGATATTGTGCTCGGAGATATTGACCGATGAGCCTTGCTGAAAAATACTCGAAAGAAGTCAAACAAATCCTCTCTAAATATCCGCCGGAACATAAACGTTCGGCGGTTATGCCGTTACTATATCTCGCGCAGCGCGAAGAAGGTTATCTCACCAAAGCTGCGATGAAAGATGTCGCGCAGATTGTAGATATCACCGAAACAGAGGTTGCGGCACTGGTTGGTTTCTATACTCTGTATCACGACCAAAAAGCTGGCAAGTATCGCATGCAGGTCTGCACGGATTTGCCATGTGCATTACGCGGCGCCGATGAATTCATGAATAACCTCTGCGCAAACCTCGGTATCAAAGTTGGGGAAACCACTCAAGATGGTTTCGTCACACTCGAAGCGGTAACTTGTCTCGCGGCGTGCGATAAAGCTCCCATGTTCCAGACCCAGGGACCAGATGGAATCAAATATCACGAGAACATGACTGTGGATCGAACACTGGAGTTGATTAATACACTTCGAAGATCCGGCAGGGAGGTGGCTTAATGGAACACATCCTCCTTCGCCATCGCGAGATTTCTGATATCAGTACTGTGGATATTTATAAGAAGAACGGCGGCCTCGAGGCGTTCAGGAACGCGGTCACTAAGATGAAGCCAAATGAGGTCACGGATGTAGTGAAGAATTCCGGTCTGCGCGGACGTGGCGGCGCGGGGTTCCCGACAGGAACGAAGTGGTCGTTCATTGATAATAAGAGCTGGCCTCATTATGTTGTTGCGAACGCGGATGAATCCGAGCCCGGCACGTTCAAAGATCGCGAGATTATGGAAGGCAATCCATTCCAGTTTTTGGAAGGGCTTGCCATTGCCTGTTATGCCGTCGGTGCGAATGTCGGTTATGTTTATTTGCGCGGCGAGTTCTGGGAGTTAGCTTCTTTTCTCGACGAGAAGATCGCCGCCATGGAGAAGGAAGGAATCCTC
>WNFZ01011696.1_pt1 | contig 12709 bp, 15 predicted proteins | sample 5400081 | NCBI WGS metagenome assembly WNFZ01 (sample SAMN13153365, study PRJNA577476) | soil metagenome | isolation source: 80 cm soil or saprolite under grassland replicate 1 | place: USA:California | collected 2016-06-15
TTAATGTTGCTTGCCAAGCAGCGAATTTGCACCGGCAAAATAAGCCAAATCATGCCTCAAGGTTCGGCAAGGGTCCCTATCTCGATCGGCCGCTATCAATTGGGTCGAAAGTGACGTTGAACTCGGTGTCGCGATCTCCTGTTGAGCTAACGATCAATTGATCGCCGTTGAGCATCGCGCGCGCGCGAATCGTACGACCCCTATTCGTAGTCTCGACACGCTCAACACCGTCGGCTGAAAAGCTGATTTGCGGTGCACGTGACGATGCCAGCGTCACACTCCGGCCTCGCAGCTCGATTGCGAGCTGATCAGGTGATTCAAGCCGCGCGGCTAGTTGATTACGCAACCGTGTTCGATCGCCATAGGGCAGAGACTGTGTGGCACGATCAGCCGCCTGGGTCGGATCGTCACTATGTGATGGATCGAGGCGATAGGTCCCGGTCAACTGATTGGCGCCATAGCCAGTACTCGGATAATTGGGGCTCGGATAAGTTTGACCAATTGCCGGCCAAGTCAAATTGTAAACACTCGCCAGTTGATTCAAGTCAGCACGCAGGTTAGCCCAATTTCGCAGCACTGCCACGCTGCGAATATTTCGGTCTGTGATGAAACGGTCGATCAATGCAGAGCGATTAAGAACGTCCTGCGCGTCCGCCGCAGTCGACTGCCTCCGGTCGAACCGGTCGCGCAGTTGCACGACAGCCCGATCGAGATCATCTACCAGGTTGTTCAGATTTGTTCCGCCTGTTGTGTAAATGCGAGTTTGATTCTGCGCATTTATCGTATTGCGGAAAACATCCGTACTATTTTCAATTCGAAGTATTAGTTGTCGCACCGAACGGGTCGTCCCCCGATAGGTTTGACGTTGAGCTTGAGTAAGCGTAGTTCCCGCGGCTAACAGAATTACCGCAAGAAATGCCATCAGGGATTTTTTAATTGAGATCATTTTCTTCCTCCAGTTCTCAGCAACAGACAGGCACAGACACCACGTTAGCGCAATGCTAAACCTACTTCACCCACAGGCACCTTCCATTGCAGAATCGAAACAAAACACACCTCGTTGATGGGGATCAAAACAAGGACCGTGCCACGAACTCGCAAGAAAGTTTTTCGTCGCAAAACTATGATAATTAATTAATCTTGCTTGCCAAACAGCGAATTTGCGCCGGCAAAATGCGCCAAATCATGCACCAAGGTTCGGCAAGGGCCCCTATCTCGATCGGCCGCTATCAAGCAGCCCCCTGTGCTATCCTCTGCTCGGAGGTCACCGTAATGAATACCGAGGATCCCAAAGCGGTTATAGATTTAGTGGACGATGATCTTTTTGTTGCGATTTCACCTTCGGGTCATGCGGTGACGATTGACACTGAGCGGGCGCGTAATTCCGCTCCAAGCCCGATGGAATTGCTAATGTTGGCGCTGGGATCGTGCACCGGAGTGGATGTGGTTTCTATTCTCCGGAAGAAGCGCGAGGCCGTGACCGGCTATCGCGTTGAAGTTCGCGGCGAGCGTCGCGAAGGGCATCCGCGTAGCTATAAGCGAATGGAAGTGCATCACATTGTCAGGGGGCGTAAGGTTTCAGAGCGGTCCGTGACTCAGGCAATTGAGCTTTCAGAACAGAAATACTGCAGCGTTGCAGCAACATTGAGGCCAACCGCGGAAATCGTTTCCAGCTTTGAGATCATCGAAGAGTAAGAAGTACGGTGGGCAGCCGCTCTTGTCAGTACCATCTGCCGTACCGGGTGAGCGTGCTGATTGCGGACCTCTGATGGTTGCCGATCGCTAAGAGGAGCTTTTAGTCAGTGGCATTTCGTAAGCGTTCATTATTCGTGTTAGTTCTAGTCACCCTGCTCGGCGTGACCACAGTCCCCGGTCTCTCTGCGGCTCAGCACTCTAACAGCGACGCCAGCCTCGCCACAGTACGCCGGGACGATCGCCTCGCGCGCAACGCTAGAGGAACAATCACACGCCTGTCGCCCGAGGAACACCTGCGCCGTGCCAGCATTTACCACGCCAATCGCGCTTTCGATGAGGCACGCGAACACTGGCAGGCTTTGATGAACTACTACCCTGGTGATCCGCGAGTAGCCGAGGCGCTACTCGGCCTCGGCCGTTCATATTTCCAGGAGCGTCGTTACTACGAAGCCTACAACACCTATGATCGCCTCGCCCGCAGTTACCCTTCCACCAAGGAAGGTCGCGAAGGACTGAACTTCAGCGCTGGTTCCCTTCTCCGCTTGGGTAGGACTTCAGAAGCCGCCGACCGCTACGTCGAATACATTAGTCGCTTTGCCGACGGCGAAAGAATTGAGACTGCACACCTGAATGCCATCGACACACTACGCGAAGCTGGACGTTTGCAGGATGCCGCCGCCTGGATTGCGCGCACTAGACAGCGATTCTCCGGCACGCCCACCGATATCAACGCATTATTTGGCCAACTCCGTATGGAGATTGCAGAAGGTAACTGGAAGCGCGCAACAGCGGCGGCCGACGAACTGAGTGGGAAAACTTTCCAAAAGGGTGTGGCCACAAACGCGGCGGAAGTTGCTTATCTAAAAGCTTACAGCTTGGACCACGCTGGCCATCGCGATGACGCCATTGCTGCCTATCTGACTGTGCCCGGAGGGATCGATTCGTATTATGGATGGTTGGCGACCGAGCGACTAGCAAACATTGCCAATAGTAAGCGGGCCAGGTTGGTTGACGAGCGTGCGGAGCGCAATCGTTCGCAGGCAGAAGCCATCGCCGATCGCTATCCGGCGCCTTACCGCCAGGCAATCATGAGCACGGCCAAAGCCCGCAAAATCGATCCACGCTTTATCCTGGCTCTGATAAGACAGGAGAGCGTGTTTCGTCCGCTAGCAAAGTCTCCCGCCGGCGCACGCGGTTTGTTGCAACTAACGATCGACGCTGCGCAGAAGTACGCTTCAAATGCAGGCATGAGTGCCGTACAGGAGAGCCAACTTTATCAACCCGAAACCTCAATCCGCCTCGGCGGCGAATATCTGGCGGAACTGTCGGCGATGTTTCCCAACCTGCCTGAAGCCGTGGCTGCCTCCTACAATGGCGGTGAAGATAATGTGGCTCGCTGGGTGAGACGGGCGAAACAAAAAGACCCAGGCGTATTCACTTCAGAGGTGGGCTTTGACGAAACCAAAGCCTACGTGCAGAAAGTGATGAACAATTACCGCGTCTACAAACAACTCTACAACGTCGACCTAACGCGCAAGTAACACTCATAAGTCAGGGCTGGCATCTCGGACTCCGCACTGTGTACTGTTCACGTTCACTGTTTTTAATTGCCGTATGCCGACCTTTTCCAACATAATGTCCGGTAAGTAGGCTAACGTCTGTCCTATCCACCGAGCTCCGTATGAAACGTTGTCCAAAATGCTATTCAAGTTTTCCTGATGCGGAGCAGTTTTGCGAACTCGATGGTACCACCCTCGTCCCAGACTATCCGGACAGCAATCCGGACCGATCAGTAGCGCGGGAGGATTGGGATCAACACGTGGAAAACGCGGCTGTGGTGCCTGCCTATGCGTATCAAGCCTCGCCCGAGCAACGACTGCGACAAAGCTGGAAACTTCTCACCGTCGCCGCAATCGCGGCCCTGGCCGCTGGCATGGTTCTGTTCGTGGTCTATCAGCGGATGAGCCGGGGGATTCCCGCACAAAGTTCCGAGCAGACAGGATCGAATGAGGTTGCCACGCAGCAACAGGTCCCTCTGCTGCCTTTCCGTCCTTCGCCTTCCATCACTCCGTCGCCAGAACCGTCTCCTTCACCAAGTGCGATGCCGTCCCCTGCGGTCCAGGCGGAATCTGCCCGCGTCGCACTAAGTTCCAGTCCGGTATCGACGGGTGGAGACGAAAAGACCAGGCGCGGGCAGGTTACAATTCAGCTCACGAACGGCACCAGGGTTGAGGCCGATGAGGTGTGGGAAACAGGAGAAGGAATCTGGTATCGACGCCGCGGCGTAGTGACTCTTTTAGAACGCGATCAGGTGAAAGCGATCGAGAGAGCCATCGAGAAAGCACCTCCGGCTCCCGCTTCGGGAGCGCCAACACCATCATCGTCGCCAACCGCATCGCCTTAGTCCTTCCAGCGCTCGCTAATCCTTCAGGCACTGCGCGGGAATATTCCATTTACGCTTCAGAATTACCTGTTCGCAAAAGGTGGAGAACCGCTCCGATCATTTGCGCGCGCTATGCGTACTGTATGCTGTCTGCCGTCTGCCGCTGTTTGCTGTTTGCTGTTTGCTGTTTGCTGTCTGCTGTTTGCTGTCTGCTGTTTGCTGTCTGCTGTCTACTGTTTACTTACTCTCTCACATCACCAGATTTGAACAGGGTATTGTCTCGGAAGGCAGTGAATCTTTTTCTGGCAGGGCATTCTGCAATATTTCTTCCAGCAACTCGGCTGTTATGTCGAGGCTGGTGAGTAGTGGAAGCAGAGCTCCTTGCGTGGAGTTCTTCCTGACGTACCGCTTGGCTTCGTCCTGGGCCAAAGCCAGGGCTACATAAGCGCGAGCCAATTTCCGGACGTCGACGTCTTCAACAAACATTTCAGGCATAGCGTTTTGATAAGTCACGAATACTTGTACTAGAGAATGAAAACAGAGCAGATTCCACATGTAGGGCCACTACAATTTGCCCATATCTCTCTTGAACCTCGCTATTTTGATAAGGCGACCGATCTGGCATTCGGAAAACGAGGCAAGATTACGCTTGTTAACCAGTTATCTAAGGTGCTGAACTTCTCCGCGCATCCCCTGGTGGGCTCTGTGTCCCCGTGGTGAATCTTGCGTGGTAAACATTGACCACAGGGGCCCTAAAGAGCACGAAGTTCGCGGATAGAAACTGAACTTAAGAGAAAAGTCGCTTGCCAGCAAACTGGGATTAGGTTTACTATTTGCCTCGCTCACGAGCAATAGTCATTATGCGATTACTTATTTTTCTTTCAACTGGGCTAATTCTCATGGTTGCCGTCTCTGCTGCCCTGGGGCAAGGCGCTAGTGAGGCTAGAGAGAAGGGTCAGGATGCACTCCAACATAGAGGCACCTTCAACGCCTCTGATGCCGCTACGAAGGCGGCGCCGGCACTCACGACCCCACCGGACAGTCCTTCGATACGGATTTATTTGGTTGGCGGTGGACTGATGCAGGTTGATGAAGTGAGGAAGAGCGCGGACGGCTTTTGGTACAAACGCGTGAACGTTACAGCATTCCTCGAGAAGAATCGGGTTGAGCGAATAGAACGTCCGGAAGACATTCAAGCTACGACACTGCCCCACCTCCCCCAAGGCCGCTGGAGTCTTTCGGACTCAGCCAGGGTAGAGAACTTTTTCATGGCTAAGTTTAGTCGTCCTTTGCCCTTGACCGCCTTCGGCCAGTCGGAATTGCATACCCGTTGGGGACTCGATCATGGCCAGGGGATGGACGTGGGACTACACCCTGACAGCTCCGAAGGAAAAGTGCTCATCAACTTCCTGCGTAGTGAGAAGATACCTTTCCTTGCATTCCGCAGTGCCATACCAGGTGTAGCCACCGGCCCCCACATCCACGTCGGAAACGGCTCCCACCGACTGCCTATCCGATAGCTGATCAGTCATCAGTCTTCAGTCATCAGTCATCAGTCATCAGTCTTCAGTCTTCAGTCTTCAGTCTTCAGTCTTGAGTCTTCAGTCTTGAGTCGGTTCCCTCTGATCTCTCTGCTTCTGCCGTCTGCCCTCTGCATTCTGACCTCTGCCGTCTGCCCTCTGCCTTCCGCCCTCTATCCTCTGACCTCTGCCTTCTGCCTTCTGTTCCCCCCGTGGAAACAACCTCCGATTACTCATTTCTTTACTACATACGAATCAGGAGGCCCAATGCTTGCCCTCAGGCTCTATATCGCCGCGCTCACATTAATGTTTCTGCTCGCCTCTGTGATGACTACAGGCGTCGGCGTGTTGCACGCAATAGTTCTCGTGTGCGCTGTGCTCTATTCGATTCTCGACGTCAGGCAAGAGCTATGTGGCTTAAGACAGCTCGAGGCCCAGGTTTCATCCTTTTCGACACTAATCAATTCTCGTTGCTGAAACATGCCTATTTCCCTAACCAACTTTATCGTAAGCTTTATTGTTGCACTGGTGCTTCACGAGCTCGGACACTTTCTTGCAGCCCGCGCATGTGACATTTCAGTAACTCAGGCCGGATTCGGCTGGGGCCCTCAGCTTTATCGCGTCCGCGTCCGCAATGTTGATTATCATCTCCGCTTACTTCCAATCGGCGCCTACATCCGCATGGACATGGCCAGCCTGCAGAAACGCGCTCTAACACAACAATTGTTTGTACTATTGGCCGGCATCGGCATGAATCTCATCCTCGCCGCGCTAGCCTGGGGAACGTTCTTCGGTAGCCTCAATCTGGCCCTGGCTATTGGGAATTTGCTGCCGCTGTACCAACAAGATGGATGGAAAGGCGGCATGTTGATCTGCCGTCGCATCCTCGGGCGGTCCAGTCAACTGGTTGAGTGGTCCTTCACAATCTCCGGCGGATTAATGAGCGTGGCCTTCCTCGCGCGCGCTCTCTTCAGCTTCTGAGACCAGCAAGCGGTGAGCAACGAACAGAGGAACAGCGGAACACGGGAAAGGGTAAGGGGTAAGGAGGAAGCGCAGTGAGCGATGAGCAGTCAGCAGTAAAGGCTCACTCATAAGTCGTAGTCCGCACCTCCCCACTGTTACTTATGCCCTTTTACCCCTTACCTTTTCCCTCTGTTTTCCCTCTTGCTTACTGCCAGACACACACAAACTCACGCTAGCCTTTTCGGGCTGGCTGTCTGCGAATCTTTGATTTGCAGCGACCTTCCTTATCCCACCCAACCCAATTCCAACTAGAAGGCCGTTGGAGTCGGCGTCGGAGTCGGCGTTGGAGTCGGCGTCGGAGTCGGCGTAGCGTGCGGCGCTACGGCTTTGCAATCCTTGCGACACGCGTCAAAGGCCGTCTTACAAGCTGCCTTGTTGGCATTTGCTGCCTTCCTGCAGTCCTGATAAGTGGTAACGCACGCCTGTTCGCACACTCCTCTTTGACTCTCCTGCCCCCCGGTCGTCGGTGAGAAGATGAAAACTCCGGCAGTTGCCAGAGATAAAATCAACATTGCAAAAAAGCTATCCTTCTTGTTCACTGTTTACCCTCCATGAGGCGCGCAAATGACCAACAAATGTGTCTTTGAAATGAAAAGGGGGCCGAGTTGCGGCGCTCATCTTAGCGCAGTGGAGACGAGCAATGTTGATTAGCCATACTTTAGATCGCAATGTGACGAAACTGTATGACTTCTGTGTAATCGGTGTCTGTATTGTGAGCGTTTCGTGTAATTCGGTATTGTTGCGCTGTGCTCTATTTGATTTCTCGACGCCAGACAAGAGCTAAATGGCTTAAGCCTTAGTGTAATTCCGTATGGGTAAGCTTTAGTGCTTTTAACCACTCCTGGAGATTGATGGAAGTTTGCATGAGCGGATGATACGCCGAAATTCTCTGAAGAAATTATTAAGGAAGTAGAACGGCCACTGATGAAACTGGGATCTGTCCAACTGTGGCGCTTCTACCTTCGCCAGCCATCTCATTACTCTTCACTTTACACTCTTCACTTTTCACTTTTCGCTCTTCACTGTCTCTGGCCCCACACAAAAACATTCGCCGACCCTCGATGGGTCGGCGTTTTCCTTGGTGCAGAGACTCTTGTATCCACGAGATTTGCTGCAGTTTCTCAGCTTGCTGGGCACTAATAACCATTCCATGCACAAAATACACCCTAATACCCAAGACACTCGTTAAGTCTCCTTTGACCCGCCTTGCAGATGTTATTCTGACGATTCGCGATCAGAATCTGATTTTGGACACGCACCTTGCGCTGTTGTATGGAGTTGAGACGAGGGCACTAATTCAGGCTGTGAAACGAAATGATAGAAGGTTTCCTTTGGATTTCATGTTTCAGTTGACGCGCGAAGAGTTTGGCGCTTTGAGATCACAAATTGTGACCTCAAAAGGCCGTGGCGGCCGACGACACTTGCCGGTATGCTTTCACGGAGCACGGTTCGATCATGGCCGCAAATGTTCTGAACAGCGAACGCGCTGTCGAGGCGAGCGTTCAAGTGGTGCGCGCTTTCGTTAAGCTTCGCCAGTTGTTGGCTTCCAACGCTGAGCTTGCCCGCAAGCTGGCCGATCTGGAACAGAAATACGATCACCAATTCAAAATCGTCTTTGACGCAATTCGACAACTGATGAGACCTACGCCCGGTAAATCTAAAGTTATTGGCTTCAGAGCAAACGCTCTTAAGAAATAGGCCTGGCCACCCAGATAGATCTCGATCTGATAATCATTCATCGTGACGCCGAAGGCGGTCGATAACTTAGCCCGAGGTTAACGCCCCCGGGGAACTTAACCCGCATGATAAACAGTAGCCTCGAACTCCGAACTCCGAACTTTACCGTTTGCTGTTTGCTGTTTACTGTTTGCTCTTCAAGAAGGCTCGCGCGTGCTCCAACTCGACTCTCTTTGTATTGGATCCGGCAGTAAGCGCCACCAGTTCCTGGTAATACGTGCCAGCCTTCTCGCGATCTTGCGACAGCTCCGCTGAGTGAGCAGCTCCATAGAGACCATTGAACCGCTTCGGGGCCACCATCAGGGAGGTCTCAAACTCCTTCAACGCTTCCGAATTCCGCCCCAGCTCCAACAAGAGCTCCCCCAGGAGTTCTCTTGCTGGCATGATCGCACCTGGAGTAACCGGATGTTTGTCTGATGCATCCTCGAGATCGGCTGCAGCACGCATGAGTTGGATTGCCACATCATTCTTTCCTTCGGCGTGGGCGGTCCAGGCCGATACTGTCAGTCGCTGCACTTCAACCTGCCCGGCCCAGTTGTATCCTCTGGCGTTGGCAAAGTCCTTCTCGATCGCTGCGAGTTTTTGCGTCTCATCGCGAGCCGCAGCCGAATCGCCTTTTCGTGCGGCCCCAATGCCGCGCGCGAAAGACACAATCGCCCGGGCCCACGGATAACGATCCCAGGGAAAACTTTCCGGTCTGATTTCCAACGACGCCGCTTCAGCCCATTGTCGCCTCTCGATCGCGTAGCGAGCGGGAATAGCTACGAAGGCATAAGCCGGAGCTACGCTTTCAGGAGTCGTCCTGGTGATTTTGTTGAGCTCATCGAGCACTGCTCTGGCTTTGAGGTCATCTGCCATTTGCAGATACGCATACATTAGGTAGTCCATCGCATGAAGCTGCTGATCCCACGCGCCAGGCATGTGCATCTTCGCCGAGTAGTCCCTGGCCGCCGCTTCAGACTCCAGGTTTGAGCTAATCGCCTCTGGCCAGAGGCCAAGCCGCGTGAAGATATGCGAGGGCATATGCAGCGCGTGCGGTACCGCCGGAGCAATCTTCGCGTAATTGTGTGCGGCCGGAAGTGCGAGACTTGCCAGTGCCGGCGAATCGTAAGCATGAATCAGATAGTGGGCCACGCCGGGGTGCCTCGGTTGATCAACAAGTACTCGATTGAGAATCGCGGCAGCTTTCTTCTCGCGTGCGTACGTCTTGTCTGCCGGCAGCGCCTGCGCTGACGCAATCAGCGCGAGCGCGTAAAAGACTGCCGCTTCCTCGTCTTTCGGATAGCTCTGTTGGAGTTGGTCCATCGCCTTCTCGTAGTCCAGAGCACGGCCGACATAGTCACGCTTTTCATCCGCAAAAAACGTGTCCAGCGCCAGGATGTAATCGCGTTCGCGAGGAGTCTTGTTGCCGAATGCTTTGGCTCTAAAAAGTGCTGCTCGTCCGTCAGCGAGAGTTTGTGCGGACGGCTGTTCCCAGAGAGGGTGGTAGATACTCATCGCCTGGCCCCAATAGGCCATCGCGCAACTGGGATCGTTTTTGACGATCGCGGCAAAAGCGCTGCCCGACTCTTCATACCAGAACGAGTGGAGCATCGCCATGGCCACGCCAAACTGCTTCCGGCTCACGGGACGGCACGAGACCGGAAACTGCACGCTCCCAACCTTCGCCGCCCCACCGTGCATGTGCGTGTCCATCTCCTGAGCGCTGAACTCGCCATCTCTTGGGCGATTACCGAGCGAGCCGGGGACCCACGCGCACGTGATAAAGGCGACGGCAAAGATCAGCAACAAATTGGAAGGTCTCTGGGTAAAGAAGTCGGGCTTGCCCCCGCTTGGCAGGCGTCGAATTGAATTGAATGAACCTATGCCGGATATTGAGGTGCGTGGAGCAAACTTACGTGAAAGCATGCGGGGTATTGGTTGGCGGGTTTTGTCAGTACCATCAGCAGTAGCGGATGGGTGTGACTTCCGGCCTCTGACTTCTAACCTCTGACCTCCGACCGAACTCGTGCGGCGAATTGGTTGACGGGTTTTGCCAGTACCATCCGCAGTAGCGGATGGATGTGACTTCCGACCTCTGACTTCTGACCTCTGACCTCCAACCTCTGACCTCTTCATGGCAGGCCTCCCTTGCCTGCGCATGATATGCGAATGCGCCAAAAACTTCAGCTAAAAATAGAAGCAGCAACCAGGCTGGGAATCAAGGCATTGATCGTAACGCAAAATGTTAGTTGTGAACTTATCATTACAAAGGCAGCGCTCCAGGAAGGTTGGGACTGTCCATTCGCTTACATACTCGTCTCTCTCAATAACACCGGGAGTTTGCTTAGCATGACTCAACTTGTAGGCAGGGTATTGCGTCAACCTTATACGGAGCGTTCACCATTCGCTGGGCTGAATGAAAGTTATGTCTTCTGCTTGCGGCGCAAAGCCGGGGAGATTGCTCGGGAAGTTAAGAAGAGCTTGGAAAAGGAAGGCTACGAGGTCGATTTAATGAGCGTAGTTGACAGCAGCGACGACTCAGCGAAAGCGAAAGAGACGCGGGAAGCTCAAATGCGTGACGTTTACCGCAGATTCTATAAGAAGGTTGAAGGCAAGGTGTATTTGCCAAAGTTTGCTGTCAAAGAGGGCAATGAACTTGTGGTGCTTGATTCTACAAACACCTTGTAAGCAAAGTCGATGTATCGAAATTTGATTACGCGTCAATCGATTGGGATCTCTCTGACATGCTCGCTCGTGCAAGAAACTCTATCTACCGAGTAACAATAGATCAAGACCTTCAGCGCGTTGACGAGCAAGAGGCCTTTAGTTCGGAAAATGATGAGCAGGTTTCGGCTTGGCTGGTGGCGAGTCTTTCGTTTGACTATTTCAGCTTCAAACAGCTCAGGGTAATCGTGGAAAACGTAGTCGAACAATTGCTGAAGAAAAACAAGAAGCTGAAAAACAATCTTTCGCTGATCAAGTCTGAGTTGCGGCAAAGAGTCTCGGGATTGATTCTCCGAGAAACTGATGGCATAACGCATAGAGTATTTGACAAGTTGTTCAAGCAAAAGAAGCTTTGCTTTTACCTGCAATGCGTTGACACTCGTTTCGAAATACCACCGAAGGTTGAAGTCCGCTCGAAGACCAAAAAGCTTACTCGCGACGACGGCGATCAGATCCAGCAGTCATTATTTGATATCGTTCCAGACGATTTAAACGACTACGAAAAGGCAATCGCCCTCTATCTCGATACTCGGCCTCAGGTGTTGTGGTGGTACCGAAACCTCGTTGGCCCCGACCACTTTTCAATACAGGGATATAGACGACCTCGAATTTATCCTGATTTTGTTGTCCAGGAAGGTGAAGGGAAAAAGCCCGTCGCATCTGTTCTGGTCGTCGAGAGCAAGGGAAAGTATTTACAGGGTAACCCCGACAAAGAGTACAAGCGTTCGATTGCGAAGTACTTCAGCGAAGTCGGACATGAGGTCCCCTGGCAGAAGTTGGCGGAGGATTTCCGCGATAGCACATTTCGAGTTCAGGTAGTAGACGAAGGCGAGTATGCAGATCAAACCTGGCGTGATGAATTGAGAGAGTTACTCGAACACCCGTCATCCTAGATGGCCGTTACCAGCGGTCTACGCTATCCCCATCGCCCAATTTCAAGACCTCTTGCACTCTCTCCCAATGGGAGAAGGAGATGACGGTAATCTTTTTTAAGCGTGGAGACCCACTCGCTACCGCAGGTGGTACTGACAAGAGACCGATGTACTGAGGCTGTTCAACGGGCCTCGGCTGGCCGTCAGGGTGCCATTGTGACACCGCAGCTATCTCTGACAAGAGAGCGATTTACTGAGGCTACTCGCCGGGCCCGGGCTGGCCGTCAGGCCAGTGCGACACCTTCATGCCGCAGGTGGTACTGTTGATCTGACGCTCACTGTCCAGAACCTTGTCGAGTTGAGACAAGGCTTGCTGTTCGTCCACCGTATTGGATTTCATTGTTTGGTGCAGCGCTTCCATCGCGTCCTGCAGCTGCCACTGCAGCTCGAGGAAGCGCGTCGTGGTCTTTTGAACTTCTCCACGCATGAAGAGCTTTTGCTCGTCACTTATTCCGAGTTCTCGCGCGTGGCCCATGATCATATCCGGCGGAAACATTACATCGCCCAACGGATCCATGTTCGGTGGAGGAGGTTGTGGGGCGCGCGGCACCCCAGGCGCTGTTGCATTCTGTGGTGTTTGCGGTCCGCGCGGCGTGACGGGGACGGTTGCATTCTGCGGTGGTTGTTGCGCCCGCAGCAGAGGAATACCAACAAGTAAGCTAATGCCTAGTATTGCGACTATGGTTCCGATTCTTTTCTTCATTGTCTTCTCC
>WNFZ01004629.1_pt1 | contig 12706 bp, 19 predicted proteins | sample 5400081 | NCBI WGS metagenome assembly WNFZ01 (sample SAMN13153365, study PRJNA577476) | soil metagenome | isolation source: 80 cm soil or saprolite under grassland replicate 1 | place: USA:California | collected 2016-06-15
GGCGGGAGCGCCGCGGCGTCGTCGTCTCCGACGGCATGGACAAGACGATCGTCGTCAAGGTCGAGGTGATCACGACGCACCCGCGCTACAAGAAGGTGATCCGTCGCTCGCGCAAGTTCCACGCGCACGACGAGCAGAACCAGGCGAAGGTCGGCGACCTCGTCCGCATCGTGGAGACCCGCCCGCTCTCGAAGACGAAGCATTGGCGCCTGGCCGAGGTCGTGGAGGCGGCAAAGTGATCCAGCAGGAGTCCAGACTCCGCGTCGCGGACAACAGCGGCGCCCGCACGCTGCTGTGCATCCGCGTGATGGGCGGGTCGCACCGCCGCTACGCGCGCGTCGGCGACATCATCGTCGGGACGGTCAAGACCGCGAGCCCGCAGGGCACGATCAAGAAGGGCGAGGTCGTCCGCGCGGTCGTCGTTCGCACGAGGAAGCCCTACGGTCGCAACGACGGCACGCAGATCGCATTCGACGAGAACGCCGCCGTGATCATCGACAACGCCCGCAATCCGCGCGGGACGCGGATCTTCGGCCCGGTGGCGCGCGAGCTGCGGGAGAAGAACTTCATGAAGATCGTGAGCTTGGCTCCGGAGGTTTTGTGATGAAGATCCACAAGGGAGACACCGTCCAGATGCTGCGCGGAAAGGATCGCGGCAAGCGCGGGCGCGTGGTGGAGGCGCTTCCGGCCGAGGGGCGCGTGATCGTCGAGAACCTGAACACCGTCAAGCGGCACACCCGCCCGCGCCCGCTCAAGGACTCGAGCCGGATGGGCCAGCAGCAGGTTGCCCCGGGCGGCGTGATCGAGAAGCCAAGCCCCGTGCCGGTGTCGGCTGTGATGCTCGTCTGTCCCACGTGCGGCCGCGCGACACGGGTCGGCGTCAAGGTCAACGAGATCAAGGGCGAGCGAGTCAAGGTGCGCCAGTGCAAGCGCGCCGACTGCCGGGAGGAGATCGACCAGTGATTCTTGCGGCTCCCTCCCGCCCATCTCGCACTCTCCGGGGCGCTGCAAAGCGGCGCCATGCGTCGTCCTCACCCGCGCCCGTAGCCTCCGGCTACGAACGCGGGCTGCGTCCTAGCCTGGCTTGCTTTTCGCGGCCGGAGAGCACGATCTGTGCGAGAGGTGACCGCTAATGGCGAGACCGCGCAAGGCCCAGACGAACGGCTACGTGCCGCGCCTGAAGCAGCTCTACCGCGACGAGCTCTGCTCGCGGCTGAAGGAGGAGCTCGTCCTCGGCTCGCTGATGGAGGTTCCGCGCGTGTCGAAGGTCACGCTCAACATGGGCGTCGGCGAGGCCAAGACCGAGGCAAAGGCGCTCGACAACGCGATCGAGGAGCTGACGAGGATCGCCGGGCAGCGCGCGCAGGTGCGCCGCGCCCGTAAGTCGATCGCGGGCTTCAAGATCCGCGAGGGGATGCCGATCGGCGCCCGGGTGACGCTGCGCGGCGACCGGATGTACGACTTCCTCGACCGGCTGATCTCGATCGCGCTTCCGCGGATCCGCGACTTCCGCGGGCTGAGCCCGGGCTCGTTCGACGGGCGCGGAAACTACTCGCTCGGCCTCCGCGAGCAGATCATCTTCCCGGAGATCGACTACGACGACGTGTCGTCGATCCGCGGCCTCGACGTCGCGGTCACGACGACGGCTAGCTCCGACGAGCAGGGCCAGGCGCTTCTCGCAGGCCTCGGGTTCCCGTTCGCCGGCTCGAGAGAGGACGAGCAGTAAATGGCCAAGAAATCGCTGATCGCGAAGGCGGCGAGAACCCCTCGGTACCCGGTGCGCAAGTACACCCGCTGCAACCGCTGCGGGCGGCCCCGCGCCGTCTTCAAGAAATTCGGGCTCTGCCGGATCTGCCTGCGCGAGCTCGCGCACGAGGGCGCGATCCCGGGCATGACCAAGAGCTCGTGGTAGGAGGACTCAAGTGCTGACCGATCCCATTGCCGACATGCTCACCCGCATCCGCAACGCCAACAAGGCGCTGCACGACACCGTCGAGATGCCGACCTCCCGTCTGAAGGAGGAAATCGCGCGCCTGCTCAAGGAGGAGGGCTACGTCCGCGACTACCACGTCCAGAAGGGCGAGAGCTTCGACACGCTGGTGGTCGAGCTCAAGTTCGGCAAGAATCGCGAGCGGATCCTCACCGACCTGCGGCGCGTCTCGAAGCCGGGCCGTCGCATCTACGCGCGCAAGGACCGGCTGCCGCGCGTCCTGGGCGGCATGGGTACGGCAATCCTGTCCACGTCGAGCGGCCTCGTCACGAGCCGGACCGCGGAGGAGCGCGGGATCGGCGGCGAGGTCATCTGCTTCGTGTGGTGAGGGCTTGAGTTGAGTCGAATCGGAAGACAGCCAATCGAGATTCCGGGCGGAGTGAACGTCTCGATCTCCCCTGGGCGCGTGATGGTGAACGGCCCGCTGGGTGAGCTGTCCCAGAACGTCCCGGGGCGGATGAAGATCGAGCAGGACGACGGCCGGATCGTCGTCACGCGTCCGACCGAGCGCGGCGACGATCGCGCGCTGCACGGGCTGACCCGGACCCTGATCGCGAACATGATCGAGGGCGTCACCAAGGGCTTCGAGAAGCGGCTCGAGATCCAGGGCGTCGGCTATCGCGCCGCGATGCGCGGGACTTCGCTGGAGCTGAACGTCGGCTTCTCGCACTCGGTCACGAAGGACGCGCCGCCCGGAATCACCTTCGAGGTGCCGGCGCCGACGCAGATTGTCGTCAAGGGCGCCGACAAGCAGCAGGTCGGGCAGATCGCCGCCGAGGTGCGCCGCATCCGCCCGCCCGAGCCCTACAAGGGCAAGGGGATCCGCTACGAGGGCGAGTACGTGAGACGGAAGGTAGGGAAGCGAGCATGAGCACGCTCACGGTTCCCGAGGCGCGTAAGCGGCGCCACCAGCGCGTGCGCGGAAAGCTGTCGGGTACGGCAGAGCGTCCCCGCCTGGTCGTGTTCCGCTCGAACCGGGGCATCTCCGCCCAGCTCGTGGACGACCTCGAGGGGCGCACGCTCGCCTCGGCCACGTGGCTGCAGCTGAAGAAGTCGTTCAAGGGCAACAAGACCGCACAGGCCGCCGAGGTGGGCAAGCAACTCGCCGCGACTGCCAAGCAGGCCGGAATCGAAACGGTCGTGTTCGACCGCGCCGGCTACCTCTACCACGGACGTGTAAAGGCGCTCGCCGAGGGCGCGCGCGAAGGAGGACTCAAGTTTTGAGCACAGTGGAGTACAGCGAGACCAGAGAGCTCAAGGAGCGCGTCGTCGAGATCAACCGTGTCGCCAAGGTCGTGAAAGGCGGGCGCAGGTTCTCGTTCACGGCGCTCGTCGTCATCGGCGACGAGGTCGACCGCGTCGGCGTCGGCTACGGGAAAGCGCGCGAGGTGCCCCTCGCGATCTCGAAGGCCGTCGACGACGCGAAGAAGAATCTGTTCACCGTGCCCAAGCACGGAACGACGATCACCCACGAGGTTCTGGGGCGCTCGGACGCCGCCCGGGTGATGCTGCGGCCCGCGAGCGAAGGGACCGGCGTGATCGCCGGCGGCGGCGTGCGCGCCATCCTCGAGCTCGCCGGGATCCGCGACATCCTCGCCAAGAGCCTCGGGACGACCAATCCGATCAACATGGCGAAGGCGACCGTCAACGGTCTCAAGAGCCTGCGCCGGCCCGAGGACGTCGCCCGAATCCGCGGCAAGACGATCGCGGCGGTGCTGCCTTATAAGCGGCCGGCGGCGGAGCCGCCTGTCCGCGATAGCGGACCAGGGGAGGGGGCTTCGGGGGAACCGGGAGGTTCCCCCGGGGATGAAGCATCTGCTGAGGAGTCCCACTGATCGTGCTTCGCATCACACAGACAAGGAGCGGGATCGGCCAGAACCAGCGCAACCGGGGCACCCTCCGGGCGCTCGGCCTGGGCAAGATCGGGAGGAGCGCTGAGCACAAGGACAGCCCTCAGGTCGCCGGTATGCTCAGAAAAGTCCGGCATCTGGTCCGGGTGGAGGAACTGAAGTAGATGCCTGAAGACCTCAACCTCTCCAACCTGAAGCCGGCCGCGGACCGGCGCTCGCGCAAGCGCGTGGGTCGTGGGCTGGGCTCGGGGAAGGGTCGCTATTCCGGCCGCGGGATCAAGGGCCAGAAGGCGCGCTCGGGCTCGCACAAGATGCGGGCCGGCTTCGAGGGCGGCCAGATGCCCGTGTACATGCGGCTCGGCAAGCAGCGCGGCCCCTATTCGAAGGACGCGATGCCGATGGGCCCGCACCGGACGGAGACGCTTGCCGTCAACGTCCGCGACTTGGAGCGCTTCGACGCCGGCACCGACGTGACGATCGAGCTCCTTGCCGAGCGCGGACTGATCAAGAACACGCGCACGGACGTCAAGATTCTCGGCTCGGGCGAGCTGACGAAGAAGCTCACCGTCACGGCGCACCGCTTCTCGGCGAGCGCGCGCGAGAAGATCGAGCAGGCGGGCGGAACGGTCGTCGCGCTGCGGGAAGAGCAGGAGCGCAAGACGAAGAAGAGGCGGAAGGCGTCGAAGCCGGCGGCGACGGAGCCTGCTGCCGAGGCTGAAACCGAGGAGCCGGCGGAGGCAGAGGAGGCTCCCGCCGAGAGGCCCGCGGAAGAGGAAGAGGAAGAGGAAAAGTAAATGCTTTCCTGGCTCGCCAACGCCTGGCGCGTCCCCGAGCTCCGCCGCCGCGTCCTCTTCACCGCGCTGATCCTCGCCCTCTACCGCCTGGGCTCGTGGATGCCCGCGCCGGGCGTCAACTCGGACCAAATCAAGGGTTACCTCGACAGCCAGCACGGCTCGATTCTGAACCTGCTCAGCCTGTTCTCGGGCGGCGCGCTCTCTCGCTTCGCGCTCTTCGCGCTCGGGATCATGCCGTACGTCACGGCGTCGATCATCCTGCAGCTGCTGACGGTCGTCGTCCCGAAGCTCGAGGCGCTGCAGAAGGAAGGCGAGGCCGGGACGGCCAAGATCAACCAGTACACGCGCTACCTGACCGTCGCGCTCGCGGCGGGCCAGTCGGCGGGTTACGCCTACCTCTTCCAGCGCCAGCACGTGCTGAGCACGAACCCCGGCCGTTTCGTCCTCCTCGTGATCACGCTGACGGCCGGCACGGCGCTGCTGATGTGGATGGGCGAGCTGATCACGAAGCGCGGCGTCGGCAACGGCATCTCGCTGCTGATCTTCGCCTCGATCCTGACCAGCGCTCCCGCCGGCGTGTCCGCGTGGGTCAACGGCGGCCCGACCGAGAAGCTGTTCTTCCCGATCATCGCCCTGGGCATCGTCGTGGCGGTCGTGTTTGTGCAGGAGGGGCAGCGGAGGATCCCGATCCAGTACGCGAAGCGGATCGTCGGCCGGCGCCAGGTCGCTGGCGGGTCGACCTACATGCCGCTGCGCGTCAACATGGCCGGCGTCATTCCGGTCATCTTCGCGGCCGCGGTGATGGCGTTCTTCCCGACGCTCGCCCAGTTCATCCCTTCGACACAGAACTTCGTCAACAAGTACTTCCTGCCGACGAACCTGTCGTATCTGGTCTTAGAGGGTGCGCTGATCGTCATCTTCACGTACTTCTACACCGCGGTCCAGTTCAACCCGGTCGACCAGGCGGACAACCTGCGCAAGAACGGGGGCTACGTGCCCGGCATCAGGCCGGGGCCGCCCACCGCCCAGTACCTGGATCGTGTGCTCAGCCGCCTTACCCTGCCAGGCGCGCTCTACCTGGCCGTCGTCGCGGTCGCGCCAAGCCTCTTCATTCGCTATGGCGGCTTCTCGCAGGGAACATCACGCGCGCTCGGCGGCACCTCGGTGCTGATCGTCGTCGGCGTCGCGCTCGACACCATGCGCCAGATGGAGTCGCAGATGATGATGCGGCACTACGAGGGCTTCCTGAAATAGCGTGGAGTCTCGTGTCTCGAGGGGGCGCTCCTCGCGTTCCTGGGGCGCCGCTGGCAAAGGAGGCAAGCGGGCGGCGCGCAGGACAGTGCAAGTAGCACGGACAAGCGCCGCTCGCGCAGCATCCTGCCGCCAGCGGTGTCAGGGCCTTGCGGAGCCCGGCTTCGCCGGGCGGGAGCAAGGCCCGGCCAGGGGCGCGAGGTGAACATCTTGCTGCTCGGGCCGCAAGGCTCGGGAAAGGGCACCCAGGCCCATCGGATCGCGGCGAGCTACGGGCTCCCGCACATCGCCACCGGCGAGATGCTCAGGCAGGCGATCGCCGCCGGCACCGAGCTCGGCAGGCGGGTAAAGCCGATCCTGGAGCGCGGCGAGCTCGTTCCGGACGAACTGATGATCGACGTCATCCGCGAGCGTCTGAACGAGCCCGACGTCGAGAACGGGTTCGTCCTCGACGGCTTTCCGCGCACGATCGAGCAGGCGGAAGCGCTCGACCGGATGCTGCGCGAGATCGACAAGACGCCGACGATCGTCCTCCAGCTCGAGGTGCCCGAGGAGGAGTGCGTCGCCCGGCTGATGAAGCGCGCTCAGGACGAGAGCCGGACCGACGACACGCCCGAGGCGATCCGCACGCGGCTCGCTCTCTACCGCGAGAAGACGGAGCCGCTCGTCGAGTACTACCGGACGCAGGGGAACCTGGTCGGCATTCACGGCGACCGTCCGGTCGACGAGGTGTTCGACGAGATCCAGCAAGCGCTCGAGCAGGCCGCCGTCAGGCAATGAGGCCGCGCGGCCTGTCCGCGAAGCGGACCAGTGGAGGGGGTCCGGGGGAACCGGGAGGCCCCGCTACCCTGGGATCGTGATCATCCGCAAGTCAGCGCAGGAGATCGAGCAGACGCCGCGCAGCGGCCTGTCCGCGAAGCGGACCAGTGGAGGGGGTTCGGGGGAACCGGGAGGTTCCCCCGGGAACCAGCGACCGTGATCATCCGCAAGTCAGCGCAGGAGATCGAGCAGATGGCGGAGGCCGGCCGAGTCGTCGCAGAGACGCTCGCGCTCGTGCGCGAACTGCTCGAGCCGGGGGTCTCGATGATCGAGCTCGACCGGATCGCGGAGGAGCACATCCGCTCGCGCGGCGGGAGCCCGACGTCGAAGGGCTACCGGGGATTTCCGGCCGCGCTCTGCATCTCCCCGAATGCGATGGTCGTCCACGGCATCCCGACCGACTACCGCGCGCAGGAGGGTGACATCGTCTCGATCGACGTCGGCGTCACGCTCGACGGCTTCGTCGCGGACTCCGCCTCGACGTTTCCCGTCGGCGAGATCTCGGACGAGGCCGAGCGGCTGCTCAGGGTCTGCAAGGCGGCGCTGGAGGCCGGGATCGAGCAGGCGCGGCTGGGTAACCGCGTCGGGGACATCTCGGCAGCGGTTCAGCGGGTGTCGGAGGACGCCGGCTACTCGGTGATTCGCAGCCTCGTCGGCCACGGCGTCGGCCGCTCCTACCACGAGGAGCCTCAGGTGCCGAACTTCGGCGAGCCGGGCCGTGGGCCGAAGCTCGTCTCGGGGATGACGCTCGCAATCGAGCCCATGATCAGCGCGGGCTCGGAGGAGGTCTACGTGCACGACGACGGGTGGTCGATCTCGACCCGCGATGAGTCGCTGACGGCCCATTTCGAGCACACTGTGGCCGTTACCGACGACGGTCCACGCGTCCTGACGGCGCCCGCGGAAGTCGGAATCGGTTTGCTACCATGAGTCTGCGCGCGGCGCCAGGCCGCGCTGTGCTGTGTCCTGTTGTCCAACCGCGCTCAGGTAGCGCGGTTCATGTCTGAAGGCGGTACCGATGAAGGTCCGAGCATCCGTCAAGCCAATGTGCGAGCGCTGCCGCGTGATCAAGCGGAACGGCACGACCATGGTCATCTGCACGAACCCGCGACACAAGCAAAGGCAGGGCTGAGGAGCATGGCCAGAATCGCCGGCGTCAACCTGCCCCGCGAGAAGCGCCTCGAGGTCGGTCTGACGTACATCTTCGGCCTCGGTCGCGCGAGGGCGCGCGAGATCTGCGCAGCGCTCGGGCTCTCACCCGACACGAAGGTGCGCGACCTGACCGACGAGGAGATTACGAACCTTCGTAACTACATCGACGCCAACCTGCAGGTCGAGGGCGACCTGCGGCGGGAGCGCTCCCAGGCGATCAAGCGGTTGCAGGAGATCGGCTCCTACCGCGGGTTCAGGCATCGCCGTGCGCTACCGGTACGCGGGCAGCGGACGAAGACGAACGCGCGCACCCGCAAGGGCCCGAAGAAGACCGTCGGGCGTGGCAAGAAGGCGGTCCAGAAGACTTAATGGCACCTCCGAGGAGACAAGCAGCCCGCGGCCGGACGCGCCGGCGCGTCCGGAAGAACATCGCCGTCGGCCAGGCGCACATCAAGACGTCGTTCAACAACACGATCGTCACGCTCACCGACGGCGAAGGGAACGTGATCGTGTGGGAGTCGGCCGGCTCCGCCGGCTTCAAGGGCTCGCGCAAGTCGACGCCGTTCGCCGCTCAGGTGACGGCCGACTCGTGTGCCCGCAAGGGCATGGAGCACGGCCTGCAGAAGGTCGAAGTCTTCGTCAAGGGCCCCGGGTCCGGGCGTGAGACCGCGATTCGCTCCCTGCAGGCGGCCGGCCTCGAGATTCTCGGCGTGAAGGACGTCACCCCGCAGGCCCACAACGGCGTGCGACCGCGAAAGAGGCGCCGAGTCTGATGGCCCGCGACCGTTCCCCCAAGTGCAAGCAGTGCCGTCGCGAGGGCATGAAGCTCTTCCTCAAGGGAGAGCGCTGCCTGACGGAGAAGTGCGCGATCGAGCGCCGCAGCTATCCGCCCGGCGAGCACGGCCGCGGCCGGATCAAGCAGTCCGAGTATCTGCTGCAGCTGCGCGAGAAGCAGAAGGCGCGGCGCTACTACGGCCTGCTCGAGAAGCAGTTCCGCACCTACTACAGCAAGGCGGCGAAGGGATCGGGAATCACGGGCGAGGAGCTGCTGCGGATGCTGGAGACGCGCCTCGACAACGTCGTCTACCGGCTCGGCTTCGCCGCCTCGCGCGCGCAGGCGCGCCAGTTCGTCAGGCACGGCCACTTCCACGTCAACGGCCGCCGCGTGAACATCCCGAGCTACCAGGTCAAGCCCAAGGACGTGATCACGATGTCGCCGGGCAGCTCGGCCGAGACCGTCATCCGCGACGCAACCGACCTCACCGCATCCGTGGCGCCCTGGCTCCAGGCCGACCACGACGGGCTCACCGGCCAGATTCTGAAGTGGCCCGAGCGGGAAGAGATCGACACTCCGGTCCAGGAGTCGTTGATCGTCGAGCTTTACTCCAAGTAAGTCGCCGGGGTACCGGCCTCAAACTCGAAAGGAACGTATGGCAACTCGCACGATGAGTCCCACGGAACTGCAGACGAGGATCGTCCACGAGGAAGTCGACGACCTCCGCGGCGTCTTCGTCATCGAGCCGCTCGACCGCGGCTTCGGCTACACGTTCGGCAACTCGCTGCGCCGCGTCCTCCTCTCGTCGCTCGAGGGCGCTGCGGTGACCTCGGTCAAGATCGAGGGGACGGCGCACGAGTTCACGACGCTCCCAGGCGTCCAGGAGGACGTGACCGACATCATCCTCAACCTGAAGAACCTGATCTGCCGCCTGTACGGCGAGGCGCCCGAGGTCGAGGTCTACCTGTCCAAGAAGGGCCCCGGCACCGTGACCGCCGGTGACATCGAAGCGCCGGCCGATCTCGAGATCCTGAACCCGGAGCTCGAGATCGCGCACCTGTCCGGGAAGGGCAAGTTCGAGATCATCCTGACGATCGGCCGCGGCCGGGGCTATGTCCCCGCCGAGCTCAACCGTGGAGAGCAGCACACGATCGGCGTCATTCCGGTCGACTCGATCTTCTCGCCGGTGCGGCGCGTCGCCTACGACGTCGAGGCCGCCCGTGTCGGCCAGCGCACCGACTACGACAAGCTTCGCCTCGACATCACGACCGACGGCTCCCTGAACCCGCGCGATGCCGTCGGGCAGGCTGCCGAGATCCTGATCCGCCAGCTCGCGATCTTCACGGACATCGAGAAGATTGAGGGCTTCGGCGAAGCGGCCGCCGAGATCGCGGAGTCGCCCGTCGCCCACGCGATGGAGAACTTCCCGATCGAGGAGCTCGAGCTGGGTGTCCGCTCGTACAACTGCCTCAAGCGCGTCGGCATCGAGACGATCGGCGAGCTCGTCTCCAAGAGCGAGAACGAGCTGGCTGCGATCCCCAACTTCGGCCGCAAGTCGATCGAGGAGGTCAAGGAGACGCTCGCGACGCACGGCCTGGCGCTGCGGGGGGACGAGGGGTAACGACGTGAAGCACCACCGCTCCGGCAAGAAGCTCGGGCGTGATTCGGCGCACCGCAAGGCGCTGTACTCGAATCTTGCGGGGGCGCTGATCGAGCACGGGCGCGTGCGGACGACCGTGGCGAAAGCCAAGGCCGTCCGCCCAATTGCCGAAGAGATGATCACACTGGGGCGGCGGGGCGACCTCCACGCGAGGCGGCAGGCGCTCGCGTACCTGCGCTCGCAGGACGTCGTGCACAAGCTCTTCGACGACGTCGGCCCGCGGTTCAAGGACCGGCCGGGGGGCTACTCCCGCATCGTCAAGCTCGGCTCGCGGCAGGGTGACGCGGCCGAGATGGCGTACCTCGAGCTCGTCGACTACACCCCTTAGCATCACAATGCGCTCGTGCGGGCGCTCCTCGTTCTCCTGCTCCTCGCCGGGCTGATCGTTCCGATCGCCTACGACGGCGGCTTCAGCTCGACCTCGCAGTGGGTCTTCGCCGGCATCGCGGCGGCTGCTGCGGCGGCTGCGTTCGCGGACAAGCCTCGGCGCGGGTTCTCGCTGGTGCCGAGCGCGCCGGTCCTCGTCCTGCTGGCGCTCGCCGTCCTCGCGTCGGCGTCCGCGGGCTGGACGGTTGGCGCGCCGGTCGCGGCCCTCCGGGCCGGCGCGGTCGCGGGGGCGCTCGCGGCCCTCGTCCTCGCGGCCGGCGTCGCCAAGCAGCCCGCCGAGCGGGTGGCCGCGGCGGTCGCAGTGGCGGCCGGGCTGGCCGCGCTTTCGGGCCTCGTGTCCGCGGCGGTCTTCTCGACCTCGTTCGCCGAGCGGATCGAGGGTGGGTGGCGGCCCGAGGGGCCGTTCGGATACCCGCCGGCGCTCGCGCTCGTCCAGATCTGTGCGCTGCCGGTGCTCCTGACGGCCATGGCTCGAGCTCGAGCCCTTGTTGCGGCACTCGCTGCGGCTGCGGCGGCGCTGGCCGCAGGCGTGCTCGTCCTGGCGGTCAACCGCCTCAGCCTCGGTCTCGCCGTGCTCGTCCTCGGGATCGCGGTTGCCTGGCCGGAGCGGACGGTGGGCACACGCAGATCGGTGATGGTCTGGGCGGCCGCGCTCCTCGTCGCCGCCGGACTTGCCTTCCACGAGCTCCTCGGCGGCTGGACGTCGCGGTACGCGGATGGGGGGTCCGGACGAGTCATGTCCCTACTCGCCGTGCTCGGGGCCGCCGCGGCGGCATGGGCACTCGTCCGTCCTCGACTTAGTAACACTGTGTTACTTGGGCGGAGGGGTTGGGTCTCGGCTCGGGGCGGCCTCGTTGCCGCCGTCGCGATCATCGCGGTCTCCGTCGTCGCCGGGCTGCTCAGCACCGGTGCGCTCAGCGCGCGGCGGTTCGACACGCACGAGAGCTTCACGCATGGGCGAACGTGGATGTGGAGCGCCGGCTATCACGCGTTCCTCGACCGGCCGCTGCAGGGCTATGGTGCCGGCAGCTTCTTCCTGGCGACGCTCGACCGCCAGCCCGGCCACGGCCGCCTGACGCGCTTCGCCCACGACCTTCCGCTCGAGCTCGGCGTCGAGCTGGGCATCCTCGGGCTCCTGCTCGGGATCGCGCTCTATGTCGCAGCGGGCAGGGCGCTGTGGCGAACCCGGGGCTCCCCGGCACTCTGGCTGCTCGGCCCCGCCGTCGCCGCCTTCCTCCTCTCGAACCTGGTCGACTGGCCGTGGCATCTCGCCGGGGCGGGGGCTGTCTTCGCGCTCGCGCTCGGGTCGCTGGAATCGGCCTAGCCGTGGCCGCGATCCTCGCCATCCTGCTCGCGATCTTCGTGCTCCCGCCGCACTGGGGTGTGGTGGCGATCCTCGCCGGGTTGACGGTCGAGCTGGTCGAGGCGTGGGGCTGGGTCTACCTCTCGCGCCGTCGGCGAGCCGTGACGGGCGCGGAAGGGCTGATCGGCCGAACGGCTCGGGTTGTCGAGCCCTGCCGCCCGGAGGGACGGGTACGCGTCCACGGCGAGCTGTGGAACGCTTTCTGCGCGCGCGGCGCCGAGGTGGGCGACACGGTCCGCGTCGTCGGAGTCGAGGACTTGACGCTCGACGTCGTGCCGGAATGAGGGTCAAGCTCACCCTCGAGTACGACGGAACCGGCTTCCGGGGCTGGGCCGCCCAACCGGGTCTCCGTACCGTCGAGGGAGAGCTGCAACAGGCGCTCTCGCAGGTCTTCGTCGCCTTCGAGTCGCTCGCAGTGGCCGGCCGGACGGACACCGGCGTGCACGCGCTTGGCCAGGTGGCGAGCGTGGACGTCGAGGGCGGGCCGCCGTTCGAGCGGGCGGCCGAGGCCCTGAATGCTGAGTTGCCCGACGACGTCGCCGTCGCCGCGGTCGAGCAGGCGCCGTCCGACTTCCACGCACGCCACTCGGCCCGTGCCCGCAGCTACCGCTACCGGATCTGGCGGGAGCGGACGCGGTCGCCGTTCGAGCACCGGCGCAGCTACT
>WNFZ01007917.1_pt1 | contig 12706 bp, 11 predicted proteins | sample 5400081 | NCBI WGS metagenome assembly WNFZ01 (sample SAMN13153365, study PRJNA577476) | soil metagenome | isolation source: 80 cm soil or saprolite under grassland replicate 1 | place: USA:California | collected 2016-06-15
TATCCGCGCGAATCCGCGGCGCTCTTCTCCGCGGCCACTTCCGTCTTCCTGCCAACGCGCCACAATTCAAATCGTTCTTCCTGAAAACCCTTCAACAACATTTCAAACGGCGCGGTCTGGAGGTCCTCCGCTGCTATGAACTCGCGCACCTCGGGATCTTCGTAGAGTGCGCGCGAAATAATTACGTCGCTGCCGGTGGACAAACTTTCCAAACGCGCTGCCATATTTACAGTTGACCCGAAATAATCAAGCCGGTCATTCAGCGTAACCGCGATGCAGGGCCCGCTGTGGATTCCGGCTTTCAAAGTCAACGGCTCAGCTACCTGCGAAGGCGCCGCCAGGATCTCCTGTGCTCTCAGCATAGCTTTCAACGCCGCAGCCGGCTGGCGGAACACGGCCATCACCGCATCGCCGATGGTTTTCACTAAGGCCCCATCCTCTTCGGCAATCACCTTTTTCAGCACGTCGAAGTGGTTCATGACGCGGCCAAAAGCGGTGGCATCTCCAATTTCCCGATAGAGCTGCGTCGAGTTTCGTAAGTCAGTAAATAGAACGGTCAGCGTGCCCACGGAGATTTGTTCCCCGGGACGTAGCGCCTCGGTCGAGAAAAGGTCGCGAAAAATTTGTAGCGCGGTAACTTCTGCCGCGGTAGCCGCCTGGTCCCCCCAAGCCAGCCGCTCAAGGATAAGAAGTTGTTCCGCCTCTGTTTTGTTTCGCAGGCTGAGCACCGGCCGCGTTCCCAGGGACAACTCTTCTCGAGACCAGGCATTGTCTGAGATGGTAACGGCTGCCGAAATGGCTCCCTCAGGCGAAACTTTCACTGGTTGTTCGCCAGACAATTCGAGCGCGCGAACACGATAGCTGCCAGGCTCGAGAGCCACGCTCAACTCACGCTCGCTTCGTGCCGGCAACAACTGCTGGGCCACAACGTGAGGCGTCCGCTGCGGGCTGCCGATGCAATAGTTCTTAACATCAATCATCCGAATCGCGGCGTTCGGGCGAAAAGTGAGTTCCACGAAGCGATCAAAGTTAACAGTGAAATCGATGCGGCAAGTTTCGCAATGCACCTGGCTGTCAATATCTTTAAGCGAGGAACCACTCTCCTGAGGTCCGCGGCACAGGGGACACAAAAGGTCCCATTGCAGATCCAGCAGCCCCACGCGCGTTGCGCGCAGGCAGGTTTCAAGTACAACCCGACGAGGCTGCTCCCAATAGTCGGCCAGTTCATAGGGCCGAATGCGCGCCACTGAAAAATCGTCGGCTTGTTGAATGAATTCAATCAGCTGCTTAACTGCCGTCGGGTCGGAATCGGTATCGGACATGAGACGCTCTCGCATAGTCGCCAGTCGATTGCTCGCAGCGGTCGAAAGCTCCGGGGCCGATTGAATCTCTTCTGCTGAAGCTTCCAGAAAAGCCAACTCGTCATACTTTTTGAACGCCCGGCGAAATCTTCGCGAGCCGACAATTCCAATTTGCACTGGAATAGCGATCAGGCCTAATAAGGATTTTGGTGTAACCGAAACGTCGTAAGTGAACCGGGTGCCGCCCCCGGCCCTGGGAGACAGTTCTGCAAGAGCTTTCATCTCTGCGACCGGACCTTTACTGTAGGTGCGTTTCACTCCAAAGCGGACTGGCCGCACCCATTCGAACGGTTGCTCCTCCCATTCGACCGGCATGCCGAAAATCGACAGCCGCGCACGGCGGCGCGCATTGCGCAGCCTGCCGCTGGTGGGTTCGACCTCAACTGCCGGGACGTTGGTGTCGCGATTGAAGCGATTTGTATCGGCCACAAAAGGCCACAACTGTTCCGGGCCGGCTTTCAGATCATATTCCCAACGGTAATGAAATTCGCGGTAGGCCATAAGAGCAGAGATCAGGGGTCAGAGATCAGCGGCCAGAAGTCAGAATTCAGAAGTCAGAATTCAGAAGACGGGGATCAGGAGTCCGAAGCGATCAGAAGTGACCCTCTGTCGTCCGACCTCTATTTCTGTCCTCTCTTCTGTCTTCTGTCACACTTCTTTGTACTCGGAGTCGACGTCTTCGTGGGATGAAGCAACCCGGTAATTTTTCGACTGCACTTGTTTGGTGATGAGCAAGTCGTCCTTGGTCTTCAGAAGATCGGCGCGATTGTAAACCGACAGCTCGAAATTGTATCCGTGTGTGATCGCATCTTTGGGACACGCCTCCACGCAGTAGCCACAAAAAATGCAGCGCCCGTAGTCAATGTTGTAAACCTCGGCGTAGCGTTCATCGACGCCGATGCGCTTCTCCGGCGGGCGGGGATCGTCTTTGGCGACGATGTAGATGCATTCAGAAGGACAGGCAGCGGCACAAAGAAAACAGGCCACGCACTTCTCGCGACCCAGCTCGTCGACGTGCAATAAATGCTGCCCGCGATAACGCGGCTGCATAGTTACAGGTTCTTCCGGATACTGCACCGTCCACTTCTGTTTAGGTATGTACGACAAAGTCACACCCATACCCTGAATGATGGCCCTGGTCGATTCGATTACGTCGCTAATGATTGACATGTTGAAATCTCAAATCTCAGATTTTAGATTCTGGTTTCTGCACCTGGCTTTCGGTCTTTTGTTCTTTCAATGGATTCACTTCCGAACCGGTAGCCTGCCATCTGCCATCGCGCCAGACAAACTTATCTGTGAAATGAAATGCGAGTTTCTGGTTCTGGCCCTGCTCGTTCTTGACTTCCAACCTGATGATTCCATTAAGGGTAGCACGATCAGCCTTCAAACTAAGTTTCAGATCTTCAAAGTCCCACCGCTGAATAGCCTCGTCGCGTGTAGCCGTTCTCAGATACTCCGCTTTGCCCTGAGGTTTTCCGTCGGCTGACTTGCCAACGTAATCGTCAGCGAGGATGCGGTCCAACTTCTTTTTGTCGGCATTGATATTTGCTACGGTCCATTCGTGTTCCAGGTCCGTAAGATCCCGCAACACTTCGCCTTCATCCGTCGGCGGAGACGTGGTGTCTTCGGCTGAATTATCGTTATTGTTTTCATAGTCAGCCGCTGAGTTGGAATTGAGATTGGAGTCTCGGCCGTTCAGATTCGGATTCGAGCCGTTGCGCTGGCCCAGGTTGGAATTGAGGTTGGAGGAATTGGTGTTTGACGAGGCGCGCATTATTTTGGGAATCATGATCGCGGCCGCAATTCCCAGTACGGCAAAAACAACGAACACGATTGCGAGAATACCCAGAACCCAAGGCCACGTTCTTCGCTTACTTTGACCAGCATAGCCAGGAGGAACGTATGAGCCGGGAGGTTGATAGGCGGGAACGTTGGGTCGCTCCGGCGCACCGGATGGCCCGGCTGACTCAGCCTCTCTCCCTCCGGCAGATGGCATTAAGATTGTCGCTTCGTCATCAGCGGCATTAACCGACACGAGTGGTGTCCCGTCATCGGTACAAAAACTCAGGTTCTGATTGGTAAAGGTCCGATTGCAGGTTGGGCAGCGCTTCACGATGAACTTCTCTTTCTAACTGCGAGCGATTATGGTGGAACCACATTGATTCTATCGCGGTTAGCAATCCTGGGCGACCTTGGGCCATCCCCTTACCCGAATATTTGGTTGGATCATTTTTGATTTGTACCAATGCGACGATGCCCAGGATGATTGCAACTGGGCCAGTTAGCAGGCCCAAATAACAACACAAACCGATCGTCGGGCTGATAATCCCCAAAATCAGCGACGCGATGGCCAGACTCTGTTGCGGGGCGACAGGGTATGCCGGTGGAGGCGGCGGCGTCCAGCTACCCTGAAGTGATGGCGGCTGACCGAATGGCGCCAGCGGCGGCCTGTAAGTGCCAGGCATGTCCAGCGTTGGCTGTTCGCTCGGGCTGACACTCGGAGGCATTGGCGGACGCACCAGCGTCGGAGGCGGTTCAGATGCCGCAGGCTCCGTTTCAACCAGCGACGTGCCGTCCTGCGTGCAGAACGTCAGCCACTCATCGGAAAACTCCCGGTTGCAGGTTGGACAACGCTTCATAGGGTGTTTCCAGTAATTAGGTGGCGGATCAGTTTGCCCTCTGTCTAATTCTCACCGGGGCTTTAGCCCGGTGATAAGGAAGACTCCCGACAAGGTGGAACGTTTCAACGGATTCGCTTTTTGCGGATCTTCTATTCAGCGCGTTCCAAACCGTTAAAACGGTTAGAGAAACAACAGCATGACCCTGCCACCGGGCTAAAGCCGCGGTGAGAATCAGAATCATAATGAACAAAACTCGCGAGCTTTCGCGTTTGATCCCTTAGACAAGCTCGATCTGACCAAAGAAGTAGGCGATTTCAATTGCCGCGTTTTCATCGGAATCGGAACCATGGACTGCGTTCTCCCCTAATGAACCACCATATTCTTTACGCAACGTTCCTTCCTCGGCCTTGGCCGGGTCTGTTGCGCCCATTAGATCCCGCCACGCCTTTACCGCGTTTTCCTTTTCCAACACCATAACTACGCATGGATCGCTCGACATGAATTCAGTTAAGCCGCCAAAGAACGGTCGTTCGCGATGAACCGCATAGAAACCTTCGGCTTCCCGCAAACTCATGTGCAACGTTTTCATCGCGCGCAACTTGAAACCAGCATCATTGATTCGCTGAATTATGTTACCAGTGTAGCCCGCACGCACTGCGTCGGGCTTAATGATTCCGAAGGTAAGATTCCCCATCTGCTCTGTTGCTTGTCTCCTCTTTTGATATTGGCCGCGGATGCGCGCGGATAAACGCCGATATGAAACCGCAGAACCAAATTCTGACTGCTCTTATTTCTTTCAGTTCCGATCCGCGAAAACCCGCGTTAATCCGCGGCTGAATTTTTACGCTGCCGCGCGTGCTGCCAGTGCTTCCTTCATTCCTGTCCCGATATCCGCCGGGGACCCCACAACGTGAATCCCCGCATCTTGCAACGCCTGCATTTTTTCCGCAGCCGTTCCCTTGCCGCCGGCGATGATCGCGCCGGCGTGACCCATGCGACGCCCCGGCGGCGCCGTTTGTCCGGCGATGAAAGCCACGATTGGTTTAGTAACGTTGTCCTTTGCGAACGCTGCGGCTTCCTCTTCAGCAGTGCCGCCGATCTCGCCGATCATCACGATTCCATCCGTCTCATCATCAGCCTGGAACAATCGCAGCGCGTCAACGTGCGTGGTGCCGACAATTGGATCGCCACCAATGCCGATGGCTGTTGACTGGCCCATGCCCAGGGCCGTTAATTGCCCGACGGCTTCGTAGGTCAGGGTGCCGGAACGCGAGACAACTCCGACGCGTCCCGCGCGATGAATGTGGCCCGGCATGATTCCAATCTTGCATTTGCCGGGGCTGATGATCCCGGGACAGTTTGGTCCAATAAGTCGCGTCGCTTTGTCGCTGAGATATTCTCTGACCTTCACCATATCGAGCGTCGGGATTCCCTCCGTGATGCACACAACAACCGCAACCCCGGCATCCGCCGCTTCCATGATCGCGTCCGCGGCAAAGGCCGGCGGCACATAAATGACCGATGCATTCGCACCTGCTTCTTTAACTGCGTCGGCAACAGTGTTGAAGACAGGAATACCTTCGTGAGTGGTGCCGCCTTTTCCGGGCGTAACGCCGGCGACGACGTTTGTTCCATACTCAACCATTTGTTTTGTATGAAACGTGCCCTCCTTGCCGGTGATTCCCTGGACAACTAGACGCGTCGAATTATCAACCAAAACGCTCAATGCACCGCTCCTTGTTTGAACTGAAAAAATGAGGGCGCAGTATAACACGCACCGAAGTTTGACTCAGAATGTTCCTAGTTAGAACGTAAGGCGCATCGCTTAATCAGCTCAGCTTGAATTGTTGACCGTGCTCGGGAACTTCTACTGGCCAATCAAATCGCTCGCGAATGTGCTGCGCCATTGCAGTTGCCGATCCGACTTCCCCGTGCGTCACGAAAACACGACGTGGCGGCGCGGGCAACTCTTGCAACCAGCGAATCACTTCCTGCCAGTCGGCGTGCGCGGAGAAGCCGCCAATTCTTTCGGTGTTACAGCGCACCGGAACCCATTGCCCAAGCACCTTCACTTCTCTCTCACCGTCCGCGACGCGACGCCCCAGCGTTCCCGCTGCCTGGTAACCAACGAAAACAATCGTGGCATTCTCGTCAGGCAATACTCGCAAAGCGTGATGAAGTACGCGACCACCAGTCATCATTCCCGAAGCACTGATAATCACGCGCGCACCGCGTTCCTTGTTTAGACGTTTCGAATCTTCCCTCGTGGTGCTGGCAATCATCGAATGAGTGCGCATCGGGTTGGCATTTCCCTCAGCCGCAGTTACATATTCCTCATCGTGCTCTTCTCTGCGATTCGCATACACTCTCGTCGCCGCTGATGCCATCGGCGAGTCAAGGATGACAGGTAAAATCGGCACGCGCTTCTCGTCTTCAAGTTCGCGAATCAGATAGAGGACTTCCTGAGCTCGGCCGACTGCGAAGGCAGGAATCAAAACTTCGCTGTCGTGCAGAGCGGCATTTTTGATGATGCGCTCCAACGCGACTTTTGGCTCTTCAGGATCATGTATGCGGTCGCCATAGGTTGATTCGACAACCAAATAATCGCAGGCCGGCGGCGCAACCGGGTCGCGAATGATGGGCTGATCATACTTACCCAGGTCTCCCGAAAACAATACTCGTTGACTTTGGTGATCGGCTTCAATATGCGCGAGCACCTGGCTTGACCCGAGAATGTGACCGGCGATGCGAAACTCGGCGCTGATCCCTTTTATGATCTTAATGAGCTGGCCATCATTAGGCACTATCTGGAGAAATCCTAGTGCCGCGTTGGCGTCTTCTTCGGTGTAAAGGGGGAGCGCCGGATCGTGACGCGTTATATTGTGGCGATTCCGATAATCGGCTTCCTCTTCTTGCAAGCGGGCTGAGTCGGGAAGCAGTATGCGCAAAAGTTCCGCCGTGCCGCGGGAGCAATAGACCGGCCCACGGAAACCCTGGTTGACGAAGCGCGGAAGATAGCCGGTGTGATCGATGTGCGCGTGCGTTAGCAACACCGCATCGACTGAGGCAGCCGGAAACGGAGCCTGTGCCCAATTTCGTTCGCGCAGCTCACGCGGACCTTGAAAGAGACCGCAATCAACCAGCACGCGGCTGTGATCGGTTTCAATTAGGTACTTTGAACCGGTGACAGTACCCGCCGCGCCCCAGAAAGTTAGGGTAGCCAAGAAACTCTCCGTTTAATTTTCGGCGATTGCCGCGCTCGCCGGCCAATCATCGGCTCCTGAAAGACGAACGCGGGGATAGCCAAAGAGAACGACCAGCGCCGGTACCAATAAACCGAGATTACGCAGCGCCGTCTTGACGCCCAACTGACTGCCAATGAGCTTGCCAAAGCAACCACACTCAAGCGCCTCGCCGTGAAGAACGTAAACGTAATAGAGCGCAAAGGCGCTGAATCCAATTAAGAGCGCCGCCGACAGAAGCGCCCCCAGCCGTACGGTGCGCGGCAGCAGTAATAAGAGAGCTGTGACTAATTCAATAGCGACGACGCCAACAGTTGCCGGCCACATCCAGCGTTGATAGTTGAAGTGCATTGAGCTGAGCAGCTCGCCAACATTGTTCGCGAAGAAGCTTATGAACCAGAGCTTCGCGCCGGCGGTGAACAGAAAGAAAGCCGCCAACCCAAAGCGGTTGATGTAAACCAAGACGCGGAAAAGTTTTCGAAAGTTCATTAACAAATCGGTGTGACTCTGCCGCCTGCTGCGACCAGGAACCTTTTACCGATCTAACCTTTTCCTATCGTCGGCGCTCCAGGTTATAAAGCATTCCGCCGCCAGGCGCAGCCGAATCGGTGATACCGGATTTCATCGCGATCTTGATGGCGCGCCCATCCACGTTTACAACGGCGTTTCGCAAGGACGCGTTTTGCGCATCAAAATACTCAACTGCGAGAGCCTCATCTCCTTCCCATCGCATATTGACTCCATAGGCCCTCTCGCTGCGTACCGCCCCGTAAAGACTTGCGACAGGCGTGCCTCCGCGTTTCGGCCTTTGTCCGCTGGGAAGAATAAAAACTTCGTATCCAAAGGAGGTGGTTGCGCCACCATTTGTTTCTACCAAAACAGCATCCACATTTGCTTTTGAATTAGGAACACGCGCAACTTCATCGAAGGACCACTCTCCAAACCCGCGGAATGAGAGCCAGATGATCAGTATCGCGATCGCTATTACACTAAGACCCAGCCCCCATCCGAAAATTAGGACTCCGAAGGGGCCGTCAAGTATCTTCCTGAGCCTCGACTGTTCTCGGTACTGCATCGTTAGCGACTCAAATTTAAACCTTCGCTAGATCCCACAAATCGGTAGTTCTCGGGAACTCACTTACTTCGCCAGCGCAACTACCTTCTCGGCCGCGTCTTTCATTCCGTTGGCGACGGCGAAGTTTAACTCTGACTCACGAATCACCCGTTGGCCCTCTTCCACGTTCGTACCTTCCAGCCTCACCACGACCGGAACTTGTATGTTCAATTTCTTCGCAGCTTCGACCACGCCGCGCGCAACCATGTCGCAGCGAACAATCCCCCCGAAGATGTTTATCAAAACCGCCTGGACGTTTTCGTCCGCCAGCAAAATTCGAAATGCTGCCTCAACTCGTTCCTGAGAGGCGCCGCCGCCGACGTCAAGGAAGTTGGCCGGCTCGCCGCCCGCGAGTTTGATAATGTCCATCGTCGCCATCGCGAGCCCGGCGCCATTAACCATGCAGGCGATGTTGCCGTCGAGCTTGATGTAATTGAGATCAAATTTTGACGCCTCGATCTCCAGTGGGTCTTCTTCATTTAGGTCGCGCAGGTCGAGAAATTCCTTGTGACGAAACAGAGCGTTGTCGTCGAAGTTAACTTTTGCGTCGAGCGCAATCAAGCGGTTGTCCTTCGTGAGCAGGAAAGGATTGATCTCCATCAATGACGCATCCATTTGCTCGAATGCGTGGTAGAGCGACTGCGTAAACTTCACCGACTGGTTAACGAGATCTGAAGGAATACCGAGACCGAAACCGAGCTTGCGTGCCTGGAAAGCGCGAAAACCAACAGCCGGATCTACAGTTTCCTTGAGGATCTTTTCCGGCGTTTTTGCCGCAACTTCTTCAATGTCCATGCCGCCGGCTTCTGAAGCCATAAATACCGGCCGGCCCGATGCGCGATCCAAAACGATCCCTAAATAGAACTCTTTATCGATCGGCAAGCCTTCCTCGATAAGCAGGACGCGCACTTCACGCCCTTCTGGTCCCGTTTGGTGTGTGACCAGCTTCATGCCGAGGATCTGCCGGGCGATCTCTCGCGCTTCGTCCGGACTCTTCGCTAGTTTGACCCCGCCACCTTTGCCGCGACCGCCGGCATGAATCTGTGCTTTGACGACCACTACATCAGTCGCCAATTCTTTGGCAGCCTGATATGCCTCTTCAGGCGAGCGCGCAACTATTCCGCGCGGCACGGGCACGCCAAACTTTTTCAATAGTTCCTTACCCTGGTACTCGTGAATCTTCATTGCACAGCCTCAGCGATCGAAAAATATCGATGCGCAAAATTGTTTGCGTGATTAGAGCGCAAGGAGTTTAGCGGTACAAAAGAGATGACTGCAAGCACGAGTAGGCGCAGAATGTCTGTATTCGATGCCAGGCTGCTGCGAGGAGGTTCCGCATGAGCAACGTCACAGTCACCTCTCTTACGAATTTGAAGAACGAAGTTCGCTATGGTCTCCGGCGAACGCTCATTACAGATGAGCTTCTCGAAGCCGGCGGTGAAGACGCGGGTCCGGATCCTTACACGCTGCTGCTCGCCGCCCTTGGCAGTTGCATCTCAATGACTACGACGTTGTACGCAAGAAGAAAAGGCTGGGCGCTCGAACAAGTAACAGTAATACTCCGACAACGAAGAATTCATGCTGTTGATTGTCTTGAGTGTCCGAGCAAAACGGAAGGATACGTGCACCGCATCGAACGCTCAGTTACGTTTGCAGGAGACCTTAGCGACGAACAGCGGGCACGCCTTCAGGAGATCGCTCATAAGTGTCCTGTTCACAAAACACTGACTTCAGCAATTGTGATCACAGAGTTGAAAGACTAAAGCGCAATTAGCCGCGGATGAACGCGGATTACACCGAATCTGAAAACACCTGAAGCGTATGCATCCCTGGTTGCCTCTCTCTTGTCCAGAGCTCAACGTCCGATCTCTTTCTTGACGCTCATTTTTCAACTCCTTGTTTTTGATCTTATCCGCGTTCATTCCGAGTTAATCCGCGGCCACTAGAAACTAAGGGCTTCCAATCAACATTGATTGAAAGCCCAAAATGGTCGGGACGCCGAGATTCGAACTCGGGACCTCACCCACCCCAAGGGTGCGCGCTACCAGGCTGCGCCACGTCCCGTGAAACCCACTCTTAGTATCTCCGCAAAAAACTCGTAACGCAAACTGTTGGTTTGCGTTTTATCGGAGCCCTTACGGTTAGGGTCTGCTTTGTCCGGCGCCGCTATAACAGTTTGCGTTATAAGCCTTTTTCATCGCAGGCCTAACGTCTTTTTTTGGGAGCTTCGAGCAGTGCCAGTATCTCACGCAATTCAGCGGCGACTTTCCGCAACGACTTTCGATCTTCGGCGGTTTGATTTACTGAAGTTGAATGGGACGAGGTCGAACTGGACACTACACCGGTCGCCGCAGTCATTGAGGAGCTTGCCTCGGAATCTTCGCTGTCATCATCGGCCGAAACTACTCTCAGCTTCCCGCCGGCGCGCATGTCGTTAGCCAGACGCTTCTTGGCGCCCGCGATTGTGTATTGATCCTCGTAAAGAAGCTCTTTGATGCGCAGCGCAATTTCCACATCGCGCTTGCGATAAACCCGCTGTCCAGCGCGGTTTTTTTGGGGCGCCAGCATGGGAAATTCCGACTCCCAATAACGCAGGACATGCGCCTGCACTCCGGCGAGTTCGCATACTTCGCCTATCTTGAAGAAGAGTTTCTCAGGTATGGCTACGGAGGGACGACCTATCATGCTAACAACCATTGGCGAAATGTTCTTCCTGACGAAATTTGCAGGATAGAAAATCAAAGGAGACTAATGGCAAGTTTGCCAGAACCCGGCAAGCCGCCATGTTACTGCCAGCAGTTTGACGTGTCAACACTTACACTTAGCGATGGTGAGTTAAAACTGATTCTTAAAGGTAACGCTTAAAGGTATGAGTCTCGCGCAACGGTTGCCCTTGGGGTGCGGTGACGTTTCACGGAGGTAACAAAGAGAAACTGAAATTGGGACACACCATTTTGAGGTACTGATTCAAGAGTCTGGAATCGTGGGTCAACGAATACAGAGCGACCGGCTGCAAGGCTGACTAAAGTCAACATTCAATGTACGCGCCAACACTGGGCTCTCCTCCTCATCCTAAATCCTAAGTTCCTCGTCTTAATAGGACCAAAAGCGCTTTTAATCCATTGTTGTTGAGCGTGCCGGAGCTGCCGCCGGTCGCTACTCCCGGTTCCCTATTTGTTTGGCGCCACACCCCGGTTTCGCTGTCAAGGACATCAAGCTAACCGCGTAGGCACCCGCTTTAGTCCGTTGCCACCTCCCGCAGCCTTTGTACATTGAATTCATTGCACGAAGGGGCGTCAAACTGCCGCGGGGAAAGCGGTAACACGTTACCCCACTCCAAAGGGAAGGCCTTGCTAGACGGGCTTTCACCACCAAGCTATAATCCGGCTTCTACTCAGCTTCCAGTGCCACTGCCGGGAGGGTTATTTCCAATAGTGACGACTATATCCCAAGCGTCTCCCACAACCCCAACCGTTTTCCGCCTCGCTTCTCGACTCGACGACATTGGATTTTCCGACATCGTTAACGTCCGTAACCGGATAATGAAGCTGCACTCGCAGGGAGCAACGGTTTACCAGTTTGAGGGTGGCGAGCCTTACATGAATACGCCAGATTTCGTTAAGGAAGCTATGGCGCGCGCTCTTAACGAAAACAAAACTCGCTATGCTCCATCATCAGGCATACCGGAGCTGCGCGCCGCGATTGCCGATAAGCTGTCCACAAAAAACGATATACCGGCGCAGGCAAGCGACGTCATTATCTTAAACGGTGGAATGCAGGGATTGTTTGGCGCGTTTCAGTCAGTGGTCAATCCCGGCGAAGAGGTCCTGGTTTTCTCGCCTTACTGGACACCCATAAAAGATTTAATCGCTCATTGCCAGGGCAAGACTATTCTCGTTCCAACCAGCGAAGCGCGTGCAGAGGGTTTCGAAAGAACGCTGTCACGCTACGTCGGCGATCGAACCAGGGCGATCTACTACAACACGCCACAGAACCCTACTGGCGTTGTCTTTACTCGCGAAGAAGCGCGAGCGGTTTCACGTTTTGCGCAAGAGCGAGATCTAATCGTGATTGCGGATGAAGCGTACGAGGATTTGGTTTACGACGGCAAGCACTGTTCTATCGCGTCCATCGAAGGAATGTTTGAACGCACCATCAGTGTGTTCACACTTTCTAAGTCCTATGCCATGACAGGATGGCGCCTGGGTTATACCGTCGCCGCAGAGCCATGGATGACTGGCTTGAGTAAAACTACACTCTATTCTTCCAACGGAGTTTCCACGCCGACGCAATGGGCGGCGCTGGCCGCCTTTACAACTAAGTCGGACATGCTGGAGAGGAATCGCGTCGCTTATCTTCAGCGGC
>WNFZ01007453.1_pt1 | contig 12704 bp, 14 predicted proteins | sample 5400081 | NCBI WGS metagenome assembly WNFZ01 (sample SAMN13153365, study PRJNA577476) | soil metagenome | isolation source: 80 cm soil or saprolite under grassland replicate 1 | place: USA:California | collected 2016-06-15
CCTAGTTCCTTTACGGCAAGCAGCAATGCCTGTGCAAGCCGATTGTAAGATTCTAAAACTGTGCCGGCCACGCGTGGTTCATCGTTCGGAGCGATAACCGAATATGTGATTTCATCAGTGTGCAAAATTGCGCGTCCACCTGTGAGGCGGCGGACAACTTCCCAGCCGCGTTCTTGGAGTCGTGAGACATCTACGTCGGCGAACGGCTGAGCATGTCCAAGCGAGAGACAGGCTGGGTCCCAGGCGTAGAGCCGAAGTGTCGGCAAAGATTCGCCATGTCCCGCTTGCGCGTGTTCCAAAATCGATTCGTCGAGCGCCATGTTCCATGCGCCGCGCGCGGGAGGAGTGATCAAAAGTCGCCATGTATCCATGGAAGCTATTTTACTCAATAACCTTGCGAAGGCTGCCCGGAGGGCGTGAGCCCTCGTAAGGTTATATAATATTCATAAAAAAGGAGTTATGGATGACCGCGCTTAAATCTCTTTTATTTCTAATCGTCGCGCCGGGCATGGTGGCAGGTTATATCCCGTTGGGGTTGTTGCGAGGGGGATCGAAAATCGAAACAGGTAACCTTGCTTATCTCGCATTTCCGCTCTGGCTGATCGGCGGAATGATTCTTTTATGGAGCTTTTGGAATTTTCTCCACGAAGGACGCGGCACGCCCGCGCCAGTCGATCCGCCAAAGGAATTGGTTGCTATAGGTTTCTATCGTTATGTTCGCAATCCGATGTACTTTGGAATTCTTTTGATTTTGATCGGACACTTTCTCTGGTTTGGATTTTGGTCTCTATTGATTTATGCCGCTTTCGCTTTCCTTGCCACTCATTTATTTGTCACACTTTATGAAGAGCCAACTCTGAAAAGAAAATTTGGCGCCGCTTATGAGGAATATCTTAAACATGTCCCGCGTTGGATTCCTCGCCTCAAATAAGATTTAACTCATGAGTATCTTGATATCCATTCTTTATCTTGTGATCGAAGCTGGTGTATTTGCGCTTTATATTCCACTTACACTACTCCGTAATGGACAGCGTATTGAGACTGGTATATTTTCGTTTCTGGCGATTCCACTGTGGTTGATGGGCAGCGTGATTATTCTGCGTTGTTTCTGGGATTTCACATTTCGCGGGCGCGGCACGCCATTGCCAGCAGATCCACCGAAAGAATTAGTCGTTACAGGGTTTTATCGCTATGTTCGCAATCCGATTTATATCGGAGCTTTCTTGATCTTTCTCGCCCACTTTTTATGGTTCGGATATTGGAATTTACTCCTATACGCGGTGCTCTCATTTATCGGCGTTCACCTTTTTATCATCTCCTATGAAGAACCAAATTTGAAAAGAAAATTTGGCACTGCCTATGAAGAATATCTCAAACACGTGCCGCGCTGGATTCCCCGATTAAAGTTTCCCAGGTTCATTCAGTAGAGGAACTCGCTATGAATATCATCTTCTGATAAACATTGTCCTGCTCCAACGGAAGCGCTCATGAATATCATGGGCGCTTTTGCTTTCCTTTCAAATCTGTTAGTAGGTTTACGCTATGGAATTCAGTACTCAAGTACGGCAGTACTTTCGTCTTGTCGCACCTTACTAAAACGTTAGTAACTTTTGTTCGCTTTTTGTTTCGCAAATTGGAGAGAGCAGGTAATCTTCATCCAATCTTGATCTACGTAATCCCGGCGTTTGAATACTTATATCAAGAATGAGGAGGTACTATGCTATCGAAAGGCATCAGAATCTGGATCGCGCTGGAATGTTTGATTGCCATAACCATCCCGACACCTACACATGCGAAATCCGCGGCTGACGAAACGCTCACTGCATTTGTTTCCACAGAGGTCAGCCCGGCAAGCCTTCTTATCGGCGAGACCGCATTAGTCAGTGTCAAGCTGAATAACGTCCCTGGGGAGGGATACAAGAGCGTAGAATTCACTTGTACCTACGATGGGACTCTTATTGAAAAAAGCAATATTGCTGTCACCGATCTCTTCAGTGCAGACCCTGTGGTCGCAATTCACGATCCGCAAAATGGACCCTTCATCGTTGCAATCGCTGGTGCGAACAGTAATAGAGCCATGACCAGCGGTACGGCGTTTACCTTTAGCGCCAAAGGTCTACAGGCAGGACATTCCGCGGTTCAATGCACAGCGCGCGTCTCTAGAGGGGACAATCTGGCAATCGATGTTCCGTCGATCGGGGCTGATCTCACCATTCTGGAAGCTCAGCTTTCACCGACGCCCTTGGTGCCCGCGACCGCTGTCCCCGGCGAGCAGGAACAGCCCACCGTCACAAGCACACCCCTAGAATCGCCGACACCAACGCTATTACCAAATGGCTCGCTTAGTGGGCAGATCCTTGCCAGCAAACCTGTGACAGTACGCTTATTGGATGCTAATCAGATGGAGATCACATCTGTGCTCGCCAACCCTGATGGGACGTTCACCCTGACACCGCTTCCTGGAGAATACTCCCTAATTGCCACAGCCAGTGGCTTCCTCAGCTACGAAGGATCTGTGACTATTACTGCCGGAAATGCGATGGTATTCCCCGCCTGGGGTCTGCTGGCAGGCGATGTGGATGGCAATAATGTGATCGATCAGTTCGATGCCTTGACGATCGGCATGAGCTACACATCCTCCACGCCCGAGGCAGCGGATTTGAACAACGATGGTCTCATCGATTTTCTGGACCTGGAACTGCTGGCGCAGAATTATCGTCAGACTGGTCCAACTTCGGGTACAGCCAGTTTATCGATTCTAGGTCTTCTACAAAAGATCAAACCGACCGCAATCAGTTCGCCTATTCCAGGTCCGATAAAGACCGTGATCGCGCCAACGGGCTTTCCCATTCCGGCTCTTACAAAAACCTTAATCGCTCCCGGACCAACCGCGATCGCTTCGCCCACTATCCAAGCGACCGGACCCAGGGCAGACGGCGGACCCTATCCTGATGCACCACTTTGTCCCACTCATGATCCAATGGCATGGCATGGTCTGTGGGATAGCGCACGCGGCTGCCATTACGATCATGAACACGGCACAGGTTGGAAGCTGCCTTCCAAGCGGCCCCACGGAGCATTCGGACAAGCATGGCGGGTTCAAGTGGAACGTTCAGTTGAGGCATCCGGAGGGTTGCGCGGGATTAGAAGGTGCACCTATTGGTGTCGATGGCTCTGTGATTCAAGTCCATGGGTTTGGAAACTACGCTATGGAACTCGAAGCCTCTATTCACAGCGTTGTGGCCCTGTTTCGACAATGCACCACCAGCAATCCTAATGACTACGGTTATGTGTTTGTGAGTCAGCATGTTTCGTATGGGCAGGTGATTAGTCCGTACCAAGGTGATTTGTTGTCGTATCCGTACTATAGCGTGCCGTCTTACGATACGCCACGCGGACCCTATTTGAGTGTCGACTGCATTGGACAAAAGTTGCCGGGTCAGAGAGGTAGCTGTCGTGACAGCCTTGCTCAAGCCAGAATGTTCGACGCAAATTCCATTTGGACGAGTAAACCTACTGGCTTAGGTCCTAGACCAGCTACATCATCTTTGTTACAAGTTCTATGGCGTTCACGAGATACATACCAGGAGTTCGATTGGAATGACCAGAGCTATCCATACTCATTCCTTTGGTTATGCAGTGTTGACGGTTCTTCCTACATTCAGGAAGGATGTAGATACAACAACTCCACCACACAGGTGCATGAAATTGCAGGGACGATTCCTGCTTCATGGGACAACCTGGCGGGGTTTGATACAGACCCGCGCCCCGGAAGAATTACTGCCCAGGGCTACGTCACCCATTTTGGAGAATTGAACACGGCCTGTACAACTGCCGGAGCGAATTGCGAGCCGATAAAGATGGTGCAGGCGTTTGTCGGGCAATATGGTAGTGCGCTGGTGTACACTCCCGATAAAGGGACTAACATTGTGCCGTATCTCCCGGAACGCGACATTTATTTCTGTGCCGGTGCGCCATGCAATGAGACAAGTCCCGGTGCAGTTCCGTCAGGCTGGATAGGAGCTGAAAATTAAGGGAGTGGCTAAAAGAATGGGCTTGATAATTTCTCACCATAGAGAACACAGAGTTCGCGGAGAATTTTGAAAGGTTTTCTCTGTGTTCTCCGGGCACTCCGTGCTGAAAGGATTGGGTAAGCCCACACATTATCCACTCTTAAAACTAATAACTGTCTACTCCGTCTGCTTGGGTTGGGGCGTGCATTATTGATCCGATCTTAGAGTAACATCTAAAGCTCCTGCTTCATGAACACAGAGGGTCAAGCATGTTGTCATAGATCGTATCTAGTCACTGAACCCAGGCTGTTGCATCCATTTCGAATCGTCTTTGAACTAACGCCAAGGTTTTTCTGGCGGCGCTGGCGCGTTCACGCAATATACATGAAGCCGTACGCTTTTCTGTTGGTATTCCCCGTAATTTAGCCTTATATTCACCAGCAATACTCCACCCCTCAATCGCTGACTTTTCAAATACAATTGCACTTTCAAATGCCCGATCTCGTCGCGCCTCCGAGCGTGTCTTATACCTAATATCAGCGGATCATCAAAATCAACTAATAGAGGCTCTCCCCATGAAATTACTCGGCGAAATCGCTGCCCTCGCCACGGCTTTTTTCTTTGCCCTGACAGCATTGATCTTTACTTCCACAGGGCGCTCGGTCGGTTCGCAGGTGATGAACCGGATGCGTCTCACGTTCGCCTTGATCTATCTTGTGATTCTCAATGTGATTCTTTTCCGACAGCCATTGCCGTTCGCTGCAGATTCTTCGCGCTGGATTTGGTTGAGCATCTCAGGAATTATTGGTCTTTCGCTGGGAGACGCATTCCTTTTTCAATCCTTGATCGCTGTTGGGCCGCGGCTCGGCAGTTTGTTATTGAGCCTTGCACCGATTTTCGGCTCCATCATTGCCTGGATATTCTTCGATGAGAAGCTTTCGGTGCTACAGCTTGTTGGCATCGTTCTTGCCCTGGGCGGAATCGCCTTGGTCGTCGTTTCTCATGAAGAACCGCCCAATACTCCCCATGGACATACACGGCGCGGCGTGATCTTCGGTGTACTCGCAGGCTTAGGCTAGGCAGTTGGACTCGTATTCTCCAAGCAGGGAATGTTTGGCGATTTTTCCCCATTCCAGGCGAATGCGATTCGCATGTTGGCAGCGGTCACCTTTGTTTGAGTATTGGCTGGCTTTGAAGGAAAGGCAACATCGACCTTTACAGATTTGCGAGGAAAACCCCGAATTGTTGGCTTGATTGCACTCGGCGCATTGCTAGGACCCGTGCTTGGTGTATCATCTTCATTACTGGCAATTCAGCATGCCGAGATCGGCGTAGCAAGCACGCTGATGGCGCTAACACCAGTCATCATTCTGCCCATCAGTTATTTCGTGTTCAAAGAAAAGATCGGCTGGCAGGCGCTCCTTGGAACCGCTCTGGCGATTTCAGGAGTTGCCGTTTTATTTCTGGCATAATTGTGCAAAATTTATGAGAACGAATTCCGAATGAGGTTCTATGACACACATTTCACTCTCTCCAGACCAGGTCCGCTTTTTTAGTGGAAGTTCAAACCCCCAGTTAGCCGCAGCGATTGCCAGTGAACTTGGCGTGCCGCTGGATGACACGTATATCACCCGCTTCAGCAACGATAACCTTTATATTCAATTGGGGGAAAGTGTACGGTATCGGCAGGTTTATATTGTCCAATCGCTTTCCCAACCGGTGAACGATAACCTGATGGAATTGTTGATGATGCTGGACATTGCTCGTAGTGCGGCAGCCTCGGAAGTGCACGCGATCATTCCCTACTTCTCATTCGCTCGCTCCGATAAAAAGGACGCGCCGCGCATTTCGATCACGGCGCGGCTGGTGGCGGATCTGGTGAAGACTGCCGGCGCCACCCATGTGATGAGCATGGTCTTCCACTCCCCGCAGGTGCATGGATTTTTCAGCCTGCCGACCGATCCGCTGAGCAGCTGGATTGTCTTAAAGAAATATCTCGAAATGCGCGATCTGAAAAATTCGATCATGGTCTCACCCGATATGGGACAGGCAAAATCTGCGGCGCGTTTTGCCAACGTCCTTGGTCTGCCTATTGCTGCCGGAAATAAAGAACGCGTTTCTGACTCGGAAGTAAAGATCAACGCCTTGATCGGAAATCAGGTGCATGGACATCATTGTGCGCTCGTATATGATGATGAGATCGCTACAGGTGGCTCCATTCATGAGTTGAGCCGCGTGCTGATCGATCAGGGGATCGAAGAAATCCTGGTCATTTGCACGCACGGTGTTTTCACGCGCGGTGGGCTGGAGCGCCTGGCAAGTATTCCGCAGATCAGCGAGATCATCACCACGGATACCGTTTATATCCCGCCCGAAAAGCGACATCCAAAGCTGAAAATATTATCGGTCGCGCCGATCTTTGCCGATGCGATTCGACACAATCTATCGCACCAGTCGTTAAAAGATTTGTTCGTTTATGGATATGGACAATAATTAGGCCACATGCTGAAGAGATTAAAAGCGCGGGCCCGCGCGTTGAAGAACGAAGCCTTTGCCGTGTACCTCGCCGCAAAAGACCCGCGCACGCCGTGGTATGCAAAGGCTTTGATCTTGTTTGTCGTGGCGCATACGTTCAGCCCCATTGATCTGATTCCGGATTTCATCCCGGTCCTTGGTTATCTGGATGATCTCATCATCACGCCGGGCGGACTCTGGCTCGCCGTTCGGTTGATTCCACCCGAGGTGCTGGCAGAGGCAAGAGCAGTAGCCGCGACCCGCACCTTCGATCGACGCATAGGCTATATCGGTATGGTGATCATTATTATCAGTTGGCTCCTCATTCTGATTGGCGCAATCTATTTCATCCTTCGCGCGGCAAAAAGAATATAATTGATTCAATCCAAGGAGGCTTACATGATCGGAAAAGCTATGCAAGATGCAATGAACGAGCAAATCAATAAAGAATTGTTTTCGTCGTACCTGTACTTGTCAATGGCGGCATATTTCGAAGCCAGGAATTTATCTGGTTTTGCCCATTGGATGCGCGTGCAGGCAGATGAGGAACGAGAACACGCCATGAAGTTCTATAACTTCATTTTGGAACGAGCTGGCAACGTTCTACTAAAAGCCATCGACGCACCCAAGACGGAATGGTCCTCATCCCTGGAAGTAGCAGAGGAAGTTGCCGCGCACGAAGCAAAAGTAACTGCCTCCATCTACGCTCTGTATGAACTGGCTATGCAGGAAAAGGATTATCCTGCGCAGGTCATGTTGCAATGGTTCATCACCGAGCAGGTGGAAGAAGAGAAAAACGCGGCAGAGATCGTTGCCAATCTCAAATTAATTGAGGAGCGTGCCACAGCTGTGCTGATGCTGGATAAGCAACTCGGCAAACGTAAGGACGAGTAATTTTACGACCAGACCCTAAAGGTCTTTAAGACCTTTAGGGTCTTTAAATCATGGAGGAGGATGAGTTTCACAATTCGAGGCGCGACTGCGGAAGATAAACCCGAATGGCTTCGTATGCGCCAGGGACTGTGGCCGAAGCACCTGCCGATTATTTGAGTCTAGATCTGGATCAGTTGCTGGGCGATGAAAACTCAGCCGTTTTTCTCGCCGCCGATGTACATGGAAAACTTGTTGCTTTCATCGAAATGGGACTGCGCGATTACGCCGAGGGCTGCGAAACATCGCCCGTTGGCTATATTTTGGCATGGTACGTTGACCCACATGTGCGCGGTCAAAAGCTGGGCAGAGAGTTGATCCGCGTGGCAGAAGAATGGGCGCGCGAAAAAGGATGCACCGAAATGGCATCTGATACGTGGCTGGAGAATCATTCTGGCATCCAAGCACATTTGAAAATGGGATATTATGAAGTGGACCGATTGGTGCATTTTGTGAAGCGGTTATAACGGTGAACCCTTCGACAGGCTCAGGACGGCACGTTGAAACGACAGTGTGAAGCGAGAAGACATCTCATGAAACGAATCCTCTTTTTCTATTTCGTGGCGGTCATCGTTCTTTCATCCTGTTCCTCTGCAAAGACAGAGACTTCAGAACCAACGGAGGCGGCTATGGCAATCGAATTCAAAAGCGACGCGTTTGCGAACGGACAATCCATCCCGGTGAAATACAGTTGCAGGGGCAACAATATTTCTCCTGCGCTCTCGTGGAGTAACGCGCCAGCGGCTACACAATCGTATGCCCTCATCGTCGATGATCCCGACGCGCCAGCGGGTACATGGGTGCATTGGGTTGTGTACAACATTCCATCCAGCACAAACAGCTTGCAGGAAAACGCAGATACCGGCGACGTGTCTGTTGGCAAAAATTCGTCTGGTAATATGCGTTATGACGGTCCCTGTCCGCCGAGCGGCACGCATCGTTACTTCTTCAAACTCTACGCCCTTGATTCGACAGTCAGCCTTTCGCCGGGCGCGACCAAGGAGCAGTTGCTCAATTCCATGAAGGGGCATATCCTGGCCCAGGGCGAATTGATGGGCACCTTCAGTAAATGACCTCTGCAAATTCGCTGATGCAACGTGCAAGAGAATTCGGAAATCCGGTCATTCAAAATGACCGTGCGACGTTTTTCTGGGAGGGGGCTTCCGCGCCACACCTGATCAGTGACATAACCGATTGGGATGAGCGTCCCAAGGCATTCAAGCGGCTCCCTTCTACGCTCACTTCTGCTTCCGGTAAAGCGATCTGGTCCTGTTCCCTAACTGTTCCACGCGATGCCTATGTGGAATATGCTTTCTATGATCCTGCCACGCAGGATCATTTTCTCGACCCATGGAACCAGCACTCGATCAGTAATGGATTGGGGAATCGCAATAATTTCTTCTACATGCCTGAGACGATGCCGTCGCCATTTTCGATGCGCCGCGCGGACGTGCGCACCGGTCTGTTGACGCGTCACCGCGTCGAAACGGGATGGCTGCAGGACGATAGCGAGCGTGAAGTTTATTTATATAAACCGCAAGCCAAAGGACCGTTCCCGTTGTTGGTTGTCTACGATGGACCGGATTATTTTCATCGCGGCAGGCTGGCGACGATTGTCGATAACCTCATCGCTGATAAACGGATTCGCCCGATTGGCATGGCATTCCTGCAAAACGGAAAGAGCCGCCGCAACGCAGAATATTTTTGTTCGGATGCAACACTGACCTGGCTGGAGGAAGAGATCCTGCCTTTAGCGCGCCAACACCTCCGGCTGGTCAACATCAAAGAGCGACCGGGGTCATACGGTGTGTTGGGCGCTTCTTCAGGCGGATTGATGTCCATGTATACCGGTTTACGATTACCGGAAATCTTTGGCAAAGTGTTGTGTCAATCGGGGGTGTACTCTCTGCATGGACGCGACTTCGCCGTGGTAGACCTCGTCCGCTATGAGCACGCGCACCAGATCAAGATCTGGATGGATGTCGGCACGATGGATGGTTTGCTGGAAGATAATCGCCGCATGGTGGGTTTATTGAATGAGAAAAATTACAACATCACTTACCGCGAATTCTCCGGGGGACACAATTACACCGCCTGGCGCGACGATCTCTGGCGCGGTCTGGAAGAAATGTTTCCCTTTGCATAAACCGTAGGGGCGGATCGCACTCTACGAGTATCTTCGACGATCGGCCCCTACACATACAATCTTACGGTGTGAAGGAAGTCACCTTCGTCACGCATGTGCCATTCTGTCCGAGGTTGGTACACAGCGTGACCGTAGCGCGCAGCCGGTGCCCGGCGGGATCGTAGTCGAAGGCGGGAGAACTGATCGTCCGCGTGGCGCCGGGATTCAAATTATCCCGCGTTGTGGAATCCAAACATCCATCTCTGTCGGTAAAGCCGTCGGCGTATAAGTTCAGAACGGTGTCTGTTACCGTATCCCGCAATGTGAGCGTGAGAGACTTGAACGTCACGCCACCGGTATTATCCAGATCGATATCCACCCACCAGCCGGCGCAGGTATCCTTGCCGCTGAAGGACGGATCGAAATCAGGGACAGGCGTTGGTGTCGGGGGAGGCGTGTACACGGGCAACGCGCCGATATTTCCAGCCAGGGTCGCATATTGTCCCCATAGCCAGCAGAAACTTCCGTTGCCGTTCGGGTTGCGGATGTACCAGTAAGTGCCATCTCCATTGCGGCCATAGACTTCCGCCACCTGACCAACCAGCACCGCGCCCATCCGGTCGTAGACCTTACCCGGTCCCGCGCGGCAGTTGGTCGCCACCGAAACGCTGATCTGCGGAATCACTGGCGTGGCGGTGAAAACCGGCGTTGAGGTCAGAGTTTGGGTGGGCACAAGCGTCGGTGTAAATGTTTGGAGTGGAACCTCCGTCACCACATCGACCGGCAGAACCGACGGAGCGACCTGGGATTGCATTAACGCCGCCGAAACCGTCTCCGCGACGGCGGTATTCCAAAAATCCTGACCCGGCGTAGCAGTCATGATAACTGTCACGCTTGGCGCGGCACAGGCAAGGGACGCGATCAATAAAACGATCACCGATAAAAGGATAGGAGTGGATTTGGCAGGCATGTTTCCTCCTTCGATGGACATGTGCAATCATACTTCTGAAACGACAAATCGCCCCTAGTCACTTGGACGGTATCTATTCGGGTTTTGTTCCTCAGCGAACAGAATCTCAAAGTAACTTGTTTGGGCCCATCAGTTGCTGTATACTCCCCTCAAAGGACTTTTCATGGCTGATTATCAGATAGTACAAGGGAACTGTTTAGAGATTTTGAGAAGTAAAGAGATTTTGGCATCGGTTGACTTAACATTCCTTGACCCTCCCTTCAATCAAAACAAAGATTATGCCTATCACAACGATAAATTATCTTCTGAAGAATACTGGAAGATGATGGCAGAAGTCTGCCAGAGAACACTGGAAATCACCGCTGCTGGCGGTGCTATCTATTTCATGCAACGGGAAAAGAATACTGAAGATGTTTTGAGATGTCTAAGGGAAACTGGATGGACGTTACAAAATTTGATCATCTGGAAGAAGAAGACATCAGCAGTACCGCAGGGTGCAAGATATGGAAAACATTATCAAGTGATTGCTTTTGCCACGAAGGGAAAAACACCACGGGTTTTTAATAAACTTAGAATTGACCCGCCCTTATTGGAAACGGAAAAATATCATCGCCCTAATGGAATGTATGTTACAGATGTTTGGGATGATATTCGTGAATTGACATCAGGCTATTTTGCTGGTGATGAACCTTTACGAAACAAAGATGGTGAACGCTTTCATAAACAACAATCTCCGATACGATTATTGGTGCGAATTATATTGTCTTCTACAAATCCAAATGACATAGTATTCGATCCGTTTGCAGGCACAGGCACAACTTTAGTTGTTGCCTCTCAATTGGATAGGCGATCATTAGGAATTGAGATAGATCCTCAAAACACCAAACAAATACATCAACGATCAAAGAGTATTAGGGAAAGTGATAGTGTAGAAAACATCTATAAAGAATATGTTTGCACTCAAAACTTAGATAAAATTTGGAATGCGAGCGCGAATAAATAATTTTTCTTCACAACTCCCAAATCAAATATCCCCGCGCTAAAAACTTTTTCTGCAAATTGATCTTGTACCCCTTGCGCGCCAGCGACTCGGCGGCGTGGATGAACCATTGGCGCGCGCCGAAGGTCTTCATGGCAGATGTCTCTGCGGCGGAGGCTTTCCACGCTTCGAAGAAATTATAGATTGGCTCGCCTTGTACGATGTGATGAATCAAATTTTTCGGCAGGACGGTTTGAAATTCCTCCACATCGAATCCCAAGCGGAAGTTGGTGCTGAAAACGAGAGCCTCAAATCTCCAACTGTTTTGGAGTCCAGAAGCTTGCTTCTGGCTTTCCAAGAGCAAGCTTTTGGACTCCATACGCGCCAAATTCGCCACCCAGATACTCCCAAACGGATTTGAAGTCCCCTCGATCATCAGTCCGCCGGGCAGAACATATTGGGCAAGTCGTTCGTAGGCGGGAGCAAAATCCTTTTCTTCATATTGTCGCAGCACATTGAAGGCACGGATCAAGCGCACATGTTCGTTTTCCTTCAACGGTAGATTGAATCCGCCCAGGCGAAAGAATGTTTTGTTATCGGCAAAAGGCAAGGCAGCTTCGACTCGTTCTTTATCGATTTCCACGCCGAGGATTTTGAGATTCGGATTTACTTTCCGAAAATGTTCGGCGCTTTCGAGCGTGGTGCGCGCCTCGAAGCCGTAGCCAAGGTCAACGAATAGTGAGTCCGCGAACAAGCCATCGGTGCGCGTAAGGAGCGCTGGTTCATAAAGAAGAATGAAATTATCGACGCGGCGGAGTCGATTCGAGGCGGTCTTGCCGCGCGTGGGCAGTCCCTCTGGTTTTTTGGAAACGCGTTGGTAAGGCATGGGGATATTTTAATAGACATGTCGTTGCTTCGGGCTAACGCCCTCGCAACCTCCTGTTTCGACCTACTCAAGAGGAGATTGCTTCGTCGGGTCTACGATCCTCCTCGCAACGACATAATTCAAATTTAAATCAAAAGGGCGACCGAGTGGTCGCCCTTGATTGATTAATCGTCTGCTGCTGTGGCGTCTTCCTCTTCTTCTTCTTCGTCTTCTTCTGAAATTTCCGGCCAGCTTGTTGAGCCATCTCCTACATCGGTATTGCCCTCATTGTCGAAGCGACCCTGCGT
>WNFZ01004635.1_pt1 | contig 12702 bp, 9 predicted proteins | sample 5400081 | NCBI WGS metagenome assembly WNFZ01 (sample SAMN13153365, study PRJNA577476) | soil metagenome | isolation source: 80 cm soil or saprolite under grassland replicate 1 | place: USA:California | collected 2016-06-15
TACTCGACGATCGGCGGCCTCTACCGGCAGTTCGAGCTCATCTACATCGTGGCGGATGAGCGCGACGTGATCCGCGTGCGCACAAACTATCGCAAGGAAGATATCTATCTTTACCGCACGACCATTTCGCCGGCGCACGCGCGCGAACGTTTCCTTGAATACATCCATTCGCTCAACGCTCTGCGGAACAAACCGCGCTGGTATAACGCCATCACCACCAACTGCACTACGAGCATCCGTACCCAGCATCCACCGCACGAGCGCGTGCCTTGGGATTGGCGCATCCTGCTCAATGGCAAAGGCGACGAACTGTTGTATGAACGCCATTTCATCGTCACTGGCGGGCTTCCCTTTGCCCAGCTAAAAACCCGAAGCCTGATCGACGCCCGCGCCCGCGCCGCAAACGACTCTCCTGATTTCTCACAGCTGATTCGCGTTGGGCTGCCTTTTCTACCTAAACTAGAAGCCGCGCAATGAATACAAGCGGCTTCATAATTCCTTTTCGTCCAATTGTAGGGCGTTCGCCGCGTATCTGTTTAGCGGCCTCGCTGGTCTCCGTGCGCGCTGTGCTCAAGCCGGCAACATGCCGGCAAAATACATCCTTATTGCCTTCCCATTCCTAAGCATCGCTGCATTCGCCCAGACCGAGACCACGACACCTCCCGCGCCCCAGACCTTTGACTCACCCGGCCGGGTCGAGATAAAGATGTTCATCCCGGCCAGCTTGATGTCCGGGCCGCTTCATTCAGTCGGTGATTTCGCTGAGAACGACGGGATGAACAACACCTATTTCCTTTACTCCGGAAACGACGCGTTGGCAGTGACGACGGGCATCGCCTTGCGCACGCAGATCCGCGAGATTTACGCGATCGATAAGTTGCGCGAAATCAGCAAGACGGACGAGTTCACCCAGGCGATGGCGAACGCCGGCAAGCAAAAGATCGAAGGCGTCGTTGGTATTTTGTCGGATCCGCTCGGGACAGTACAAAACATTCCTCGGGGCGCGTCGCGGTTCTTTGGCCGCATTGGTGAAGGACTGAAAGGCGGAAGGACCGAAGGCGAGGGCAACGCGGTGCAAAGCGTGATCGGCATCAGCAAGGCGAAAGTCGCTCTAGCCGTTAAACTCGGCGTCAGCCCCTATAGCTATAACCAGGAACTTCAAACACAGCTCACGAATAATGCGCGCGCGACAGCGCTGGGTGGCCTCGTCGTGAATGCGGCCACGGCTGCGGTCGGCGGTCCTGCTGGCGATGTGCTGACTGGGCTAAACGTCAACCAAACGCTCCAGCAGACACTGGTGAATTCAACGCCAGACGATCTGCGAATCATTAATCGCAAGAAGCTTTTCGCGCTCAACGTCACCCGCGAGAACGCGGATGCAATTCTCATGCATCCGTGGTATTCGCCCTGGACTGAGACGATCATGATCGATGCCCTCTCAACCATCGGCGTCGATCCGACGGCTTTCCTGGCCAACGCCTGCAACGCGTTGACGGAAGAGGACGCGATCTATTTTGAACGTCTCGCCCAAGTGCTCGCGCGCTACCACACGAAAAAAGCCAAACTCCGTTCCCTCCGGACCGAGAGCAAAGCTGTGTGCGCCCTCGATGCCAACGGGACGCTCGTTTTTCCTTTATCGTGCGATTACGCCATCTGGAGCGAACGGTCAGCTGGGCGTGTAGGAGAAATCGCGGCGTTGGTGCAAGGCGAGGAGGACATCAAAGGGATCGCCGTTTGGGTAGATGGAAAAACTTCGGACCGCGCCGCGCAGGAACTGAAGAACCGCAAGATCGATCTGGTCACCGGCGTGCTCGATCAGAAATAATCCGGCTAGCGATACGCAAAAGATTTTGCTTTTCGAAAGTAGGAGTGGAGCACAGGCATCCCTGCCTGCCAGCATATCCGACAGGCAAGATGCCCGTCGGCCCCACAGCCAAGATGGCTGTGCCCCGGCTGCACCATGTAGGACTAAAGTCCAATATTCAGGCAGCATCAGGATGTGACAGTTTCCTGACCACGATGCCAGCCTCCTCAAGCGAATTCGCCGTTGTCGAACGCCCCACGACCGACTCCAGGATCTTTGCTCACACACGCTGGGACGCAATCCCGGTTCTCGCGGGCCTTCTACACTGCGCTTATTTCTTCGGCATGTTCTATCTTTTTTGGCGGGTCCCGCTTTGGGTGATGCTCATTCTCGGTTTTATCTATTCCGTCAGCATTTCCTGGAATATCAACGGCATTTCCCACAACTTTATTCACAATCCGTACTTCCGTTGGCCGCTGCTCAATCGTCTATTCAGCATCCTGGAATCGATCACGGTCGGATTCAGCCAAATCTTCTACGAATGCATTCACATGCAGCATCACAAGGGAAACGCGGATCGACCGGACGACCACGGCGAGACCATCGATTGGATTTCGATTTACAAGCACGGTGATGAAGGTGAAGCCGAGCATCCCGTCAAATACACTTTCTTGAGCTTTTTTCGCGAGGATCCAAAGACCGTCTTTAAGGAACTAAAACGCAAAGATCCTCGCGAGGCAGTTTGGGGAATCTTCGAGCTCGCCTCATTCGTCACGACTTTTGTGATCCTCGGTCTTCTCAACTGGCGCTACATTTGTTTCCTTCTTCCCTTCTACTATTTCGGGCACTGTCTCTCTTATGTGAACGGCTATTACCGGCATTACGGCGGCGATCCAGACGAGCCGATTGCCTGGGGGGTGAGCAGCTATGACAAGCTTTACAACTGGATCTGGTTCTACAACGGTTACCACGCAGAACATCATTTCCGGCCAAAGGTCCACTGGATGCGAATGCAGGCGTTTCGCGACCAGATTGTCGAGCAGCAACGAGCCGCCGGGGTCCGCGTGATCAAGCCACCGCACGCACTCGGCTTCCTAGATCCTGACTTACCCCGGCGCAAGCAGTCGCGCGCTGGCCCGATCGAATCGGAAGCGGTTTCTTAGTCTGGTCCGCGCGATCAGGACGCCAGACACTCACTAAAATTAGCCAGACTCAATATCATCGACGAAGTTGCCCCAAAGTGTTATAGACGAGCGAATCCCCAAAAAGGCAGACAACGATAGCCAATGATTATAACTGTTATCGCCCTTATTTTGTTCATAAGCCTGGTCGCCGTCGTGTTGCTGGGCGGACGTCTGCGTCGGCGCCTTCCCGCGGAGCACCTGAGCGCTGAATCTAAAGACGCGGTGAAACTCGCGCTGGGGCTCGTGGCGACCATGACCGCTATACTTCTTGGGCTGCTTATTAGTTCAGCCAAAGGCGCCTTCGACACCGCGCGAACCGAAGTAATACAGATGGCCGCGAAAGTCGCTTTGCTCGATCGAGTGCTAAAGCTTTACGGACCCGAGGCAATGGACGCGCGCCTTGCCCTTCGCGACGCCATCGCCGATGGAGTCCGGCGCACGTGGCCAGCGGGGCGAACCCGTCCGATCCAATTAGATCCCAACCAGCAGATTGGTGACGCCGTTTACGCGGCCATTAGTCGTCTCGCCCCGCGCGATGAGGCGCAACGCGCCCTTAAGACGCAAGCGGCGACTCTCATGGTGCAACTCGCCGAGGTTCGTGCTCTGATCCAAGCGCAGGCGGTTTCGTCCGTTTCGAAGCCGTTGCTGATCGCGCTGGTAATATGGCTTGTGGTGATCTTCCTTGGCTTTAGCCTGCTGGCACCGGCGAACGCTACAACCACTCTCGCTCTGGTCGCCGGCGCGTTCTCGGTGGCCTGCGCCGTTTTGATAATCCTGGAACTGGACTACCCATTTGCCGGCATTATCCGAATTCCCAGCGATCCGATGATAAAGACGCTGGCCCATCTCGCTAAAGATACGACCTAAACGCGGCCCGCCTTGAGGTTCTCATCCTTGTCGTAGCTCGTGCGTGCCGCCAACCTTCATTGGGCTCTTGTGTGCTGCTTTCTTGTGTTCTCGGAATTCTTTAGGTCATTCCTGCTGGTTACGCTAGTGTTACTTGCATCGAGTAGCTTATCGGCAGTCGAACGCCCCACGGATCCGGTCGCGGCAGACCAATTAAAGCAGCTAAACGATCAGACTATCATCGGCAACCGCGTCTCGCTGGGCTCAGATTGGAGCCAATACAGAGACGGTGCCGAAAAGGCGACTTGGACGTTAGCGGGACTCTGGGGCTGGCCTATTAGTGACTGGGAAGACTGGGGCGTACGTTTCAAGTTGCCCTTTGTCTATCAGCGAAGTGATGAAGCGTCAGACCACGCTGAGGTAGGCGGTGTGGGCGACTTTGAGATTGGGACAGGTCCCGCGTTTCGTTTGAACGACACGTGGCGCACTGGTGGTGGCATCGAGTTGCATGGCGACACCGCTTCGGATCGCGCTCTTGCTGAAAGCGTCTGGCGTTTAAAGACGGGTTGGGGAGTTTCGCATGACATTACCGACTGGCTCACGTTAACATTCAATGCCGATTATAGCCATTCCATTGTCGAAAAACATGATGTTCAGCCGCAGAGTTATCTTGAGCTGGCGTTACCGGCGACGTTGATTCTTCCGAACGATTGGTCGATAGGCGCGAGATACAAAGCGACCGTCGATTTTGAAAATGGCGACCGGTGGAGCCACACAGTCAACGCAGGCGTTGCCAAGCGTCTTTCAAAGGTTCCGATTGTCCTTAGCGCCAGCTTGGAAAAGCCGCTCGCTGGCAGCGGGAAGGAGTTTCAAGTCAGTATTACCGTCGTTTATTATTTCGAGCGCTATCATTCACCGAAATAGCACGAACGGGAACCAGATCGTGGGCTCCGGCTTCATGGCATCGTAACCCTCAATCTCCACGACTCGGATCTAACGCCAAAGCCTGTTCGAGGCGACGCAAAAAAGCCAGCTGCCGGCCGACTTCCTGGCAAAAGCGAAAGAAGTGCTCATCCCGGGCACGACGATCATCTTCACCGACAAGCCGGTCGATCCGACGACGCAAAGTGCTCCCGGCTTCCAAATTCTCGTCGCGCAAAAAGACAAGCCCTCCGGGACGACCGAATAAGGTCAATATAGCCTGGCAATTCTCGGGCAAACCCCCACGCGGAGGTATGGGACTAAGGTCTCATATGCAGAGCCCAAAAAGACTGCAAAAGTTCCTGCGTGAATCCTCTCTTGCCGATGAAATCATCTCCAAGACAACCGCAAACCTAAAAAGGAACAATAAACATGAAACAGATACGAGTCCCATTCAAAATGATCGTTGCCACGGCTCTGTTGGCGCTGACGGTCGGCTGCGCCACCACTCAGACCAGCACGCAAAGTAAAGAGAGCATGCTGGTGGCCGCCGGCTTTAAGACGATCACTCCCAAGACGGCCGCGCAGCAGCAAAAACTCCAAAAGCTTCCGCCCGGCAAGATCGCGATGATCAAGAAAGCCGGAAAAACCTACTACGTTTTCCCGGACATGGCTCATAACCAGGCCTACGTCGGTGGACCGAAGCAGTACCAGGAATACCAACAACTCCGCACCGAAAAGAAACTCGCGCAAGAGAATCTCGAAACCGCTGAGATGTACCAGGATGAGGAGATGAACTGGGGTGCATGGGGCGGCTGGGGAGCAGGCTGGGGACCAATGGGAATGGGCATGGGTGTAGGACCAGGGCGGTTTTAGAGCAGCAAGATAATTCAATTTAATCTAACGATTCTTCCGCGACCCAAAAAACACAGATCAATTCGATAAACAAAAAATAATGAAACTAAAAATACTAACACAATGGGCCACCACCCTGTTGATCGCGATCATCGCGACGGCAGCGCAGGCGGCAGATAACAAACCTAACATCGTCGTCATCATGGGTGATGACATCGGCATGTGGAATATCGGCGCGTACCATCGTGGCTTGATGGCCGGGCGGACCCCGAACCTCGATAACCTCGCTAAGGAAGGCATGCTCTTCACCGACTACTACGCCGAGGCGAGTTGCACGGCGGGTCGCGCCAACTTCATCACTGGCGAATTGCCCATTCGCACGGGCATGACCACCGTCGGCCAGGCGGGAGCCAAGACCGGCCTTCCGGCGCAGGCCTGCACGATTGCCACCGCGCTCAAGGCGCAGGGCTACGCCACCGGCCAGTTCGGCAAGAACCATCTGGGCGATCTCAATGAGTTCCTGCCCACCGTCCATGGCTTCGACGAATTCTTCGGCTACCTCTACCACCTCGATGCGATGGAAGACCCGGCGCATCCCAATTACCCGCAGGACTTGCTGGATAAAGTTGGCCCTCGCAACATGGTCCACTCCTGGGCGACGACCACCGATGACGCCACTGTGATGCCGCGCTGGGGCAAGATCGGTAAACAGAAGATCGAGGACGCCGGCACGCTTTATCCGGAACGGATGAAGACGGTGGATAACGAGATTCGCGACCTCGCTTTGAAGTTCATCGAAAAGGCTAAAACGGACGGGAAGCCGTTCTTCTGCTGGCTCAACCCGACCCGCATGCACATCGTTACCCATCTCTCGGAGAAGTATGAGAAGATGCGCAACGCGGAGAATGGCTGGTCAGAAGAGGAAGCCGGCATGGCCCAACTCGATGACGACATCGGTTTGGTGATGCAGAAGCTCAAGGACATGGGCGTGGATGACAACACCATTGTCGTCTTCACCACTGACAACGGCACCGAACTCTTCACCTGGCCCGACGGTGGAACGACGCCGTTCGCGCAGTCCAAGGGGACGGTCATGGAAGGCGGCTTCCGCGTGCCGTGCATCCTGCGCTGGCCCGGCCACGTACAGGCGGACTCCGTTCAGAACGGCATCTTCTCCGGCCTGGATTGGTTTCCGACTTTCGTGGCTGCCGCTGGCAATCCGAACATCACCGACCAGTTGCTCAAGGGTGTGAAACTCGGCGACCGGACTTACAAGAACCACCTGGATGGTTACAATCAGATGGACCTCATCACCGGCAAAGGACCGTCCGCGCGTCACGAGATCTTTTACCTCGGCGAAAGCACCGTCGGCGCGGTGCGCATTGACGACTATAAATATCGTTTCATTGACCAGCCCCAGGGATGGCTGGGTGAAAAGACCAAACCGGACGTCCCCTACTTGATCAACCTGCGTCTCGATCCTTTTGAGCGCCAGGGCTGGCCCAACGCTGGGACGAAAGAAGGGGCGCAGCAATACTTCGATTGGTTCAAGTTCCAATTCTGGCGTTTTGTGTTCGTCCAGCAGGTGATGGGCAAGGAACTACAGACGTTCCTCGACTTCCCGCCGATGCAAACGGGCGCGAGCTTCAACCTTGATGCTGTGAAAGCCGAGATGGCTAAGAAAATGGCCCAGGCGGAAGCCGCGGCCAAGGGCACCGGCCAGTAACCGGAATGACCTTCACGGCGGGCGGCTCGCAAGGGCCGCCCGCCTTTTATCAATCACCTGATCCTTCGATCATGAAACGCGCGGTGCATCCGTCCTAATCAGATGCGGGAACAAGAACCATGAAATCGACAAGACTCATCGCAATTTAACTCCATGACCAAACTATTCACCAAGCTCAAGGAAGAGTTCTTTAGGCTGCTCCCACCGACGATCTTTTTTTTCGTGGCTTTGCATATCGTGGCGTTTGTTCGCGTGTTGATGCTGGAGGGAACCGGGATTACACCACTCGGTTCGGTGTCGGTGGCAGTCGCGGCTCTTATTCTCGGGAAAGCTGTGTTACTCGCGGACATGCTGCCGGTGATCAATCGTTTTCCCAATAAACCGCTGATCTACAACATTACGTGGAAGACGTTAATTTATCTGGTCATGTCAGCGCTCATTCACTACCTCGAGCGCCTCGTCGATTTCTGGCGGCAAGCTGGCAGTTTTCTTGCCGGGAACGAGAAGCTAATGTCTGAAATGGTCTGGCCGCATTTCTGGGCCATTCAGATCATTCTGCTCGTGCTGATCGGTATGTACTGCACGATGCACGAACTGGTTCGCGTGATCGGGAGGGAAAAGGTGCTGCGGATATTCTTCGGCCCGATGCCCAGCCCGCAAGTTTGAGCGAGGCGCCCGTGGCCGAGGCGAAGAAGAATGGCTAGACTGTAATCAGCATGAAGGAGGATTGGAAGGCTATCTTCCCGCCAGAAAACAAATGAACCGATTTCAAAGGGAGCAACTGAAAGAACGGAGATCGGAAGCAATAATCTCCGTTTATGCTATGTAGCCCCGTGTTCAATTTGAAAAACCAAATGAAAGCATGAAAACAACACTACTAACTTACCTCACGCTGGCCTGTGGGCTGACATCAGCCTGGGCACAAAACACTGCGCCATCCAACGACGATTCCTTCGCCAAGTACGGCCAGGAGTTCAAGGGCAAAATCGGCCGGACGTACGTAGAATCTGTGGAGTGGTATCCCGAACAGGTGAAACCGAAACCGGGCACGCCTAATGTGTTTATCATCTACCTCGACGACGTGGGCTTTGCCCAATACGGCTGCTTTGGCGGACTGATCAAGACGCCGAATATTGACGCGCTCGCCGCCGATGGCCTTCGCTACAATAACTTTCACACTCCGGCCCTATGCTCGCCTTCGCGGGCGGCGCTGATGGCGGGCAGAAATACGCACAAGATCGGCCTCGGTTCCCATGCGCTGACCGCGATGGGCTTCCCCGGCTACAATGGCACTCCGCCCGAAAGCGCGAAATCCATCGCCAAGCATTTCCAGCACGCCGGCTTTGAAACCTTCGCACTGGGAAAATGGGATCACACGCCTTTGCCGGAAGCTTCACAAAGCGGCCCCTTTCAACATTGGGCCAGCGGCGAGGGCTTCGACCATTACTATGGATTCATGGCGGCGGATGCGGATGACTTCCGCACATTGCTCTTCAATGACCATTACCCGTCGGAAACATGGATGGGCAAGAAGGACTACCACCTGACGACGGACCTGGCCGACCGGGCGATCGACAACTTCACCCAGCACGCCTCGATTTATCCCGACCGGCCCTTTTTCCTGTTCTGGGCGCCGAGCGCGATGCACTCGCCGCATCAGGTGGAGAAAAAGTATATCGACATGTACAAGGGCAAATTCGACATGGGCTGGGACAAGGCGCGCGAAGAGATTTTTGCAAAGCAGATGGCAATGAAGCTCCTCCCTCAAGGCACCAAGCTCTCCAACGGCATCCCTGAGATTCCAAGGTGGGACAGCCTTAGCCCCGAGCAGAAAAAACTTTATGCCCGCCAAATGGAAGTCTTTGCCGGGATGATGACGCAGACCGACGAACAGATCGGCCGGATGATTGCCACCCTCAAGCGCACCGGCCAATACGACAACACGCTCATCATGCTCACGGCTGACAACGGCACCAGCGGCGAAGGCGGATTAAACGGCCTATATAACGAATCGCTCGTAATCAACGGCATGCAGGCGACGCTCGAAGAAAACATGAAGCACTACGACGAATGGGGCGGCTCAAACACCTATCCGCACTATCACGCGGGCTGGGCCATGGCCGGGAACACCCCTTTCAAGTATTGCAAACAGATCGTCCACAATGGTGGCATCGCCGACAGCCTCATTATCACCTGGCCCAAAGGCATCCAGGGCAAGGGCGAGATCAGGAATCAATACAGTTACGTCACTGACCTCATGCCCACGGCCCTCGATGTCACCGGCACCAAGTTCATGGAGGAAGTGGACGGCGTGAAGCAGATGCCTCTGGATGGTATCAGCCTCGCCTATTCCTTTAACAAGGCCGACGCGCCCTCCGCACGGACCGAGCAGTATTACGAGCAGTTCGGCAACCGGGCAATGTACAAGGATGGCTGGAAAGCGGTCACGATCCACGGCAACCGCATGCCTTGGGTGACTGCCGGCACCTTCCCTTTCGAGAAGGACGTTTGGGAATTGTATAATCTCAACGAGGACTTCGCCGAAACCAACAACCTCGCCGACAAAAATCCCGAGAAACTGGAGGAACTAAAGAAGCTCTGGGATGAACAGGCTTGGAAGAACAACGTGTATCCTCTCTATGACGACCTGAATAGCAGGATAGCCAAGCAGTTCAGCCGCGCCTTTGGCGACAAGAAAACATTCACCTATTACGCGCCGGGGGCCGAGCGCATTGCCGAGGCGGTTTCCGCGCCGATCAAAAACAGGTCGCACACCATCGAGACCACGCTCGATCTGAAAGGCACCGAGGAAGGTGTCATCGTCGCGTGTGGCGGTGTGAATGGCGGTTACACCCTGTTCATCGCTGATCACAAGCTGCATTACGACTACAACTTCGTGAACGCCCAGCGCTACTCGATCGTCTCGCCCGTACTGCCCAAGGGGAAGGTGGACCTGAAGTTCAACTTCACCAAAACCGGCATGCTCAAAGGCACCGGCGAACTCTATGTGAACGGCAAGAAGGTGGCGGAGGGAGCCATTGATAAAACGGTTGGTGGAGCCTTCTCCCTGAGCGAGACCTTCGATGTCGGCGTCGACAATGGCACGCCCGTCTCGAACAACTACAAAGCGAAGGACCACTTCCCCTTCACCGGTCAGATCGACAAGGTGGTCATTAACTTGACCGGCGAAGACCAGGACAAGGCGAAAGAGATAAATAACACCGAATTGGTTGATTAAGACAGCAAGGCCGAAAAGCTGAATCGCTCACTGCAAATATAGAAAACACCATCAAATGAAAAACCCAATCAGAAAGCCACTCGTTGCAGCCGCTGCTCGATTGGTATACGCCCTAAGTCCTATTTCCGATTTTCGCTATAGAAGCGAAACTCGTCGCTGATCTCAAATCGCACACACATGAAAACTAAAATTCTCTCCATCGTATTCGCTCTTTGCACAACGACCTTGGCTTTCTTTTCCACAGGCCCATTGGCAGAGGCGGCGGAAAAGAAACCAAACATCCTCGTCATTTGGGGCGATGACATCGGCCTCTGGAACATCAGCCACAACAGCCGTGGCATGATGGGCTACCAGACGCCGAATATTGATCGCATCGCCAAGGAAGGCGTGGGTTTCACCGACTATTACGCCGAGCAGAGTTGCACGGCAGGACGCGCGGCTTTCATTGGCGGCAACGTGCCCGTCCGCACTGGCATGACCAAAGTCGGTCTGCCCGGCGCGAAGGAAGGCTGGCAAAAGACCGACGTGACCATGGCCACTGTCCTCAAGAGTCAGGGCTACGCCACCGGACAGTTCGGCAAGAACCACGAAGGCGACCGTGACGAGCATCTGCCAACGATGCACGGCTTCGACGAGTTCCTCGGCAACCTCTATCACCTCAATGCCGAAGAGGAACCCGAGAACGAGGACTATCCGAAGGATCCCGCGTTCCGGAAGCAGTTCGGTCCTCGCGGCGTGCTCAAGTGTAAGGCCGATGGCAAGGGCGGCCAGACGATCGAGGACACCGGCCCGCTCACAAAGAAGCGCATGGAAACCATTGATGACGAAACCGTGGCCGCCGCCAAGGACTTCATTACCCGGCACGTCAAGGCGGGAAAGCCCTTCTTCTGCTGGTGGAACGGCACGCGGATGCACTTCCGCACCCATGTAAAGGCGGAGCATCGCGGCATCTCTGGCCAGGACGAATACAGCGACGGCATGGTCGAGCACGACATGCAGGTGGGCGAACTGCTCAAGGTCATCGACGACCTCGGCATCGCCAACGACACCATTGTGCAGTATTCCACCGACAACGGGCCGCACTACAACACCTGGCCGGATGGCGGCACTACAGAGTTCCGCAGCGAAAAGAATTCGAACTGGGAAGGCGCCTACCGCGTCCCTTGCTTCGTGCGTTGGCCCGGCCATTTTCCGGCGGGCATGACGCTCAACGGCATCGTGGCGCACGAGGACTGGCTCCCGACCTTTGCGGCCGTCGCCGGCGCTCCGGACATCAAGGACAAGCTCCTCAAGGGCGTGGAACTTAACGGACGGACTTACAAGAACTACATTGACGGCTATAACCAGCTCGACTACTTGAGCGGCAAGGCGAAGGAGTCGCCGCGTAACGAGTTCATCTACGTCAACGACGATGGCCAGATCGTCGCCATGCGCTACGGGGACTGGAAAGCCGTATTTCTTGAAAACCGTGCTGAGGCGTTTGAAGTGTGGCGCGAGCCGTTCGTCGAGCTGCGCGTTCCGCTGCTCTTCAATCTGCGCCGCGATCCGTTCGAGCGGGCGCAGCACAACTCGAATACTTACAACGACTGGTTCCTGAGCCGTGCTTTCGTTTGCGCGCCCTTGCAGAAGATGGCTGGGAAGTTCCTCATGACGATGAAGAACTATCCGCCCAGCCAGACGGCCGGGTCCTTCAACCTGGAAAAAATCCAGAAACAAATCCAAGCCGCCGCTGGCGGCCAGTGACCTTTCGACCGTGAAACGCGCGGGCCGCCTCCCACGGGGCGGCCTGCGAATTCCCAACCGAGACAAACGAAGCTGTTAGGCGACTCTACCAAAACGATGAAACCCATCCAAAGCGCGTTTGCCGTGCTGGCGCTTGTCCTCGCCAGCCTAACCACCAGTCAAGCACAGGATGACCCTCTTCCCTCGTGGAACGACGGGAAGGCCAAACAGTCCATCATCGAATTCGTCGAGAAGGTGACCAAACCCGGCTCACCGGATTTGGTGCCCGTCCCCGAACGCATCGCGACGTTCGACAACGACGGCACCCTTTGGTGTGAGCAGCCGATGCCCGTTCAATTGTTCTTCGCGCTCGATCGCGTAAAGGCACTCGCCCCGCAGCATCCCG